>Ga0160423_10000649_pt1 | contig 28794 bp, 22 predicted proteins | sample CRUFie14St8metaG_FD_108191 | JGI IMG/M metagenome (GOLD analysis project Ga0160423, IMG submission 108191) | Marine microbial communities from the Costa Rica Dome - CRUD Field 142mm St8 metaG | ecosystem: Environmental > Aquatic > Marine > Oceanic > Photic zone | place: Costa Rica: the Eastern...
GATAAAGATCAAGAAAAACAACAAGATAAAGATCAAGAAAAACAACAAGATAAAGATCAAGAAAAACAACAAGATAAAGATCAAGAAAAACAACAAGATAAAGATCAAGAAAAACAACAAGATCGGCATAAAATTAGTAAAGAAGATGCTAAAAAGATGTTAGAGGCAATAGAGCAACAAGAAAAAAAACTTCAAGAAAAATTACAAAAGAAAAAAGTAAAAGGATCTAAAAATAAAATTTTAAAAGACTGGTAAATTGAAAAAAATATTTTTACTTATAACATTATTATTAAATATAATGGTTCAGTGCCAAGAACTTAGTATTGAGGTTAATAAAAACCCCGCTTTGGTAGGAGAACAAGTCTTAATAAAGTACACTATCGATAAAAAAGCAACTGATTTCGTGGCACCTGATTTCAAAGGCCTAAGAATTCTAAGTGGTCCAAATCCTTCTACTCAAAGTAGCTATAGTTTTATTAATGGTAAAAGTACAAGTACAACCTCAACAACTTATTCTTTCTATATTCAAGCAACACAGTCTGGAGATTATAATATTAGTCCTGCAAGTATTATCGTTGAGGGAGAACAAATTAAAAGCAAATCATACACACTAAAAGTTTTAAAAGAAAATTCAAACAAAAAAAATGATGCTATTAATTCATCTAAAAAATTATTTATAAATGCTGAAGTAAGTAAAAAAAATATTGTTGTAGGAGAACAAATACTAGTAGAATATAAATTATATATAAGAAATGTTGACCTTTATAATACAGAAATTTATTCATTACCTAATTTAAATGGTTTTTGGCAAAAAGACTTAGATAACTCCAGTAGATTTAAACGTGAAATTATTAATGGTATAGCATACAATGTAGCCACTGTTAAAAAAAGCGTTCTAACTGCTCAAAAATCCGGAAAATTAACATTAGATCCATTAGAGCTTAAATGTGGGATAAGAATAGCTCAAAAACGTAACAACAGAGACCCTTTTGCTAGTTTTTTTGGCTCAGGATATAATATTAGAGATGAATTTATTAAATCCAAATCAGTAACAATTATTGTTAAAGAACTTTCATCTCCACCTAAAGAATACTCTGGAATAGTTGGGGATATAAATATTTCATCTAAAATTGATAAAAATACTACCAATGCAAATGATGCAATAAAATATACTATTACAGTTACTGGAAAGGGAAATCTAGAGCTAATTAATCCTCTTAATATAAGTTTTCCTACTAATCTTGAAATATACGACCCTAAAATCAGTAAAAAGATATTTAAAGGTGGATTAGCAAAAAGTTCAAAAAGTTTTGAGTATCTGATTATCCCAAGAACTGAAGGAGAGTACGTTATTCCTGAAGCTTCTCTTGTAACTTATAATACATCAAGATCTGCTTTCGAAACAAAAAAAACTAGTAAACATACTATTAAAGTAATTGGAATTCTAGATGAAGAAAAGTCAGAAAACTACATAAGTAAAGAAGACATCAAAACAGAGAATACAGATATTTATTATATTCAAACAAATTCTAATTTAAAATCAAAAGGAAATCAGGTTATTAATTTTAAATTATTCTATTTACTTTTACTAATTCCTACCATATTAATAATATTACTTGTTATTTATGATAAATTAAATAAACGTATTTTCAACTCTACAATAAATAAACAACAAAAAGCAAATAAAATTGCACTAAAAAGAATGAAAAATGCAAAAGAATGTATTAACTCTAATAACTTTGAAAAATTCTTTGAAGAAATTGAAAAAGCATTATGGGGATATTTTTCAGATAAATTTAAGGTAGATATAGTTAATTTATCAAAAGAAACTATAAATTCATATTTTAAATCTTCAGATATTGATAAAGATATTGAAAATATATTTATTAACTTATTAGATGAATGTGAATTTGCTAGATATAGCCCTTCAAATAATAAAAGTATCCAAATGGATTCTATACTTGAAAAAGCTAAAGATATAATCATCAAAGTTGAAACAGCATTAAAATGAGATTAAAAATTATTATAATACTACTAATATCTACTTCAATAATTGCAGAAAACAGTCTATTTGAACAAGCAAATAATGAATATAGAAATCAAAATTATTCTATAGCTATTTCACTTTATGATAGCATATTAAATAACGGACTAGAAAGTGGTGAGCTATATTATAATTTAGGAAATTGCTATTATAAAAATCAAGATTGGGCAAATGCTATTTGGCATTATGAAAAAAGTTTAATTTTTAAGAAAGAACAAAAAGTATTAAAAAATCTAAATCTAACAAAACAAAAAATTAAAGACAAAATAGAACCTTTACCTGATATTTTTTATAAAAAATGGTGGCTTAAAATAGTTGAACTATTTAAAATCAAAATATGGCAAACATTTACATTAATTTCACTTTGGTCACTTCTATTCCTTAAAATTTTTGAGTTTATAAAAAAAATCAGAATAAGGTATATTACTAGAACATTGATAACATTATCATTATTCTTTTTTTTAATAACATATTCCTCATATAATAATACTTATAATAAAGAACATGCAATTATTTTTGTGGATTCTACTAATGTAAATAGTGCTCCAAGCAATAACAGTACTATTCTCTTTTCATTACATTCTGGAACTAAGGTTGAAATTATTGAAAAAATAGGAAATTGGTTAAATATAAAAATAGAAAACGGTAATATTGGCTGGATAGAAGATGCCAAATGCAAAAAGATTTAGATAATTATCGAATATCAATAATTTTATTTTGTAGTAAAAATTAGTATATTTGTTTTTGATAAGTATATCCTGACACCTTAATGAAACAAGTATTTAAAATATTATTTATATTTCTGTTGTTTAATGTATATAACACAGCATATTCTCAAATAGGTGCTGGACCTACAACAAACTGCAGTTTTCCACCAGGAATACCTGAAATTTGTGGAGGAGGTTCGTACCCAGCAAGCACAAGCGGAACAGCTACTGCTCTTGGTGCTTCTTTTGCGTGTCCAGGAACTTCCCCTATTAATGGCCAACCTGCATTTTTCTTTTTTGAAGTTGGTACTGCAGGAGATATTAACCTTTATATGGAGCCTGTAGATCCAATAACAGGAGCTTTGTTAACTAATGATTTAGATTTTATTGCTTGGGGACCATTTGCCAATATTAATAATATGTGTACTCAATTACAAGCAATAAATAGAGTAGATTGCAGTTATTCTGCTGCATCTGCTGAAACATGTAATATAACAGGTGCTAATGTAGGAGAGTTTTATGTGATTTTAGTATCTAATTGGCATGCTTCCAATACCCCTAACCCATGTAATATCTTGTTTACTGCTGACACAACATTTGGTGCAGTTGGTAATCCTTTTGCTGGAGGAGGGTTTGCTGGTGACAATAATACTATCAATATATGTAGTACAGAACCGCCATTTGATTTAGTAAATGGACTAAACAATCAGCCAGATAATAATGGTTATTGGATTAATGCTTCAAATGATACTATAAATAACATATTTGACCCTTCCATTGATACAGTAGGTGTTTATACATATATTATTCCGGGTTCAACAAATTGTCCTGGAGATACAGCTTACTTAACCGTAAATCTCTTAAATGGAAATAGTATATCTATAACCTCTCCTTCAAACGTATGTATTGGAGATATGCCTATCACACTAACCGCAAATCCTTCTGGAGGAACATTTAGTGGTCCTAATATTTTAGGTAATATTTTAAATACTAGTACACCAGGAAATATACAAGTTGAATATATTTATCAGTCAGGTGGATGTTCAGATACTACTTTTCAAAATATTATAATAAATGAATCTCCAACTGTATTAAATTCAAATATTATTACAACTAATCCTCAATGTTATGGGGAATCAACAGGAACAGCATCAATTACTGCATCCGGAGGACAACCATCATACTCATACAATTGGTACGGTGAAGATCCTATGGCATTGTCTTCAGGGACATTTACTTACACAGTTACTGATGCTAATTCTTGTACATATACAAGTGACATTACACTTTACGATCCACAAAATAATTTAGCGGTATTAAATTCATATGCAAGTAGTTGTTTTGGGGAAAATGATGGTTCAATTGGTATAACATTTAATAGCTGTGCTATACCGCCCGGAAATGTATCGACACTTGCATACTGTAGTTCTAGCCCAAATTCTACTTTATCTGCTCAACCTTCTGCAATAATTGAAGAGGTTGTCTTAATTGGAGATAATAATAATATTAATAATAATACAGCTGGTTTAGCAGATCTATATGAAGATTACACATCTTCTATGTATGCAGATATTGAGGCAGGACAAAACTATACTGTAACTATAACTCTAAATGGGATTGGAACAACGGGTAACTCTGTTAATAATTCTGGAGGAAAAGTATTTATTGACTATAATATTGATGGAGATTTTGACGATCCAGATGAAGAAATTGGTATTATAAATTATAGAGACAATTCAAATATTGGATTAGCTGAATCTATAAATTTCACCGTACCAACTACTTATGGTGCCTATGGCCCAACAAGAATGCGTGTTGTTTCCCAATACAGAATTGATCAAGATCCAAATTTAATTGGGCCATGTGATTTTGCAGCTACTCAATGGGACCAGCCATGGTATGGTGCAACAGAAGATTATTCCATTGTAATAAATTGTCCTAATTACTCAACCTCATTTCTTTGGGATAATGGAGAGATATCTGATAGTATAACTGGCCTTGCTCCTGGAACATATGTAGTCACAATTACTCCAAGTAGCGGTTGTGCTGTTCAGGATTCGGCTACTATCACTGAACCTTCTGAGATAATTTTTAATCCTATCATTAATAACGTTAGCTGCAATACATTTTCAGATGGCCAAATTATTATAGATAATACAACAATATCTGGCGGAAATGGCGGACCATATAATGTAGATTGGGGGTCTAATAACCCACTAGCACTTGGTGCTGGCACATATAATGTTACAGTTTCTGATCCTTCAACTATAACTGCAACTAATACAATAGCATGTGAAAATGACACAACAATAACTATAAGTGAACCGGATTACTTCAGTGTGGATTTTACAACTTCCTCTAACGAAATTTGTTTTGATGATCCTGTAACTTTAGATTTTAATTTTAATCAAGGTGGAGTTGCTCCATTTACAATTAACTATACTGAAAATTCAATACCTCAATCAAATATATCATTTTCTAGCTCAGGAATTAGTAATACTTCTATTTATCCTTCTGTTGGAAATAACACTTACATTATCACCAACATAACAGACAATAATGGGTGCTCAAATCAAAATACAATTCCATCACAAAATATTTATGTAAATCCACTTCCAGATATTAATGTCTCAGTAGCTCCAAGTCCAATCTGTGAAGGACAAAGTGCAACACTTATTTTTACAGCTCCATCAGGTACAGCTCCTTTTACTGTAAATTATTTTGAAGAAAATATCTTAAAAACAGTAACAGTTACATCTGCAGGTTTATCTAGCATAGTAAGCCCTAACGATACAACAACTTATACATTAGATTATGTAATAGATGACAAAGGATGTGAATCTAACTTAAATGATGAAGCTGTGTTATCTGTAAATGAGATACCTCAGCTTTTAACATCTTACCCAAGTGAGTTTTGTGAAGGTGAAAATATAGAAATAGATGTTCAATTTACATCAGGTGTTCCTCCATTCAATATTGATTATACCTTTAATGGAACTGCAACATCTACATTAGTAAATAATATGCAAACAACTCTCTCTTTTGTTTCAACAAATCCAACAAATATTGAAATAACCAATATAACATCAAATATTTGTAGTAATTTATTAAATGAATTTATTTCTGTAACAACAAATCCTCTCCCTGTTTCTAATATTAGTGGAACATATGAGTTATGTGACGATCCTAATAATCCTACAAATGTTGATGTTACAATAGAAACTAATATAGGAACACCATTGTATGATATTTTTTATACAAACGGAACAAGAATTGACAGTATTATAAATGCTCCAAGTACAACTAGTTTCAGCACTAGTGAAGCTGGAATTTACACACTACTTAAAGTAATAGATTCGAAAGGCTGTGAATCAATTGATATGACTGGTTTTGCAAATGTTATTATAAATCCACTTCCAGAACCATCGATAGTTGCATATCCAATTCAAACAGAAATAACAGATCCAATAATATTTTTTACTGATGAAAGCTCAAATCATATTTCTGGTGTTTGGAATTTTGATGATGGTCAAACACAAATATCTAATTTCAAAACAGTTAATCACTTATACAGTGATACTGGAACATACCAAGTTTCACTAACTGTAACATCAATAGATGGATGCATTGATACAGCGTACCAAACAATAATTATATCTCCTGTTTTTAAAATATATGTTCCAAATGCATTTACTCCAAATAATGATTTAAAAAATGATTATTTTATGCCGTTTATTGATGGAGTGCAAAAATTTGAAATGAATATCTATAATAGATTTGGTGAAAATTTCTTTTCTACTACATCATACTCAAATGAATATTGTGTAAGTGGGTGTGATGCTGCTTGGGATGGTACAAAAAGTAATGGTGAATATGCTAATAGTGGTGTTTATATTTATAATATTCTTGTTACAGATATAAATGGTAAAAAAGAAAATATTGAAGGAAGCTTAACACTAATTAGATAATATATGATAAGAAGATTTTTTTGGATTTTATTATTGCTCTTGACATGTTTAAATAGTACCTCTCAAAATTGCATTGGAACACAAAACTATACAATCACACCAGCAGGACCTTACTCTCCTGGCCAAACAGTTACAGTAACTTATACATTAAATAACTTTATACAAGTAAATATTAATTGGATTATTGCTTTTGATATTGACTATGGAATAGGATGGGCAAGTATTAATCCTGTGTCTGCTCCTGGTAACCCGGGAGGGTCAAATGGAACGTGGATATGGGATGTTCAGAACACTTACCCAAGCGGTTTAAATTTTGGGCCTGGTTACCGTTTTCAAAATAATGGAAATGTAAATTGGGGAACTTCATCTACAGGACCTTTTACTCTAAGCTTTAGTGCTACTGTTGGTTCTTCATGTACTCCTCAAGATCTATCGCTTTCAATAAAAGTAATTGGTGATTGTCAAACTGGCGGCTGGAATAATGGAGCATGCTGTAACATTATACCGTATAGTATATATAATGGAACATCAAATCCTGGAAATGGAAATATGCTTACTACAAGCACTGTTTCTGAAATAAGTTGTAATGGCTATAGTGATGGAGGTATAGATATTAACGTTTCTGGAGGCAACGCACCTTTTATATATAATTGGAATAATGGCAGTACTTCTCAAAATATTTCAGGTCTTTCAGCTGGAACATATTCAGTAACTATTACTGATAATATTGGATGTATTACAAATGAATCTTACACATTAACTGATCCTCCTCCATTTTTACCAACAATTAATTCAAGTGATATCACTTGTTTTGGAAATAATGATGGAATTATTGAAGTGATTAATGAACCGTCTTCTACATCATACTTATGGTCTAATACAGCAACATCTAGTAGCATTACTAATCTTACTACTGGAAACTACTCCGTAGATGTAATTGATATAAATAATTGTATTTTTGATACAGTGATTCAGATATCAGAACCTGCTGAACTTAATGTAACTTGTTCAGCGAATGATATTAGCTGTAATGGAGATGATAATGGTAATATTAGTTTTACAATTTCAGGCGGAATAACAAATTACATAATAGATCTGCCTCCATTTAATGATACTTTATTTAATGGATTGACAACATATACCAAAGATTCATTAAGTCAAGGGGTATACAATTATTCAGTAATTGATGCCAATGGATGCTTTTATTCAGACTTTGTTATTATTAATGAACCAACATCATTAGAAACAAATCCTTTAATTAGTAATGTAATTTGTAATGGTCAAGCAAATGGAACAATAGTATTAAACACTAGTGGTGGGACATTACCTTATACTGAAAATTTTGGAGGATATAATCCTTTACAACTTGATACAGGAAGTTATTCATATATAGTTACAGATAGTAATGGATGTATTGTTAGTGATACATTTAGTATAACACAACCAGATTCATTATTAACATCTGTAGAAGTTATAGATGTAAGTTGTTCTGGATACTCAGATGGTGTTGCGTCACTTCTTATAACAGGAGGTAACCTACCTTACAATATTGATTGGAATGGATATAATCCAAATAATTTATTTGCAGGAACATATAATTATGTAGTTACAGATCTTAATGGCTGTATTGCTCAAGGTCAAGTCACTGTAAATGAACCACTTGGCATGTCAATGAATACTAGCACAACAAATGTTAGTTGTTATGGTGGAAATGACGGAACGGCTATATTAAATATTTTAGGTGGAACAGGAGGAGCTTACAATATAAACTGGGGAGGACTAAACCCATCTGCTCTTCCAGCAGGAAATCACATTGTCACTGTTACTGACTCAAATAATTGTTCTATAACTGACACAGCATTAATTACACAGCCAAGTGAAGTAATTATCAATCCAATAATCAATAACGTCAGTTGTAATGGTAATGAGGATGGAAATATTGAATTACAAATTAGTGGTGGAACACCACCGTATACTGAAACATGGTTCGGAATAGACCCTACAGAGCTACCACCAGGAGAATACACCTGTTTAGTTGAAGATGGTAATAACTGTGTTAAAAGCAATACATTTATAATTAACGAACCTAATATAATAAAGGTTTATGCTTCTATAAAAAATGTAGAATGTTATGGAGAAAACGATGGAGCAGTCGATTTAGATATAGTTGGAGGGATACCACCATATAACATTGATTTTGGTATTTATGATCAATATGCACTTCCTTCAGGAACATTTAATTTTACTGTTACAGACTTTAATGAATGTATCTTTGATAGTACTATTTTTATTGAAGAAGGAAATGAAATATTTTTAGATTTTATTGCTACAAGTCCAATATGTAGATATAGTGAATCAACTTTATCAATCAATATAAGTAATTCTAATTATAATTTATATACTATGATTTTAGAAGACTCTATTTTAAAGACATTTGAAATAGATACTAATGGTAATTTAATTCAAAATGGTTTACCTATAAAATTAACTCCAAATTATAGTGGTAAAGTAACTATAATATCACTTACTGATGAAGACGGATGTAAAAGAGTATTATATGATGATGTACACATTGAAGTAAGGCAACTACCAGAGCTCGCTCTAAATATTGATGACCGTTGTGTTGGTGATTCATCATTTAATCTTAACCAGGCAACACCATACGGTGGAACCTATTTTATAAATAATGAGCCCAGTACAATGTTTGATGTTGAAAACTTAGAAATAGGTGATTATTTCTTTCGCTATGAATATATTGATCCTGTAACATCATGCTATAATGATATCCAAGAAATAATTACTATAAGTCAATCTCCGGAAGCTAATATAGCATTTAGTCCTCAACCTGCAAATATCACAGATCCTGAAATATATTTTACTGACAATAGTAACACTAATATATCAAATTCTGTATGGGACTTAGGAGATGGTAATGTAATTTATGACGAAATTAATTTTTGGCATTATTATGAATCCGCTGGAGAATATGTTGTAAAATACTATATTACAAATGAATATAATTGTACTGATTCAGTGATAGAAAACCTAATTATTAATCCAGAATATAATATATATATTCCTAATGCTTTTAGTCCTAATGATGATAATGATAATGACTACTTCTATCCGTCAGTAATAGGTCAGAAAACATATAATATTAAAATATATGATCGTTGGGGAGGTATAATTTATAATAAAGATAATGAGCAATGGGACGGTACCAGCAATGGAAAATTAATGCCTAGAGGAACTTACTCATATACTATAACTATTTATGACTATAAGAACAAACTTTTTGTATATACCGGTCTTGTTAGTCTTCTAGAGTAAATGAAGAAAATTGCTTTGATTTCTGATACTCATTATACATTAGATGTTCGATTTCTAGATTATTTTAATAAAGCTGATGAGATTTGGCATGCTGGAGATATAGGTGACTTAAAAATAATTGACGAATTAAAAAAAAACTCTATAATTAGAGCAGTTCATGGAAATATTGACAACTATTTAATAAAAGCACAATTTAAATCTGAAATCTACTTTAAATGTGAAGAGGTAAATGTATTGATGACTCATATTGGTGGATATCCAGGAAAATATAACAAAAATATAATTTGTAAAATTGAAAAGTTTAGACCTGATCTTTTTATCTGTGGTCATTCTCATATTTTAAAAGTAATGTATGATAAGAAATATAAACTATTACATATGAACCCTGGGGCTCTAGGTGATTATGGTCAACATAAAGTCAAGACATTACTATATTTTATAATTGATAAAAAAGAAATAAAAGAGCTAAAAGTGATAGAATACCCTAGAAATTAACTAGCGAATTCTATCAGCTGACTTTACTAACTTTTCATCTTTTTTTATAAAAACATTTGCTAATATTAATAGTAAAAAAGGTATAATCAATAAAAGCATACCAAATGCAAAAATTCTTTCTTCTCTGTATAAAAAAACAATCAATAATACAGCAATAGTAATCATGAGTCTTGAAATGGAAGAAATTAATAGTTGTTTTTTTCTATCCTTAAATTGAAAAATAGCAAATACCGATAAAGCTGATGATATAAAAATACATAAACGCGCATAAGAAAATGAATCCGTTAAAAAATATAATGTGTTTCCTTCCTTTAAAACAGGAAATGAAAAAACAATAATTATTAATAAGATAGCCGATAAAAAAAAGAAAAGTGTTTGTATTCTTTGTATCATAAAATAAAAATTAGGTTACAAAATTAAAAAAATATATGATTTGCCCAATTGACAAAAAAATTGTAACATTGCATATACTTTTCTTAAAAGAACTATCCAAAAAAAAACATATTAATTAAAACCTAAAATCAAGGTTAATAATATAAACACATATTATGTACAAACTAGAAGAATTAAATACAAAAAAAGTTGCTGAGTTAAAAAAAATAGCTGAACAACTTAACCTTAAAAATATTGATAAGCTTAAAAAACAAGAACTAGCATATGCTATACTAGATTATCAAGCTGAAAATAATGCAAATAATAAAAAAAGAGAAAGACTTGACAGTAATTCAAAACATTCTAACAAACAGCATAATTTACGGACAAAAAAAGATACGAGTCCAAACATAAAAAAAACAAAAGAAGATAGTATATCTGAATCAAAATATAAGAGAAAAAGTAATGAATATGAAAAAAAACAACATACTCATATAAATAAAGAAAAAGATGTAAAGAAAGATGAAAAGTCAAATGGTAATATATCAAAATATGATTATAACTTTGATGGAATAATAGATACTGAAGGTGTAATTGAGATTATGCCAGATGGGTATGGTTTTATGAGATCCAGCGATTATCATTACCTCTCCTCACCAGATGATGTTTATGTTTCACACTCTCAAATTAAATTATTTGGACTTAAAACTGGAGATACAATTCAAGGAAATGTAAGACCTCCAAAAACTGGTGAAAAATATTTTCCATTAATATCAGTCAATAGTATTAATGGTCGCGATCCTGCAATAGTTCGTGATCGAATTCCTTTTCATCATCTCACTCCATTATTTCCTTATGAAAAATTTAACATTTTAGGAAATAATCACAATAATATATCAACTAGAATGCTAGATATTTTCACGCCGTTAGGTAAAGGTCAAAGAGGTTTGATTGTTGCTCAACCAAAAACCGGAAAAACAGTACTTTTAAAAAATATAGCAAATGCTATTGCTGACAATCACCCTGAAGTATATATGATAATTCTTTTAATTGATGAAAGACCTGAAGAAGTAACTGATATGGAAAGAAGTGTAAATGCCGAGGTAATTGCATCTACATTTGACGAGCCTGCAAGCAGGCATGTTAAAGTTGCTGATATTGTACTTGAAAAAGCAAAAAGAATGGTTGAGTGTGGACACGATGTTGTAATATTACTTGACTCTATTACAAGATTAGCAAGAGCATACAATACTGTACAGCCAGCTTCAGGAAAAATTTTAAGTGGAGGTGTAGATGCAAATGCATTACATAAACCAAAACGTTTTTTCGGTGCTGCTCGTAAAATCGAAAAAGGAGGGTCTCTAACGATTTTAGCTACAGCCTTAACAGAAACAGGAAGTAAAATGGATGAAGTGATCTTTGAAGAATTTAAAGGAACTGGTAACATGGAACTTCAACTCGACAGAAGAATATCTAATAGAAGAATATATCCTGCTGTAGATCTTGTTTCATCATCTACAAGGCGTGAAGATTTATTAATTGCTACTGACCATATACAAAGAATATGGGTTCTTAGAAATTATTTAGCAGATATGAATCCTGTTGAAGCAATCGAATTTATGAAAGATAGGCTTGAAAAAACTAAGGACAATGATGAATTCCTAGTGACTATGAATGGATAAGCTACTTGTTAAATAATCCATATAACACACTTCCACTTCCTGTCATACTTGCGTAAATAGCACCTTTAGAGTAAATTTCTTTTTTAAGTTTGTTTAGAGAAGGATGATTTTTAAAAATCGATTCTTCAAAATCATTTTTTATGTTTTCTTTCCATTTGCTAATAGGTTCATTAATATATTGCATTAGGTTATTTTCAGAATTTTTAGGTATAACATTTTTGTATGCTTCAGCAGTAGAAATACTTATTTCTGGAAAAGTAAATTTAATATCATATCCAGATAAATTCAAATCCAAGTTCTTCATTATATCTCCAACTCCTGTAACATGTTTTGGAGTATTATCGATAAAAAAAGGACAATCAGCACCTATCTTTTTAGCATATTCATTTAATTGATTTTTAGACATTTTTAAGTTAAATAAAACATTTAACGCCTTTAATAAAAAGGATGCATCTGATGATCCTCCACCTAATCCTGCTCCAATAGGTATTCTTTTTTCTAAATGAATGCTTACATTACCAATATCAAAATCTTGATTTAAAATTTCATATGCTTTTATACAAATATTATTTGTTTTAGAAGTAGATATACCTGAGCAAGTAAATGAGAAGTTAGAGCTAGGAATAACCTCTAAAATATCGTATAAATTATATATGGGATAAAATACAGAAGAAATATCATGATAACCATCATTTCTTCTTTTTAGAATATTTAAACCAATATTAATTTTTGCATTTGGATACAGTATCATATTTAATCATAGTTTTCAACAACAAAAGTAATCAACTCTTTTTTTTAATAATGGATAAATCATTTTATTTAATTTTGTTATTAATACAATATTATATTTAATATGGATTACTTAGATTTTGAAAAACCGATTGAAGAACTAGAAAATAAATTAAAAAAAGCCCTTGAGTTAGGAGAAGATGATTCGGTAAATATTAGCAAAACAGTTTCTGACATTGAAAGCCAAATTAAGAAAAAAAGAAAAGAGATATATCAAAATTTATCATCATGGCAAAAGGTGCAACTATCAAGACACCCTCTAAGACCTTATACATTAGACTATATAAAAGCTTTATCAAATGATAATTTCATTGAATTACATGGTGATAGAAATATAAAAGATGATAAAGCAATGGTTGGTGGATGGGGAAGTATAGGTAAACAAGGTGTAATGTTTATTGGGCACCAAAAGGGAAGAAATACTAAAGAAAGGCAATATAGAAACTTTGGAATGGCAAACCCTGAGGGTTATCGTAAAGCCTTACGATTAATGAAAATGGCAGAGAAATTTAATAAGCCTATTATATGTTTAGTTGATACTCCAGGTGCTTATCCTGGACTAGAAGCTGAAGAGCGAGGTCAAGGTGAGGCTATAGCTCGTAATATTTTTGAAATGACTAAAATTGAAGTTCCTATTATTGTAGTTATTATTGGTGAAGGAGCATCAGGAGGAGCTCTGGGTATTGGTGTTGGAGACAAAATACTAATGCTAAATAACTCATGGTACTCAGTAATATCTCCTGAAAACTGTTCAACTATATTATGGGGAAGCTGGGAACATAAAGAAACTGCAGCTGATGCTTTAAAATTAACTGCTTCTGATATGATGAAACTTGAAATTATTGATGAAATAATCCAAGAACCATTGGGTGGAGCTCATAGATTTCCGAACGAAACATTTAAAATAGTTAAGAAATCTATCAAATCTGCAATTGAAGAATTAATGGTGATTAAGAAAGATAAATTAGTAGAAAAAAGAATGGATAAATTCTCAAATATGGGAGTTATAAAAGAATAGTTATGGCAAAGGGAATAGGTAAAAGAAAATTAACTGCAACTACAACGACAAAAATCGATGGAAAATTACAACCTCAAGCAATTGAACTTGAACAAGCTATTTTAGGTGCTTTAATGATTGATAATGAATCTCTTTCAGATGCAATTGATTCACTGAGAGAAGAATATTTCTATAAATCAGAACATCAAAAAATTTTTAGAGCTATAATTAATTTGTTTAATCATACTCAACCTGTTGATATTTTAACTGTTTCTGAAGAACTTAAAAGAATGGGAGAAATTGAATCTGTTGGTGGTCTAGCTTATATATCTGAACTGACTAATAATATTGCATCATCATCAAACACAGAATTTCATGCTCGTATAATTGCTGAGAAGTTTATAAAAAGATCCTTAATTAGCATCTCCAATAATATTATTGGAGATGCATTTAATGATTCAGTAGATATATTTGATCTTTTGAATACTGCAGAAGAAAAATTATTTACTGTAACAGAAGGAACCCTAAGAAAAAGTTATGACAAAATGAGCACATTAATAAAAGGTGCTCTAGAAAACATTGAAACATTAAGAAACAAGGAAGATGGTCTAAGTGGTGTTCCTTCTGGATTTTCATACTTAGATAGAATAACATCTGGATTTCAAAAGTCTGATCTTATCATTTGTGCAGCAAGACCTGGAATGGGAAAAACAGCTTTTGCATTGACAATGACTAGAAATATAGCAATAGATCATAATGCTGCCATTGGTTTTTTCTCTCTAGAAATGTCAGCTGAACAATTGGTAAATCGTCTTATTGCAAGTGAAGCAGAGCTAGCGGCTGGTAAGCTACGAAGAGGGGATCTAGCTGATCATGAAATGATTCAACTTCATGAAAAAATTAAACATTTATCAGATGCTCCAATATATATAGATGACACTCCAGCTCTAACAATATTTGAACTGAGAGCAAAAGCAAGAAGACTTGTTAAAAATCATTCTGTTGAAATTATTATTATTGATTACTTACAATTAATGAGTGCTGGTGGAAATTCTGGCAATAGAGAACAAGAAATATCTACAATATCTCGTTCTCTAAAAGGAATTGCTAAAGAATTAAAAATACCTGTTATTGCACTTTCTCAAGTTAATAGAGGGGTAGAAAGTCGTACCGGAATAGGAAGTAAAAGACCTGTACTTTCTGACTTAAGAGAATCTGGAGCAATAGAGCAGGATGCTGACATAGTTACTTTCATTTACCGCCCAGAATATTATAAAATTTATGAATGGGATAATGGTGATGATTCAAGAGGACAAGGAGAAATTATAATTGCTAAGCACAGAAACGGATCACTAGCGAACGTTAGATTAAAATTTACAGCGGAATTTGCAAAATTTTCAGAGTTGGATTACTTCGAAGAAAGTTTTTTACCTAACAATGATGAAACCTCTTCAATGATTTCAATGTCATCAAGTATGAATGAAGAAAATGAAACAAATCCTTTTTAAAAATATAACTTTATTATTATTTTTTACTGTATTTTCACAATATACATATGGATCGTATATTTTAATTCCAATGGATGAAAAACAAGATAATCATTTAAAATCATATGGAATTGCTTATTATGCTATACAAAAAGATATAAGTGTTGATTGGCTGTTGAACTTTCAAGGTGGAAGTTTTTTGATGAAGAGAAATAAAATAATTGAAGATGAATGCAATATAAGAGGAGTTAGCTTCCAAATTATTGCAGCTTCTCAATCTTCTCAAATATTAAAACAAATAACTAGTCCATCAGTTAATCAAGATGTTGTTAGATTAGAAAAAGCGCCAAAAATTGCTATATATTCTCCAAAAAATAAACAACCATGGGATGATGCAGTAACTATGGCTTTAACCTATGCAGAAATTCCATATGACGTAGTTTATGATCAAGAGGTTTTGTCAGGCTTATTACCAATGTATGATTGGCTTCACTTACACCATGAAGATTTTACAGGTCAGTATGGAAAATTTTATGCAAATTTTAAGAATGCTTCATGGTATAAAGAACAAAAAAGAATTTCTGAAGAATTAGCAAAAAAATTAGGGTTTAACAAAGTTTCTAAACAAAAGCTAGCTGTAGCTAAAAAAATTAAAGATTATGTTTTGGGTGGAGGATTTTTATTTGCAATGTGTAGTGCTACTGACAGTTATGATATCGCATTGGCATCTGAAGAAATAGATATTTGCGCACAAATGTTTGACGGAGATCCTGCGGATAAAAATTTTGACAATTTAGACTTTTCAAAAACTTTTGCATTCAAAGATTTTACATTAGTAAGAAACCCTAACAAATATGAGTTTTCTTCAATTGATGCAACTCAAAGCAGAAAAATAAGTCAAAATTTTGATTTTTTTACACTTTTTGAATTCTCTGCAAAATGGGATCCAATTCCCAGTATGTTATGTCAAAATCACACACAAGTAATTAAAGGTTTTATGGGACAAACAACAGCATTCAAGAAAGAGTATATTAAATCAAATGTTCTCATTATGGGAGAGACAAAATCAACAAATGAAGCAAGATATATTCATGGTGAACTTGGAAATGGAACATGGACTTTTTACGGAGGTCATGATCCAGAAGATTACCAACATATGGTTGGTGACCCTAAAACTGATCTTTCTCTACATCCAAATTCACCTGGATATAGACTTATTTTAAATAACATTCTTTTTCCAGCTGCAAAAAAGAAAAAACTTAAGACATAATAAAACATATTAATTTATTATGTTAATTTTCTCACTTTCATACCACTGTTGATAGTTTTCCTTATATAATTTCTCTATCTTATTTCTTTTAATCTTCATTGTAGGGGTAAGTAATTGATTTTCTACTGTCCAAGGTTGATTTAATATGATGATATTATGAATTCGCTCATGAGGATTAAATTTAGAATTTACAATTTTCAAAGTTTTATTTAAACTTAATAATAATCTTTCATTATCATTATTTTTTCCTTTTTCCGAAAGTATAACTAAAGCAATGGGTTGTGGAAGCCCATCTCCTACTACACAAACCTGTTCTAAATTCTTATTTGCAGACAATTTCATTTCTATTGAAGAAGGAGAAACATATTTACCCTTACTTGTTTTAAATAAATCTTTGACTCTTCCTGTTATAGTTAAAAAGCCATCAGTACTAATTATTCCTTCATCTCCAGTATGCAACCAACCATCAATAATTGTATTATTTGTTTCTTGACTGTCTTTATAATATCCATCCATTAAAGCAGGATGCTTTATAAGAATTTCTTTTTGATCAGATAGCTTAACTTCACAAAATGGTAATGGCTGCCCTACAGCGCCAATTCTGATTTTTTCTTTAAAACTAACATGAGAATAACACGTATTCTCTGTCATAGCATAAGCTTCTTGAATATTAATATCCAAACGCTGAAACCATTTAATTAAAGCTGTTGGCGTGGGTGCTGCTCCAGTAAATATATTTTTTGCTTTTGCTAAGCCTAATCCCTTCTTTATTTTGTTCTTAATAAATGTAGAGACAATAGGAATATTTAGTAAAATATTTAGTTTGTTTTGTGGTAATTTTTGTAAAATACCTTGTTGAAATTTAGTCCATATTCTTGGAACACCTAAAAAAACTGTTGGCGATGCATATGATAAATTATCTGCGAATGTATCTAAGCTCTCTGCAAAAGAAACCTTACCTCCTGTGTATAAACTTCCCATCATAACTAAAAGACGCTCAGCAATATGACATAATGGTAAATAAGAAAAAAATGAAGTGTTAGATAAAGCTAGAGCATTTACAGCGTTAGTAGTTGCAAAAGAGAAGTTATAAAATTTATGCATTACTCCTTTTGGTCTTCCAGTAGTTCCAGAAGTATAAATGATACTAGCTAAATCTTTTTGATCTCTTACAACATTAGTATTTATAGGAGTAATATTATTTGTTAATTCATCCCATTTAGAATAATTCTCACTATAAAAAGGATAAGTAATACATTGAATTTCTGATGAAACTCCTGACTTCATTTCAGAATAATTATCAAGCTTACCCACAAATAAAACTCTAGTTTCTGAATGTTCTAAAATTTTAGCAAGTGTAGAAGAATTTAAATTAGGATATAAAGGGACAGAAATATGTCCTGACATCATTATTGCTAAATCACTCATAATCCAATGTGCACAGTTTTTTGATAAAATACCAATTTTTGAAGATTTAGGTAGATTTAAATTTTTTAAATATACAGCCATTTTGCGAACTTCACGAGCTACCTCTTTCCAAGTCCAGTTATGCCAAATTCCATCAATAGGCTGCGTTAAATATATCTCATTCGGTTTTTCTTGCTCCCACTTATAGAGCATTTCTAATGGTGATAAATAATTCATTATTTTTTTTTATTTTTTAAAAATACATTTTTTAAATTAATTAGAAATATGTAATTAAAAGTTAATATTTATTGTAATCTTAATAAATTAAATAATCTAAATTTCTTCTTTTATTATATTTACAAAATGAAATTTAATCAATTTAATTTTGGCAATCAACTAAATGAAGGTCTTGAAATGATGGGTTTTCAAGAAGCAACTCCAATACAAATTAAGGCAATACCGATAATACAAAATGGAAGCGACCTAATAGCCTGTGCCCAAACAGGAACTGGCAAGACAGCTGCTTTTGTACTTCCAATTTTAGACAAACTAACACAAGACAAGAAAAAAAATAAAGTTAATACAATAATTATTGCTCCAACAAGAGAGTTAGCTAAACAAATAGATAGACAAGTTGAAGGTTTTGCATATTTTACTAATACTTCTTCTTACCCTATTTATGGTGGTGGAACAGGAATTGAATATGAAAACCAAAAGCAGGCATTAAAGAAAGGAACTGATATAATTATCTGTACTCCTGGAAGATTATTAGCACATTTAGATTTTAATTATTTTGATACTTCAAGCGTCAAGCACTTTATATTAGATGAAGCAGATAGAATGTTAGATATGGGTTTTTATGAAGATATAATGAAAATCTCAAATAAACTACCTATCAAAAGACAAAATTTGTTGTTTTCCGCAACTATGCCCGCTAAGATTAAAGAATTGTCAAATAAAATTTTAAAACATCCAGAAAATATTAGCTTAGCAATTTCAAAACCAGCAGAAGGACTTACACAAAATGCTTATATAATTTACGATAATCAAAAAATAAAACTAATAAGAGAAGTATTAAAAGAAAAAAAACAAAGTCATATCTTAATTTTTTCTTCTAGTATTAAAAGTGTAAAAGAAATAACAAAAACACTTAATAAAGCAGGTATGAAAGTATCTGAAATGCACTCAGGATTGCAACAAGAAAAAAGAGAACAAACCATTATAGATTTTAAAAATAAAAAAATTAAAATTTTAGTTGCAACAGATATTTTATCTAGAGGTATCGATATAAAAGGAATTGAACTAGTAATAAATTATGAATTACCAAATGATGCAGAAGATTATATACATCGAATTGGACGTACAGCTCGAGCAGATAGAAAGGGTAAAGCTATTACTTTTATAACTCCAAAACAAATCAAAAAATTTATAGAAATTGAAAAACTAATAGAGAAAAAAATCCCAAAATTAAAATTACCTAAAGAATTTGGTAAAGTCTCTGAACATAAGATTTATAAAAAAAAGAAAAAAAATAACAATTATAAAAAGCCTATCTCTCCAAAATAGGAGCATGATGCTCCTTTACTCTTGCGTCAATAACAGGAATTGAACATGAAAAATGTTTATGTTTTGTATCTGCATGTAGACCATAAACATCATTAGCAGGATTAGAGCGAGTAAAAGTAACCCAAAGCCAATTTGAAAAATCTTTTTGAACAAAATTTGAATCGTCAACTATTGTTATTAGAGCTATACCTTCCATATCTTGCTTTTCTAAAAAAGATAATAAATTTTCTATCCTTCCATTACCCTCAATAATTAAATTCCCCTTACTAACCAAAAGAGGATTGCTAAACCCATCCATTAGATCTATATTAAAATCTGTAGATAATGACCTTTTAACTTCTCCAGCAGCAGCAACTACAAGCTTAGAACCTTCATTAATACTGTCTCCGCTATAATCTAATGTATCTATAGTTGTTTTAGTTTGAAAATGCAAATCTCTTTTCCAATTTACTCTTTCAAAAAAATATGTAAAATAAGCCTCCTCATTATAAATATCAGGTGGGTTATCATTATCACAAATAAATAAATATTTAGCTAAAGACAATTGACCAGTACCTAAAATATGATTAGCTATTGTTAATATTTCCTGAGGAATCCTAATAGGATTAAAAGGTGTATACCTTTCACTTCCTATAGCTAGTAGCAGTGGATGAACACCTGCCTTATCGACGGCATTGACGGCAATTAATCCTGGTATTTCCTTTTCTACTGCCTTACCAGTAAGCTCATGTATTAACGCTCCAAACTGAGAATCTTCTTGTGGAGGACGTCCAACAACAGTAAATGGCCAAATAGCATTTTTCTTAGCATAAACTTTTTTAACTTTCATAACAGGAAAATCATGTGTTAAACTATAATAACCTAAATGATCTCCAAATGGACCTTCAGGTTTTTTTTCATCTGCATAAATTTCACCACAAATAACAAAATCTGCGTCGGCAGAAATTGTATAACCATCTTTTCTTGAATACCTAAATCTTCTTTTGGCTAATACTCCAGCAAACGAAATTTCAGACATACCTTCAGGAAGTGGCATTACAGCAGCCAGTGTATGAGCAGGTGGACCCCCAACAAAAATAGATACTTTTAATGGCAATCCTTTATCATTGGCTTTCTTTTGATGTATTCCAATACCTCTGTGTAGTTGATAATGTAGTCCAATTTCCTTATTCTTAATATAATCATTTCCAGATAACTGTATACGATACATACCTAAGTTTGAGTTTAGTATACCGGGATTATCTAAATCCTCTGAATAAACTTGAGGTAAAGTGACAAATGCTCCTCCATCATTTTTCCAACATTTGATTTGGGGTAAATCTTCAATTTTAATCTCATTAAAATTCTTAAATCTTACTTTTTTTGGAAGAGCATAAAAAGCGTTTATAGCGACTTTTAAAGTTTTAAAGGGATTTTTAAATGCAACTATTGGATTAATTTTAATTGATATTAAATCTTTAACTAAATCAATACTATCTCGAAACAAAAATCTTGATCTTTCTAAAGTACCAAATAAATTAGAAACAGCTGAATAACTACAATTCTTAATATTATTAAAAAATAAAACCTTTTTGTTATTACTAAATTCTTCAAGATGAATACTTGCCATCTCTAAATCAGGATCTACCTCCTTATTAATAAAATTAATTTGGTTATGATTCTTTAAATCTGAAACGCATTTTTTTAGTGATTTATATCCCATTTTGCAAAATTAAAAAAAGGAAGTCGATTAAGAACTTCCTTTTTTTAAATTTTAATTTTAATTTTATCTTTTTTCTATAGGAATATAATCTCTTTTTCTTGAACCTATATAAACCTGCCTAGGTCTTCCAATAGGCTCTTTGTTTTCTCTCATTTCCTTCCACTGAGCAATCCATCCTGGAAGTCTACCCATCGCAAACATAACTGTAAACATATCAGTTGGAATACCTAAAGCTCTATATATTATACCTGAATAAAAATCAACATTTGGATATAACCCTCTATCAATAAAATATTGATCTTCTAAAGCAACCTTTTCTAAGCGCATTGCAATTTCTAAAACAGGATCTTTAATACCTAATTCACTCAAAACATCATCAGCAGCCTTCTTAATTATAATCGCTCTAGGATCATAATTTTTATATACTCTATGTCCAAATCCCATTAAACGAAATGGATCATCCTTTGATTTTGCTTTTTCTATATATTTATCAACATCTCCTCCATCATTTTTTATTTCTTCTAGCATTTCAATTACAGCTTGATTAGCTCCACCGTGTAAAGGACCCCATAAAGCTGCAATACCTGCAGATACTGAAGCATATAAACTTGCATGGGAAGAACCAACAATTCGAACAGTTGATGCAGAACAATTTTGCTCATGATCTGCATGTAGAATTAACAATTTGTCTAATGCTTTAGACACAACTGGACTGATAGTGGTTTCTTCAGTTGGTAAACCAAACATCATATGCATAAAGTTAGCAGTATAAGTTAAATTATTTCTTGGATACATTATAGGTTGACGCATTCTATTTTTAAAACTCCACGCAGCTAAAGTCGGTAATTTAGCAATTGCTCTAATTATAGTTCCATTAATTTGCTCAATTGAACGATTAGGATCTAATGATTTTGGGTAAAAAGCTGTTAATGAAGAAACAAGAGAGGATAAGACTCCCATAGGATGAGACTTAGAAGGGAAACCATCTAAAATAGATTTAACATCTTCATGAACTAAAGAATGAGTTTTTATTTCATGCACAAAAGTATCTAACTCATTTTTATTTGGCAAATCACCATAAATTAATAAATAAGCCACTTCTAAAAAATTAGATTTTTCTGCTAATTCTTCTATAGTATAACCTCTATATCTTAACGTACCCTCTTCTCCATTAAGAAAAGTAATACTACTTGTTGTGGATCCGGTATTTTTAAATCCTCTATCTAGTGTTACTAAACCTGTTTCTGCTCTTAATTTACTAATATCTAATGCTTTTTCATCTTCTGTCCCTGTAATAACTGGAAGTTCATATATCTTTCCATTGAAATGCAATTCTGCTTTATTTGCCATCTAATATTTTTTTATTGCTAATATAATTCTTATTTCTTTAAAAACCTAAATCCATCAGCAGTATATAATGCATTATCATTTAAAGACTCTTCAATTCTTAGTAACTGATTATATTTTGCTACACGATCTGAACGAGAAAGTGATCCTGTTTTAATTTGACCACAATTTAATGCAACTGCTAAATCAGATATTATAGTGTCTTCTGTTTCTCCTGATCTGTGACTCATAACACACGTATATCCATTTTTTTGTGCTAATTTAATAGCTTCGATTGCTTCAGTTAAAGTTCCAATCTGATTTACCTTAATCAAAATAGAGTTAGCAATTTTATTACTTATGCCCTTTCCTAATCTATTTGTATTAGTAACAAATAAATCATCACCAACTAACTGAACATCATTTCCTAACTTATTAGTAAGCATTTTCCAACCCTCCCAATCATCTTCATCTAACCCATCTTCTATAGAAATTATTGGATATTTATTTTTCCATTTAGTCCAAAAGTTTACCATCTCTTTAGATGTTAACTTCTGTCCAGTAGATTGATGAAAATGATAAATATTTTCTTGTGAATTATAAAACTCTGATGCTGCAGCATCAATTGCTATAAAAATATCAGATCCTGGAACATAGCCAGAAGATTCGATTGCCTTTATTACAATTTGTATTGCCTCCTCATTAGAACTCAAATTAGGAGCAAAACCTCCTTCATCACCTACGTTTGTTGAATAGCCTTGAAGTTTTAATTCTAATTTTAAATGATGAAACACTTCTGTTCCCATTTGCAGTGCTTGAGAAAAAGAATTAGCTCCAATTGGCATAATCATAAACTCTTGAAAATCAATACTATTATCTGCATGAGAACCTCCATTTAAGATATTCATCATTGGTATTGGCAATAAATTAGCTTGTGGTCCACCGATATAGCTAAATAAATTTTTCCCCGTTTCTTTTGCACCTGCTTTAGCACATGCTAAAGAAACAGCTAATATTGCATTTGCACCTAATACTGATTTATTTTCAGTACCGTCTAAATCAATCATTTTACGATCAATCAAAGATTGATCAGTAATATCAACTCCTATTAACTCTTGTTTAATTTTGAACTTTATATTTTTTACAGCATTTAATACCCCTTTTCCTAAATAAAAATTATTATCCTTATCTCTTAGCTCTACAGCTTCATGCTTACCTGTTGACGCTCCAGAAGGAACCATTGCTCTACCAATATTACCATTTTCTGTAAAAACTTCTGCTTCAACAGTTGGATTTCCTCTTGAGTCTAAAACCTGTCTTGCATGTATATTGACTATGTTCGACATTATTATTTATTTTTTGAATTCTTTAATATAATTGATAAATTGATCAAATAAATAACGAGAATCATGAGGTCCAGGTGAAGACTCTGGATGATACTGCACAGAAAAACAATTCCTATTACTTAATTTAATACCTTCTATTGTATCATCATTTAAGTTCAAATGTGTAATTTCTATTTTTTTATTGTTCTTAACATCATCAAAAGAAATACCAAATCCATGATTTTGAGATGTAACCTCCGCTTTTTTAGTTTTTAAATTTAATACCGGATGATTAATTCCTCTATGTCCATTATGCATTTTATAAGTATTAACTCCTTGAGAAATTGCTAAAGCCTGATGACCTAAACATATTCCAAAAACAGGTCTACCGTCATTCACAATCTTTTTTACTTCATCGATAACATGGGGCATTGCAGAAGGATCGCCTGGGCCATTAGATAAAAAGAAACCATCTGGGTTCCAATCTCTCATTTCCTCATATGATGTATTCATAGGAAAAACTTTTAAATAGCACCCTCTTTCTTCTAAGCATCTTAAAATATTTCTTTTTACACCTAAATCTAATACAGCTATTCTAAAAGTTGCATTATCATCTCCATAAAAATAAGGGTCTTTAGTAGATACAGATGAAGAAAGCTCTAACCCCTCCATTGATGGTACTTTTTTTAATTTATTTTTTAACTTTTCAATATCTAATTCTACAGTTGAAACTATTGCATTCATAGCTCCCTTATCACGTATATGTTTCACTACTGCTCTTGTGTCTACATCAGATATTACTACTTTTTTTTCTTTTAAAAAATAATCTTTTAAATCACCATCTCCCCCTTGACGTGAAAATCCACTATTAAAATTCTTACATATCAATGCTGATATCTTCATATTATCAGATTCAACCTCGTCATTATGATATCCATAATTACCAATATGCGCGTTAGTTGTAATCATTAATTGTCCAAAATAAGAAGGGTCTGTAAATACTTCTTGATATCCTGTCATTCCAGTATTAAAGCATAGCTCTCCAGTTGCAATTCCATCATATCCAGATGACTTACCATGAAATATAGTACCGTCAGCTAATAATAAAATAGCAGCTTTCTTACTCTTGTATTTCATATTTATAAATATTTATTAATAAAAAAGGATAAAACTAAAATAGTAATACCCTTTTCTAACAATTTCTAAAGAAGATATAAATTTATATTAATCTCCTTTATTTTCTTCATTTTTAGGGTTATCTAACTTATTTTCCTTACTAACTTTCTTATCAACAACTTCTTTTACTTCATCTTTAGTAACAGGAGCTTCTTCAACAACAGGAGCTTCTTCGGCAACAGGAGCTTCTTCGACAACAGGAGCTTCTTCGACAACAGGAGCTTCTTCGGCAACAGGAGCTTCTTCGGCAACAGGAGCTTCTTCGGCAACAGGAGCTTCTTCGACAACAGGAGCTTCTTCGACAACAGGAGCTTCTTCGGCAACAGTTTTATTATTTTTGGAATCTGTTTGAGATTGCAAAGTATTAGATGATTGTACTGATGTACTCTTTTTTCCTCTCCTTGACCTCTTGCGTTTAGGTTTATCTGTAATATACTCTTCATTATAATCAACTAGCTCAATAAATGCCATCTGAGCATTATCACCTAATCTATTAGCTAATTTTAATATTCTGATATAGCCCCCCTCTCTCTGCGCTACTTTAACAGAAATATCTCCAAATAACTCAGTAATTGCGTCCTTTTGTTTTAAATACGAAAACACTACTCTTCTTGAATGAGTACTATCGTTTTTTGATTTTGTAATTAGTGGCTCAATATACGATCTTAATGCCTTAGCTTTTGCTAGTGTTGTTTTAATTCTTTTATGCATAATCAAAGAACACGCCATATTTGCAAGCATTGATTTCCTATGAGCTGATTTTCTACTTAAATGATTAAATTTCTTTCCGTGTCTCATTTTTATTCGTTATCTAAATTATACTTACTAGTATCAAAACCAAAAGTCAAACCCTTTTCCTCTATTAATTCTTCAAGCTCTGTTAATGACTTTTTACCAAAATTTCTGAATTTTAACATATCTGCTTTCTTAAAAGAAACTAACTCACCTAAAGTGTATACTTCTGCTGTTTTTAAACAATTTAAAGCTCTTACAGATAAGCCAAATTCAGTTAGTTCAGTTTTAAGCAGCTGACGCATGTGCAGTGTGTCTTCATCAAAATCTTCAACTATGTCTTCTTCTAAATTTATTTTTTCGTCTGAAAAAAGCATAAAATGTTGAATCAATATTTTAGAAGCTTCTGTTAATGCCTGTTTTGGTTCTAAGGAACCATCAGTCATTATATTTAAATTTAATTTTTCAAAATCTGTTTTCTGTCCTACTCTATAATTCTCAACTTTATAACTTACATTCTTAATTGGAGTAAAAATAGAATCCATAGCAATTGTTCCTAATGGCGCTTCTTCATTAATGTTTTCTTCAGCTGGGACATAACCTCTTCCTTTATTAATTGTAAACTCCATCTCAAAAACAACACTTTTATCCAACTCACAGATTAAAAGATCTGGATTTAAAACTTGAAAATTAGATAAACTTCCAGCTATATCAGCTGCAGTTATATTAGTTTTTTTACTTACTTTCAAAGTAGCAGTTTCTGAATCTACAGACTCAATTTGCTGCTTAAACCTTATTTGTTTAAGATTTAATATAACTTCTGTAACATCTTGTACAACACCTTCAATACTTGAAAATTCATGATCAACACCTTTAATTTTTATAGATGTAATAGCATATCCTTCAAGAGAAGATAATAATACTCTTCTTAAAGCGTTTCCTACAGTTAACCCATATCCAGGTTCTAGAGGACGAAACTCAAATGTTCCTTGATTGTCATCCTCACTAATCATTACAACCTCATCTGGTCTTTGAAAATCTAAAATTGCCATATTTTTTTTATTTTTAATTATTCTTTATTTTGAATACAATTCAACTATTAATTGCTCTTTAATATTTTCAGGAATTTGAATCCTATTAGGAATAGCAATAACTTTTCCTATCTTATTATCTTCATTCCACTCTAGCCATTCCATTTGATTAGGAGAAGCTAAAATTGAATTTGTTATAACTTCTAAAGATTTAGAGCGTTCACGCACCGAAACTTGATCTCCAATTTTTAAAGCAAATGAAGGTATATTAACAGTAATTCCATTAACCATGATATGCTTATGACTAACTAACTGACGTGCTGCTCTTCTCGTTGGTGCAATTCCTAATCTATAAACTACATTGTCTAATCTTAATTCACACATTTGTAATAAATTTTCTCCTGTAACACCTTTTCTTCTAAGAGCTTCTTTAAATAAATTAGAAAATTGTTTTTCTAATATTCCATATGTAAATTTTGCTTTCTGTTTCTCCATTAATTGAATACCATATTCAGACTGTTTCCCCCTTCTTTTCTGGGCGCCATGTTGCCCCGGAGCATATGCTTTTCTATCTAAAGCTTTATCAGTTCCAAAAATTGGTTCTCCAAATCTTCTTGATATTCTTGATCTTGGTCCTGTATATCTTGCCATAATTTAAAATTTATATTTTAATTAAACTCTTCTCTTTTTTGGTGGTCGACAACCATTATGTGGTAATGGAGTTACATCTACAATTTCAGTAACAATAACACCTGAATTATGAATTGTTCTTATCGCAGACTCTCTTCCTTGCCCAGGTCCCTTAACAAAAACCTTTACTCGCTTAAGACCCTTTTCCAGTGCTACTTTTGAGCAATCCTCAGCTGCCATTTGAGCTGCATAAGGTGTATTTTTCTTAGAGCCTTTAAAACCCATTTTACCAGCTGATGACCATGCAATTACCTGTCCAGCTTTATTCGTAAATGATATAATAATATTATTAAAAGTTGCCTGAATATGTACTTCACCTTCAGGTTCAACTCTAACCTTATTTTTCTTTGTTGTCTTTGCCATAACTATCTACTATTTCTTTTTATTAGCTACTGTTTTTCTTTTACCTTTTCGAGTTCTAGAATTATTTTTTGTTTTTTGACCTCTTAAAGGTAATCCTGTTCTATGTCTTATACCTCTGTAACATCCAATATCCATTAATCTCTTAATATTCATCTTAGTTTCAGCTCTCAGCTCACCCTCTACTACATATTCGTTTCCTATAATATCTCTATTTGTTTTAGTTTGCTCTTTTTTCCAATCTTGAACTTTAATATCTTGACCAACATTAGCCTTATCTAAAATTTTCGCTCCATATGAAATTCCTATTCCTTAAATATATTTTAGTCTTTTAACCC
>Ga0160423_10000650_pt1 | contig 28788 bp, 20 predicted proteins | sample CRUFie14St8metaG_FD_108191 | JGI IMG/M metagenome (GOLD analysis project Ga0160423, IMG submission 108191) | Marine microbial communities from the Costa Rica Dome - CRUD Field 142mm St8 metaG | ecosystem: Environmental > Aquatic > Marine > Oceanic > Photic zone | place: Costa Rica: the Eastern...
CCTACGGGCGATGGACCCTGGTCGGTGACCCTCACTGACGCCCAAGAAAACAGCTTCGAAGGCACATTGGATGACGAAGGTGTCGGCGTGATGTTTGGCGACTTGGCCTCAGGCACCTACACCTACGCCATCGACAACCAGGGCACCATGGGATGTGGCGCCGTGGCGGGCGCGCACACTGTGATTCGCCCCACTTCTTTGGCCATCGCCACGGACGTGACCCACGATTGTGGCGACGGCGGCACCGTGGTGGCCAATGTGGCCACAGAGGATGTGACCTACGACTGGAGCCACGGGGCGACAGGCGCAGAGATCTCTGGATTGCAAGGTGGAACCTACACCGTGGTGGCCACCAACGACTTCGGTTGCAAGGACACCTTGGACGTGACGGTGTTGTCCGCACCTGAAGTTTTGGTGACCTCCACCGACGGCACATGTGACGGCATCGAGGATGCGGAAATTGAGGTGGACGCCATGCACGAATCTGCGCGATACAACGTCATCCTGCGTGACGAGGTAGGCGTGGAAGTGGATGCCCAATTGGACCAGGAGACTCCCTTGTTCTTTGACAATGTCTCCACTGGAATCTACACGGTGGAAATGCAACTGTTGGGGGCCTACGGATGTGCGCCTGAAACGGAAGAAGTTTCCGTGGTGCAGCCTGTCCCCATGACGTTGACCAGCGCAAGCCAACCCATGTGTGACAGCGATCAACTCGGTTCTGCATCCACCACGCTTTTGGGCGGGACTGGCGCGGTGACCTACATGTGGTCGAATGGCACCCAAGAAGCCAACTTGACGAACGTGGAAGCTGGTGAATACACAGTGACCGTGACCGATGAGGCTGGATGTCAAAAGTCCACCGGCGTCACAGTGGCTTTGAGCCCTCAATTGGACGTGACGGCCGTGTCTCCTGGTTGCGACGGAACCGGTGCGGCTGGATTCAACATGACCAGCACGTCAGGCGCGACGTGGACCGTGGACGTGTACAACCAAGAGGGCACGTTGGTGGAATCCATCACCGCGAGCGAGGATTTTGACGTGACCAACTTGCCTACGGGAACGTACACGGTGACGTACAGCGACGATGTGAACGACGGCTGCCCTGCCAAAAGCACGGAGGCCACTCTCACAGAGGCTTCCGACTTGGAAGTGGCCGTGACCACCACGCCGATGACGTGTGGTGAACACGATGCAGGCGCCATCGATTTGGAGGTGTCTGGCGGTTCAGGCGACATCACCGTCGCATGGGATCACGGCGCGGAAGGCACGTCGTTGAGTGGCTTGGCCGGTGGCCAGTACTACGCGGTGGTCACAGACGACAACGGCTGCACCAAAGACGTGCGCGTGATGGTGGAAGATTCTCCCACAGTAGAGGCCAACTTCACGGCGCCCAGTGCCGGGTTGACCGACGGTGTGAATGGCATGACCATGTCTTTCACCAACACCTCCGAAGGCAACATCACAGGCCAAACCTGGTACTTCGGCGACACGGAAACCCCGAGCTACGATTTCCACGCCACGCACACCTTTGAGGCTGCGGGTGCTTACGACGTATTCCTGAACGTGTGGAACGACAAGTGCAGCCACACCGTCCGCAAGACCGTGGTGGCAAGCCAAGGTGAGGGCAGCACCAACGACGACTTGGGCAACCTCGTGACCAATGTGGCCGAAGGAAACTTGACCGAAATCCACGCCCCCGTGACCACCGAGTCAGGATGGATGATGGACTTGGGGCCCGCTGGCGAAGGCATGAAGGTCCACGTGTTCGACTTGACTGGACGTCAGCTGTGCACGCCTGTGGGTGCCGATGGCAACGGCCAAATCTGGATCGAAGGCGACCAATGGCCCGCACTGGTGTTGTTGCGTTTGGTGCACGAACCCACCAACAGCATTCGGACTTGGAAAATGGTGCGCTAAACGCGTGCACAGGAAGGTGACAATGCCGAACTTCGCACCATGAAGATTGGTGTTGTCACCTTCCCCGGCTCCAACTGCGACATGGACATGGTCCATGCGCTGAGCCACGACCTCGGCTTCAACGTGGTGCAGCTCTGGCACAAAGACAGAGACCTGCAAGGCGTTGAAGCCGTTGTGCTTCCCGGCGGTTTCAGTTACGGAGACTACCTCCGCAGCGGCGCGATCGCGCGCTTCTCTCCCATCATGGAGGAAGTCGTGTCGTTTGCCCATGGCGGCGGCCGCGTGATGGGCGTGTGCAATGGGTTCCAAATCCTGTGCGAAGCCGGGCTCCTTCCCGGGACGCTTCGCCACAACGAAAGCCGCAAATTCATTTGCCGCAACGTGCACCTCAAGCCCGTGTCCCGCACTGCCTCCGTCTCGGCAGGATGCGACACCGAGACGCCGCTTGTGATTCCTATCGCCCACGGCGAAGGCAACTACTTCATTGGCGACGATGGCTTGAAGGGCTTGCAGGACAACGATCAAATCTTGTTCCAATATTGCGACGAAAACGGTGCGGTCAACGCCATGAGCAACCCCAACGGCGCGCTCCTCAACATCGCCGGCGTGTGCAATGAAGGCAAAAACGTCTTCGGCATGATGCCCCACCCGGAGCGTGCTTGCAGCGACGACCTCGCCAACGCCGACGGCCGCGCCATCCTCCAAGGATTGGCCGAGCAGGTGCTCGCCTGAGTCGAGAACACACCACCCTTTTTGGCACCTTGGGACGGTTGAGCCTGAGGGGATTTGGCGTCTTTTGGAGTCTCAGGAAACCTCAAGGGGTTAGATTTGTTACATCCCTCCAACCTTGAATCTCAGACCCATGGATGCTTACGCTGCCGGCCCCTTTCTTTCGCAGATTGAATTTCCTGCGGACCTGCGGGCCAAATTCAAGCCCGAGGAATTGCAACAAGTCAGCGATGAGCTGCGCCAATTCATCGTTGATGTGGTGTCTGAAAAGGGAGGTCACTTCGGCGCCAGCCTTGGCGTTGTGGAGTTGACCGTGGCCTTGCACTACGTCTTCAACACCCCCGAAGACCAAATCGTGTGGGACGTCGGACACCAAGCCTACGGCCACAAGATTTTGACGGGACGACGCGAGCGTTTCCACACCAACCGCCAGTACAAAGGCATCAGCGGCTTCCCCAAGCGCAGCGAAAGCGAATACGACACGTTTGGCGTGGGGCACAGCAGCACGAGCGTGAGCGCCGCACTGGGCATGGCCGTCGGCAGCCGCCACAACGGGCAGCGCGACGTCCAACATGTGGCCGTCATCGGCGATGGGGCCATGACCGGCGGTTTGGCCTTCGAAGGCCTCAACCAAGGGGGCGTGGAGGACACCAACATGTTGGTCATCCTCAACGACAACTGCATGTCGATCGACCCCAACGTGGGCGCCCTGAAAGAGTATTTGACCGACATCACGACGTCCCACACCTACAACAAGGTGAAGGACGAAGTGTGGGAATTGTTGGGACGCATCAGCAAGTTTGGGCCCAATGCCCAGGCCATTGCCCAAAAAGTCGAGAACGCCATCAAGAGCGCAGTCCTGAAGCAAAGCAACCTCTTCGAGTCGCTGAACTTTCGGTACTTCGGTCCGGTGGATGGCCACGACGTGGAGTACCTCACGAAGGTGCTCGCCGATTTGAAAGACATCCCTGGACCCAAGCTGCTTCATGTGGTGACCCGGAAAGGTGCCGGATACGCGCCTTCCGAGGCCGGAAGCCCCACGAAATGGCACGCGCCTGGCCTCTTCAACAAGGAAACAGGTGAAATCCTCAAAGGCGGGGACAACACCCCCAAGCCGCCCAAGTTCCAAGACGTGTTTGGGCACAGCATCATTGAATTGGCCAAGGCCGACCGTCGCATCGTCGGGGTTACGCCGGCCATGCCTTCCGGGTGCAGCCTGAAATTCATGATGGAGGAAATGCCTGACCGCGCCTTCGACGTGGGCATCGCTGAACAGCATGCCGTGACGTTCAGTGCGGGGATGGCCACACGTGGTTTGGTGCCCTTCTGCAACATCTACTCCACGTTCATGCAGCGTGCCTACGACCAAGTCATCCATGACGTGGCCATTCAGAACCTGCACGTGGTCTTCTGTTTGGACCGAGGCGGCCTTGTGGGCGCCGACGGCCCCACCCACCACGGGGTGTACGACATGGCCTACATGCGATGCATTCCCAACCTCGTGGTCAGCGCACCCATGGACGAGCAAGAGCTGCGCAACTTGATGTACACCGCCTCGCAAAAGCACGACGGTCCGTTCGTCATTCGCTACCCACGCGGCACAGGCTCCATGGTGGATTGGCAAACCCCGTTTGAAGAGGTCGAAATCGGCCGTGGCCGACGCCTGAGAAACGGCAACGACGTGGCCCTTTTGAGCATCGGCGCCATTGGCAAGGAAGCCACCGAGGCTGCCGAAACGCTCGAAAAGCGTGGCATTCAGGCCGCCCACTACGACATGCGTTTTGTCAAGCCGCTGGACGACGTACTTCTGCACGAGGTGTTTGGCCGCTTCAAGGACGTGATCACCGTCGAAGATGGTTGTGTTCAGGGCGGCATGGGCAGCGCTGTGACCGAGTGGGCCATGGAGCACGGATACGCCGCCAAGGTGGCGCGCCTCGGGGTGCCCGACCGGTACATCGAGCATGGCTCTCAGGCCCAACTCTACAAGGAGTGTGGCTACGATGCAGACGCCATCGTCGAAAAAGCCGTGGCCATGTGCGAAGCACGCGCTGCATCCGCAGACGCGGGCATGAGAATTGCCTGATTCCGTCCTTTTTCCAGCCCTTCCCGTGACGTAGTTTCGGGACATGGAAGGACCCATCGTCAACCGTGTCGAAAAGAGTGGACTGATCCAATTGGATTTGGCGTCGTTGCTGACCCCGCCTCCGGTGGACGTGGTGGATTTGAGCACCTGGCTTGACCAAGGCGTCCTTCTTCGAGAACAACCCTTTCGCGACCACGTCAAGGCCTGGGATGCCAGTGCGCTTGCAGGCCACATCGTTGCCCTGACGTGCAGCACCGAAGCCATCCTTCCCGATTGGGCTTGGATGCTTGTCACCGCCAAACTCAATGCCCTCGGCGCCACGGCCTTGGTGGGGAGTGTGGAGGATGCCCGCGCACACGCATGGCGCATGGCCGTCACCCAACTCGACCTGGACGACTATCGTGACCAACGCGTCATCGTCAAAGGATGTGCCACGGCGGGTGGTCCAGCCACCCTCGTGGCGTTCACCGCCCATGTCGGACCTGTGGTGCGCAGCTTGATGTTTGGAGAGGCCTGCAGCGCAGTGCCCCTCGTAAAGAACCCCCGTTCATGATCACCCCTCCCTCTGAGAAAAAACTCTTTTTGGTGGATGCCTATGCGCTGATTTTCCGCGCCTACTATGCATTCATCAAGAACCCCCGAATCAACACCAAAGGCATGAATACGTCTGCGGTGTTTGGTTTCACCAACGCCTTGCTCGAGGTCATCCGCTCGGAGCAACCCACACACCTGGCTGTGGTGTTTGACCCTCCGGGGCCGACCCTGCGGAACGAACAATTCGAAGACTACAAGGCCAACCGGGACGAGACCCCTGAGGACATCAAGCTCAGTGTGCCCTGGATTGTCAAAATTCTGGAAGGCATGCGGATTCCCGTGTTGCAGGCCCCGGGATTCGAAGCAGACGACTTGATTGGATGCCTCGCGAAGCGCGCAGAGAAGGAAGGGTTTGACGTCTTTATGATGACGCCGGACAAGGACTTCGCCCAACTTGTGACGGACAAGATTCGGATGTTCCGACCTGGACGGGGTGGCAATCCCGCAAGCGTGTGGGGTCCTGAAGAAGTGCGTGAGCGCTACGGCCTGGAAGACCCCAAGCAGGTCATCGATTTGCTGGGGTTGATGGGCGATTCGGCGGACAACATCCCCGGCGTGCCTGGTGTGGGAGAAAAAACCGCCATCAAGTTCCTGCAGGCCTACGGTTCGATGGAAGGCTTGTACGAGCACGTTCACGAGCTCAAGGGGAAGATGAAAGAGAAGGTCGAGGTGAACCGTGAGCTGGCGTTTCTCAGCAGAGAATTGGCCACCATCGTGTTGGACATCGACTTTGACGAGGACTTTCCCGCCATGGCCCTTGAGCCGGCCAACGCCGATGTGCTTGCACCCGTCTTGGAGGAATTGGAGTTCCGCACCCTGTCTCGCCGAATCCTCGGCGACGTCACCACTGCGCCTGCGCCTGCCGCTTCGGCGAACCCGACACCTCGTTCGGCTTCCAACAGCCAAGACAGCGAAGGGCAATTGAGCATGTTTGACGCCGCCATGGACGTGGCCCCGGCCGCCTCCACCCTCGGCGCGCTCGACCCCGACAAGGTGACATACAGCTTGGTGGACGACGACGCCGGCATGAAGGCGTTGGTGAAGACCCTCACCCAAGCCAAGCGCTTTGCCTTTGACACCGAAACGTCGGGGCTCAATGCCATGGAGGCGTCTTTGGTGGGCATGTCTTTCAGTGCAGAAGCCCACACGGGCAGTTACGTCCCTGTCAACCCAAGCACGTGGCCCCCCATTCGGGACATCTTCAAGCCCTTGCTCGAAGACCCCAAGCTCACCATCGTGGGCCAAAACTTGAAGTACGACGGCAAAATCATGGCGCGTCACGGCGTGGACCTTACCCAAGCGAACTTGGAAGACACCATGGTCGCCCACTACCTGCTCGAGCCCGACCAACCCCACGGCATGGATGCCTTGGCGCAGGCTTTTTTGGACTACCAATGCATTCCCATCACAGACCTGCTGGGGAAAAAGGGCAAGAACCAAAAGTCCATGGCCGACATTCCACCCTCCGAGGTGGTCAACTACGCCTGCGAAGACGCCGACATCACGTTGCAACTCGCCGACGTGCTGATCCCCAAGCTCGAAGAAGAAGGCCTCACCGCCTTGTTCCGCGATGTGGAGATGCCTTTGCTCTCCGTGCTCATGGACATGGAATTGGAAGGCGTGGCGCTCGACACCGCGCATTTGGCCCAGTTCAGTGACACGCTCGCCCAAGAATTGGACGCCTTGCAACAATCCATTCAAGGGCACGCCGGCGTGCCGTTCAACGTGGACTCTCCCAAGCAGTTGGGGGATGTGTTGTTTGAGCATCTCGAGATTCCCGCCAAGGTCAAAAAAACCAAGACCGGCCAATACCCCACCAGCGAAGCCGTCCTCAGCAAACTCAAGGACAAGCATCCCATCGTGGGCAAGGTGTTGGAGTACCGGAAGCTGAAAAAACTTCGGTCCACCTACGTCGAGCCGCTCCCCTCCCTCCTTCATCCGGAGACGGGCCGCGTTCACACGACATACATGCAGGTGGTGGCGGCGACGGGACGTCTGAGCAGCAAAGACCCCAACCTGCAGAACATTCCCATCCGGACGGCGCAAGGACGTGAAATCCGCAAGGCATTCGTGCCCCGCAGCGCCAACCACGTGTTGGTCGCGGCGGATTACAGCCAAGTGGAGTTGCGCATCGCCGCAGCCATGAGCGAAGAACAGGGGCTCATCGAAGCCTTCCAGAAGGGGGAAGACATTCACGCCGCCACGGCCGCCAAGGTGTTTGGCGTCCCGTTGGATGAGGTGTCACGTGAACAGCGGAGCCAGGCCAAGGCCGTGAACTTTGGCATTTTGTACGGCCAAGGAGCCTTTGGGTTGGCGGAGAACTTGGGCATTTCGCGGAAAGAAGCCAAAGCCATCATTGAAGCCTACCACAGCCAGTTTTCTGGCCTCGAAGCCTTCACCCAAACCTGCGTGGCTCAGGCACGAGAAGCCGGGTACGCGACCACATTGTTGGGCCGCCGTCGTCCCCTGCCCGACATCCATAGCAACAACGCGGTGGTTCGGGCTTTTGCGGAACGAAATGCCGTCAACACTCCGATCCAAGGCTCGGCCGCGGACATCATCAAAGTGGCCATGATCGAGGTCGATCGGGAGATGAAAGGCATGGAAAGCAAACTCATCATGCAGGTGCACGATGAACTCGTGGTGGACGCCGTGGAGTCGGAATTGGACGACGTGAAAGCCCTGCTGGTGCGGTGCATGGAGCGGGCTGTCAAGCTCTCCGTCCCCCTCGATGTGGAGGTGTCTCACGGCCAAACTTGGCTCGAGGCACACTGACCTTTTGGGTGTTGTCGGTACACAACCCGACGTGCAGAACTTTTCAGGGCGGTCATGCGTATGCTGGGGAAGCACTCCCAATTTCGTATCAATCCCAACACGCATGAAGAAGCTTCGCAATTCCTTGTTTCTCAGCCTCGCCGCCGGCATGATCGTCTTGGCGGGCTGTGGTGGACCTCAGGGGCCAACCACCTCAGGAGACTCCCTGTCAGAAGGTGCGTCCGTGACCCAACGGACCAAGCGCCTCAAAAAGATATTCCGTGCCGCCCCCACACCGATGGAGACGGCCCGCATCGTTCAACGCACAGGCGCGTCCTTCTCTTTGGACCACCTTCACTCGGCCATGTCTGCCTCCAACTACGTGACGGCAGACCGGCAAGCAGTGAACCTCGGCATCTACGGCGCAGACCTCAGCTACGCCACCATTTTTGAAGAGAACGCCGTGTCCTTGACCTACCTCGAAGTGGTCAAAAGCTTGGCACGCGACCTCGGTGTGGGTGACGTCATCGGAGACGACATGCTCGAACGCGCCGAAGCCAACCGCGCGCGCCAAGATTCCTTGGTGGCCATTGTCTCTGAAGCCTTTTTCAACTTGAACGAGCGCCTCAAGTCCAACGGTCAAGAAGACCTGAGTGGCATGGTGGTCGCGGCGGGGTGGTTGGAAAGCCTCTACCTGGCGACGCGTCACACCGACAGCGCCAACGAAGAGCTCCGGACGCGCATCGCCGAGCAGAAGCTCGTCATGGAAGACGTCATCGACCTGGTGAGCAGCTACGAGCAATCTCCTGGCCTGACCACAGTCATCCAAACCCTCGAGCCCGTGGTGGCTGCGTTTGATGCCGTCACCCGAGAGGAGGCGAGCAGCGACATCAGCAAGAGCGGAGGCGCCATCATCATTGGCGGCGGACCTCGCTACACGACGAGTGAGGAAGTTTTGGCCCAAATCACCGAAGCGGTGACCACCGCACGTAACCAACTTGTGAAATGAGCGTAAAGTCCATCAACATGAAGCAAACCACTCTCCTGCTCGCCTTGGTGACCCTCTTCGCTGCACAAGCCAACGCGCAGTGCCGCAACTTCACCAAAAAGAACTGCCTCCCCCTCTTGGAAGGCTACGTCCAAAACGACAACTACAACTCCGCGGTCCTCATCCCTGGAGATGAAGCAGAACTCGAACTGACCTTCCTTGGAGGCAGTGACTACCGCGTGGCCATTTGCGCCCACCCCGTGCTCGGCGCGGTGGAATTCGACGTGGTCGACGAACAGAACATTCGCATTTGGAGCAACTCCGACGGGTCCGACCACTTGGACTTCCGAATGGAAAACGCCCAACGACTTCGTTTCCGTGTCAAGGTGCCCGACACTGACGCCGCCATCTTGCATGAAGGCTGTGTGTCCATCGTGATTGGAAGCAAAGAGTGACCCTTCCCTCCTAACCTGCTGGAAGACAAAAAAAGAAAGCCCGCCGTTTGGCGGGCTTTTTTGTGTCCATGCGGAGTGTGCTTACTGAATGACCCAGCGCCACGTGCGCTGTGCCCCTCCTGCCGTTGTCAAACGAAGCAGGTACACCCCTGGGGTCTCAGGGGCGTCGACTTGCCAATCGTGGCTGCCCGCAGACAGGGTCTGCGGGGTGGAAGAGAGCACCCGGCCAGACGCGTCCTGGAGGGTCAATTCGGCCACGCCACCCTCTCGGGTTTGGAAGGAAATGACCGACGACATGGCTGCGGGGTTGGGCGCCAACGTCCACGATTTGGTCAAGCCGTTCATCGCTTCCGCCACGTCGGTGTTGCCAAATCCTTGCACGTTGATGTCGTCGAGGAAAATGTTGTTGCCCAAACGGCTTTCAAACTCAAATTGAACGCGGAAGAATTCCGTGAGGTACTCTTCGTTGTCGAGCACGATGGTGTACTCGTTCCACTCTTCCGGCCCAGAAGGTGTCCAAGGGAACGGCGTGGGGTCTGCGGAAGGCAAATCCGTGAATCCACGGTGCATCCGTCGGAGGTCCCAATCGTTGCCGCAATCGCCCGTCACGCTGACGCGCAAACGGTCGTCTGTCTCGGAGGCTTCCGACGTGCCCTTGTGCACATAGGCCCACTTGTAGTTCACGTGGATCTCGGTCATGCCGCTCATGTCCATGGTGGCGGTGCGGAGGAAGTCGTCGTTGAATTCCACGTTGTTGCCCCAGTTCTCGATGAACATGCAGCGCGAACCGGTGGCTGCGGCATCGTCGGTCAACTCCCACGTGCCATCGTTCAGCGGGTCTTCGATGAACCATTGGTTGCTCGGGAATTCGCCGGCCTCGAAGCCTTGGCTCAAGGGCAAGTCCATTTCGCCTGCGTCCATCACATAGACGGCTTCTGAGACCGTGCCGGCCACCTCGTCCGTACCGTTGCCGACCGTCAAAGTCACGTCGTACAAGCCCGCTTCCGTATAGGTGTGGTAAAGCTCTTGCACGCCATCTCCTGCCGCGCCAGCCGTGACCGTGCCATCTCCAAAGTTCCACGACCAGCTGGACGGACTGTGGTAGCTCTGGTCTGTGAATTTCACGCTGTCTCCCACACAGATGAGGCGTCGGTCCACATCGAAGGTGGCCTCGCACAAGATGTCTTCGCCAAGCACGCCTGTGGCTTGAAGGTTGGCCGCCGTAGACAACTGGTTTCGCTGGGCCACAGAGGACAGGGCTGCCGTGCGCATGCGGTCCTTTTGGCCTTGGGTAAACATGCGACCGCAGTAGCTGTAGTCCATGTAATTCTGGACGTTGTCCAAGGAGCCACACGTCTCGCCGTAGAGGTTCCCGCAATTGGTCCACCCGATGGTGTTGGGGGTGTCCGACACGTTGTCGTCCTCATCGCAGTTGTCTGCAAGACCCGGGTTGTTGCTGTTGCCCCAAGGGTGACGAAGATTGAGCCAGTGGCCCACCTCGTGGGTCAAGGTTCGCGAACGGTACAAGTTGGCGGTGCCGATGGACCCACAGTAGCTGTGCTGCAAGACGATGCCGTCTTGGTCGGCGTTCCATCCATCCACCGAGCCGGGGTAGAGGGCGTAGCCTGCCGCACCTGCGGCGTATTCGCACACCCACACGTTGAGGTACTTGTTGCGTGGCCATTGGATGAGCTCCTTCATCTCAGAATCCCCGACGTAGGTCAATTCACTGACGATGCGGTTGATGCCAGGGTGGCAGTTGCCGTTGGGATCGCGCTGGGCCAAACGGAACTCGATTTCAATGTCCGCCACGATGTCCTCGAACTCGGGAATGACCTCGTCGATGTTGGCGTTGAGTGCGCGAAAGTTGGTGTTCAACACATCCACCGCGTCATGAACCTGGGCCGAGGAAATGTTCTCAGGACCGTTGAAGTGAATGACGTGAAAGACAATGGGGATGATCAACACATCTTCCCGTTGGGCTGCCGTGGCACCTTGTTGCGTTTCAAGCTCAAGCGCACGTGTGGCCTCGATGGCGGCGTTGCGCGTCTCAGGCCGACGCAAAAACAACATCTCTTCCGCGTCATTCAAGCCACAAGGCGTGACGCCGTCGTGGGTGTGTGTTTGGGCGATGAAAGACTTGGACAGCAAACTCAAGAGCAACGTGAGTGTCCAAGGGCGGAGAGAGAATGTCATGAATTCGAAGAATCAATCAGGTTTGCAGGGACGGCAAGATACGTCCTTCCCTTCTGAGACCTAAATCGGCGACGTTGGGTTGCGTGCTCAGGGACGCGAAACGCCTTGGTAGGCCTCCAGCCTCAGGCCGATGTTGGCCACAGACGGCAACGGATCTTGACGCATGCCGTGCTTTACTTCGAGGCCGTATCGGCCCTTCAGAGGGAATTGAACCCCTTGATTCAGCATGAAACGCTGATCCACCAAGTCCCCAAATCCACTCCCGCGCCAGCGCCCGCGCTCGTCGGCCAAGGTGCATTCCACCGTGTCCACACGCGATTTCCCGTTGGGAAAGCGGTAGGTCAAGAAGACGTAGAGGTTGGAGTAGGGGTAGGTTTGGCTGTGACGAACGTCAAGCAGGACGTCGTGGCGTTGAAGGGTGTCCTGGATGTCCCAATGAAACACGGCGCTTTCCGCACTCTCCCAACCCGAAAGTTCGATGTCTCGGGTCTCGGCCAACAACGGAGGCTCGCTGCATCCACAAATGGCCACGGCGCATGCCGCGGCCGCCCACCACAACCTCACGATTCCGGAGGTTTGTTGCCGCCTTTGGAGCTTTGCCCACCTCGTCGGCGGCGGTTGCCCCGACCCCGACTCGGCTTGGCGCCCTCGGACTTTCCTTCTTCGGAGGCCGAACCTTTGGGGGAGCGCTGGCCGCCTTGGCCACGCTTTCCACCCTGGGCGGAAGCTTTGTCCCCACCGGGCTTGCCCCGGCGCTTGTTTCTGCGACGCTTGCGTTTGGCTTCGTCAAAACGCGTCAGGCTTTCCTGGCCCACCACGTTGCCGAAGCTTGAATCCACTTCCTCAGGTTCTTCCTCCAGTTCGTAGGAGGCGAGTGAGCCCACCACATCCCCTTTGGCTGAAGCGGCGATCAACTCGTTGGCGTCTTCGACGTTCATGGCGATGGGCGACGTGCCGGGCTCCCCAAGCTGCAGGAAGTAGACAAGGCGCTTGAAGATGTCCATCTTGAACACCACCGCCTTGCCCTTGGGCGTGCGAATCTTGGCGTTGGGTGACGGGAATTCCTTGACCGCCTCCACATACTGGTCGAGCTCAAAATTCAGGCAGCACTTCAGCTTCCCGCATTGGCCAGCAAGCTTGCCAGGATTGAGCGAAAGCTGCTGGTAACGTGCTGCACCCGTGCTGACGGAACGGAAGTCCTTCAACCAAGACGTGCAGCACAGTTCGCGGCCGCACACGCCGATGCCGCCAATGCGCGCCGCTTCTTGGCGGGCTCCAATTTGGCGCATGTCGATGCGGATGTCGAAGGTGCTGGCCAATTCCCGAACCAAGTCTCGGAAGTCGACCCGCTGCTCTGCCGTGTAGTAGAACGTCGCACGGGCGTTGTCTCCTTGGTATTCGACGTCGGTCAGCTTCATGCTGATGCCGAGCCTGCGAATGATTTGGCGGGCTTCACGGAGGGTGTCTTCCTCGCGTTGGCGGGCGGTGTGCCAAAGCGCCAAATCGTCCTGATCGGCCTTGCGGTCAATGCGCTTGAGCTCATGGTCGTCTTTGATTTTGCGGAGCTTCAGCTGGCTTTTCACCAACTCTCCCGTCAAACTCACCACCCCGACATCGTGTCCGGGCTGGAGATCCACCACCACCACGTCGCCCACATGGACCGTCAAGGCGTTGGGGCGACGGACGTACTGTTTGCGGTTGTTCTTGAACCGCAATTCCACCACATCGTAGGGCGACGAACCATCTGGGAGGGGGATGCCTTCGAGCCAATCAAACACAGTCATCGACCCGCATCCACACGTTCCACAACGTCCGTTGTTCTTGCATCCTCTGGGCAAACCATCTGCCCCCTTGCTACACGTTGCGCATCCCATGGTCCGAAGGTAAGACCGGAAGGTCAATCCACACTCGCCGGCAGGCGCAACAATCGGTGAACGCGGAGGCTCAAATCGACAAACACCAGCTTGCCGTTCACGTTTCCTGCCACATCGCTGTGTGCCTCTTCCAACGCCTCGCGTAGCGCCATCACGTTGTCGTGGTGGATGAACTTGCTGAACTTGGCGAGGAAGGCGCTTTCGGCTGGCGTCAAACGCACGAGCTCCTTGGCGCCGTAGTGGCCCACAATGCTTTGGCGGACCAGGTGCAAGGCGTAGTGAAGGAACCGCTTTTGGCCTTCTCGGCCCAACGATGCAAAGGACTCGGACCCCTCCACCATGGCGCGGCCATCCCGGGCCCAACAAGACCGCATCCATGCAGAGAAGCGCTCGAGGTCAGGCTGATCCTGCCCGGCTTTTGCCATGCGCAAGGCCTGGGCCAAGTTGCCATCCGAAACATGGGCCAAACTTGCGGCCATGTCCGCATCCACACCCCACCGTTGCACAAGTCCTTGCGCCGCTTCTTCGGGACGCAGGTTGGGCACGTGGATGCGCTGAACGCGTGACCGGATGGTGGCCAACAATCGGTCGGGGTGCTGGGTCACGAAGAGCATGACTGTGCGGTCCGTGGGCTCCTCCATGAGCTTCAGGAACTTGTTGGCCGTGTCGACCCGCATGGTCTCCGGAAGCCAGCAAATCCAAACCTTCCACCCTCCGTGAAAGGCCTTCAAGCCCAGTTTGCGATTCACCTCAAGCGCCTCGTCGACGGAAATGAACAGCTGTTTGCGGTCTGCGCCCAAGCGGTCGAGCCAGTCTTCCACGCCGAGGTAAGGTCCTTCGAGCATGGCCTCGCGCCACGTGCCTTGGTGCGGCTCTGAGGTGGCCTTCTCCTGACCGTCCGCCTTGAAAAAGGGGAAGCACCAGTGGAGGTCAGGATGCTGCATTTTGGCGTGGGCCTTGCACGAGGTGCATTGTCCGCAGCTGTCCGCTTCCGTGGGCTGCTCACAGGTCAAATACTGGGCGTGTGCCCGGGCCAAGGCCAAGGCTCCCGCGCCTTCTTGACCCTCGAACAATTGGGCATGTGCCACACGGCCGGAGCGAACGGACTCTCGCAGTTTGGCGCCCAGCGCCTCGTGGCCAACAACCTCCGCGTACAGCATGCCTCGAAGGTACTCAGAATCGTGCGGAGAGTGTGGCGCGCAGGTTTCGACCCGGCGCCGAAATGCCCGACCCAAAAGTCCGGTAGTGAAGGTCCAACAAATTCAATCCCGACAGGCGCACTTCGAGGCGGTCGGTGACCTGCATGGCGCCTTCCACGTTCCACGTCGCCCAACCCGGGGAGCCCTCGGGCAGGGCCTCCTGCAAATTGTCTGTAGAACCCGGCCCAAAGTCCGAAGCGGCCTTGGCGAACGCGTACCTCACCGACGTGCTCAAGCGGGTCATGGCACCTTTTCGTGCCACCTCAACGACCCCAAACGTCGGAGGGATGTGGGACAGCGGCGTGGCCGCGTCGTCCATACTCGAGCCCAGCGTCCAGTTGATGACCGAGCGGAAGGTGGTTTTGGGCCACAGGCGACCCGAGACTTCAACACGGGCACCTCGCACCCACGCGCGCTCGATGTTTTGGTTCATCTGGATGCGTGCAGAGTCGCCATCAATCACGAGGATGGTGTCCCCTGCAAGCGAGGCATCCGCTTGGACAATGGCGTCCCGCCAGAGGCTGGCAAACGCGGCGGCATGGACCACCAGCACATCCGATTGGGGCCGCAGCGACCAGGTCAAGCCTTGCTCCGCCGTGTAGAGGTATTCGGGCTTGAGGTCGGCGTTGGGCACCAGCACGAAGCCGTTTTTTTCCCGCACCTTGCCCAAATCGTCGACGTTGGGGTGTCGGAACCCACTGGACAACGAACTCAGGGTCTGAAGCTGCGAAGACCATTTGGCGCTCCACGACGCGCTTCCCGTCAGGGCGCCCTTCGATTGGTCAAACGTGCGCACCGGAAGGTCGAGCCAAGTCGTGTCCAGAAAGGTGGAATGAACCGCGGCGTGGCTGTACCGCACGCCGCCCCGCAACGTGTGAGGTCCCCAGGTCCGACGGGCCGAACCAAATGCACCCAACGTGCGCATCGTGGACCCCCCATCGGCGTAGCGCGTCAAGTCCGCCTGCGTCACACCCGTGACCAGGTTCAACGCCTTCGCCGCCGAGGCCACATCATTCCACTGCCCATCCACACCCGTCTCCCAATCCACATTCCGTCGCTGACCGCGGACCACCGACGTGACGCCCCACACGTCCAAGTTCTCGCGTTGGGTGATGCGGTCGTCCTGGCCAAACCGCCGCTTGATGCGCGATTCCTCCACGGCTTGGTAACTCGCCATGGTTTGCCACACTGCACCGCGGATGCCCTGGACGAGGTTCGTGGCGAAGAGGGTTCGTTTTTGGGGTCCATAACTCCACTCTGCCCACTTCTGCACACCCCCCGCCACATCGTTGAAGACGTCAAAACGCGGCACATCGGACGTCGTGCTGTGCTGCACATTCACATCGACGTAGCCCCGAGGCACCTTGGCCCGAAACCGTTGCTGGACATCCCATTGGTCATAGCCTGTAGGCGATTGAACGTGGGGGTCCGGGTTGGCGACCAGCGTGTCTCGACCTTCGATGCGTTCCACCAGCCAGGGAACACGTCCCCACGTGCTGTCGCCGTGGGCGCGCCACGTGCCCATTCTCAATTCCCCAAACGCGCGACGCGACACGCTGGTCAACGCCCCCCATTTGGGCGCCTTGACACTCACATGGCCGTGGCCGGCCCACCCCCCGTTGACGGTGGAACCTTGGCCCAGGACTTTTCCTTCCACCTCGAGACCGCTAGCACTGAATCCCGGCTGGCGCGTCACGAAATGCAGCACACCGCCCAAGGCGTCACTTCCATACAACACACTGCTGGGCCCCATGATCACCTGGGTTTGGGACACGGCAAACGGATCCACGGAACCCGCATTTTGGAGGTGTCCTGACCGATAAATGGCGTTGTTCATGCGCACCCCATCCACCATCAACAGCACCCGGTTAGCCTCAAAACCCCGCAGCACAGGGCTGATTCCCCCTTGCTGGCTCATCTGCAAATGGACTTGGCCCGAACCTTGAAGCAATTCCCCTGTGGTTTCAACCGTGAGGACGGGCACCTTGGCCGCCATCCGGTCCAAGCTCGCCGTCGTCATCCGGGTCATGGCACCTGTCGCCACAGCATTCGATTGGACCACCACTTCCTCAATCTCCACCATGGACTGGGGCAACTCGATGAGGTTGAGGGGCATCGTGCCTGGAACGAGCGTCACCGTTTCGTAGCCCATGGATTGGATGCGCAAGGTGTCGTTCACGCCCCACACGGGCACGGCAGCGACGCCTTCGGCATTGGCCACGGCAGCTTGTCCGGTGTTGGTGTTGAACACCGTCGCGAACGGCACGGGCAGGCCGTTGCTTTGGACCGCAACGTTGTTGACCACATTGGACGTCACTTTCGCTTGAGACACGGTGCGTTTGGAGGTGCTGTCCGCAGCCGGTTGCTGTGCGCACAGCCCCGAAAGCATGGCGCCCAAAAGGCACGCCAGCACGCCACTGCGCCACGGCATCACTTCACGAAAAGAGGGCTTCCAGCACATCGTAACTCTTCAGTTCTCTTGATTTGCCCAATTGCGCTTGCACGTAACGATGGCCCCCGAGCACGAGCGCCTTCCGTTCGTTCCGCGACCAATTCAGCGACTCCACATCACCAAACTCCATGCCAACAATGTCCCTCATGCCCGCCACCGTGGCGGCTTCCATGGCGTTTTTGGGCGCCAACTCCGAGGGGACAAACTCTCCTGTGGTGATGTCAAAATGCGTTTTGCCCCCGGGGCACGGACCCGGCATCATGCCGAGGGCATGCACCAAGTCGGCCATGAATTTGACGTGAATCCAAGGCACACGGGACTCCGTCTCAAGCCAGTTCACCGCCCGCATGGACAGGTCGTACAGCTCGGGGGCCGGCGCCCCCTCTTCCAAACTGCCGGACAACACCTCCGCCACGAAAAAGCCCACGGCGGATCGGGCGGGCTCGCGGCGGTAGGCGATTTGGGGTTCCGCACGTCGGCACTCTCGGGCGGTCCAAAGCCCTCCTCCTTTGCCTTGGCGAAGGTCCACCACCTCCAGCAGCGCCATGGGGTGCCACAAGGCCTTCTGCTTGGCGGCGTTGGCCACCCAAAGCGGCACCAAACCGTGCGTTTGGGTCAACAACCGCACCACCCGAGAACGGTCGCCGTAGGCTACACCGCCGACCACAATGGCCGGGGCGTTGGAGGACGGAAAGGCAGGCGTCTCAGGCATGTTTCAAAAGTACAGGCCGCACAAGCACAACATCCGCCCGTCACAGCGGTTATCTTCACATCGCAACCTTCACGATGACACACGACGCCTACTGCCCCGATTCATTCAATTACCAGCGCCGGAATACGCGCGAGGTGAAGATTGGATCTTCCGCCCTCGGGGGGAACAACCCCATTCGCGTGCAATCCATGACCACCACCGACACGCTGGACGTGCCGGCCACGGTGGCCCAAAGCATTCGAATGATCGAGGCGGGATGTGAGTTGGTGCGCATCACCGCGCCAAGCAAGCGCGATGCGGAGGCGTTGGGCGCCATCTCTGAGGGGTTGCGCGCAGCGGGCCACGACACGCCGTTGGTGGCCGACATCCACTTCACGCCCAACGCGGCCGATATCGCCGCAGACCACGTGGAGAAAATCCGGGTCAATCCGGGCAACTACGCGGACAAGAAGCGGTTCGAAAATTTGGAGTACACAGACGAATCGTACGCCGAGGAACTGGTCCGCATCCGAGAAAAATTCACCCCACTGGTCCAAAAGTGCAAGCGGCTTGGACGCGCCATGCGGATTGGCACCAACCACGGCTCCCTGTCGGACCGCATCATGAGTCGCTACGGCGACACGGCGCTGGGCATGGTGGAAAGCGCCCTTGAATTCTTGCGCATTTGCGTGGATGAAGGGTATTTCGATGTGGTGGTCTCCATGAAATCGTCCAACCCACAGGTCATGGTCCAAGCGTACCGACTCTTGGTCGCGCGCATGGACCAAGAAGACATGGCGTTTCCCCTCCACCTTGGGGTGACGGAAGCCGGGGACGGGGAGGATGGCCGCATCAAATCGGCCCTCGGCATCGGCACGCTGCTCGAGGACGGATTGGGCGACACCGTGCGTGTCAGCTTGACAGAAGAACCCGAGGCAGAAATGCCCGTCGGACGGATGCTTGTGGAGCGCTATGCCGCACGTCAAGGGCATCCCCCCATTGCACCCGTCAAGACTGCGCTCAATCCCTTCAAATACACGCGCCGGGCGTGTTGGGAGGTGGGCAATGTGGGCGGCAAACACGTGCCTGTCGTCGTGCACACCCTGCGCGACGCCGATGTGGAAGCTGCAAGCTTGTACGGCGCGGGTTACCGCTACAGCGTGCCGTTGGACAAATGGAATTTGACCGACGCCGCGTGCGACGTGGTGTATGCCGGAAGCCGGGCGTTGACGTTTGACCTTCCTGGAACCCTGCAGGTGCTGATGGATGCCGAGGCCTGGACCGCCCTTGACGCGCGGCCCGACCGTCACCAGCCCCTCTGGAATGCCGCCGATGCGTGGACCGCACTGCCTGCGCCGCAAGACGGCGTGGTGCATTGGGTTCGTGTCAAGCGGTCTCAGGTCCAGCCTGCGTTGCAAAGCCGGGTGTCCGACGACCAAGGGCGCATGCGGCGCGACGTCATTTGGGTGGTCGAAACCGACAACCCTCACGCCATGGTCGACCTGCGCACCACCGTGCTCGCCTTGGATGAGCTGGACTGCGGAGCGCCCGTGGTGTTGCGACGGACCTGGCAAGAACTCGACGACGAGCGTTTGGCCCTTCAAGCGGCCACGGACCTCGGCGGGCCCATGATTGATGGGCTGGGCGATGGCCTGTGGGTGGACGCCCCGGAGACGGCACTGGCCAAGCGGAACACCATGTCGTTTGGCATTTTGCAGGCCGCCCGCACCCGCATCAGCAAGACGGAATACATCAGCTGCCCGAGCTGCGGCAGGACGCTGTTTGACCTGCAAGAGACCACGGCCAAAATCCGTGCCGTCACCCACCACCTCAAGGGGGTCAAAATTGGCATCATGGGCTGCATCGTGAACGGCCCGGGAGAAATGGCGGACGCCGACTACGGTTACGTCGGCACAGGACCTGGCAAAATCACCCTCTACAAGGAGAAAGAAGTCGTCAAGCGCAACGTCCCAGAAGATGAAGCGGTGAACGCCTTGATCGACCTGATTCGGGAACACGGCGATTGGGTCGAAGCGCCCGAAGCCGAACTCGTCTAAGAGGGAGCTGCTGTCCCAACCCCATGTTCGTCGTCAGGTGACGACGGGGAAGTACTTCCTTTGGTTCAGGAGCATCCAAATCACGCTCACCGAAATGGCCGCGTCTGCCAAGTTCCAGATGGGCGGAAAGACCTCTCGTCCGGCCCATGCCTCCACGGGGAACCAAGCAGGCCAAGTCACGATGAAGTGAAACATGTCCACCACGTTTCCCTGGAACCATGGCGCGTAACCGCCTTCGGAGGGCCAAACCTCGGCCAACGTACCCCACCCCGAACGGCCAAAAATCCGGCCGTAGATCGCGCTGTCAATGATGTTGCCCAAGGCGCCTGCCCACACAAAGGTCAGGCTGTACAACAAGCCCTTGGGGGCCTTCTCCTTGATGCGACGAGAGATGTACATCCCGATGGCGACCGCCGCGACCAGTCGGAATCCCGTCAGCAAGAGCTTTCCTGCCACGCCGGGAAGTGCCCACCCAAAGGCCATGCCTTCGTTCTCGATGAACTGCAGTTCCAAAATGCCGGGCACAAAGTCCAAGCGCTCCCCCACGGTGAAGGACGTTTTGATCCACACCTTGATGAGCTGGTCAATGGCCAGTACGGGCACGAGGACGCGCCACACCAACTGTCGAAGGGTCGGGGTCACTGACGCTGCTTCGCTTCGATGGAAAGCGTGGCGTGGGGCACCAAGCGAAGGCGCTCCTTGGGAATCAGCTTGTTGGTCACGCGACAAACCCCATAGGTCTTGTTCTTGATGCGCAACAACGCGTTCTCCAAGCTTTGGATGAACTTCTGCTGGCGGGCCGCCAATTGTGCGGTCTCCTCCCGACTCATGGTCTCGGAGCCGTCTTCCATCATTTTGAACGTGGGCGCAGTGTCCTCCGTGCTGTTGTCGTCCCGGTGGGACAAGGAGCGCTGGAGCTGGTCCAAGTCTTCGCGCGCGCTGGCGAGCTTCTCATGAATGAGACCCTCAAATTCTTTGAGGTCCTTGTCTGAGTATCGCAATTCAGCCATGTCGTTTCGTCAAAAGTGCTTCAAATCAGCTTTTTTCAACTTGAGCCCAAACCGAAGCACCGTCTTCGAGCTGCAAGTGTTCGCCGGCTTCATCTTCAGTCCAAGTCACCTCCGTGGCCAGCGTTTCCGTCCGAATATAGTCCAAATTGGCCTCGAGTGCACGGCGAATTTCTTCCCCGGCATTCACGGCCAAACAAATCCGGTCGGAAATGTCCAATCCCCCGTCTTTCCGCAAGTTTTGGACGCGGTTGACAAGCTCACGGGCCAAGCCTTCGGCACGCAGCGCGTCGTCCAAGGTGACGTCCAGCGCCACCGTCACACCTCCCTCGCTGGACACGAGCCAGCCCGGGATGTCTTCCGTTTGGATGGTCACGTGGGCCGTGGTCAATTCAATGGGGCCCTGACCATCTCCAGGGTCCAAGGCCAACACGCCGTCGCGTTCGAGTTGTGCCACGTCGGCCGAAGTCATGGCACCAATGGCCGAGGCCACCGCTTTCATGCGCGGTCCCATGGCACGGCCAAGCGCCTTGAAGTCGGCCTTCGCCTTCTTCACAAACGCGCTGTCGTCGCGCAAAATCTCAACTTCTTTGACGTTGACCTCGCTGCGAATCAGGGCGGAGATCAGCGACAAGTGACCCGCCGTCGCCTCGTCGAGCGCGGGGACCATGATGCGGCGCAAGGGCTGGCGGACGCGGATCTTTTCGCGCTTGCGCAAGCTCAAGACTTGAGAAGACAGTTTGCGGGCCAACGTCATGCGCGCTTCAAGCGCTTCGTCCCGCTGACCGGCATCGGCCACAGGGAACAACGCCAAGTGCACAGACTCGTCTTGGCCTGTGATGTCGCGGTACAAGCGGTCCATGTAGAACGGTGCGATGGGCGAACCGAGGATGGCCACCGTGCGCAAGCAGGTGGTGAGGGTTTGGTACGCACTCTGCTTGTCGGCGTTCATCTCGCCCTTCCAGAACCGGCGCCGGCTCAAACGCACGTGCCAGTTGCTGAGTTCGTCCACCACAAAGTCCTGAATGGCGCGGCCGGCGCGAGTCGGCTCGAGCGCTTCGAACGCGCTGTCCACCTCCTCGACGAGGCCTTGAAGGCGGCTCAGAATCCAGCGATCGATCTCCGGGCGCTCGGCGTACGGCACGTCCTGTTCTCCTCCCTGGTAGCCGTCTGCACCGGCGTACAGGGCGAGGAAGTTGTACGTGTTGTGCAGGGTGCCAAAGAATTTGCGCTGGACCTCCCCAATGCCCGCCACGTCAAACTTGAGGTTGTCCCAAGGCTGGGCATTGGTGATCATGTACCAGCGCGTCGCATCGGGGCCGTAAGTCGACAGCGTCTCAAACGGGTCGACCGCGTTGCCGAGGCGCTTGGACATTTTCTGGCCATTCTTGTCGAGCACCAAGCCGTTGGACACCACGCGCTTGTAAGCCACTTGGTCAAACACCATCGTCGCGATGGCGTGCAAGGTGTAGAACCAGCCTCGGGTTTGGTCCACGCCCTCCGCAATGAAGTCCGCGGGGTACGCGCCGCCCGCATCGACCTTCTCCTTGTTCTCAAAGGGATAGTGCCACTGGGCGTACGGCATGCTTCCGCTGTCGAACCACACGTCGATGAGGTCCGCCTCGCGGCGCATGGGACGGCCGTCGCTCGCCACCAGAACGACCTCGTCCACCACGTGCTTGTGGAGGTCCACCGCGTCGTAGTTTGCATTGGACATGTCCCCCGGCGTGAAAGACGCGAAGGGGTTGGAGGCCATGACACCGGCCGACACGGCTTCATCGCACGCCGTTTTCAGTTCTTCAATGGAACCCACGCAACGCTCCTCGGTGCCGTCTTCGGTGCGCCAAATGGGCAAGGGAATGCCCCAAAAGCGCGAGCGGCTGAGGTTCCAGTCGTTTACGTTCTCGAGCCACTTTCCGAAGCGCCCCGTTCCTGTGCTCTCTGGCTTCCACGTGATCGTGTTGTTGAGCTCGATCATGCGCTCCTTCGCCTCCGTGGCCCGGATGAACCAAGAATCCAACGGGTAGTACAAGATGGGCTTGTCGGTGCGCCAGCAGTGCGGGTAACTGTGCTCGTATTTCTCCACCTTGAAGGCCTGTCCGCGTTCCTTGAGAAGAATGGCGATCTCCACATCCACGGGCTTGTCGTCTTCCCCCGCCTCCAGGTCAAATTCTGCCTTCACATGACGCCCGGCGAAGGGTCCCACGCGGAAGCGGCCTTGCAAATCCACCAGCGGCACGCCATGGCCGGTGCCGTCGTCGACGAGCATGGCCGGGACGCCGGCGTCTTTGGCCACCCGGGCGTCGTCCGCACCGAACGTCGGCGCGGTGTGCACAATGCCTGTGCCATCCTCGGTGGTCACAAAGTCCCCTGGGATGACCTGGAATGCGTTCTCAGGTTGATCCATGGGCGTGGCCCAATTGAGCAACGCCTCGTACCGCATGCCTGCGAGGTCTCGGCCGTCCAAGGTGGCCACCACTTCGTGCGCTGGGGCCTTCTTGTCCCCAAATTGCTTGCCCACGAGGGCTTCGGCCAGCACCACGTAGCCTGCGGCCTCCGTGTAGCGGTTGGTCGTCTTGACCACCGCGTAGCGAATGTCCGGTCCGACGGTGAGGGCCGTGTTGGAAGGCAACGTCCAAGGCGTGGTCGTCCACGCCAGGAAATCGACCGGCAAACCGTCGTCGGCCAAGCCGACTTGCGCCAGCAGCGCTGCACGGGATTCGGGAGTGGCGTGGAATTGCGCCACGATGGTCGTGTCCTTCACGTCCCGGTAGGTTCCGGGCTGGTTGAGCTCGTGCGAGCTCAATCCCGTTCCAGCCATGGGGCTGTAGGGCTGGATGGTGTAGCCCTTGTACAGCATGCCCTTTTGGTGCAATTGGGCAAGGAGCCACCACACCGACTCCATGTACTTGGTGTGGTACGTGACGTACGGGGCTTCCATGTCGACCCAGTACCCCATTTGGCGGGTGAGCTCGTTCCACTCCGAGGTGTAACGCATGACCGTCTTCCGGCACGCGTCGTTGTATTCCTCCACCGTCAGTTTGGTGCCAATGTCTTCTTTGGTGATGCCCAATTCTTTCTCCACCCCCAATTCGACCGGCAGGCCGTGCGTGTCCCATCCCGCCTTGCGCTCCACGCGATGTCCCTTCAGGGTTTGAAAGCGGCAAAAAATGTCCTTGATGGCGCGGGCCATCACGTGGTGAATGCCCGGCTTGCCGTTGGCCGAGGGTGGTCCCTCGAAGAAGACGTAGGGTTTGTCCGCGGGCCTGCGGTCAATGCTCTGCTGAAAGGTGTTTTCGCGCTCCCACACCTCCAACCACTCCTTGGCCAGGGTGGGAAGGTTCAACGGGCCGCGTTCCGGAAATTTCAACGCCATGGGTGCTTGCGGGATGTCATTGAGGTCAACGCCGCCCGCTTGACGCGGGCTGCGCCCGCGAAGATAACGCCCATGGCCTGCGCCCTGACGCGCCGCCTTGTTGGCGCTTGCTTAGACTCGGCTGAGCTTGAGCATGTTGGTCATGCCCGCATCGGCGATTGGCATGGACGCGAGGTGGATGACAAAGTCTCCTTCCCGCACCCGTCCCGCCTTGTACAGGATGTACTTGATGTCCGCGATGGTGTGGTCTGTGCTGACCATTTTGGTGTAAGGCATGGCGTACACCCCCCACACCAAGCTCATTTGGCTCAGCACCCGACGGTTGGCCGTGAACATGTAAATCTTGGCGCTGGGCCGCTGGCTGCTTACCTGGATGGCCGTGTACCCAGAGAAGGTCATGGTCACAATCGCCGCTGCGTTGGTGCGGCGGGCCAAACGGCACGCGTTGTAGCACACGCTGTCCGAGATGAACCGCTCGTCGTCTGGAGACAACGGGGGACGTTCCGGATACTGCACCTCGCCTTTGGCCTCGATGTTTTCGATGACCTGACGCATGGCGCGCACCGCGTTGATGGGGTACTTGCCCACGCTCGTTTCGCCGCTCAACATGACGGCGTCGGCACCATCGAGCACCGCATTGGCCACGTCGTTGACCTCAGCGCGCGTTGGGGTGGCCGACTCGATCATGCTTTCCAGCATTTGCGTGGCCACGATGACGGGCTTGCCCATCGCCATGCACTTGCGCACGATTTCCTTCTGCAGCAGCGGCACTTCCTGCATGGGGATTTCGACCCCGAGGTCGCCGCGCGCCACCATCACCGCGTCGGTGGCTTCCAAAATGGCGTCGAGGTCTTCAATGGCCTCGGGCTTTTCGATTTTGGCCACCACACGGGCATGCTTGCCCGCCTTCTTGATCTCCTCTTGAAGCTCCAAGATGTCGGAGGCGCGACGCACAAAGGACAAGCCGATCCAATCGACCTCCTTCTCCAGCGCAAAGGCCAAATCCTCAGCATCCTTCGGCGTGATGCAAGGCAACGACACTTTCGTTTCAGGCAAGTTCAATCCCTTGCGGGGACGCAACGGTCCGCCGTGAATGACTTCGCACACCACGGTGTTCTTCCCGTTGGTTTCCTGCACACGAAGGGCAAGTTTGCCGTCGTCCAACAGCACGCGCTCGCCCGCCTTGACGTCCGCGGCAAACGCTTCATAGTCAGTGTACACAACCCCGTCCTTCCCCTCGCCTGTGCCGACTTTGACCGTCAACGTGCCGCCCTCCACGAGATCCATTTCACCTCCGGCGATTTCGCCGACACGCAATTTGGGTCCCTGAAGATCGGCCAACACCGCAGTGTAGGTGCCCAACTCGCCATCGATGCGGCGCACCGTATCGATGGTCTCCCCGTGCACTTCGTGGGCGCCGTGAGAGAAGTTGATGCGGGCCACATTGAGGCCCTCCAAAATCAATTGCGTCAAGACCTCTTCCGAGGACGAAGCAGGGCCAAGCGTGGCCACGATTTTGGTGCTTTTGGTAACCGGTTGTTGTTGCGTCATAAGGTGCGGCGCGTAAGGGTGTGGAGGGGCGTTTCCTTCCGGCTGCAAAAATCGACGGAGAAGCCGTTTATGCAAGGATTTCGGGTATGAAATGCGCTGAGGAAGGCTTAATCGAACACCGTGAGGGGTTCCATGGCACCGCATTCCTCCGGGTCCAAGGCCGTCACAAAGGCCACCTCAGGCAACCCGCGAAGGGTTGCGATTACCTCGTGGGCGGCGAGCTCATGGTGGTTGACCATCACAAGGAAGTCCAATCCCGCGGCCCCCTTGGCCAACATGCCGCCTGGAAGGCGATTCAAAATCAGGGTGATGGCAATGCCTGCTTCCTCATCCACGTGCCGCATGGAAGGGTGCGCGGTGTTTTCTTTTTTGCCTTGGCCCATGACCACATCTTGGTCACAGCTCAAACGCCATCCAAACGCCCGATTCATGGACCACGCCAGTCGGTGACATCCCACGGCTGAACTCACACCGAGGAGCTCATAGTCCGGCGTGTATTCCCATTCAAGCGTATGAAGCATGGGTTACGCCTTGGCCGAATTGGACGATTCCGACGGCTTGTTGCCGCCTGAGCGCCGAGACCGTGAACGTCCAGACCTGGACCGGCTGCCTTCCTTGGCCGACGACTTGTCCGATCCTTGGTTGGCGTTGGACGACTCAGACTTGGGTTTGGCGGGGCGACGGCGGCGAGAGGAACCTGCCCCTCGTGAACGGCGACCCTCACCCGAAGACGCTTGGGGCTTGTCACCGTTGCTGCGTTTTTGGCCTCCACCCGACGCGTTGCGACGGTCGTAGACTTTCTTCCACGCACGGCGCGCAGCCTCTTGCTCGGCCAACTTCTTGGACCGGCCAATGCCGATGCCGTAGACCTCGCCGTTCACTTTGGCGGCGATTTCGTAGCGTTCCTCACCCGCTGCGTCGTCGTCCTTGAGCACCTCAAACGCCAATTTCTTCTTGCGCTTGGTCGCCCATTGATGAAGTTGACTCTTGAAATCGTGGGTCTCGTTGACCTGCTCGTCCAAGCCATAGTGCTTGAGCATGAGCAACACGGCACGTTGAGTCTTCTTGAATCCGTGGTCGAGGTAGATGGCGCCGATCAAGGCCTCCAGGGCGTTGCCCACCATGGAATCGTGAATGTCCTCACGGCGCATTTTGGCCTGAATGAGGTGATGCAACCCCATGTTCTTGCCCAGCAAGTTCAAATTCTTGCGGTTCACAATGCGGCTCTTGCGCTTGGTCAGCTCGCCCTCTTGCGCCTCCGGAAACGCGCGGTAGAGGTAATTGGCCATCGTCATGTCCAGCACGACGTCGCCCAAAAATTCGAGGCGTTCGTTGCTCTTCAAGCCCGTCTTGTCCCCGTCCAGCATGGAGGAGTGTGTCAAAGCCTCATCGTACGCTCGGCGCTGTCGAACCCTGAGTCCAAATTCTCGGCGCACCAGGGTGCGAATGTCTGTATCAGGGCCCTGTTGGGTGGCCCGAGTCAGACGTTGCCACAACCGAATCATGAAAGGGCTTTAAACACCACAGAGGCATTGTGGCCGCCGAAGCCAAAGGTGTTGCTCAAGGCGGCGCGGACTTCGCGCTTTTGGGCTTTGTTCAACGTGAAGTTCAGCTTGTTGTCCAGCTGATCGTCTTCGTGTTCGTGGTTGATGGTGGGAGGCACCACCTGGTCCACAATCGACATGATGCATGCCATCGCTTCAATGGCGCCAGCGGCCCCGAGAAGGTGGCCGGTCATGCTCTTGGTGGAGCTGATGTTCAAGTCGTAGGCCGCTTCGCCAAACACCTGTTGGATGGCCTTGACCTCCGCCACGTCACCGAGGGGAGTGGACGTGCCGTGGACGTTGACGTAGTCGATGTCCGAAGGGGACAATCCCGCGTCGTCCATCGCATTCTTCATCACGTTCCGCGCCCCAAATCCTTCGGGGTGGGGCGCCGTGATGTGGTGCGCGTCTGCGGTCATGCCGCCGCCCACCATTTCGCAGTAAATCTTGGCGCCACGGGCACGGGCGTGCTCGAGGTCCTCGAGAATGATGGCACCACCCCCTTCGCCGAGTACAAATCCATCGCGTGTGGCGTCAAAGGGACGCGAAGCACGGGCGGGATCGTCGTTGCGGGTGGACAGCGCTTTCAAGGCGTTGAAGCCCCCGATGCCACCTTCCACAACCGCCGCTTCAGAGCCCCCCGTCACCACGACGTCGGACTTGCCCAAGCGGATGGTGTTGAAGGCATCAATGAGGGCATGGGTGGAACTCGCACAGGCCGAGACCGTCGCGTAGTTGGGTCCGCGCAGGTTGTTCCGAATGCTGATGTGACCCGGCGCGATGTCGGTGATCATCATTGGGATGAAGAACGGCGAAAAGCGCGGGGTGCCGTCTCCAGTGTAGAAGTTCTTGGCCTCGTTCATGAAGGTTTGGAAACCTCCGATGCCCGAGCCCCAAATGACACCTGCCCGGTCGGGGTCAAGGTTGCCGGCCTCCACAGAGAGGCCGGCGTCCTTGAGTGCCATTTCCGCCGTCACGACGGCGTACTGCGTGAACAAGTCCATTTTGCGCGAGTCCTTCCGGTGAATCCACTCGGAGGGGTCAAAGTCTTTGACTTCGCACGCAAACTGCGTCTTGAAGTTGGTGGCGTCAAAGCGGGTGATGGGCGCAGCGCCGCTCACGCCTTGAACCGCATTGGCCCAAAACGTTTGCACATCGTTGCCCAAGGGGGTGATGGCCCCCAACCCAGTGACCGCTACGCGACGGAGCTCCATGACTTCAAGAAATGAACCGGTTCAGCGAATGCTGAATCTTACGCGTTCTGCGAGATGTAATCGACCGCCTGGCCCACCGTGCTGATCTTCTCAGCCTGGTCGTC
>Ga0160423_10000651_pt1 | contig 28783 bp, 61 predicted proteins | sample CRUFie14St8metaG_FD_108191 | JGI IMG/M metagenome (GOLD analysis project Ga0160423, IMG submission 108191) | Marine microbial communities from the Costa Rica Dome - CRUD Field 142mm St8 metaG | ecosystem: Environmental > Aquatic > Marine > Oceanic > Photic zone | place: Costa Rica: the Eastern...
CAACAAGAGATGTACAAATCAAATGTTGAGTGCAGAAAGAAAATTGAAAAAGCTACCAAGAATATAAATATTGATACAAAAGACTCTTTGTACGCTTGCAATAAATGAAAAAAATTTTTGATTAGATTAAAAGTTCAATAAGAAGAATAAAAAAGCTTGACAGATCGTAGGTTTTCTGTCAATATTAAGGAATGATGAAATTAGAAACACTATACAAGATAGACTCCGCTGATAGACTGAGGGAGTGGACTATGAACATAGACGGCAACTCTTTCTATGCGATCAAGGGATTGGTAGGAATGAAGTTGACTCAAGACAAACCCACAACTACATTCGGTAAAAATGTAGGTAGGAGCAATGCCACAACCGATGAGGAACAAGCTCGTCTTGAGGCAAAGGCTAAGTGGGAAAAGAAACTCAAAGAGGGATATGCACTTACCCCAAAAGAAGCTGAGTCTCGTCAATATTTTGATCCAATGCTTGCACAATCCTATGATGACAGGAAAAGCTCAATCGAAAGCGTTTTTGCGGATGAAGGTATGGTTTATTGCCAACCAAAGCTAGATGGTATTCGTTGCATTGTACGCAAAGAGGGTGATGAAGTTGTAGCAAGAACTCGTAATGGTAGAACTATTGATTCTATTCCTCATATTATTAAATCTGTTGAAAAACATTTTGATGCAGACGACTCTCTAGTGCTTGATGGTGAATTGTACAATCACGAATTGAAACATGATTTCAATAAAATAGTTTCATTAGTGAGAAAGCAAACTCCCACTCGCTCCAAATCAGATACAGACAATTCTTTTCAGAAAAAACTTGACAAGTATGCTAATGCTATGGTAGAATCTGAATCTTTGGTGCAGTATCATATCTATGATATACCTAGAGGTAAATTACATTTTGAGAATGATAGCTTATTCTCCGAAAGATTTTTTGGAATAGAAATAGAATCTGACGATCATGTAAAGATAGTAAAAACATCTGTTGCTTTCAGCTTCGATGATCTCGATGAACATTACAAACAATATGTAGAGGATGGCTATGAAGGTCAGATGATACGCATAAATTCTGCCTATGAAAAATCTAAGCGTAGTGCAAAGTTACTCAAGCGTAAAGATTTCATGGATGCGGAGTACAAAGTCGTTGACATTGAAGAAGGTAATGGCAACAGGACAGGTACGGCAAAACATCTCGTTTGCTATTGCAATAAAACTAAACAAAATTTTAATTCAAATATCAAGGGTAACTTCGATTATTTGGCAGAGATTCTTAACAATAGAGAAGAATATATCGGTAAACAAGCCACTATTAAATTCTTTGAATTAACTCCCGATGGAGTTCCACGATTTCCATACGCAATAGCGTTCAGAGACTATGAGTAATATAATTGAAGATTTTTTTGAAGGAAGTAATCCTAAGAAATTTGATCCCGAAATTGAATTGAGTAAAAAATTGCACGAAGGTTTAATCTTTGGCGGTTGGCACTCAAGAGAGATTCCTAGATTGATTGATGAAGCCTTTACAGATGGCAATAAAAGCATAACTCTAACTATATCAAAAGATTTTGTAGATAAAAACGAATGGCATCATTTGAATGTAGAAATTAATAAATTAAAATGAAAGATAAAATAAAACTTATTCTTGACGAACAAGAAAGACTAGGGTTGTTTCGCACGACTCCTAGAATAAAAAATTTAATTGTTGATGATTTAACAAAACTTTTTAATGAGGAAACTAGCAAACTTATTGAAGAAATATTACTGCCCACAAAAGAAAACTTTAATGAATTTTGAATCAAATAATGAAGATACAAATAGATTACATCAAATTCTCGACCACTTACTAGATAATTGTTGCGATGATTTGTCAACAGAAGAATTAGATATTATTAAAGATAGATATGAAATTGTTTGCGAGAGTGGGGCATTTTGGGTTCACCAAAATAATACCGCAAGACTTGCTTACGATTTAAGAGATTTCGGAATGTGGTTATGTGATTTTATTGCAGATAGAGTAAAGGAAAATTGGGATGAAACTAACTAAATATCAAAAAGCTAGATTACAAGAATTTGAATGGGATGTTTACACAACCGATGATGGTGAACAGAATTGTGCGTGGATCAGCATTGAACCTTCTGATGGAAGGATATTCGGAGAGGTTGTAAAAACTTTAGGCTTGACAGGAGAGGGAAAAGATGTCAAACTTTTAATTGTAGCAACCGCTGAAGATACAGATGAATAAAAAAGCATTAGATGGTTTAAAAAAAGAAGAGGAAGTCTATCTTGAACTTAGAGAGACTCGTCTTGAAATAAAAGACCTAGAAGCAGAGTTGGAGTTCATGGAGCTAAGAGAATCCGATGAATGGAAATATATTGCTTACTTAAAAAACAAAATAGATAATTTATACAAAAAATTTATTAAATTAGAAACAGAACACGAATCTATAATCGAACTAGGAAACGAAAGAGATTGGAATGATTATGAATAAAAAATTCAAAAGAGAAAATCCATCTATTGATGATATGCGTTATGATCTTGCGGAGCAAGAGGCGATGAATATGAATGTGGCAGATATAATTAATTTGCTCGTTGACGGCTACGAAGGACTAGATAATATTTCTGATCTTGAAATTGAAGAAGAATGGAATAACTTATTTGGAGATAATAATGAAAATAACAAATAAATGGGAAGAAACCTTTGAAGTCAATGTGGGTGACTATGTTGGATTCAAATGTGATATTGAGCAAATAGGTAAAGTAAAAGAAATTCAATCGAGAGGAGCGTTGATTGTTGGAAGTCTATCGCCAAATGGATTCGATGGAGATTACATTGGTGGAAATACCGAAGCATTAGTCGGATTTGACGAGGTTTGGAAAGAATTTGCTTGACATAATTCTGTTTCTCGTCTAGTGTTATAGCATGACATTAAATGATGCAGAAACACTAGCCTCGCTCCACATGGACGAGTATAACCTATTCGACAAATCTTGGCATTTCGCTTTCGAGGACTGCAAAAGTACCCTTGGGCGATGCCATTATTACGATAAAAAAATCACGCTCTCCAAATGGTATGTTCAACTTAATGGAGAACCCGAAGTTGAGGATACTATACTGCATGAAATTGCTCATGCACTTGCGTGGATCAATGACAAATTCAGAGGACATGGCAAGATATGGAAAGATTGGGCGATAAAGGTTGGGGCAACTCCAAAAGCTTGCAGTAAAGCAAATTTAATTAAACCCGAAACTCACTATAAATACGATCAAGAATGTTGTGGAGTAAGGTATCAGAGACATAGAATCCGCAAGCGAGCAAGGTACTATTGCCCTCAATGCAATGGCAAATTGTTCGTTAATTAAAAAAAAGTGTTGACATCAACACAAAAATCCTACATACTTATAGAATGATGATTACAGAAATGATTACAGAAAAAAATATTGGTCTAACTACCTCAAGTTTGTTTGAGCAGATGTTGTTTCCATTCAAGGAAACAATCGAGCGAGCAAGTGCGGTTCGTAAGACTAATCAATTAAAAAAAGTTGATAGTTTCTTCAACAATCTCACCCTTCGCTTAGTTAAGGAAGGTGAAGAGTATTGGGAATCGCTTGTTCCTAAAGACGATTCGGAAATGTTTGCTCGTTGGGTGTTTGCCATTATGAGTGTTCATACAACTTGGGAAAGCAATGTGCGAGGCTACGAGTGTGCCATGCGTGATCTGTCTTGGACTATCTCTAAGGACAAGCTCAAGGAACTTATCGTAGACGCAAAAGTCGGCTTGTATGAGCGTAGAGAGCGTGGACTTTGGGACTTGGCAACCAAGTTCAGAGAAAACCCCGATCAGTTCAAGAAGCAAGATGATGAGACTTGGCAAGAGTGCAGAAATCGTCTTATTGGTACTATTTATGGTCTAGGTAACGCAAAGACAACTTACGCTCTTTCTTTGAGCTATCCGATTGAATCGCAACTTTGTTGCCTAGATGTTCACTTGCTTCGATTCATGGGGCATGACCTCAAGAAAGGTCACGCAAATACCCTAGAGTCTTATCAAGAGATGGAAAATGAATGGCTCGCTCGTTGTGAGAAATTTGGTGTTGCTCCGAATGTTGCAAGAGAAATTTATTGGAATAAAGTCCAAGGCAGAAGGAATTCTCGCTATTGGAGTTACTGCCTCGAAAGTTAATTGAAAGGAAAATTTTATGGAATTCTCAATAGAAGAATATTGGATTGAGCAAGTCGCAGAGATTAATCCCGATGCGATTGTGCTTGAGCCTCGCTCTACATTCAATCGGGCGATCATAGGTATGGATATGGATGGTAAGCTTGTATATTCTGCTACTAAGATCGTCAAGGCATTTGTCGATGAAGATGGCATGACAGAAGAGGAAGCTATTGAATTTTTTGAATACAATACACTAGGGACAATCAAGCCAATGAACAATCCAAACAAGCCTCTGCTTGTTTATGATGAATTCGTTTTTTGACTTGACATTAATTAATTAATCTGTCATTATTATATTATGGAACGAGAAGAATTGACTTGTAATGATCTTCGTTATAACAATTTCAAGGTCTTTGAGCTTTGCGGTTACAAAGCAGTTATGAAGAAGTTAGAAAAAAAATATAGTATTCACAATAAGAAAAGAAAAATTGGTAAGAAAACATTAATTAGAGCAAACGCAAACAAGTATGCTCACAACAAATTAGACAAATGAATTATTGGCAAAGTAAACAAATCCATTGGCATGACTACAAGCCCGAAGATATTTTTATTAAACGAAATAAAATTAGCAGTAAGCTTGAGGGTGAGATACAGACTGCGTCTTACACAACCAAGACAGGCTTCTATCACTTCCTAGAGGAGCGACAAGGCAACCATAGAGGTATTGGAGTATGCGTTCGTCTACATAGTTTAAAAAAAGATTTCCCTTGTGCGGAGATCGACTTCTTAAAATATGGTATTGATAAAAAATATTCTAATGGCAACAGGAAATTGACTTCGTCTAATGCTATTGCATACATTACAAGCAATCATCAGCATGGAGAATACAAGCGTGATGCTCAAGGAAATTATGTAATGCACTATGATCCAAGTGTTGCTAGAGACGATGAAGGATACCAAGTTCACTTTTCAGCAAATCAATCTCAATATGGTGGAGATCGTAGAGAGTGCCAAGAAATGCTAGATATATCTTGGGCGGTAGTTGATTTGTTAATTGAAAGAATTTTACCTTTAAATAGAGGTGTAAACTTAATGGTAGCATGAACTTGTATATTGCACCACATACAGAAGAATATTCCTTGCAGATAATTGATAAAACTATTGATGAAGTTATCTTGACCTTTAAGGATGCAAGTTTGCAGAATTTGCTTGACAAGATGGTGGAATTTCCTTTAAATAGATATAGTCGAAAATTAAAAGGCAACGAGATTTTCTTATGGGAAGCATGACAACAAACCTTAGTCAACTAATTTATTCAATAAATGTATTCACAGGATTTTTATTGGTAGTTTTATTTTTATTAATTATACTTGGAACAGAAGAAGAAGAATGAACGAATTGAAAGAAAAATTTTATCAAGTTAGAAATAACCTTGTTATCAATTTAATTAACAAGAAAATTGAAGAGATTGAAAACTATTCCATAGACTCTCAAGAGAATGAGGAAAAATATATTCATCAAATCAACTGCCTATTAGAAACAAAATTTTTATTAACTGAAACAAACTAAAATACATAGAAAAATATAATGAGTAAGAAAGCAAGAGAAACAGGTATCACAGATAAGAGCTACGCTAAACTGCACAGAATATGCAAGAAAACCTCGCACACAGGAGCAAAACCTTTGGTCGCACACATTGACCAACCTAATGTCATGGTGACTCAAAAAGTGCGAAAAGCACAAGAAGCTAGGCGAGGATAAAAAAAGTGTTGACATTCTCTGATTTGTCTGTCATACTTATAACATAATCAAATTTAACACACACATAGAATATGATAATCACACAAGAAAAATCCAAGCGAGTCGTGCAGTCGCATGATTTCGATTCAGTAAAATGCTCTATTGATGCAGAGGACATGAGGTATGTTGCTTCTCTTTTGAGAAACAACTATTCCAATCCATCCCTTGCGGTTGTAAGAGAAATTAGTGCCAATGCACTAGACGCAAACCTTGAGGCAAATGCCTCAAAAAATATTGTAGTTACTCTTCCAACCAATATGAACCCAAACTTTTGCGTTCGTGACTTTGGCGGTGGACTAAGTAAGGAAGATGTATTCGGTCTGTATTCAAAATACGGCAAGTCTACAAAGAGAGATTCCAATAACTATATCGGTGCATTTGGTATCGGAAAGTTTGCTCCTCTATCTTATGGTAGCAATTTTACTTGCGTATCTTTTCATGGTGGAGAGAAAATTTCATACAATATTTTTGTAAATGAAGAGGATGATACAAACATCGTAGAGATGCACAGAGAACCCTCTAATGAACCAACAGGCTTGCAGATTGAAGTTCCTGTTGCAGATTCAGATATTAATAAGTTCAGAGAAGTTGTATTTAATTTCTTTCAATTTTTTGATAAATCAGAAATGCCCACATTTAAGGGCTTGCAAGATGACAAACCTAAATCGTATGAAATTGTTATGCAATCCAATGCGAAAGATTGGTTCATCATTGATAGCGAAAATAACTCAAGGTATGGGCATTATGGTAGAGTTTCAAACTCTCATGCCTTTATGGGTCGTGTGCATTATCCAATTAATGCTGACTCAATCAATTTCAAGGGACTGATTAGTGATGAGCAAGAAGCTCAAGACCTTAAAGAAATTGCAAGCCAAGACAATATGTATATTCGTTTCGATATTGGTGAGCTAAAATTACATCATAGTCGAGAATCCTTGGAGTACAACAAACCTACTCAACTCGCATTGATTAAAAAATTGCGTTCAGTTAAAAATGACATCGAGGAAATTGCAAAGGAAAAACTATCCAATGCGGATTGCCTATGGGATGCAAAGACTAAGTATGCTCAAGTCTTAAATGCCTTGCCTTATACTTTACAAAATTTGTTTAGAAGTTCTTTCTCATGGAAGAATATGAAGATTTCCTCACCATCGTTTGATCGTCCTTACAATATGCACGAAGGTTTGATTATTACAGAGTTTACTAAAACATCTGATTCCGATGCTACGGATGGATACAAGGTTGCCTCTAGGAAAACCAACAGGGTGATGGCTCATAAAGGCTCGATGCTTCTAGTGCAAGACCTTGCTTCGGGGCATGGTAATGCTCTACGAGCAAGAACCCTATTCAATCAGAATGAAGATATTGAAGATATATTTTGTGTACATCCAATGTCTGCTGAAGCTGACGATCATGTTTGGAAAGACAAGGATGGTTGGAGATTTGACTTAATTTCAAAACAAAAAATTTACAATACCTCTGACACTCCGAAAGCTAAACTGCAAGTAGGAACTCGCACAAGTGGCGAGAGTCGTGCGAGCGTTCCCACATTTGAGTTCGCTACTGAAAGAGTTTGGAGACAAAGGGATCATTGGCTCAATGGAGACGAAGTTGACACTCTTGAGTCTTCTCTCAAGGGTGACGACAAATTAGTTTATGTTGCGATTTCTAATTATAAACCTGTTGATGTATCTTATGATCTTGATGGACTTTCCAACTCCTACAAAATGATCGAAGGTATGCTCAAGGGCATTAATTGCAAAGAAAAAATTACGAAGTTACATGGAATTCGCAAGAAGGATGTCGATGGGCTTGATAAATCCAAATGGATTCATTGGGATGAATATAGAGTTTTGCTTGCAAAGAGGCATCTAACTAACAACAAGAAAATGTTGCTTATGGGAGAGAAAAGTATATCTTATAAAGAAAACCATCAAGTTATGGCTTCGGTCAAGAAGATTGAAAACTTGTTGGCGAATAAGATAATGGCAAAAGCTATTCGGAATAACTTCGATGAATCTCACCCGATTACTCAAATCGTAGATACTCTTGAAATATCCCAAAAGGATGATGTTGTCTTGAATACTCTTTTCAGACTCAAGCAATTAGTCGAGAAAGAGGACAAAGAATGGTTCGATCAGAATTTTCCCAAGTCTTATGATTGGAGAACTTTTGAAGCACTTGCAAAGGCGGTAGTCAACAAATACCCTTTATTGCATAATATTTCCTGTGAAGTTTACGGATGGCAAAACTTGCGTGAACTTGACTTTGACAATAACATAATTCAATACATTTCTATGTGTGATAAGGTAGGGGGAACGGAAACTGACCCCCGCCTTTGATTTTAAAAATAATGCTTGACATTGAGGCAAAAAAGTTGTAATATTATATATAGTAAAAATTAAGAAACATAAACAAAAAAAAATATGAATAAAGTACCTTATACAATTAGCGAAGATTCAATCACTATCTTTTGGGAAGGCAAGCCTTACTCCGTAAGAAAGGATAACGCAAACTTCAAACCATTGAGGCAAGCATTGTTCGATGGTGAATACGATAACTTGGAACAATATGTCGATGTCCGTAGGGCAGTAGAGAATTTTGTCCAAGGAGACATCGAGGTTCGTGACGAAGTTGTTTACTACAAGGGTAATCGTCTGCATGGAGTTGTCGTTGACAAATTGCTAGATATGCTTCGTTCGGGCATGAAAGATTCTGCTCCTCTGACAAATTTTATCGCAAGGTTGCAAGCCAATCCTTCTGCTAATTCGGTTAATGAGTTGTACTCATTCTTGAGCTACAAGTCTCTTCCGACTACCCCCGAAGGCAAGGTTCTTGGATACAAAGGTGTTCAAGGAGATTATTGGTCAACAACAGGTAATGCTGACACTATTGTTCTTCAAGGAGAAACGAACGCAAGACATCAGATTCTCAACAAGGTTGGAGAAACTATCGAGGTCGCTCGTAATTCTGTTGACGATAACAAGGACAGGCATTGTTCCTTTGGACTTCATGTCGGGTCTTACGACTATGCAAGTGATTGGTCGGGAAGTGATGGAAGATTGCTTGTCGTTGAATTTGATCCCGAAGATGCGGTTTCAGTTCCAACGGATTGTGATTTTCAGAAGTTGCGTGTGTGCAAATACAAAGTGGTTTCTGATATTACGGATACCAAGATCGAGCTTAGTAAACCTGTTTATGAGGCAAATAAGCCCATCTACGGATCAAACAAGGAAGCGGATGAAGATTTGCTTGCAGATGTTACAGATTGTTGTGACGATGTATGCGAGTGCGATGATACGGATGAAGAATTGACTCATCTCGCCATCCGAAACTACATCGAGAACAAACACATGGAAGGATACAATCCTACCATCAAGCACATTGCTGACCTCAAGGTTTCTAGGGATGATGGCTTGCGTTGTTCAGATATTGCTCGTCTTGTTGAAGATTTGGGGTTTGAGTTGGAAGAGGATGACTCAAAAACTTTGAGTGCTTTAGAGGTTCTTTAAGAATTTCTTAATCATCATTCAAGGATGGCTAAGTTCGTTAATTCGATTAAAATATTTGTGGTTTTATTTTTCATAATTTTTTCCACAAGTTGCTTAGTCACTCCTTCTATGATAACAAATGTCAATGAGCAAGATGGAGATGACATTTTATATAAGCACATTTCTTCCCTTACAACCTACGATGGATTACATTCGTCATTGAGATACCCACAAGGAGTCAGACAATATAAGCAAGCATTAATAAAGGATATGTCCCATGATGCGACTGATTTTTTGCTTGTAAGAAGAGGAGACAGAGCCGAATTTTGGGTAGAGTATGGAATGTTCTCAACGAGAGATAAAAACTTTATTAAAAAATTGATGAAACAAATGGAATCAGAAGGAGTTAAATAATGATACAAAACACTAATAATTTTAAAGCTATTAAAGACCTTGCGAATTTGAGGGCAGATGAGAGGCAAGAAGACACTTTATCGGGGCTTTCAGATTCGGGGCGAACCGAAGGTTATTCTATCATAGAAGGCATGATTAGGCAGAGTACAAATAACCCTATCAAGCAAGACAATACAATAACCATGAAGGAATTCACCAAGCTTATGAATCCCGATAGTTCTAAATAATTTCTAATCAATTTACAATACAATTAATATATCCACCCCCATTAATAAAGTATAAGCAAATACATAGAGTAAAATACTCAACTTATTATATTAAAAATTGTATAAAGTATTATAAATAAAGGGATTACGACAAGTGGAGAGAAATGGGTTAAAGTGGGTCATAGTGGTACGCGACTTAAATATATAAAAATATGTATCCATTTAATTTATTATAAATAATGTCGAGTAGAAAAAAAAGCAAACTTGAACAAAAAAAAATTGAAATAAATAATATACGAAATAATATTATACAAATAATTATGTAAAGTAGAAAGCAAAAATAAATGAAAAAAATATTTTATCAAATTGGGCGGGAAATAAAGCAAATAATTGCAAATAATAATAAGTCAAATACTGCCCCGAAACTTCAAAATAAAAATGATGAAATAAGCACGAAAACTCCAAATAAAATTTTGCGAAATAAATGGGGTTTTCCGATGATTAAGAAGGATTAAACAAGTATAACTTAATTTTATTAAATTTTTTATAGTTTAAACTTTTTTGCTTGACCCTAATTTAAAATTGTGCCATAATTGTATTTATGTCAGACAAAGATAATAGCGTTAATTACCTTCAGCACCACATTAGCGAGTCGTTTACAGACCTTATGGGCGAGCAAACGATAGATGAAGTGAGTTGGATAGACAATAGAGCCAAGAGTGGGGAAATCGAAATAAGAGCCTTTGCGAGCTTCATAGACTCAAATATAATAGCGTTGTTCCCGAACTTTGATCCAACAGGATACTACCCTAATTGAATTAAATTTTTTATACATTTAAATAAATAATAATTTATGCTTGACTTTTTGTTTTATATATATTATACTTTATACATAATCAAATATTAATGGACAAATAAAAATCGAATGAAACTTGCAAGACAAATAAACGAAAAATTAGATGAAATAATCTCGCTCAATGAATCTATTGAAGCGTTCAATAAAGAAATAAGTGAAGGTGGACAAGTAAAGAACACCGCAACAGGCGAGATAGTTACAAAAGAAAAAGCATTAAATAAAGCCCAAGAGGTAAGAGATGAAATAATATCAGAACTCAATCAAATAACTAATAATGGGCAAAATGCAAAGGATATTTTTACAAATAAATACTATATTAATGATTCGTTAATGGATAAGGAGAGCCGAGATAATTAAACAAAATATTTTATAAATTTAAGGGGGCATAGATTGCAAGAGTAATGGCTTGCACAGGGTCATGGATTGTTGCCCGCATTGAACACCCCTTATTTTTTTTCTTGACAAATAGATTCAAATATAGTAATATTATAATATGACACAAACAGAAGTACAAAAAGAATTAATAGAACATTTAAACTTAATCAAACAAGCAATAGATAAAAATACAGAAGCTTTAATATTGATACAACAAACAATAAGGAACAAATAACTTAATAATAAATAATTTTTTCTCAAATAAAAAGGGTATTGTGGCGGGGTTTCGTCGATTTGTCTCTGGTCATTTCATACGCCCGATCCGTAACCACATAAAAGCGGATCAAACTTTTTTCAAATAATACTTGACAAACAATCAAATATGTAGTATAATTATTACATAATAAAAATTGAGAACCAAACTCAAGCAAATAAAATAATTGATCTTTAACATTTTTAACACTTTGGAAGGGCTTATAATCCTTCCTGTGGGTGACTGAACAAGCCTGTGATGAGCGGGCTAAAGTACGCAAACTTCCTGTGGTGGGAACGCAGAGTCCAATCGGATGAGCGAAAGATGTATACCTTGTCTAGTTTGTGGTGCGAAGTAGGAACACATTGAACTGATGTTCATCCCGAAAAGTTGAGAGTATTCAGTAATCTCTCCCCACATCTATTTCCTCCTCCGAGCCTCTCATCCCGATTAATTTTGGGGTGGGAGGTTTTTTATTTGACAAACACGCACATATACATTAGTATTATATCATGCAACAAAAACAAAAAGATAAACTCTTCGAGATTGTATTTCAAGCAATACTCGACAACGGACTAAAACGCTCTATAGAGGTCATACAGGACGCTCATATGGGTAGACCAATGTCCTTCATCAATAACGACAATATGCACTTGTTTCGCACCTATCGCAACCATGTTTCGGTAGATGCAACTGCACTCGCATACGATGCTATACGGCACGAAACAGATGAGGAATCTTGGACATTTCTCGCCACTGAATATGCAGGTTCTTAAAGAGATCATTGAGCATTGGGGCTTCGTAGATAGCCGACAATTGCCTGTATTAGTAGAAGCTTTCCCAAAGACCCCGCTAGTTATTAAGTGGGGGCAATCAGACAGAGAGAGAGTTCCTGCTGATCAGGTCGCACGCACCATAGAGGAGGGCGAAGCCTCAGGTGATTATTGCAGAGAAGTTTTTATTGAATCTTCTCAGTTTCGCAAGCTGAAGGATGTCTTCGGTATTACTGAATAAGTTTTATTATACAATTAAATGAATTAAATACCTTGGAAATTATATTAATGGCAATAATAGTTACATTTACTCTTATAGCAAAAGACATAATAGAAAATAAAGAAGAATAAGAATGTTTTAAATATAAATAAATAATTATAAAATAAGGTTGCCACCTTAGCTCAGTTGGTAGAGCACTCGCCTTGTAAGCGAACGGTCGTCAGTTCGAATCTGACAGGTGGCTCCATTATCACTCTTAACTCCTTGATTGAGAGGTAGTTAGGGCCCGGCGCCACCCCCCTAACCTAACTATATGATAGTCAGACAGATACGAAACTGAAAAAAGTGCTTGACATATGTGTAAAATCTGTCATACTTATAGGTATGATTAAGCAAGACTCACGATACAAAATCGACTTTAACAAAAAGGTTTTCGTTTACCGCAATCTCCATAGGAATTGTTGGAGCGTCAGGCAAGGCGGTTTAGTTAAGATGCACGCTCTTGAACTTCAGCTATACTCTTGTTCAATCAAGGTTAGTAGGGCGGGTCAAGCTAGAGTCCGCAGAGAAAAGAGAAAGAATGTTCATGCGGGCATTCATGGATACCTTGAACCTTATTGCATAGGAATTCCTGTGGATTTAAATGAAGAGGTAAGTATGCTTCAGCGAGCATGGAAAGATCTTCCTGATTCTCAGATGAGAGAGATCACCTACAATCCATACAAGTATGACTCGTTTGTACACAAAGACGACGAGACTCCTAGGTGGTTTGGTAACACCGCAAAACTTGAAGAAAAAAGAGTTTTAATTGCTTGACAAACTTTGTAAACTAGTCTAGTATTATACTTATGAATGACAAAGCACAGATGATATTAACCCAAGGTTGGATTGATCCATCCGACTTTCCCATGACAGATGACGGACAACCCGACCATCCAAGAGATGGTGGAGCATTGCTCGTTGACCAAGAAACTATGAAGTATTACGCTTTCTACGATCAAATGAGAGCGGTCAAGTGGGCAGAGAAAAACATAGACCATGACTATTGGAATGTTTTTGAGTTAGATTTAAGACTATGAGTAAAAACAATACATATGCCGAACCCAAATGGGTAACTGATAAGCCTGTTCCCGCCGTTAACACGCTTGTCAATGTAAAGATCAACGGAATTGGTAAAAGCAAAGTTCTGCGTTACTTCACAGAGCATGGTTTCCTAGGTTTAGTTGTAAAACCTTTGTCTCCACCCGATTGGTATACCAAGCAGAATGGTGCAGATTCGGAATGCCATGTGTTCCCTGCGGAATGCGAGGAACTTCGGGTTCGTCATGCCGATGGCAAACCCAACGAAGAGTTCTATGCTGAGCAATTAAAAGCTTGACATTTCATCGAAAATTTAAGAGAATTATATTATGACAAAAGTAATCGACACACCCGAAGCAATTGCTGAATTCCGTCTCCGTACATTGCACAAGATGCTCAAACTTGAGATTCTTGGCATGACAAGGAGGGGTCAATCTGCATATGCTATTATTAAACAAGAAACAGGACTAACAGGCTCGAAACAAAAGGTTTACGATAAGCTTGACGCAATCCTCAATCCTCAACACGATGTGGAAATGGAAAGGGCAATGTATGATTGATCCTGCAAAAGTTACTAACTACAACAGAACTCATGTTCAGCTCGAAGAGTTTATTCTCTTTGCGATCAATGTTGCAGGTAAGAAGTCATCTGTCGAAGCACCAAAGCTAGATAGGTTTCTTATTGCATTAAAAGATTTGTATGGTAATCTCTGTGAGCATTCAGATTCTCCTTTTTCTTTGATTAGGTATGCATGGGCAGAAGGAACGCTGATGCAACTCATGAAGAAGTATTCTATTTCTCCTTACAAACAAAGGTACAATTCCTACATTGATGTTATGATGATATCAGACTTGTATCTTGTTTCTCTGAATAGGTTGCTACAGGTGAGAGGTATTGGGCTAAAGACTGCACGATTTTTTCTTTCACATTCTCGTGAAGACTTTGACGAACCTATGTTAGATACCCACATCTTGCACTTCCTGAGGGATCAAGGATATTCTAACGCACCCAAGACTACTCCAACAAACCCATCGGTCTACCATCAGTTTGCTAGTATATTCAAAGATATTGCTAGGCAACTTGGAAAGAGTGTTACTGATCTAGATCTAGAGGTTTGGAAAAAGTACTCGGGCACAGCATAATTAGCTTGACTTACAGGCAAAAATTTCGTATAATTAAGGCATGATAAATTACATTACAGAAAACTGTTCACTTCCACCTCTAGAAGATCCGTTGTTCGATAAGGACAGCGAAACATGGGATATATGGTTCGAGGAAACTCCGACGCCATGGCATCCCTATTTTCCAGAACCAGAACTAATCTGTCTATCTTTTGATACAAAAGCAGAGGCGGAAAGTGTTTACGCAGAATGTCATTCAATACTAAAACAAAGAAAGGAAGAAGAAAATGCTAAGAAAGTTGCTTAACCTATTCAGCCCGAAGTATCAGGTTGTCTATCGTACTCTCGACGGTCGCACTGAAATGTATACAGTGCGTGCTCCTTCTCACAAATGTGAGTTTGGCAATAACGCCGAGGGAAAGTCTGTAGTAGGATTTAGATCCTACTGCCTGAATCGCGGGCAGGTTCGCTCATTTCGTTATGACCGTATCACCTCAATGGTAAGGGTATAATCATGAGTACTGAATCGCTGCAGAAACGTATCAGGGCGTTAGCTCACGAGCTCGCGTATGAAGAAGAAGCTGGTGTCTTTGGGTCCCAATGGCGGGCCAGAAAAGCTGAGCATGCTGCGCTGCTGAGAAAACTTTATTACAGGGAGAAAAGAACGTAGCTCAAATATAGAGCACTCAAATATACATGAATAGCCGGGGGCAGCGATTGGGCCCTCGGCTTTTTTTGTATCTCTTTCATTCTCATATAGTTATGAAATTTTTCCCCCGGGCCGGCCAACTATCTGATACTCAAGGCTTTATGCAATTGATATCAGCAGAGCTTATGGGGGTGTATTAGTTGTACAACAAACTGCATCCAATTAAGTTTTTTTGTTTGCAATTAGCTCCAAACCTGTCATACTTATATGTATGAAAATTAATGATGAACACCAATTCGATTCCGACAGTCCCTCTTCAACTCAAGTCGTTGACTCTTGCATGAATATGATCAGCGAGTTATTGATTGAGCCCGCCTGTGAGCGTGGAGAGATTGATGACGAACAAGCCAAGATTCTCGCACTCATTGGCATCACCTTGCAAGAGGTTGCTCAACGAGCCCAAGCGTGGGATGATCAAAGAAAAAGTAATTTAAACGAAAATTATAGAAATTAACCCTTGACAAACTAACAAAAATCCCTTATTATTATACTTATGAATAACTCAAAGAACAAAAACAATCTTCGCATTTGCGGAGGAGAGCATAAAGTTTCCACCCTTGAAGAGATTCAAGCGGTTGCCACTCCCGAAGTGGAATATCGTAAGGAGGCGAACAAAGACGGCAGTCACTCGATCTCCTATCAACCAATCTCGCACAATCTATTGATTGACAAAACTCGCAAGCATCTTGACGATGGAGGGTTCTCTATCGTAGGCGAGTCTCACAATCTTGCCCGAAATGGTCAACGCTATTTTGGATTGTTTGAGGTAACTCATCCAAACCGAGAAACCAAGGATCGGGGTACGATTGTCGGCTTGCGTAACGCTCACGACAAGTGCTTTCCCGCAGGTTTGTGTGCAGGTGATGCACCATTCGTTTGCGACAACCTCATCTTTACCAACGAGGTCAAGCTTGCTCGTAGGCATACCAAGAACATTCTTGCGGAACTCGATCATGTCATCGCTCGCACCCTTGGTCGTCTTTTCGACTTTTGGATCGGGCAAGACAAGCGGATCGAGGCTTACAAAAACCATGAGATTTCCGATGCTCAAGTCAACGATCTTGTGATCCGTGCTTGCCAAGCAGGTGCAGTTCCTAAGAGCAAAATCCTCGATGTTGTCAATCAATGGCAGTCATCTGACCATCCCGAATTTTGGGATAGGAATGTCAACTCCCTTTACAATGGGTTCACCGAGATTTACAAGGGCAACCTTGTCGCTCTTCCTCAACGCTCCGAGGCATTGCATTCAATCCTTGACACCGAAGTTGGCTTCGATAAGAGCCGATTCGTTGCACAAGATGCAGTCCTTGAAGCTGAACTTGTAGGAGCATAATTTTATGTCAGTAGCAAAAAACGCAAGAGCGTCCCACATTATGGACAACATAAAGTCGGGACATTATCAACGAGGCGGTAAGTTTGCTAACTTCGGGTCGATTCCCGAAGATAGCATCTACTACCACACCATGTTAGCTGAGAAAGCTGATGCGGAGCGGAGAGAGCGTCAAGCTCAATCCAAGATAAGATTGGCGGGTAAAGCTAGAGCATAAGTCACTCTTAATCATAACTCCTTCCCCCTTCGCCAAATAAGGCGAGGGGGGTTTTTTTTGCTCGTTTTGTGCAGTCCATAAGTCTTTGATAATCATATAGTTGTGGCGCCCGGCCGGTTGCCGGCGTAACTATTTGATAATCAGTTACTTATATTTTAATTTTATGATTTTTTTTTGTTGACTTACGCTCACATTATGTCATACTATATATATGAAAGCAAAAGATAGAATGTCAGAATGGAAGAAGCTTCCCGCCAATACAATTCCTTGGGAAACCTTCAAACGCTTAGTTGGGCAATTTGGACTCGACGAAGGAATTAAAAAAGCTCAAAAGATTATACAAAAAAGCCTTGACAAGCAAAGCTAATTATACTATTATTATATCATGATTAAAACAACTCTACTCACATCAGGTAACCAAAAAATCGTCAAGGGCGAGAAAATGGGTTATGTCACCAAGGGAATTCATCTTGCCCCCGCGAATCTTGCGGGCTATGAAGTTTGCCAATGGCGTTCCAAAGGATGTACCATGTCTTGTCTCAACACGGCAGGTCGTGGGCAAATGAATTCCGTGCAACAATCACGCATTGCCAAGACAAAGTTATTCTTTGAGCAACGCAAAGAGTTTATGGCTAAGCTATGCAAAGAGATTGCAAGTACCATAAAGTCTGCAAGGAAAAAGGATATGAAAGCGGTGTTCCGTCTCAATCTTACTAGCGACATCAAATGGGAAGATGTCTACATGAAAGATCCGAATTACAACATTTTCGAGCATTTTCATGACATACAATTCTATGACTATACAAAGTCCTTCAAGAGAATGTGTGCTTTTCTCAACAAGCCATTTATCAAGACTGAAGAAAAATTTCCTTCTAATTATCACTTAACTTTCTCTCGTAGTGAGAACAACGACAAAAAGTGTGAGATGATCCTTTTGATGGGAGGCAATGTTGCCGTGGTGTTTAGGAATCAGTTGCCTACGACTTGGAAAGGTTTTGAGGTTGTCAATGGTGACGATACTGATTTGCGTTTCCTTGACAAGAAAGGTGTCGTTGTCGGTCTTATCGAAAAAGGCATGGCAAAGAAAGATGAGACAGGATTTGTACAGGAAGGAGTTGATTCATGAGTACCTATTACGAATCAGCCGAAGATGTTATGATCTCAAAAGCTCGTGCCTTGAAAGAGTTAGAAGATCATTGCTGCGAAGAGATAGAGCAATTTTTCGAAGACTTAGGTGACCACGAAGAGTATGATGCACAAAAAGTGTTGGAATGGTTAGGTTACTAAGTCTTTGAATATCATATAGTTCCGGCAGCGGGCCGCGGGCAGTAGAATTATGCAAGAATTTAGTTTAATTTTAGCCTTGACCTTTGGATCGTTTCTGTCATAATTATATTTAGTTCTTTTGATAATCACTTTATATGCCAATGAGTTCTGTCCGATCTGCAAATCGGAGGAGATAAGAGAGGTGCGGATTGCAGTCCTAATTAAACTCTTGTAGGTTCGACTCCTACCTCATATGGCACGACTTTTTTCTTGACAATCAACACAAAATTCTTTATATTTATATTATGGAAACAGAATGGAATACAACTAGGATAACTAAAACTGAAGTAATTGAAGCTATAATCTCTGAGATTGATTTCTTAGAGAATGAGCAACTTCTTCGCTTATACAGAGAAGTATATGGAGACATCCATGACGAACAAGTAGACTGGGATGAGTAAACAACAAACTTTTTCTCTTGGAGCTTTAATTATCTTCATTTATATTATTATCAATTATTATATAGAATCGTTATGATGACACAATCACAAATTAGAGAAACCATATCACATCTCGTTAGAGGCAATCTCGCATGGGCAGACCCCATGTCCAAGATCTGTCTAGATCAGCATGAATTGCATCCCGACAAGTTTCCGCTGGGCAGTACATTCCAATCATCGGAAGAAGTGTTGGATGACATCATCTGTGATCTCAAGGCATTACAGAATGAGTTACGCATTGAGGCATCTTTTCAATCCGCACAAATTTAACTTGACAAAATCAAACAAATCACATATTATTATATTATGAAAGAATTCATTAGACAAGTAGATAGAATAGTTATTGGGCAATTAGGCTTTAGCGTACATGACATGGAAGATTTTCCTTTCTGTGATTATTATGATGATAGCTTTGATCCCGATGGCTATGAATTTAGCGAAGCTGTTGAAGAGTGTGCAAGCGACTTCTTAGACAGAGTTCAAGAAGGGTTCATGGCTTTCTAATGACTGCCGAGACCTACCTTCTCTGCGTGGGCTTATTAGATGAAATTTTTTGTGCAACTGATTGGAACGCAGAAGATTTAAAAATCATTTATTATTGCTTCCCGCAAGAATGTCAGGTCTTACTAGAACAAGGTTACTTTCATAACATAGTGGATACCATATAGTTAGGGAGTAACCCACCCCGATTTTTGTAAGTACTTGACCCACCGGCATTTATGCAACCAAAGCTCTACAGACAAAATTAGAAATTGATTTTATAGAAAAAAAAGGTTGACAAATGGCACATAAGATGTCATACTTATATTATAACAATCAAGATAGGAGAACTAAAATTATGGGACTAGATCAATACGCATATTCAAAACAATCACACGACTCAGAAGATCAAGTTGAGCTTGCCTATTGGAGAAAGCACAATCGACTCCAAGGCTACATGGAAAAACTTTGGGAGAGAAAAGGTCGCCCGAACTACGAGCCCACTGACAATGGTGGCTTGGGAGATTTTAACTGTGTTCCTGTCGAGCTTAACGCTTCTGACATAGAACAACTAGAAGCTTCAATCCACAACAAAGATTTGCCCGAAACAGGAGGATTTTTCTTCGGAGATGATTCCTTCGGGTGGACAGATGAAGATGGAAATCCTTTTGAGGATGGAGATTACTTCCACAAGGAGACAGATTTACAATTCATCCATGATGCTTATAAGGCTATTGCACAAGGAAAAAAAGTATATTATTCTTCTTGGTGGTAAAAAAAGCCTTGACAAAACAACAAAACTAGTTTAGTATTATATACATGATTAAGAATAACACCGATATGAAAATTCCAACTTTTAACGATCTAGACTTTCAAGATCACGCTCATGTCAAAGACGGAGTTCAAGCTAGACTGAATGTGGGCAGAGATGACGCTTATGAGTTCTCTGTTGTAGCCATGAAGGGAAGCAAGGGATTCGGTCTCTATGGTGACCAAAGCCAAGACACTTACGAAGTTGCAGTATTCAAGGATGATCAGATGCTACCTTTGGGTATGCATGACGATGTCCTTGGTTGGCAAACTCCAACTCAAATTTCACTCCTTATGCGAGACGCAGTTCTCAATGGAGATGCTTGGGCAGATTTGTTAATCTCCATGAGAGAAGACGCAGATAGTGAATAATTTTTCTTGACAAAAACATTAACATATACTATACTTATACTATGAAAATCGCAAAGAACCTCATTAAAAACGCTAACGCTATGACTAAGAAGTACGCTCCTCAGTCGGTCAATCAAGACGGAAACAAAATTTGGTTTGTTTATGTGAACAAGGCAGGTAGTGCAGTTCCTGCATACTACGATGTTGCCACAAGAGCATTTCGCTCTGTTGTTCACGGCAAGCAGTACAACGGAGTTGCCATTCGCAACCTTGTTGCACGCCCTGTGGTAGAAGGGATGTTGAAGTAATGACTTGGGATGTCATTCTTCTTCTCCCTTGGTTGGGGGTGTTTTACATTATGTATGCAGACATCTTTGGCACAAGAGAATAATTTCATGATTGGTTAATGGTTGTTGGTTGTTCGAGGGCTCCCCTAGTGGGAGCCCTCTTTTTTTGCCCCAAAATCGGCATTAGCCCAAATATGCAAATATAGCAAATAAGGGGTCGACCCCCCGCCCCAAGAGATTCATAAGTGGTTGATATTCATATAGTTATGACTCGACCCTATCCGGCCACCTAACTATATGATGACCAAGGACTTGCGTCAGCCTTCAGCTTCGTGATCAGGCGGAAACATTATTAACTGATTCAGCTCAATTTGTGCAATTTCGTCCAACTCAGATTGAGCTTCGACGATTTGCATCTGAGCACCAACATGTCCAGAGTTGGCGACATCAGTCAAGGCATTGATAAGATCAGACAAGAATTTTTTTCTTTCGGTCATGGTTCGTTTTGTTTATATGGTTTGCCATTCCCAAATGTCGGGATGACTAGGAAAGTGAAGGACAAAGCGACCGCCATTTGCTTTGGCGATTCCCTTTTCAGTTTTAGAAGGCTCGACTCCAAACTTGAGACGGAAGTTTGCCTCAGAGGCAGAAATTCCAAGCTCTTTCTTGAGCTTAACGACTTCGCCCATGCTTGGGCGGTTGAGCTTGTTAAGAAAAACCCTTTGAGGTTTTGGCTTTGGAGCTTCAAACTGAGAAGGCTCTGCACCGAAACGAGAAGGAGAAAACTCATTCCAAAGGTTGGCAACCTCAATGGAATCCATGCCTTGAGCGACAAGATTTTTTGCCATTGCAACGAGAGATTTACGCTCGTCTCTTCCACGAGTCCAAACCGAATGATCATCGGCAAAGTCGAAGAACCAATCATGAGATTGGAGAGCGTTTTCAAATTTTGAGAGAAGTTCTTTATTCTTAATCATATGTATACATTAATCTATTTTTTAGTAAATTGCAAGAAAAATCGTAAAAAGTTATTCACAATCGCCATTTAGTTCGGCAAGCTGAGCCTCGATCTTTTTAAGCTCGGGCATGGCGAGCATTTCAACCGCCATCTCAACGGTGGCGTGAGTTGCAGGAGTTGCGTCCTTGCGCATCTTTGCAATGGCGTAATGGATTCCCTCGATGCGAGACTCGAGGATTTCTTTTCTAGTATCAATCATTTTCATAAGTATAACTTAGCACAGTTTGGGTTAAAAGTCAAGAACTATTTTCGAGGCATATCGGAAAGCATTTCCAAGTCACGCTTTTCGATTTCTTGCGTGAGCTTTGCGATCTCGCTCTGCAAGTGTTGCACATGAACGGCACGAATCGAGCGGAGCGATTCCTTGCGTGAGCGGTTGAGCTTGTCTTGCCACCAAGCAAGATCTTTTTGGAGTTTTTCTAATTTCTTAATCATACCTATAACATAGCATAGCTAATCCGAAAAGTCAAGAAAAACTTTCGACTATTTTATTGCACAATCCTACTGCCCGGTGGGCCGGTGCCCTAACTATCTGATAGTTATGGACTTAGGGAGTGGAGGCAAAACTTGCTTGGTAGTTTTGGGTTCGTGAGTCTTGACAAACCAAGCGGATGGGTCAACTATCTGACCATTTAGGCAAGCCTCGAAGTTGACTTGGTGAAAGCCTAATCCTGTTATTCCGTTGACTCTTTCTCTTGTGGTTGGAGTGTTCCAACCCGCAAGCGTAGCCATTACCACACCGCTAGGATCACGGGTGACAATCTTGTTGCCATGTAACCAAACGCTTTCTCCGTCGGTGTGTGTATTGCCAATCGTCTTGGCTTTGCGTTGCTCGAATGCCTCTTTTATTTGTTGTGTTACTTTTCTCATTATGCTTTAATTTTAAAGATTTTTTTATGGAATGTCAAGTTTTTTAGTAAACGAATTGTTCGGTTGAGTCGATGAATGAATGCTCCACGGAAACCTCTTCGGTGTTCCATGCGTTGCCTTCTAGGCGACGAGCTTCGGACAAAGCCCAAAAGTGGTCAAGGTCTTGGTCAAGGTCAGCTGAAACCTTGGTATTGAAAACTCTCGTTTCGGTTGGGTCTTCGACTAAAGACTGTACGAGACGAAGCGTGACATTGAGAAACTCGACTCTGCGAGTGGGAACATTTCTATTTGATTGATTCAACATAAGTATATATTAAAGAATTTTTTGTGAAATTGCAAGCAAAAGTTATTAACAATCGCAATTTTATTCTGCGGCTTGCTCGATCATTTCGAGAGTCCAAACATGACCGCCGGGGCATTCCCAAAGGGAAAGACCTGCGTCTGCGTGAGAGAGAACGAGAAGAAGACCATTGTCTTCGATGAATTGTTGGATTTTTTTTGACATAATTTTTATTGATTTATAAGTATACTGTATCAGAGTTTTAGGTAAAAGTCAAGCTTTTTTTTGATTTATTTTTTGAATAGTTTTGAAGATGCTTCCTTGAAAGCCTTTGGCTTTTAAAATGAGGGCGATTTTTTGAAGTTTTCTTTTTCTCTTTAACATACTAACAACATAACACACCACCGCCCAAAAGTCAAGAAAAACTTTCGACTATTTTATTACACAATCCGACTGCCGGCCCGCCGGCTGCCCAACTATATGACAGTCAAGGACTTAGAAGTCCGTTTGATCGTGCCAGCCAAAGTCGATATCCTCTGACTCTTGGAAGTCGAGGAGGGCGAGCTTGTCCTGCCAGTGACCGATTTCGTTGCGGAGCGAAACTCGATCAGCCTCGCTGAGGTCAGCGACCTGAAGGTGAGCGTGAAGGTGAGAGATGTGGCTTTCTATTTCTGATTTAGTCATACATACAACATAACCACAAAACGGGTAAAAGTCAAGAAAAACTTTCGACTATTTTATTACACAATCCGACTGCCGGCCCGCCGGCTGCCTAACTATATGACAGTCAAGGACTTAAGGTAGCCTTTACCACTTTGGTACATTTCCAAGTCCAAGCGGGGACTTGGTGGTCAAGTCCTTTGTAGTATCTTAGTGCAGCTTGCCAAGCGTTTTTTGCACGCTGATGTACCTTAAACTTGTGCGGAAGTGTTCGATTCTCTATTTCAAGAATGTATAACTTTCCGCCCGTATTGTGTGCATTCCAACGAGCTTGGTTGCGTTTGCACATTCCAACCCATTCTTTGCTCGAAGGTTCACGGGAGAAGTCAACTTCGTCTAACCAAGCCATATCTTACTCCCAAGTTGGAGATTCAGCCAAAACGATGCGAAACGCATCCTCTTGACCCTTGCGGTAATTGTCGAGCCAAACATACTCGAAACCTGTTTCGAGTTGATCGCTCAAACGCTTTGGAAGCTCTTCAGAATCGCTACCCTCGAAGCCCGCTTCATAGGCTTTCTGAGCGATGTGGTCAATGTCTTGTGATTCAAACATAAGTATATTTTAAGGATTAAAGGTTAAAGGTCAAGCAAAAAAAGGATGAATCTCAATTTGCCAAGGCATAAAGTTAAACCGATATTGAGAGCGGTATAACCTGCAAGTGATTAACTTGCCAAGGCTATCTTTGCGAGCGAAGCCCACGACTTGAAAGGTCTTACCCTTGTGAGTGCCATATTTGACACGAACTACATCATTTAATTTAATCATACCTTAAGGTAACATATAAAACCGAAAAAAGCGAGAAAAAAAACGCTATTTTGTTCGTTTGTAGTAAAACTAATTCTCTTATCAGCCGAATTTATAGCTTTGCGTAAACCCTTGCAAAGCAGGTACTTCCGGCATTGCCGGGCCGGCGCAGCCTAACTATATGATAGCCAAAGACTTAGAAGTCGTCCATTAGCAACTCGTCGAGTGCGTAAGTGTCAAGCTCAGGGTCTTGGTAGTCCGCACCGTCGGGTGTGCTAGTAGTGCCCGATTCTACTAGATAGTTGGCTAGATCTTTGTAGTGTACAAAACGCCTAGCAAGTTTGTATAAACTTTCGTCGTTGCCTAGCCATAGGGCGACATTCCAAGTCTCCCAATTAGCCCAGCCATTATAACCTTCCATTACCTTGAGGCGTTAGCAGGGAAAAGGCCATAACGACGAGTGCCGTCGCTATTAGCAAGACGAGAGCGGAGAAGCCTTGCGGCTTCACGCTTCCGCATTGGTATGGATTCGACAACCCAAACGGCGCCCGCTTGGTTGAGTATAGATCTAAGGATGTACATATTAGCCTTTCGTTTAGGATTAAATGATTTATTTTAAGCCCACGCTTTGCGGTGCTTGGGCTTGCGGTTATATTTGGACTTGTCCTTGTGAGGGCGAGCCTTTGTGAAAAGGACTTGCAACCGAAGTTTTGGGGTCTTGGATTTTTTGTTTTTCATATCTTAAATTAACACAAGTTTTGGCAAAAGTCAAGTTTTTTTTCGTTATCTGCGGGGAGCCAAGTCCCGCCGTTCTACGGCTCTTAGTTGGGAATTTTTGTTTTCATATTAGTAATCTATCAGAGTTTTTCGGGAAAGTCAAATTATTTTTTCACTTTTTTTAACTTTTTTTCCTTTGCAGGAAGAACGATGGCGAGGAGGATTTTTTCTCTTTCGGTTAATTTAATCATACCTATACAGTACCACACAAAAGCCCAAAAGTCAAGCTTTTTTTTCACTTTTTTTCACTTTTTTTCTTTCGTAAGTTTATGGTTATCAAGTAGTTAAGGCCGCCCGGCCGCCGGCCGGTGCTAACTATCTGACTATCAGTAACTTAGGGTAGGAGAATCGTGCAAAAACTTAGTTGAATATTTTTCTTGACTTTTAGCGTTTTATCTGCTATATTACTATTATGATTAAGAAAAACGATGTAGTAGTAGATTACAAACGCAGAGTCCTCCATGTCGAGGGTGTCCACAAGGACGGAGCTGAGACTTTTGTCTTGGCAAGGGTTTACCGCTCTCAAAAGCGGGTTGCCGTTCCAATGTCCTCAGTGAGAAAACATCCTCTTTTCTCTTGACATTCTTCCATTAATCCTTTAGATTACAATTATGACATATACAAAACTAGAGTCCAAACTAAACACAATCGACCGAGCCGTGCGTAAGCACTACCTGCACAACGACACCGAGGCAATCATTCGCCTAGCGTGGAGAATGGGATACGATGGAGATTTCTATTTCTCAACCGAATCAAGAAAGCTTATTAGCAAGTTAGGTATTACGGAAGCCACTTCACAAGCTTACCTTGACGGACAAAACGATCAATTAATTTACTGAAAAAAATTTAACTTTTTACTTGACTTTTACGAAAAAATCCTTTATATTACTATCATGATTAAGATTGAAAAAAACCAAAACTTCACTAAATTCTTCAATGTCTTTGCTTTCGGTGTTCTCATCGACCAAGTCGAGAGTCGTGCGAAAGCTCGCAGAATCGCTCTTCAGCTTGCCTCAGAGCATGACGAAAGTCACATCTTCATCGTTGACACCAACGAGTTCATCCCAACCTCTGAGTCCTAAGACATGGAGTCCTTAGTTCTAATTCTCGCAGTTGCTTGGTCGATCTTCTTCGGCATTGCATCACACAATCACAACAAAACTAATTGCTAATTATGTATATTCTCCAATCTATCGAATTCACCGCAAAGTCGGGATGGGTCACCGAATCCATTCCCATGTACAAGCGTCAGGCTGAAGCCTTGTATAAGGCTAGGCTTGCCAACAACACAGGCGAGAAGCGGAGACGCTACCGCCTTGTCAGGGCGTAGCCTGAAACAATCACTTTCTTACATATTGCTATGATACAAGAACAAATTCAAAGACTTATCTCCACACTGCAAGCTCTCACCCTACAGAGAGCCAACGCCCTCCGCTTAGGCAGAGCCAACGAAGCCAATCAGATTCAGCTTGTACAGGTTGACATTGACAGGCGTATTCAACAGCTAGAGAGACAACTCCACGCAACCTCTCGCTAAGTCATTGACTATCAGATAGTTAAGGCCGGCGGCGGGCCGGCCGGCGCTAAGTACCTGAGCATCAAGCGCTTGCGACAGTTGTATTGTGCAAGAAATTAGTTGAAAGTTTTTCTTGACTTTTCTCTGTTTCTCTGATACATTGTATGTATGAATAAAACAAAAGAACAAATTCGCTCACAAGCCATCGCAAGGGTGGACGCAATTCAGAAGCTCGGCTCGATGTCGGGCAAGCTTGCTTTCCTTGCAAGCCTCGATCTTGGATCGATCACTCGCAACGAGACCGCTCAAGACCTCGTCCAAGACTTGGAAGAGCTTAGCAAGATCATCGATCGGATCAGTCAACAAAACAGTTGAATATTAGCCTTGACTTTTAGCACTTAATCCTTATTATTATACTTATGACAGAACAAGAAAGAATTGAACTCATCAAGAACGCAGTCGCTCAAAGCGACAACAAAGTGGACGCAAAGTTTGCCGATCTGCTTGACGAACTGAAGCAAGAAAAGCTTGCCGAAGATGTCGTCCTCAATCACGGATTGCTTCAAGCAACCGATGACGATGTCCAAGAGGAATTCGTTTCTCTCGATGCCGTTGAGCATGACCACGAAGACATCGACTTCGATGCCGACGAGAATCTCGTTGACATGGATCAAGTCAGCGGTGCAATGCGTGAGATCTTCGGAGAATGAAGGTCTTACCTAAACGCAGAAAACGAGAGCTTGCTTTCAAGTGGGTTCTCTTTGGTCAAAGCGGTGCAACCTTGTTTGCCCTTGTCGATCCGAAGAATTGGGTACTTCGTCCTAACTCTTACTTTGTCTCGGATGATTTCGTTGAGTCAAACAAGACAAGCCTCAAGGACATCACCAAACAATGCGACGGACGCACTCGTGTTCTTATGTTGGCATGACACAATCGAATCGGGCAACCGCCTGAGCATATAGAGCAGAAGGTAAACCCGCCCCATTAACTAAAAAAATCCGGCAATCGACTTTTTAGATTGAGCGGGGGGGTACTATTTTTCAATATCTCATAAATTTTAATATTTATAAATTATTTGCTCTTCAAAAAAAAATACCCGACTATAATTGGTGTAAACTAATTTACTATGATAGAATTCTATAATGTAAAAAAGAAGGCTAAAGTACAGATAGCCGCCGACCTTGTCGAGAAAAAACAGTACAATACAGTTACTAAAAAAGGTAAAGAAACTACAAGGTATGCCTTTAAAGCAGTTGATGATGATGGAACAAAATTAACCAAGTTTTGTAGTAAAGCTGATTACGACAAACTTAACTAATTAATTTAAAGTGAGTGATCGGTATTTTTATAAAATAGAAACACCGTCTTCCAAAATTCAAGAATACTTCCTAGAGAATTTATCCAGCGCATCTTGGGAAGACTATCACTATTTTAAGGCTTGGAATTTTCCGAAAGAAGTTTGGGAATCCGAAAAGGCTCTATCTGAAATTAATAAAACATTTAAAATTTCAAAAGCTGGAATTATAAGTATTGCCGCCGACCATATTTACGATTGGCATAAAGACGAGCATCGCGGAGCCTCAATCAACATGATCTTAGAGTCGGACCATAGTCATACATTATTTAAATCTAGACCAAATAAATTTGTAGTAGAAAAGATAATCGAGTTAAAATACGAGCCAAAAAGGTTTTATTTATTCAATACCCAAATCACACACTGTGTAATAAACTTCAATAAACCAAGATATCTCTTTTCATGCGAGTTTGAGCAAAAAAAAGATAAATTAAATTATATTAAAATACTAAACTATTTAAAAAATGAAAAAAGAATATAACAAAAAATGTATAGTCACAACTTCTGCTGGAGATATAGAAGGCACAATATTAAATGAATATGAAGAAATTGGCGGAGAAGATGATGGAGCAATATTTGCCGTAATAGATTTAGACAATGGTCAATTAATTACTGTCCGAATGACAGAAGAAGAATACGAAGATTTTAAGATTGATTAACTAAAAGTATCCAATCTTGGAGCAAATCTATGGTTAGTGTAACTTTCGTTAGTTAAGAAAGCTCCGTCTCCAGTAACATTTGATCTCCTCCAGTGTTGGGTTGAAGTTAACCACCAAGCGATATAATTGTTGTAACTTG
>Ga0160423_10000653_pt1 | contig 28758 bp, 21 predicted proteins | sample CRUFie14St8metaG_FD_108191 | JGI IMG/M metagenome (GOLD analysis project Ga0160423, IMG submission 108191) | Marine microbial communities from the Costa Rica Dome - CRUD Field 142mm St8 metaG | ecosystem: Environmental > Aquatic > Marine > Oceanic > Photic zone | place: Costa Rica: the Eastern...
CGACCTATACTCAAAAGCGCCTAAAACTATCAAAAGAGCAACAGCAAGGCCAATCTGTATAAACAGACCACGTTTTTTTTCTAGATCAATATTTGGATTCTTTTTTGGTTCCATTATTAATTATTACAATCCCAACAAAAATAATCTTTTTTCTAACTTTTAATTGTTTCTATCCGGTAGATTTTTTTATGGAGTAAAATTGCTATCAAAACACCCAAAATATCTGCTAACCAATCTAAAAAACTTGCAGACCTTCCCTCAATAAAAGCTCCTTGCATTAATTCAAGTATAATTCCGTAAAATGCGTATCCTGCAAAAATAAAAAGATAAGCATGTTTAGTACATTGACGTAAAACAATAGGAATTAAAAGCCAAGCTCCTATTGCAAAGACCAAAAGATGAAACAACTTATCCAATGTAAATAAATCATCTAAATATATGAGACTTAAATCGTCACTAGAAATAGCATGTACTACTGCTATGAAAACAGCCCAAAAAAGAGCTATTTTAAGACGCATTACTGAATTAGATTTTGATATTCGTTAGATGAAAGTAATTCGTCTAACTGCGATGAGTCTACTATTTTGATACGAACCATCCAGCCATCTCCATAGGGGTCATCGTTTACTTTTTCAGGAGTTTCTTCTAATTGTTCATTAAATGAAATAACCTCTCCACTTATGGGCATAAACAAATCCGAAACGGTTTTTACTGCTTCTACCGTTCCAAACACTTCATCTTGTTCGAGAACCTCTCCCTCTGTTTCAATTTCTACAAAAACAATATCGCCCAATTCACCTTGAGCAAAATCAGTTATGCCAACTACTGCTTCATCACCCTCTATACGAATCCACTCGTGTTCTTTGGTGTATTTTAATTCTTCTGGAATATTCATGCTTTAAAAAATAAATTTAAGCAAAAATACAATTTTAAGACAATGAAAAAACTATTGTGCTAAAGTAAATCGAATACTAAAACCACCGTTAGTTACAGCTGACGGGAACGAATTTGAGACATATGGAGTAGTGAGGACTTTGTCGTAAAACAAACGGATATTCAAACGGCTATTAACAACATAATCGGAAGTAAACTTAAAAGAGAATACTTTATTACCTTGTGTAATGTCTTCTTGATTTTCTTCCAACTTACGAATAATGGTTTGATTTTCTCTTAAAGAAAGATCTAGCTTCAAATCTAAATCAGAAGTAATTTTTCGTTGTCTTCCAGCAGAGCGAACATTCAAAGAAACATCTTTTATTCTATAACCAGTTCCTATGATCCATTCGTTTTTTAGTGTTTCTGTTATCTGATTGTTAGAAAGACCCAAGCTTAGGGTTCTATTTTTCTTAATCTCACAACGAAACATCATGCTGTTTTTAAGTGTTAAATCTATTTTAAACAAAGGACTAAAGCTTTCATTTAATGTTACTTGATTTACCTCGTACTTTTCATAATAATTAAGGGTCGCCTCATTAACTAAAGTTGGCCATTCTTCCATTCCTCCTTCATAATCCAAACTACTAACATAATTTCCAACGCTATATGTAGAACGATAGGCATGACTTAAGGTAATTGTTTTAGCAAACTTGCTAATCCATTTTACATTACGTAACCCATCAAAAGTAATGCGCCAATTTGGCAATGGTAGAGCAGGGAATTTTTTTAAGCTAACGGAGTTAGGATTACGATTTGTGTAGGCTGATAAAAATGCAGGAATCAAAACTTCCTGAGAGGTGCTTTGGTAACCAATTGGAAATCCTGTACTATCTACCATCACCACATTTCCTTCTGCATCTTGGGAATATGGATTTTCTTGCGCCAACTGCATGGCGATAGCTAAACGACTATCTCTAAATTTTTGGAAGATTTCTGATGAATAACTTTCGTCATTTCCTGCAAAGGCTGTGTTCAATATCAAGTACGAAATGGAATAGCTTCCTGTTTCTGTAGGATTGAAACTTTCAAAATCTCCATTACTATTTGCTCTAAAGACTTCCTGCATACTACTATTCTTTAACTTATTAGCCGTCACTTCTATCCTAAATCCTTTTAAAGGCTCAATGGTAGATCTAAAATTAAAGTTTTCCGAACTTGAGGTTCTATAAAACTGATTGAGGGTGGTATCGGGTGTGAGCCAACCATTATCGGCAGCTAATTGCTCAATACTAAACTGAGAACCCAAAGCAAAAGGAATACCTGGCGCCATTTGCGTCCAATCTTGACCCAAAAAACTAGGAGATTGTACATAACCAGGTAAGACTGTGCCTTGATTTTGTGAATACGTTATAGAAGCATTTTTCAACATCATACCAAAGCGAACAGCATACTCTAAATAATCCTTAAAAGTTTTTTTGACAGTATCCTGATCTGATGGCAGAATAATGTTTTGCCTTGACCCAGTACGCATTCCAGAACGACCACGCTTATTAGCTTTTTGATTTATTTTTTTTAGAAATGGAACCTTATTATAAAGCTGTGTAAAGTTTAGGTTACCGTTAATCTGTTTGTGGTTGTTATTTTGCAAGGAATTACCTAATCGCTGTAAAGCTACTGGTGCAGCCATCCAGTCTAAACTGGCTGTATATTTTGTATTCATGCTCAACCAATCAGTCAACGGAAATTTATTTATAGGCACATTGTATGTTACATTAACTGTATGGTGATATAGCGTTGGTCGACCAAAGTTTAAGAAATTATTCCAAACGGTATCACGCTTAGATTCAAAGTCTGGATCATTTTTATTTAATTCTCCATAAGGCTCGTCTATACTCGCAGTATTTCGCACCTTGAATTCTGTTTTTAAAGTTCTAGTTAAATCATACTTAATATTGTAGTTTCTGTTCCATCTAAAGGATTTATTATAAGTAGGTTCAATCTCAAAAGAAGAAGAGTTTATGTTTCTAATTTGAGTTTTATTAAAGTATCTTTCTAGATCGGTTTGAAAAGAAATGGATTTCGGCAATGTATAAAAATTAAAATCTTTGATTAGTCGAAAATACTTACCTCTTAAAAACTTTACTTTACTGAATGGTTTAATATTTTTTGGTTTAGCTGAATAATTGTAATTTATTGCTGCCTTGGTATTGATGGTTGTACGCTCTTTAACGTGTACGTTGCGAGACATCGTTTCGTTATAAGAGTAAGTAGCTGAAAAATTTTCTGGTGAATAGAGTTTTGTCTTTTTGCCAGTAACATCCAAATTCTTTCCTTTTCTAATATTAGAAAAATTGATTGACTTTCGTTGCGTATAATCTTGCGCTATATAACGTAAAGAATCACGCTCTTCTTGTGTTTCTAGCTCTGCTAAAGAAGCTTTTAAAGTAATGTCAGGATCTAATGGATTGTATTGTGGTGACTGAATAGCTTCTGATATACCTACATACATTGGTATTTTTAGGTTATATTTTTCTGGAAAAAACTCACCCATTGAAAAAGTAGAAGCAATGTCATATTGATACGCATCATACTTTTGTCTTGTTGTGATTCCTTGTTCGATACTACCAAAGCCGACTGTACTCATACTAGTTGACAAGTTGACATTAGCAAAATCTGCCAGCCTTGCATTAATCCGGGCGTTGGCTGCTACTCCACCTTGCTCGTCAAAGTCAGTAAGTCTTAATTCGTTAAGCCAAATCTCTCCACATTTACTTAATCCGTCGTCTATATAGTCTGTCATAAAATGTTGTGTTCCTTTTTTAGGATTTCTAATTCCCAACATAATAGTTTTTACCTGGCTTAAGTTAGGATTACCCACAACGGAAACTTTATTTTGCCCATCCTGAACTATAAAAGCATCTTGTGTACTTTCAATAAGCCCATCTCTTAAAGCTTTGTTTCGGCTTTGTTTAGCATTTTGCAAACTTTCAAAAGAAATATTTAATTCATTTTCTACAGGCCAAATAAGCTGATTTTCTAAAGGAGATGTTTGCCAAGGAGTAATTGTAAGTGGAATTTCATACTCATAATAATTGTTATTGAAATCTGTTCCTAAACGAACAAATACCGATAAATCTCCGTTTTTTAGAAGTGATTCATCTTCAATAGCTTCTGCATGTACAAACATTTTTAAACGCTTATAAGTCCGAAAGTCATTGTTAAATGTTTTATATGCAGCCCTTGAATCTCCATCATTTAAACCACATGCCTTTAAGACTAATGATTGTTCATTTTGTCTGCGCACATAAGTAGTGGTATTATCTAATTCTTGCTCAATACCAGGTGGAAGAACATAAGGGACCGGCCAACGCTCTCCGTTTTCTTCTATATTTACAACTGAGACATCGAAAGTTGTTTGCTCATCATCATCATTTGGCACATATTCTCCTTCTGCAGTTAGGTCATAATTATATCTCCTCCATTCACCCCTTACTAATTCGAAAGTAGCTAACCTTAAAACAATAGGTTCTTCAAAATCTCTAAGAATAGTTCTAATAAAACGAATAGATTTAAAGTCTCGGATATTACCTATAACCTTATTTGGTTGTTGAACTGGTATTTTAAATTGATACCAACTTATGCTTCTATCCCCTAACGGGGTTTTAGCTGTAGTTTCTTGTTTGTCAACTATATAATTATAACCGACTTCCATTTGATTTGGATCGAGAGTAATCTCGTAGTCAAAATAACTTTCTGATTCATTCAAAGTGTTATCAAAATTGATGTCTTCCGTGTTAGGAATAGTAGTTGCCATGGTAGGTGTAGGATTTGGCAATGCTGAGTTCCCATCGGGTGAATTTCTTTGTTTATATCTTCCTAAAATACCTAATTGAACAGCATCATAATCATCTCCTAAAAAGTAGTGATAATTATCTCCAGAAGGATCGTTGAATGCATTTTGGTAGGCTTTTGAGGTGCTTCCAAAAACATTCTCTATCTGCTGAACATATACTGAATCGAAGAATAATCGTTCGTCTTCATCTCTTAAACCATCTAAACCCACATCTTGAAAAGCTCTGGATTCTGCTGCCACATCAAAAGTATTTGTTAGGGCAAACGTTGTTGGCATTATTCCCCAAACACTTCCTTCTTCATCTACATTTTCTAAAATAGTGGATGTTGGCAATCCGTTTTCAAAACTTTTATACCCATCCTTCAAAACATCTTCTGAAATATTTCCAAGTTGAATATGTATTGTTCCTCCAGTTTGATTTTCGGAATCTTCATTAAAAGGATCCATCATCCAAAACTCAATAAACTCTATGTTTTGAGCTTCAAAATCTGTTGACTCAAGCTTCCTAGTCATACCAGCCCATGAAGTTTTAGGGTTTAATAATTCCCCTTCATTGGTAAGTCCTGAAATGGAATAATTATATGGGCCTCTTTCATTAGGGTAGTAAGCTAAATCTAGAACTGGTAGATTTGATATTTGTGTACCAATATCTGGATCTTTATTTGGAAAAACTTCTTTTTCTAACACCTCTCTAACTGCGTGATTGGAAAGTTGTAAGTTATCGTTTTGAATATGATCTGGGGTAGTAGAGTTTGCTCTATAAAAAGTGGGATCAATAGTATACCAAGAAAGAAGAGCACGTCTCATTCCAGATTGTAAATTTCCACTTTTATTTGATCCGTCAGGATAAGAAGTAATTTCTAATTGGGATTCCGGAAATAAACTTACATCATTTGGGATAGATGACAAATACCAAGCTCCTGAATTTTTAATATCTATACCTGTGCTACTAGCTTCAAAATCATCAATATATGCGGTTCCTTCATCTCCGATAGAACGCTGATGACCTGGAATAAGGTGAGCAAATTCTGCTACTGCTGTAATAGTGGATTTTTCTTTAGTCTCTAAGAATGGTAGTTTATCTACCATCTTTGTTAAAAAATTCGACTCTGTCCTATATGTTCCATCGAGTCCCCAAATAGTATTGGAAATAGGCTCTTCTCCAGAATTTACTTTTTTAGTGTAAGGTCTTTCGGTTAGATTAAGAATTGTTCCTCCCAATGAAAAGTCATCAGAAATTCTGTAGTCAAGGTGTGTACCAATCAATGTTCGCTGTTGCAAACCAAAAGTATTGCTCTCTACAGATATACGAATAGGTGTTCCCGAAATTAAAATTCCCTCATTAATAATGGATACTTTACCCATTCCATAGTTTACTATGTAATCTGTTCCTTCTTCTAACTTCACTCCTCCTGCCGTTACGACCACTGAACCTTCTTCCACCTGCATCACACCAAGGTAAATTTCGGATCCGGACTCCGATTGATAACTTCCTTTTAATCTAAATTTGTTTTTTTCTGGAAATTGTTGTGCAACAGTGAGAGTTGAGTCGTAAAGCTGATCATACACATACTTTTCCGCAATATCGTTGTTGTTGAACTTATTCCTTAAAAAATTTCCAAAAGGTTCTCTTACAGGAAAGATGATTCTTCCGTTAGATGTGTTAATAGTTAAACCTTGTATAAAGTCAAAAACTCCATCTGATCTTCGATCTTGTTGTTGATTTAATTGATCTAATCCAATTAATTTTATGATAGGTACTGTATGAACATTGGGCTCAGTTGGTTCGGAAAGATAATTAGTAATGGTTCCGTTATCGATGGTGTTTTCATATACTACATCTAAATAAAACTCTTGCGAACTTAAATTATAAGCTCCTAAAGAATAAATATTTTTCATCATCAAATCCCAGTTAGGTAAAGAAGGTGAAAAACTTGTATTCTTCAATAACTTCACATACAAGGATTGAGGAGCTGTTGGACCATTAGAAGAAAACTCACCTACTTGATAGGTGTTGTTTCCAATTGTATATTGAAAGGCTATTGCTAAAACTTCATCAGGTCCTAAAACAGAATTTAAAGATATGAAGCCTAGCTGCGGATGAACAGTATACTCTTGTGGGTTTAGCAACCGTGCTCGTTCTAATTTTTCAAAATCTTGCGAACCTTGAAAATCAGAATAGGCACTAAAAACAGTACTTACTTGGTTTAAATCTCTCAATGAAGCCCCTTCCGAAACCATTTGCTGATACAAAGTGTTATTGTCATTATCTGGATAGAAATTTTCTAAATTATTGTCCGAAAACAAATCGGTATTATAAATATCCCATTCAGACTCTCCAAGGTCTAGAAAAGCTACAATGTTTCGGGTATTATCAGTAGTTCCTGTTTTATTGGTTACCCAAACCTCAACCTTGGTGATATTTACTGGCGAGTTGATAAATGGGAGTTCTGCCATTGATTCATCATATTTATCTTTGAAATAATGCGATAAAAAATAATGCTTATTATGTTCATATTGATCGGCATAAACATCAAAGTCGGTAGTTTGTGCTCCACCAGCCACATCGATAACTTTAGCTTTACTTTTTTGTTGAGAAAAAATAGTAGTTAATGTAGCACGTCCAAATTGTAACTGTGTCTTTACCCCTAATAGATTTTGACTTCCCGTTATAAGAGTTCCATTGAGGGGAAGACCAACATTTCCAATTTCTATTTTCTTGATAATTTCATCCTCATATCCAGTATATTCAAGCTTCACCTTATTGTCAAAATCAAATGTGGCTTCAGTGTTGTAATTAGTAGTAATTTGTAACTTATCTCCAATTTTACCCAAAACATTCATTTGAATTTTTTGCTCAAAATTGAAGCTGGTATTTTTTTGTCTATCAATTGGCCATGCAGGATTTTCAGTTTTATTTCTCTGCAAAGAAAAAATTAGCTCAGCTGACCCTTGTGGACGAATATCTACTGTTGAATTTCCAAAAATTTTATCTAGGGCCTCAACTCCAATATCTATACTCAACGGACCTGCGCTAGTATTTTCTTGAGAAAGTGTTTTATTAGCTGTTTTAGTTTTCCAATAATTTCTTATGGCTTTTTGAATGTTATATTCCTTAAACTCCTCAAAAGACAAGTATGAAGGATTACTTAATTGATAGTTTCCAATTGACTGTTGAATAGTATAATCTCCTGTTTCTGGATCATAACTTATGAGAGGATTTAAAACCGAAGGCGTATTTAAGTACAGACCACTTGAAGGAGTGTAAATAGGGTTTTCCCAAGGAGATAAAGAGGGTAATGCGTAGGGCAATGTGTTAGACTGAGCAAATAACTGATTAGCTTGCCCTATAAACAACAAAAAGCACATCAGTGCTATATCTTTAAATACTTGTTTAACCCTCACCTTGTTCTCTATAAAAGGAACACAAAAATATTACATTTTTTTCAGCACTCTTTTCACTAATTCTTCTACTTCTATTGCGTCTTCTTGCAGCTCCTTATCTATTATTTTCTCAATAGCATTTTTAGAAAATCCTAACATTGTTAATGCTGTTAACGCTTCTTCTCTAGTTGTATTGTGTTGTGTAAAAGACTGATCAACAACAATTCCTTGCTTAGCTAATTTATCTTTTAAATCAAGGATAATTCGTTGTGCTGTTTTACCTCCAATTCCTTTGACGCTTTTTAGTAGTGAAACATTTTCAGCAAGAATAGCTTGTTGTGCATCTACTGGAGATAGGGAAGACAAAATCATCTGAGCAGTATTAGGTCCTACTCCAGAAACTGAGATAAGATGCCTAAACAACTCTCTCTCTTCTCGCTCAGCAAAACCAAAAAGTGTGTGTGCGTCTTCTTTAATGGATAAGTGGGTGTATAACATACATGACTCACTATCTCCAATTTGAGAATAGGTATGTAATGAAATTCGTAACAAGTATCCTAAACCGTTTAAATCAATCACTACGTAAGCAGGATTTTTCTCAATTAATCTTCCTTTAACATGTGTAATCATAAATTACTTTTTAGTTTGTGCATCGACCACTGCAATAGTAACCATATTCACAATCTCCCTTACCGAACAACCTAGCTGTAAAATATGAACTGGCTTTTTCATTCCAATAAGAATTGGACCTATTGCCTCAGTTTCATCCAACTCTTGTATTAATTTATATGCTATATTTCCCGCGTCTAGATTTGGGAATATTAGAGTGTTTGCATTCTCTTTCAAATCAGAAAAAGGAAACACAAAATCACGTTTCTGTTTGTTCAACGCAAAGTCTGCCTGAATCTCACCTTCTATTATCAAGTTTTTATTTTCTTTTTTAAGTAACTCTGTAGCTTTTGTAATTTTTTTAGAATCTGTTGTTTGGGAAGATCCAAAATTAGAGTAAGATAACATGGCGATTTTTGGTTTTATATTAAAACGTTTCACTGTATTAGCTGTCAAGGTTGCAATATTGGCCAACTCTTCCGCGGTTGGGTTAATATTGATTGTTGTATCTGCCAAAAACAGTGTGCCTTTCTTTGTATTCATAATGAACATCCCTGCTACTTTATCAATTCCTTCTTCAGTACCAATTATTTGAAGTGCAGGACGAAGTGTACTAGGATAGTTTCTTGAAATTCCAGAAACCAAAGCATCAGCATCACCTATTTCAACCAACATTGAGCCGAAATAGTTTCGCTCACGCATCAATTTTCTAGCCTCAAATCGGGTAACGCCCTTTCGTTGGCGCTTTTTAAAGAGAATATCACCGAATTCATTTCTTCTTTTTTCTTCAGCATCACTTTTTGGATCTAAAATTTTTACTCCATTAAGCTCAAGTGAATTTTCTTCAATCAGTTCAATAATACGATTTTCTCTACCTAATAAAATAGGCTCTGCAATTCCTTCATCTCGTACTTGTTGAGCTGCTTTCAATATTTTGTAATGTTCTGCCTCGGCAAACACGACTCTTTTAGGATTTCTTTTTGCCCTATTGGTAATAGAACGAATAAGTTTGTTATCTAGTCCTAATCGATTATTTAATTCAAGTTTATATTTTTCCCAATTTGGAATTTCTACTTGTGCAACACCTGATTTAATTGCAGCCTTTGCTACTGCTGGTGCAACTACGGTGATTAAACGTGTATCTAATGGCTTTGGGATAATGTATTCCTTTCCAAAACTGATTGATTGTTCACCGTAAGCTAAATTCACTGTATCTGGAACAGGCTCTTTTGTTAATTCAGCCAAGGCTTTTACAGCTGCCAATTTCATCTCTTCATTGATACAGTTAGCACGAACATCTAAAGCTCCTCGAAAAATAAAAGGAAAACCAAGAACATTATTAACCTGATTTGGATTATCTGAACGACCCGTTGCCATGATAATATCTTCTCGTGCATCAACTGCTTTTTTATAGTTAATTTCCGGATCTGGATTTGAAAGCGCAAATACAATAGGGTTTTTAGCCATAGACTGCACCATTTCTACACTTACAATATTGCCCATTGAAAGCCCAAGGAAAACATCAGACTTATTCATAGCTTCTTTCAAATTATTAATGCGTCTATTTGTAGCAAACTCAGCTTTTTCTAAAGTAAGATTGTCCCTGTTATTGCGAATAACTCCCTTACTATCCAACATCACAATATTTTCTTTTTTCACACCAAGTGAAACATACAGTCGAGCACAAGACATCGCTGCTGCCCCTGCTCCGTTAATTACTACTTTTATGTTGTATATTTTTTTATTAGCAAGTTCTAGAGCGTTCAACAATGCCGCCGCCGAAATTATAGCAGTACCATGTTGATCATCATGCATGATTGGAATTTGTAATTGATCTTTCAGCCTACGCTCAATCTCAAAGCATTCGGGAGCCTTAATGTCTTCTAAATTAATTCCTCCAAAAGTCGGAGATATTGCCTTTACCGTACTAACAAAAGAATCGACATCGGAAGCATCTACTTCAATATCAAAAACATCAATATCAGCAAATATTTTGAAAAGAAGACCTTTACCCTCCATTACAGGTTTGGATGCTTCCGGTCCAATATCTCCTAAACCGAGAACTGCTGAACCATTAGAAATAACAGCAACTAAGTTCCCTTTGGCTGTATATTGATACACATCATCTTTTTTCTTGCTGATCTGAATACAAGGCTCAGCAACACCAGGAGAGTATGCCAATGACAAGTCTCTTTGAGAACTATGCTTCTTTGTAGGTACGACTTCTATTTTACCTGGTCTACCTTGTGCGTGATACTCTAGGGCTTCTTTTTTTCTAATTTTCTTAGACATTGCTATCTGTTGTGATGTAAAACTGTCAATATTAACTTATAAAAAAGCCGGCAGAGCCGGCTGTATATTATTGCTTTGTTGATGTTACTCTGATACTATCAGTCTTTTAATTTCGTGTAATTGACCATTAACCATGATATTTGCGAAATACAAACCTGCTTTCAAATCAGATATCGAAAAAGCTAATCTGCCGTTTTCTGAAGATAATTGGTATTTTTTTGCCATATTTCCTAATATGTCTATAACATGCACCTCTGCATACTGACCAGGTAAGAGATTATATTTCATTTCAGTATTTAATAATGTTGGATTAGGGTGAAAATCTGAAAATGACAAGATATTTTGATCTTCAAAAATATCTGTTGAAACGGTGTTAAAATGTACAATTGTACAGGATGAATCTGCCATGTTATTTGCATCAAAAGCACAATACTTGATTGCAGCTAATCCAACTAATCCCTGCGGACTATAGTGTACGGAGAAATTTATATCATCTATATCTCCAGGAGCAAAAGTGATTTGAGTTGGTGACACCATTGTTCCAGCTAAAAAACAATTAACCCAACAAAAGTAATTACTGCTTCCAACAGGAGATGATAATATTTCCTTGGAAACCTTAACATCAATGGTGTTAGATTGAGAAATATTCTCCACTATAATTTCTGTGACCATTTCTGTCCATAAATCACTAGATGAAAGGTTGTTTTCATGAGCCTCTACGTAAAGTGACTGGGCAGAAGATCCTAACACTAACAAAGTAAAAATCAAAAAAATAAACCGTCTCATAGACCAAACATTTAAACAAAGATACGAACTAAATTAACAAGAAAAACATATATACAAATACAGATTGAAAAAAATTGAACGCGTAAGTACAAAAATAATCTTGCTAATCTTCAATAGTTTAGACCTATAAATTTTGTATTTTAGCGCTTAATTGAAAATAACCTAATTAAATAATTATGAAGAAGTTTTTACTTTTTGTTGTGACTGCACTACTAGCTGGCTCAACATTTGCACAAATGCCAAATGGAAGTACAGGTCCAGACTTCACCTCTACTGACATTAATGGTAACACCATTCAATTGTATGCAGACTTCCTTGATCAAGGAATTCCTGTAATCATGGATGTTTCTGCAACTTGGTGTGGGCCATGTTGGAGTTTTCATGAGTCACATGCTATGAAAGATTTATACATGACATATGGAGCTGCTGGTTCAAATGAAATGGGTGTTTTATTTGTAGAAGGTGATGGAAGTACTGATATAAATGCTCTTAATGGAATTGGTAATACTCAAGGTGATTGGGTAACTGGAACACCATACCCTATTTTAGATGACGCTAATATTGCAAATCTATATCAAATTGGTTACTACCCTACAATATATGGCATTTGCCCAGACAGAACAGTTTATGAAATCGGACAAGGCTCTGCAAACGATTTAATGAATGGCCTTATTACTAATTGTAATTCTGTAACCAGTTTTACTGGTGCTCAAGATAATATTGGAGTAGATGAAGGAAATGCTAGTGTTTGTATTCCTGGTGGAGATGTTACGCCAGAAGTAACTATTCACAATTTTGGAACAAACATAGTAACTTCCATGACGGCTGAACTTTTTGAAGCAGGAAATCCTAACGCAATTGACGTTCAAAATTGGAATGGTGCTTTACCTGCTGGAGGAAGTACTGATGTTCAATTTTCTGCTTTAACTGGAGTATCAGGAGCAGCAAACTATACAGTAACAGTATCAAATCCAAATGGTGTTGCAGATGTATATCCAACTATGAACACGTCGGGCTACACAATTGATTTAAGTGGCTTTACAAATGAAAACACTGTAACATTTAGGTTAATGACTGATTATTATGCAAATGAAACTTCATTTGAAGTTACTGACGGTAATGGCAATGTATTAGCCTCTGATGGTCCTTGGCCTGATGGAACAGCTGACCAATGGGGTGGCGGCGGTACCGGAGCTGGCCAAACATATGACTATCCAATAAATCTTCCTTCTGGGATAGATTGTTATGAGGTGAAAATTTTTGATTCATTTGGTGATGGTATGTCAATTACAAGTGGCGGTCCTGACGCTGGATGGGAACTATTTGACAGCAATGGTAACTTAATCACTTCTGATGTAAATCCTAATTTTGGAAGCGAAGCAAGTGATAATTTTGGTGCTGACGCGGCTGTTTCTGTAGAAAATTTAGCTTTTAACAATCTATCGATCTACCCTAATCCTGTAAACAATAACGCAAATATTGATTTCATACTTGCTGAATCTTCGGCTGTAAATGTTTCTATTGTAAATGTATTAGGAGAAACTGTAAAAAATAATACATATAACTTAGTTTCAGGAAATCATCAAATTGACTTCGATGTAAAAAGTATTTCTACTGGAATTTACTTTATTCAGTTAGATATTAATGGACAAATAACAACTCAAAAAATTACGATAGCCAAGTAATTTTTTAAACAATAATCTAAAAGGTCAGTAGTTAATTTATCTACTGACCTTTTTTTTCAAAATTTGTTACTATGAAAAGAATTTTAATTTTAATACTGATTTTTGTAACAGCACAAATCTCTTTTGCACAAAGATCTTTACCGAAAATTGATTTAAAAACAATGGACAACACCACTACTTCCACAGCAACTTTTAATAATGATGGTAACCCAATTGTTATTAGCTTTTGGGCTACATGGTGTAAGCCTTGTGTAAAGGAATTAAATACCATAGCCGAAGAGTATGAAGATTGGGTAGATGAAACCGGGGTGAAAATAATTGCTATTTCTATCGATGACACCCGTAACATGTCGAAGGTAAAACCAAAAGTAAATGCAGAAATGTGGGAATACGAAATTTACTGCGATCCGAACAGAGATTTTGCTCGAGCGATGGGCGTAAGTTCAGTACCTCACACATTCTTGTTAAACGCCAATAAAGAAATTGTTTGGCAACACAAGGGATATGTAGACGGAGATGAAATTGAACTTTATGAAAAAATTGAAGAGCTAGCTCATCAAAATATTTACGAGCAATACTGATGCGATTATCCTATTTATTAATCATTATCCCATTTATCTCTTTTGGTCAGGAGCAAGATTGGGGGGAGGTGCATGCAGACTTCAACCTTAATGCACAAACATATACTGAAGATCCAAGCATAAATGCTGCTAAAGTGGATGAATTCTTTTTAATGAACAGTTATTCAAATATTCGATTCACTAAAGGGTATTTTACAGCTGGAATTCGATATGAAAGTTATTTAAACGCATTGCAAGACTTTGATAGCAGACACAATGGAAATGGTATCCCTTTCCGTTTTGCGCAATACACTATTGATGGTTTAGATGTTACTGTCGGTAATTTCTACGAACAATTTGGTAATGGACTTATTTTCCGATCGTATGAAGAAAAAGACTTGGGTATTGACAATTCTATGGATGGTGTTCGCTTGAAATACAGACCTATTCAAGGACTTGCTTTGAAAGGATTTGTTGCAAAACAAAGGTTGTTTTTTGAATATGGTCCTGGAATTATTCGCGGAATTGATCTAGAGTTAAATATGAATGATCTTTTATTTAAAAATTGGAACACAAGCATTATTCACGGATTTAGTTTTGCGAGTAGGTTTCAAGAAGACTTGAATCCTGTATACAATCTTCCAGAAAATGTAGGTGCTTTTAGCTTTAGAACCACCATAAATAAAGGAAAGTTTAGTTTCAACTCAGAAGTAGCACATAAAATCAATGATCCAAAAGGGGGTATTTCTTACAATAATTACGCTTCCGGCAGCGCTTCAATGATGAATTTAACTTATTCGGAAAGAGGCCTAGGAATCATTATTGAGGCTCACAGAGTTGATAATTTTGATTTCCGCTCTGATAGAAGCGCAAACGGTAAGGAACTAACGCTTTCATTCATCCCAACCATTACAAAACAACATGCCTACACACTTTCAGCATTTTATCCTTTTGCCACACAACCAATGGGTGAGTTTGGAGTACAAGGAGAAGTTAATTATACTTTCAAAAAGAAATCTACAATAGGAGGTAAATATGGTACACAAATCTCGCTAAATTACTCAAGAGTTAATGCTTTAAATGGCGGCCATTCAGTTTTAACTACAGAGCCGTCACAAACACATACTCCAATGCTAATAAGCTTTATAGGAGAAGAATTATATTTCCGCGATTTCAATTTTGGTTTCAAAAAGAAAATAAACAGGAAGTTTAAGATTTTATGGAATTATGTAGACTTGATTTACAATAAGGATGTTATTCAAGGAAAAAATTATGGCAAAAATATACATGCTAGAATTGCTGTTTTAGACATCAATTACAAAATTAAACCTAAACACACCTTAAGAACAGAGATTCAGTATTTATCAACAGACAAAAGTGATGAATATGATGTAGATCAAGGAGATTGGGCTATGGCAATGCTTGAGTATACAGTATCTCCTCATTGGTTCTTAGCTATTGCAGACCAATACAATTTTGGTTACACTGATCACGAAGGAATTCAACATGAACCTCTACACTATTTTAATATAAATTGCGGATACACCAAAGCTGCTAACCGTTTTGCAATTGGTTATGGTAAAAAAAGAGAGGGTGTTTTTTGCGTAGGAGGTATTTGTAAAAATGTCCCTTCTTCTAATGGATTCACTTTAAGTATAACTTCAAGTTTTTAGCATGAAAAAAGCAGTTTTATTTTTATATGTCTTAATAGGATTTTCCGCTTGCGACAAAATAGATCCGGACAACTTTGTCGATGGAGAAATTATTGTACAACCTGAAGATGTGGATAGAAAAATATTGATTGAAGATTTCACCGGACACAAGTGTCAAAACTGTCCAGAAGCAGCTGAGGAAATTCATTTTATCCAAAACACATTTCCAAATCAAGTAGTTGCTATCGCTATTCATGCAGGCTATTTTTCAGAACCTAACCCTCCACAAGCTCCTTATTTAACAACAGATTTTAGAACAGATGGAGGGAATGAAATTCATGACTTTTTTGGACCACAATCATATCCAAACGGAATGGTTAATAGATCTGGACATCCATCTGATGTTCTTAGTAACTATACAGATTGGGCAAATATGGTTGGTAGTTTAATTGGCTCTACTGCTAAAGTTGGAATAGATATTTCATACACAATTAATGGAAAGGAAATGACTATTGATATTTCTACCACTGCAAAGACCTCTTTTGCGGCAAGTCATAATGTAGTGGTATGCATAACAGAAGACCATATTATTGATTGGCAAACAGTTGCAGGACAGGGAAATGTGCCTGACTATGAGCATAATCATGTTTTAAGAGATGTAGTTGGATCTGTTTGGGGACAAGAGATAGATGAAATTTCTGTTGGTGATGAAACAACAAACACTTTTACTTGTATCATTGACCCTGTGTGGAACTTGAAAAATTGTAATATTATTGCCTATGTATATGATAATTCAAATTATGAGGTGATACAAGTAGAAGAAATTCATATTGAGTAGATGAAAAAAATATTTGCCATACTATTCTTCCTTTCACTACAAACAGCTGTAGCACAAAATACAGAGATAAAAGAAGTAGAGAAATTAGTAACAAACTATATATCTCCTTTACCTCATGCCTTAGGAGCAGGACTCAATAATGCTTGGTGGACTACTGCTAAACCACATAAAAAATTAGGTTTTGATATAAGCCTTTCTATCACCCCTATCATCATTCCTGATGCAGACAAAAGCTTTAGTATTGGGAATGAAGGAAGTTTTACAGGTGGGGAAACTGCAACCATTTTTGGAGGACTAAGCGAAGGTGGCACTGTTAATTACGGAAACCATTCTATCACCATGCCTAATGGTTTAGGTATCGGATTTATTGTAACCCCTATGCTACAAGCAGGCATTGGATTACCTCCTAAAACAGAAATTAATTTTCGATATTCTCCAGAATTCAAAACTAAATACTTCAATTTAGAGTTAATGGGTCTTGGATTAAAACATGATTTATTACAATGGATTCCTGTTTTAAATAAGCTCCCTATTGATTTATCAGTAATGGCTGGGCACACTAGATTGAATACGGGATTTGATATTCAGGACCAAGGAGTCGACTTAAATGTAAAAGCAACAACTATCAATCTCTTACTTTCTAAAAAAGTAGCTTTATTGACAGCTTTCGCAGGTATTGGCTATAATCATACCTCAAGTAATATTGATATCACATTAGATGAACAAAACACGTCTTTTCTAAACAGTATAAATGATTTAACGAATATTAATTTATCTGAATTGACAACTATCGAATTCGAAAATCATACTGACTTAAAAGCCAATATTGGTGCTAGATTACAACTAACATTGCTAACCATAAATGCGAGCTATTCCGTTACGCAATCTGGCTATAAATTATACACTGCAGGAGTTGGTGTAAGCTTAAGATAGTGCGCTTCATAAACCTCATATTTTTGTTATGTATTGCCACACTTACTAATGCCCAAAATTTTCAAAGCGGATTGATTACAGGTATTAGTACCTCACAAGTTTCTGGAGATGCATTAAGTGGTTTTAATAAAATAGGATTGCAATTAGGGGGCTTTGTTAATCATCCGTTAGGAAAAAATAGTAAAGGACAGTTTGGATTATATTATATCGACAAAGGGAGTGATGACACTAAGTCTCTTTTTCAGATTGATCTTTCTTATGTAGAAAGTTCTTACAGTATTTTATACAATTTTCAAGGATTTTTCTGGGAAGGAGGTGTTTTGATAGGGGCTCTTATTAATGGAAAAACATACGACTTATATGGTTACGAAAATGTAAGTGAAAGCCAGTTTAATAAATTTGACATTAGTGCAAAGCTTGCGGTTGGGAAAGAACTTTTGCCAAAACTTCAAATGTTTTGGGAAGTTACCAATACCATTCCTTTGTTCCCCGTTCAGGAACATCCTGCCTATATGAGTATATTAAATAAAGGAAAAATGAATGCTGTATTATGCTTTTCTTTCCGATATTTGTTAAGTAATGAATAAGCACAAAATAATTGTTTCTGTAAGTGGCGCTAGTGGTGCAATTTATGCGAAAGTTTTGTTTGATAAACTACAACAGCTTAGCGAGCAAATAGAAGCTGTTGGCGTGTTGATGTCGGACAATGCTAAATTTGTTTGGGAAACAGAGCTAGGTGATAAAGACTATGAAAATTTACCGTTCGATTTTTATGACAAACAAAACTTCATGGCTCCCTTTGCTTCGGGGTCTGCTCAATACGAAACTATGATTATTTGCCCTTGTTCTATGGGCATAATGGGAAGAATTGCAACAGGTGTTTCTAACGATCTAACAACTCGTTCAGCTGATGTTATTTTGAAAGAAAGAAGAAAATTAATCTTAGTAACTCGAGAGACTCCATTGAGCTTAATTCACATCAATAATATGAAATTGGTAACAGAAGCAGGTGGGATTATTTGTCCAGCTAGTCCTTCTTTTTACAGTAATCCAATAAATTTTGAAGAGCTTGTTTCTACCGTGATTGACCGTGTATTAACACTCAGTGGTTTAAATCTTGAAATGTATCGTTGGGGGGAAACAAAATAATTTCACCAACTTTGAGTTATACTATTTGTGAACTCAAAACAAACAATGCTTCGATTCTGTAAAGCAGTCCTACAAAAAGTAAGTTTCGATAAAATTCTTTTTAAGAAGGAATTAAAAAAATCCATTTCTTGGCTTAAAAAAGAAGAGTTGATGATGTTGAAGATTTGGTGTTTAGCCACTTTCGGAAAACACAAAGACATTGTTCTAGACACTTTTGAGAATGTTATTTAAGAAACTCAATGTTTCTTTTAAGACCAGAAAACTTAGCTCTCTTAAGAGGAGATGAGCCACTAAACACTTTTTTAAAAGTATCTTCTGTCAATACATCCCAATCCTCTCGATTCATTTCTAACATCCCTTTTTTGGGTTCAAAACCTTGCTCTTGATGCAAAACTGAAAAACGATTCCAAGGGCAAACATCTTGACAAACATCGCAACCAAACATCCAATCATCAAATTGTCCTTTCATACTTGTTGGTATAGCATCTTTAAGTTCAATAGTAAAATATGAAATACATTTACTTCCATCTACTACATAAGGTTGAATAATTGCTTGTGTTGGACAGGCGTCTATACATTTGGTACAGCTACCACAATGATCTGCAGTAGGGCTGTCTGGTTCAATTTCTAAATCGATAATTAGTTCTGCTAAAAAATAAAAGGAACCACTTTCCTTGTTGATTAGGTTAGAATTTTTTCCTAACCAACCTAATCCACTTTTTACTGCCCATGCTTTATCCATTACGGGAGCAATGTCTACAAAAGCACGCCCATACACCTCACCAATTTCATTTTGAATAAATGTTAATAGATTTTTGAGTTTTCTACCAATAACACGATGGTAATCTTTTCCATAAGCATACTTAGAAATCTTAGGAGCACTAGCTTCTTGTTCTTTATCTGTATAATAGTTAAGCATTAGAGAAATAACTGTTTTTGCTCCATCTACCAAAAGTCGAGGATCTAATCGTTTGTCAAAATTTTCTTGCATGAAATACATTTCTCCATGCTGATTTTGTTGAAGCCACTTTTCTAAACGAGGTGCTTCATCTTCTAAAAAATCTGCTTTGGAAAATCCACAATACGCAAAACCCAATCGCTTGGCTTCTGCTTTTATCATCTGCTTATAGTTTGGCATTAGTCGAACAAACCTCCTTGTCGAGAAGTCGGTGTTTTACCTAAATGTTTATAGGCCTTTTCGGTAGCTTGTCTTCCTCTAGGTGTACGCATCAAGTAGCCTTCTTGAATTAGAAACGGCTCGTAAACTTCTTCAATAGTTCCTCCTTGTTCACCTACAGCAGTCGCTATAGTAGTAATTCCGACAGGGCCTCCGGCGAACTTATCGATGATGGCTGACAAAATCCTATTGTCCATTTCGTCCAAACCGTGCGCATCTACATTTAAAGCAAGTAAAGCCGTGTTAGTAATTTCTAGGGTGATGGAGCCATCTCCTTTTACTTGTGCAAAATCGCGAACCCTCCGCAAAAGAGCATTGGCAATCCTAGGTGTCCCTCTACTTCTTCCAGCAATCTCTGCTGAGGCATCCTTGCTTATTGAAATATCTAAAATACTTGCTGATCTATTAATAATATTAGATAACATATTTGAATCATAATACTCTAATCTAGAGTTAATCCCAAAGCGCGCTCTCAAGGGAGCTGTTAACAATCCCGAACGTGTAGTAGCGCCTATTAAGGTAAAGGGATTTAGTGCAATTTGAACAGAACGAGCATTAGGACCTGTTTCAATCATAATATCAATTTTGAAATCCTCCATAGCAGAATATAAATATTCCTCAACAATAGGACTTAATCTATGTATTTCATCAATGAATAAAATATCATCTTTTTCGAGGTTAGTGAGTAATCCTGCTAAATCTCCAGGCTTATCCAACACAGGCCCTGAGCTTACCTTAATGCCTACACCCATTTCGTTAGCGATAATATTTGAAAGAGTTGTTTTACCTAAACCTGGAGGTCCGTGTAACAATACATGATCTAGAGCCTCTTCTCTCATCTTTGCAGCACTTACAAAAACCTTAAGATTTTCAACTACTTTCGGTTGCCCACTAAAATCAGAAAAATCTTGAGGTCTAAGCGCCTTATCCAACTCTATCTCCTCATTGGTGAGATGCTCTCTTTCTGGGTTCAATTCATTAATCATCTGAAACAAAGATAAACTAATATCAAGCTAAAAAAAATGCCTAATCAATTTGATTAGGCACTTGTGTATTATCTAAAAAGACTAATGAGCTTCCTCTTCTCCTTCTTTTAGAGGAGTAGTTTGTAAAACAAAGTCTTCTTCCATACCTGGCTTGCTGTAATCGTAAGCCCAACGGTGAACTGTAGGAATTTCTCCTGGCCAATTTCCATGAATTCTTTCTACAGGGGTAGTCCACTCCAAAGTATTTGATCGCCATGGATTTTGACTTGCTTTTCTCCCTCTAAAAATACTGTAGAAGAAATTAAAAAAGAATATAAGCTGAGCAACAACACCTAAGATTGCAAAAACACTAATTAATTCATTAATTTCTACTAAACCTTCAAACATAGGGAAAGCTGTATTTGAATAATATCTTCTTGGTAAACCTGCCAAGCCTAAAAAATGCATTGGATAAAATACCCCATAAGCAGATATAAAGGTTATCCAAAAATGCGCATAACCTAAACTTTTGTTCATCATTCGCCCATACATTTTGGGGAACCAATGGTATACTCCCGCGAACATACCAAAAATTGCAGATAAGCCCATAACAATATGAAAATGAGCAACAACAAAGTAGGTGTCATGTACATTTATATCTAATGCAGCATCTCCTAAAATAAGTCCTGTTAAGCCTCCAGAAATAAATGTAGATACTAAACCAATTGAAAATAACATAGCAGGAGTAAACTGTATATTTGCCTTCCATAAGGTAGTAAGATAATTAAATACCTTAACTGCAGAAGGTATAGCAATCAATAATGTGGTAAATGTAAAAACAGAACCTAAGAATGGATTCATACCAGTCATAAACATATGGTGTCCCCATACTATAAATGACAAGAATGCAATTGCTAAAATTGATCCAACCATAGCTCTATATCCAAAAATTGGCTTACGTGCATTAGTTGAAACAACCTCAGAAGTAATACCTAATGCAGGTAATAGAATAATATACACTTCTGGGTGTCCCAAGAACCAAAAGAGATGTTGAAATAAAATAGGAGAACCACCCGTTTGAGTCAGTATTTCGCCTTGAATCATAATATCAGAAAGATAAAAAGCTGTACCAAAACTTCTATCAAAAATCAATAAAAGGGATGCTGATAATAAAACTGGAAAAGACAAAACTCCTAAAACAGCTGTTACAAAAAATGCCCACATTGTCAAAGGCATTCTAGTCATCGACATTCCTTTAGTTCTTAGATTAATTATTGTTACAATGTAGTTCAAACCTCCTAGAAGAGCAGAAACAATAAATAACGACATTGAAACTAACCAAAGTGTCATTCCGAGGCCAGAACCTGGCATAGCCTGTGGTAAAGCTGAAAGAGGAGGATAAATAGTCCATCCTGCTGCAGCTGGTCCAGATTCAACAAATAATGAAATTATCATTACTAAAGACGATAAAAAGAAAAACCAATATGACAGCATATTCATAAATCCTGAAGCCATATCTCTTGCACCAATTTGTAGAGGAATAAGTAAATTAGAAAAAGTGCCACTTAGTCCGGCGGTCAACACAAAAAACACCATTATTGTTCCATGAATGGTAACAAGTGCTAGATAAATATTTGGATCCATTATGCCATCAGGAGCCCATTTACCTAAAAATTTTTCAAGAATTGGAAATCCTTCATCTGGCCAAGCAAGCTGAAGTCTAAAGAAAGCAGACATAATAACTCCTATTACTCCCATAAACATACCTGTTAATAGAAATTGTTTAGCTATCATTTTATGATCAAAGCTAAATACGTATTTACTAATAAAAGTCTCTTCGTGATGATGGTCTTGATTGGACATTTGAAAAAATATTTATCTTGAAATTAGAGTATTAAAATTATCTTCTTGCGATATCCAATCTATGTATTCTTGTTTGGATTCTACAATTACTTTTATTTGCATATTATAATGAGCTGAACCACAGATTTTATTACATAAAAGAACATAATCAAATTCTTCATTTTTCAACTCTTTACGCATTTCATCAGTTGTTTTAATGGGAGTAAATGCAAATTGAGTACTCATTCCTGGCACACAGTTCATTTGAACACCAAAATGAGGCATATAAGCTGAATGAATAACGTCTTGAGATCTAAATTTCATCAAAACTTGTTCACCAACAGGTAAATGTATTTCTCTAGTAATTACATCATCTAATGATGCCGAGTCATTTACATCAACTCCGAGTGTATTAATACCTCCTATTAAGGTGTAATTTGCATCCCCCAACTGATTGTCTTCTCCAGAATATCTTGCTGTCCAATTAAATTGCATAGCATAGACTTCCATAACCATTGCATTTGATGTATCTGGAACCATAACATTATTCCATGTTTTTAATCCATAAACAACTAAAGCAGTTAATACAACAGCGGGTATTGATGTCCAAATAATTTCTAATTTATTATTGTGTGTTTGATAAAGTGCCTTGTTTTTCTTTTTACCTCTGTACTTATAAGAAAACCAAAATAAGATTGGTTGTGTAATGAAGAAAACGAAAAGAATAAGATACAGAGTTGCATCCCACAAACCCTTAATAGCAGCACCGTGAGCAGATGCTGATTCAGGTAAAATTAAATGCCCCCAAAGTTTAAAAGAATATGCTACGAATAAAACAAAAGATATACCAACAATTAACAATGCTAATCCATTATAGTGATTTTCCTTGTCGGTAATGCCAAAATCTTGCTCGCCTTTTAACTTAGCGGCTAGTTCGAAAATTCGTACAATTTGTACTAATCCTATAACTGCTAATGCAACAATAATATAAGTTAAAAAGGTTGTCATATCTGTTATTTATTTTTCAATTAAATATGGTGATGCTTTGCTTCGTCAATATAAGGGTGATTATGAGGGACAAGATTTGTTTTGGACAATGAATTATGAACAATAGTTAAAAATAGTCCCAGAAAACCACAAAACATACCTATTTCTATAAATCCAATTTTCCAATGATCAAATAAAGTTCCTGGTGCAATCATTAAATAAATATTACACCAATGGCCAATTAATATTATAATTCCTATGGCAACAATGAATGAAAAATTCCTCTTTCCGTCTCGACTCATTAATAAAATGAGAGGAAATAATAAATTTACTGCAGAAGTAAGCCAAAAAAGAGCGTTATAATTGTCCCATCTTGCTAAATAATACGTAACCTCTTCAGGAATATTAGCATACCAAATGAGCATAAATTGTGAAAACCACATATATGTCCAAAGGATACTAAATGAAAAAATCCATTTTCCTAAATCGTGAATATGATTTTCATTAACATGTTGTAGATATCCTTTTCTCTTTAGATAAATTGAAAACAATGCAATTGCAGTAAAACCTGTTACACCCATACTTGAAAAGACGAACCATCCAAAAAGAGTACTAAACCAGTGAGTGTCTATTGACATAATCCAATCCCAAGCCATCATTGAAGAGGTATATCCAAAAAATACGATAAAAATCGCCGATATTGTTATTGCTTTTTTATGATTTTTTAATCCTCCTTCACTATCCTCTGCTTTTGAAAGCTGTTTAAACTTTTTAGCTGCAAACCACCATCCAAATACATATATAATGGATCTTATTAAAAATGAAGGTGGATTTAAGTATGCTTCTTTACCATGTATGATTGCGTCATAATGCTCGTCATTAGGGTCCATTATTCCATGAGCCATCCAATGCCAAATATGATTATCATGAAAATGTAAAATTCCTGAAATAACAATTAATATCATTATTATTCCACCATATATAAAGTAAGAACTTATTGACTCTGCGACTCGCTTTACGGTAATCGCCCATGCTGCCTCAGATGCATACTGAAGAGCAACAAAGAAGATTGCGAAAGCACCAATTGCTAAAAAGAAATAATTATTAATCATTAAACTTGGCCATGCACGATGAGGATCTTTATAAAATCCAACAACCATAGCTATTAAACCAACTAACATTAATAAGTAAAAGACAAGCTTTGTATTTTTATTTATTGTATACATTAAAATTAACTTATTTTTCTCCTAATTGTAACTTTTGAACATAGGTTGTAATTAACCAACGTTCATTTTCATTTAACTGACTATTATGTGGACCCATAGCATTTAAACCATAATAAATGGCGTGATAAATATTACCAGCTTTTAATTCACTCATAGTAGTCCCAGTTCTTCTTATCATTACATCATCATAATAAGCAGGTATAGCTGAATATAACGGATGAGTAATACTTCCTTTTCCATCTCCATTTTCACCATGACAATGTGCGCAAAACATACCATATAATTGTTGTCCTTTTAAAAGATTTTTATCATTTGATTCAATGGGATTTTTAAGATTTTCACCTGCTAATAAATATTGTTCAGTTGATTTTCCATATTCAAACGGTATGTACCCTCTTGGTATTGTGCCCTTGACTGGAATTCGAGCATTTAAACTATCAATGAAATAATTATTTTGGCCATAAGTTTCTAAAGACGGTGAAGTATACATATTAGGCATAAATTCATAACCTGGACTTAAGGGATTATTATTACATGAGCATAAAGAAATAGCTAAAATTAAAAGACAAATAAATGATATGTTATATTGTTTTTTCATTTTAATTGATTTCTTGCATTTTAACTTCAGAAACGCCTGTCTTTTTTAGTAGATCATTAATATCTTTTGAGTTATCACTTTCTATTTCAATTAGAAATTTATCATCTGTCGTTCTTACGTCTGGATTTGAAGCCTTTTGACCCGGAAAGAGCTTACTTCTAAAAAAATATGTTATAACCATGAGGTGAGCAGCAAATAATACTGTCATTTCAAAAAGTATTGGTACAAATGCTGGCATATTTAGATAATAAGCAAAACTTGGTTTACCACCAATATTCTGTGGCCAGTCTATTATCATAATATAATACGTCATTGTTAAAGCAACTATAAATCCTATACATCCATATATAAATGCTGTAATACCTAATCTTGTTCTATTTAGTCCTAGAGCATGATCTAGACCATGGATAGGAAAAGGCGTAAAAACATCGACAATAGAAATGTTATTCTGTTTAATTATTTTAACAGCATTTAAAACATCATCTTCATCATCGTATATCGCGTAAAATCTTTTTTTATCCATTTATTTTCTGACTTTATATTTTTCGCCGTATGATTTTAAAATTGTTTTTAGCTCTGCTTGAGCAATTACTGGAAACGTTCTAGCATATAACAGGAATATGACAAAGAAAAAACCTATTGAGCCAACAAATATCCCAATATCAACAAATGTTGGTGAGAACATAGACCAACTAGATGGAAGATAATCTCTGTGAAGAGAGGTTACTATAATAACAAATCTCTCAAACCACATTCCGATATTTACAAATAGAGCTAAAATAAATGTGAAGACAATATTGGTTCTTAATTTTTTAAACCACATTAATTGAGGTGAAATAACATTACAGGTCATCATACTCCAATAAGCCCACCAATATGGTCCAGAAAATCTATTTAAAAACGCATATTGTTCAAATTCAACACCAGAATACCACGCCATAAATAATTCTGTTATGTATGCAATACCAACTAGATTACCGGTTAACATGATAATTATGTTCATGTACTCTATATGCTTTATGGTAATATAGTCTTCAAGACTAACAACTTTTCGCATAACTAGTAATAGCGTCTGTACCATTGCAAAACCAGAAAAAACTGCTCCCGCAACGAAATATGGTGGGAAAATCGTTGTATGCCATCCAGGAATAACTGAAGTGGCAAAATCAAAGGATACAATGGAATGTACTGAGAAAACGAGTGGAGTTGCTAAACCTGCTAAGACTAATGAAACTTCTTCAAATCTTTGCCAATCCTTTGCGCGACCACTCCAGCCAAAAGATAAAATAGAGTATACTTTCTTCCGCATGGGCCAAATTTTTTCACTGACTTTATCTCTAATCATGGCAAAATCAGGAATAAGACCAACATACCAAAAAACAAGTGAAACTGAAAAATAAGTAGATATGGCAAATACATCCCACAATAATGGTGAGTTAAAATTAACCCATAAAGAACCATATTCATTAGGAATTGGGAAAACAAAATATCCAAGCCATGGTCGACCCATGTGAATTCCAGGGAACATTGCAGCTTGAATAACTGCAAATATTGTCATCGCTTCAGCAGACCTAATAACAGATAATCTCCAATTTTGACGAAACAAAAGTAAAACAGCTGAAATTAGTGTGCCTGCATGACCAATTCCAACCCACCATACAAAATTAGTAATATCCCATGCCCATCCAATTGTTTTGTTTAAACCCCATACACCAATTCCTGTTCCGACAGTATATCCTACACAAAGAATCCACCATATAAATAATACGCAGGAAACACCGAAAACAATCCACCATAGACGATTTGCCTTGCCCTCAACAGGCTTGGCAATATCCACAGTTATGTCATGATAACTTTTTTCGCCAAGAATAAGGGGTTCTCTTATGGATGCTCTTTTATGCATTATTATGCTTTTTTATTTCTAATTTTTGTTTGATAAAACACTGACGGCGCTGTGTTGATTTCTTCTAACAAATAATACCTTCTTTCATCTTTTTTAAGCTTATTAACTAAGTGTGTTTCATCATTTACATCTCCAAACACCATAGCTCCAGTTGGACATGAAGCAGAACAAGCGCAACCATCATTTGCCTCTTTGTGAGTGATCTTTCTTCCCTCTCTTTTGGCGTCAAGTTTAATTTTTTGGATAGACTGTATACACATACTACATTTTTCCATAACACCACGTGAACGAACTGTAACATCAGGATTTAAGACCATTTTACCTAAATCATCATTCATATTGTAATCAAATTGATTATTGTCACTGTACTGAAACCAATTAAATCTTCTAACCTTATATGGACAATTATTAGCGCAGTATCTTGTACCCACACATCTGTTATAGGCCATATGATTTAAACCTTCTGAGCTATGAGATGTTGCGGCTACTGGACAAACATTTTCACATGGGGCATTGTTACAATGTTGACACATTACAGGATGAAAAGAAACCTCTGGATTTTCTGAAGGCTGTTCCATCATTTTATATTTAGAAATTGCGCCCAAGTCTAATTCATCAGCTTTTTCTTCATTCATATCTGAAGAATAATATCGGTCTATTCTTAGCCAATGCATATCTCTACTTTTTCGAACTTCTTCTTTACCAACAACAGGAACATTATTTTCAGCATGACAGGCAATAATACAAGAACCGCATCCAATACAGGAAGTTAAATCAATAGATAAATTCCAAAAATGTCCAGATTCGTAGTCATGTTCTTTGTATAATGTTATGTCTGTAGCAAGTTGTGTTCCGATGTGTGTTTCAAAAGTAACATCAGGGTTTCCAGCTTTAGGATTTTTGATATATTCATCTAAATTTGCCTCCTTAACCATATCACGGCCCATCATAGTATGATGCAACTGTACAGAAGCAAATTCATGTTCTCCTTCCACCTTTTGGATACTAACATTTTGATAAGTGTTCTCAAATCCAAAAACAAAAGCATTAACACCAATTCCATTACCCACCTTACCAGCATTTGTTCTTCCATAACCATAGGCTAATCCTATAGTTCCGTTAGCTTGTCCTGGCTGTATTAAAACTGGAATATTATTAATTTCAATATTTCCTACTCTAAGATTAACCACATCTCCATTGAGAGCGCCATTTGAAACATTCCAATTAGATAAACCTAACTTTTGAGCTGTTTTTAAAGAAATCGTGAGGTAATTATCCCAGCATGCTCTTGTAACAGGATCGGGTAACTCCTGCAACCAAGGGTTGTTAGCCTGAACACCATCGCCTAATGCTGTCGATTGATATAATGTCAATTCTAAATCTGAAACAAGAGAATTAGAGGATACTTTTTGTTGCTCAAAATCAAACCCTTCAGCATCACCC
>Ga0160423_10000654_pt1 | contig 28755 bp, 31 predicted proteins | sample CRUFie14St8metaG_FD_108191 | JGI IMG/M metagenome (GOLD analysis project Ga0160423, IMG submission 108191) | Marine microbial communities from the Costa Rica Dome - CRUD Field 142mm St8 metaG | ecosystem: Environmental > Aquatic > Marine > Oceanic > Photic zone | place: Costa Rica: the Eastern...
AATTGATCTGCGGCCTGAATCCTTATGACCAAATTTGCCTAAAAATTTATTTTTAAGATTTTTAATGTTTTGCCCCATTTTAGAAGCAACTGTAAATGGACCTGCCAATGTAGCATCATTTTCCAATAATGGAAATAACTCGTCTTGTACATACCAAAATTCTGCTTCTGAAAGCATTTCTATAGGTTCAAGTCCTGAAAGTTCTCTTAATTCATTTGTGGCTTCTAAAATATCTCCCATTTTCTTCTCCGACTTTTTAGCAATATCAATTGTTTCAGACTTTGGTTTTAAAGTTTTACCAAAAATTCTATAATCAAAATTCATTAAGTAATCACCGGCTAAGTGTTTAAATGCATCTCGCAAATCATCATCGTCGAATGTTTCTCTTACTCCCATGGATAGAGTTTCTGTTGATGGATCAAGTCTAACTAAGATGTTAGGTTTTACAACAACAAATCTAGTTGCTTCTTGAGGGTCAATTACTTTTTCACCCTTAGAATTAAGGTTAGAGATATCGTAGCCATTACCAGCAAGTAAATTAAATACTTTTTCTGCTACTACTTCGATGTTCACTGCCATTTAGATTACTCCTTATTAATACTATTTATCAAAGTATTATCAAAGTATACCCAATGGCATTGGTCCGTCATCGTCGTTATCGTCCCACTCAGAATCATAATCACCATAGTCTCGTGGGTTAGCAAGTGTGCTATTAACTGCTGTAAACACTTCGTCTTCAAAAGTACTTATAAAGTTTATCATGCGAATGTTGAGCATAAGTGCCATAACTAAGTCATCATGCTCTCCTGGTTTAGCACTAAAACTATTTCCTTTTGCAACAAAGTTTTTAAGTTCTGATATAAGTGGTTTACTGTGAAGTGTAATTTTATCGTGTTCTATTAACCGCTTTGCACTTAGACATGCTTCTACTTTTGTTCTGTGACTAGTATGGAAGCCTTTTCTTGCACGCCTACCTGCAACTTTTTTAGGCTCATGTAAAAAATCTCCTGGAAAACTTTCTTCGCCTGTATCTCTAATGACTACAAGAGCCGCTTCGCCAATGCTATTATTCTCAACACTCCAATATATTTGTGCAACTTGTAGTTCTTGTAGGTATTGCATTATCTCCATCATAACTTTCATTTGTCCTTCTACAGGAGTTAAGTTATGTTGCCATTCTGCAACTTGTACCATTGTCGGTAATTCTACTACTTGTATACCTGCGGCATCGCCACCAGTACCAGCACAAGGATCTAAACTTACAACATAAGTGCAAGTAGGGTGTGGATGTTTGTACCAACGTACTTGTCCCATTGTTCTAATAGGATCAATACCTTTCATGTCTACTAATTTAAGAGAACTTATCAGTGTTTCATCATAAATTACAAATTCACAATCGTGTTCCCTCTTAAAACGTTCTTCGCCAATACTGTTTCTTTCTTGTACTGCCCAACTTGTATCTCTATCAGGGTGCTGGTCCCATGTTGCTTTGTAGGCCTTAAAGCCATTACGCCCAGTACCATCTTCTGTTTCGTTACCATACTCATCAAATGTGTTTAATGCATTTGCCCAAATTGTAGCAAATGTATCATCATCACTGTTTGGCGTTGATGTTACAATACACTTACCACCTGTTGCTAATGTAGGTGATAGTGAGGTCCAAAATTCTTTAGCAATAGTGTTTCTCACAAAAGCAAACTCGTCTAAGTAAACTAGTGTAAGTGACATACCTCTACCAGTGTTTTCTGTTGTTGTACTACTTACTATACGTGAACCATTATCAAATGTTATACTTCCTTTATTGTATTCTACAACTCCTGCTCTAATATGATCTGGACAACTTTCATATGCATATCTAATACGTTGCATAATTTCTTGTGCACCAGAATGTTTGTGAGCCGCAACAAGTATTGTACTATCAGGCTTAAACATAGCATACCACAGCAAGTATCCTGCCGCCACAGTAGTTTTACCCATCTGTCTACCCAGCATGTTAATACTAAATCTATGTTTATTGTAGTTTTCTATTAGATCTAATTGGTATTCAAAAGGCTCAAAATCTATATTACCTTTTGTTGGATGTTGTATTGCCATGAAATTAGTCATGAAATACAAAGGACCGCCGTCATTGTCAGCACATTGCTTGAATTCTAGTATAGTTCTTTCGTCGTAGTCAAAAACCTGATTGGCTGGTTTGACTAAACTGGTATCCGCGGTTCCTCTAGGCATGTGATTGCTCCATGCTAGTATTTATACCGGTATTGGGATTACTTAAGACGCTTTTGGAGTTTGTCTTTGATAATATTAACCAATGTTTGCTTTGCATCCTGTTTTTCTGCATCATCACCATCGGCTTCATCATCGTTTTTTGGTAAAAGTAATTCTTCTTCCTCAGGCTCTTTGTCATCTGCTGATGCTACATTACCAGCCATATCTTTTGGTAATGTAAGTCCTGCCATTTTAAGTACTTTTGCAAGTTCTTGCATATCATCGCCACTTGCTTCTATACTTACTGAACCTTTATCTGTGCTTTTGTGTTGACTAAAAGAAACAGAGCCTTCCACTTGTTCTGGACTGTCATCTGCACAATCATCACAAGACTCATCTGAACCATATGCATCCATCATTGCTTCGTCTACTTTTTTAGGTTTTACATCTTTTTTATCATGTACATAACCTTTTTTAGCATACTTGTCGTGGTCTTCTGGCTTTTTAATTTCTACTTCTTCGCCTGTTTCAGGGTGAAACATTAAATGAGGCTTAAATTCACTTGCATTCACGGCACCGTGTTCTGCAAGTTTAATGATTTTCATGTCTTCTGCTGGTACTTCTTTTTCTATACCATGCTCAAATTCTACATCATACCATGCTACATAACCGTCGTCTGTTGGTACTGCATGACTTTCGTATACTGGCTTACCTTCTCCCCACTTAGGATGTATAACTAGTGTTGCACAATCATGTGTTTTACTGTGACATGCTTCTCTAGGATCTTCATTTAGTTTTGGTGTAATGCCATCTGCTTCATACATCTCATCTATGATGTTTAAAAGAGATCTGCATACATCTATGTCTGACATCTTATTGCTCATTATGTAGTAACTCCTGCTTGATTAATGGTTGTAACTTCTTTACCATCTTCACTACCAGCACCCATGTTAGGTGTATTTACTATTGAATCATATGTTGCTCTAAGTGTGTCGCCCATTAAATCATCTTTTGAAGGGTAATTACGGAAGTAATCTTCGCCTTTCTCTGCTTTAATCTTTTCTAACTCTGCAATAAATCTAGCATTGTGAGCCTCACCGTAACCGTAGTCTTTGCTCTCGTCTTCGTCAATCTCATAATGCTCTTGTTCTTCAGCATTTAATACTGCATCTTCTTCTGTGACTTGTCTATCTTTATCATTTTCTAATCTTTCTTCTGCTTGATCGGCAAATTGTCTTCTTGGCTCTTTAACATCATAGCATAAAACTCTGCTGTGATCGAGGCCTAAGTTTACTGCAAGCCAAACTTCAAGTATTCTTGGATTAACAGGATATCCAGTTACTATGTCAGTTGAACAAACTTCTGAAACTAATTTAACACCTTTGATTCTTGCGAACTCTACTGGGTTTTCTGATATTGGTTTACGTTTAAAATCAGCAACACTCACTACGTTGTACTTGCTTAACGCCTTTTCGATAACTGCTAAATGATCAGCAGTACAATCAGCCGCAATTTTTACACGGTATGAGTATTCTTTGTTTAAACTTTCTGTTAGATAGTCTTTAAATTGCATCGTCAAATTCTCCTGTTACATGTATTTATCATCTAGCCACAAAAAAAGGCAGAATAAAATCTGCCTTCTCTTGTTAAACTGTAAAGTTTTATTAACTTACAACTAAGCCTGTTCCTAAAGTAACTGTTGCACCTGAGAAGTCATAATTATTAACTGCTGATGTACCAATTGCTCTAAGTTGTGCTTGTAAAGCCGCCGCATCTAATTGACTACCGTCAACGATTGCATGAATTTGTCCTGCGTTTGCTGTAGGAATTACATACATAAGTGGTTGAATAAGACTTAATGCTCTTTCAACTGCTTCACCTGATGCGTCATCTTCTGTTCTAAGGTCTGCACCTGTGTCAACTAAAATTGCTTTAAGGTTATGTCTTGAAATAAGACTACCTGTTACAAATTCTGCTACACCGGCTCCGTTTCCTTTTGATTGTGCCATGTTATTCTCCTAAAATAATGCGTGGTTATACCACTATGCATTTATTTATCATCTTTTCCTAAAATTTTGAGTAAATCATTGCGACTTAAGGCTGTTGCACTAAAGTCTGGATCACCACCTTTTGATTTTACTCTATGATCTAAGTTTGCTTTCTTTAGCATTAAATCAACTTGCTTTAATTTTCTATGAACTTTACTGTCTTTGGCCTCTAATGCAATTTTTAACATGTTTGCCGCATTGTTAAATACACTACCTGCCGCCATGTCTGTCATATTCATACCAAGACTCATAAGTTGTTCATAACTTTCGACTGCCTGTTGAGCAATGTCGTCCATTTCTTTATCATGGTGCTCCATTCCTCTGACTTCTTGTAAAGCATTGTTAATTTTTTCACTAACACTTATAGCATCTTCAACTGTTTGAATGTTTACTGGCTCTTGCTCAGGCTTCTCTGCATCGAGAGCCTCGTCAATTGGAGGCAGATTAAACTCTTCTTCTAGTTTCTTTGTCATGCTAGTATTTATTTCACTCTCTTTCGAGATATACGTTTCTTTGGATTGCGTTTTTTCTTGGTTTGAAATATTTGATCTTCGTTGATAACTTTAAAACGTATACCTTTGCGTTTGCACCACTCTTGTGCCGCTGTCCACTTTGCGGCATTCAGTGCCACTTGTGTTTGATTTCTACCATTACGAGCATTTTCCATTGTTGTTTGATTAGCAGGTTTGATTTCTATAAGTTCAACGTGTTGATTACCATTTTTATCTGTGTATTGTATCATAAAGTCTGGAATATAATTATGATACTTGCCATCAAGAGGACTTCTATATGGTATTTTTACATTCTCACTTGCCCATTTATGAATGTTAGGGTGTGCATCACACATTCTCATAAATGCAAGTTCCCAACTGCTTCTATAAGTAGGTGCTTTGGTACCGACAAATTTACTGCGGTTTTCCACTAGGTACTCACCACTTGCGAATTTACTTCTGTTCATGGCTGGATGAGACCGCTGAGTTTTTTATTTTTAGAATTATTAATTGATGTAGTGAGGCCTATTCTGTTTCCGCTTGGTCTCAATTGATTTATTGCATCATAACTGTCTTGTGTAAGTTTAAGTGCATGTTCTGGATCTTCAAAATAGGTCAAAGGATTTATTCCTTCTTCTTCTGCAACTTTTAAAAGTACAGTTGCCATTGTTTTTGCTTTTGGTTTTTTAAAACCTCTAGAAATAAGTTTTGTTTCAACTTGATCAAGTAGTACACCATCAATTGAGCCTTCAAAAGATATAAAACCTGCTAACAAATCAGATACTGGCTCTGGTAAAACAAAATCTACTGTGCTGTTTTCTAAGTATGCTCTCAGAGTACCTTCAGAAATTGTGTATTGAATTTCATTACCAAAGGTTTCATATAAACTTTTTGATGCCATACTATCTCCTATGCCACATTAGCCGTGTCTATACCAGATTGAAAGTCTGTACTTCCTGGTGGTGGACCTTGATTAGGTGCTGATTTCTTTATAGCATCTCTGTTTGATACTGCATTATTAATAGCACTACCTAATGCTGTAGAGGCTCCTGCGACTGCTGTGGTTAATACAGCATCTTTAACATTCTGACCTCTTAATACTGCTGACAAGGCCGAGTCTGCAACATCGCCAAGTATATCTGTAAATACACTACCACCTGTAAGAGGCTCGCCGCCTGCCATTATGCTAGGATCGTATGCTTGAGAATATGTTCCTGGTGTAGGCGCATTAGGTGGTGTTGTGTTATCATTTTCATCACCACTGCCTCCTTCTTCTTTACCTTCTTGGGTTTCACCTGTTTGTGTTCCTCCAGGATCAGCAGGTTGGTCTCTTTTTATAATTGGTTGTAATGTTCTGTCTCTCTTAGGCCAGAAAGCCGAGCCCAAGACATCAAGTGTTCTTTCTGTTTCAAGTATTTCAGGCTTAGTTATATTGTCTGAGTCAAATAGGTCGCCGCTGATTGCTCCCAATTCTTCAAATCTATCTAAGTCTTCTGCAGTCATTTCAAAATTAAGTTTGTCAAATACTGTGAATCTTTCATAATCAAATGTAAATGAAAACTCTTGTACATCACTAGATGAATAATCAATAGATCCTGGTTTGAACTCTGACATCATAGGATTTATGATACTGTACTGAACTGCTCTATTTCCGTGATACAATATATAATCAATACGTTCAAAAAATTGTGCAGATGGATTGAGGTTATAACCAGCATCATTAGAGTTGAAACTGCCGCCACTTTGTTTACCAAACGAAGAACCTATATTTTCTCTTCCGCCTTCTCTAGGTTCAAAACCTTTGATATCTCTGTCGTCGGACAGTTGTTGATTACGTGGGTCCATGAAATGATAAGAGAAATATTTCATTAACGTTGTAAGCCATTCATTGCCCACTGTATCAAAAACTGTCATGCTCACAGGATTATATGTAACACCGGTGTTTACAATTTTCTTTTTGTTAAATGCGTTTTTAGTTTCTGTTTGAAACACAACAGACGGCAAATCAGCAGTTCTAACTAAACTACTGATTTGTGTTCTGAATTCATTTTGTTCGCGGTCACCGTATAGTTGGAAATAAAGTTCTCTATTAAGTATGAAATTTACATACCCTTGAAACTTTTGCCTTGGCGGATTAACACCTGGTGCTAATCTTGCCGCGTTCCTAAAGTCTCTTACAAGAAACTTTTGTTCCGTTCCGCCGCCTAGTAATCCTACAAAGTCTAATGCCATATGCTAACTCCTAGCAAGGCTAGTATTACGCTCTGTTTGTACTAACTGTTCCTGCGGATGGTGCCGGACTTAGTGGTGAAGAATCTGTATCATACTGTGTTGCGTTGTCATACTTGATAGTCATCACTATTTGAACAGGATCTGTTGCTGAATAGTCTTGCTCACTGTAGTCAACGTTAGTTAAGAAACAGCCTTCTAGTACCCAATACTCAGTTGCTTCAGTTGATGTTCCGTCTAACACTTCAATCGCTGTTTGGAATTTGTAATCTGATCCAGCGGCTGGAGTTGTTTGTTGGAAATGGTTAAATTGTCTTTGCAACTGTCTACCGATTGCTTTTGAAGTACCGTTAGTCATGTCGTCCCTTACTGTTACTGTAATAGCCTCCCAAGTATGCTTACCTTGGATATATGCTCTTGAGTTGTAAGAATCAATAATAACTTCTTCATGAGTAATCTTTGGTCTAACTACTGATTGTACGTTTTGGGTAAGAACTAAGTTATCACCTGCAACTGCACCACCAAAGCCTTCAAAGAATGTTACTCTAAATCGATACTTTAGTTTTGGCATCAAAATGCCAGTTCCGGTAGTACTATCACCAGTCGGTACTCCGAATTTATTTAATGTTGGTATAGCCTCTAATGCCATTTTATTTCTCCTACGTTAATTCTATTAAAACGATCTCTCGCTTATATGCAAATATTTATCACTTTTCGGCAAAAATAATTAAAACACATTATAATAACCACAAAAAAAGGCGCCTAATGACGCCTTTTAATGTTAAGTTTAACTTATGCAGTCGAACCAAGAGTGTTTTGTACTCTGATCGGAATGTAAATAAACTCGATTGCTTTGACAGGCTGTATAGCAATATCAATATGCAGTTCGTTTCTATCTATTCTTTCCGCTGTGTTATTTGAAGTGTCACAAACTGTAACAAAGTCAAATAAACCTCTTTGAGTAACAAGGTTTGCTAAGAATCTATCTACGATTGCTTTAGCATCTGCTCTTGTAGAAGCATCGTTTGGTTCAAACAAGAATGGCTTAACTAAATCGTCAAGTCTTTCTCTAATGTAAACAACTAAACGTGCAACGTTAATTCTATCCAATGCACTTGCTGTAGGACTTAAAGTCTTTTGTCCAAATACGTTAATTCCTCTACCTGGGAAGTTAGCGATTGGGTTGACTTTATTACTGTAAAGACTGTCTCTTTGACCTTCGTTCAAGGAAACTGCTTTAAACACACCTGTTGCTCTGTCTAAGTAACCTGTAGAAGTAGCATTACTTACGATACCTCTTTGGAAACCTGCTGGAGCAAACCACGGGAATGCCACTTGGTCGTTGTATGCTAATGTTCTAAGAGCAATACAACTTGAAGGAACAACAATGTTACTTCCGTCTAAGTTAGTTGACATACCATGTGGATAGTAAACAGCCGCGTATGCTGATCCACTTACAAGTCCATCCTCACCGTTTGCTACTGCAACTGCTGAGTTTGTAGCCCATGCTTGAGTAGATGTTGAATCACTTGCTAATCCAAGAGGAGCATCTGCAACAACAAATGCTGTTTCTTTTCTATCAGTGTTAAGTGAAATCATTTCATCTAAAGCCTCGATGTAACCAGGACATGCAATTAGATTGAATCTATTTGTTTCATTTCTAATGTCTTGGTTGGCTGTAATGGCGGCTTGTAATGCTGTAACAACTGCACCTCTTTGTGCTTTTCTAAGCATTCTAGGAGCACCACTGGCAAAGTTACCACTGTTGTCTTCCCATCTTGCATTTGCTACTGAATATTTCTTAACATTACCACCTGACAATCTCTTGTTCCAACCTAGTATACCTAAAGGATATACAGAAGGATTAGGAGCATCGTCGTCCATTGCAACACCACCACCTTGTGTTGTAGCACTTCTCATATCAGCAAATATGATTCCGTCTGCTGATACTTTATCAGTGTTATCAACAAGTACCCATCTTGAGCCTGCCGCTAATGCTGAATTGTATTTGTAAATCTTAGGATAGTTTTCTAAGTCTGCACTACTGATCCATAAGTCTCCAGTTACAAGTGCGCCACCGTCGCTTTGTACTGAAGGCTCTGAAGCCGCAATGTTTACATCATATGGATATGAATTCCACTTACTATCAGCCGCTTTGTAAACGATATCAATATTAGTATTGTCAACTAAGTTGTCATACCATAATGTACCATCTGCTAAAGATCCTGTTGGAGCCGATGAAGATGATGTGAAAGATAAACTTTCCCAGTTACTATTTGCTTCTTGTAAGCCTAAGTCTGCCGCGTTAAAGCCTGCAACGTCACCAGCAACAACATCAATATCTGTACCAGCACTATTAACTAGTGTGACTTTACCAGATACGTTTGAAGCGATAACTTTATCAGAGTGCGTATTTGCCGCACTTGCAGAACTCAAAGCAGAGTTAATTGCTTGTACCATGTCGTCAACACTTAGGTTACCGTCACCATCACTATCAAAGTTATGGAATGTTACATTAACATATCCACTTGCACCATTAACAGCAAATCTGTCGTTAATGTTAAGTTTGATTGCAGTAGTACCACTTGTATGTCCAGTAGCAGTTGTAGTTGTATCGGCAATTGCCGCTGAACTTGAGATAGTTAGTGTTGAAGAACCGTTATGTCTTTTAAGATTAACAGTTGCGACATCTGTGTTATATTGGAACCAAAGATCACCTAAACTTGCAGTACCGTAGTCTGCGTATGCTTCATAAGAATTAACTCTGTATGATGCATTCTGTTTAGCCCATGCTTTAGTTGTTGAATTGTAAAGTTTCAAACCAAGTACTGTACCATTGTTCAGTGTATTAGTTTGTAAGTAAAGGTCACCTGCTACAAGTGAACCACCACCGCTTCTTACTGCAGGAACGTTAGTGTGTCTTGCAACCTGGAAGTCACCGCTTGATGCTGTGTCCCATCCAGTTGACCCAATGTGATACCAAGCACCTGAAATCTTTTCAAATAACTTAATGTCTGACATTGTTGCACCAGCACTTGTTAAGTAAACTGCCGCAAAGTTACCATCTACTCCGATAGATGCCTTAGGTGCCGGAGAGGCTCCTACTGTAACTTGGTCTTTGTTAGGTGCCAATAATGATTGTACTACCCATGCACTACCATCCCACTCTTTTAGTCCCCATGTTGTAGATGCAATATCTAACCAATAAGAACCATTTGCAGGGGAGGCTGTTGGAGCAGTTGATGAACCACTTAGTTCTGACAAGTCGATGTCAGCTCTTAAAACGTATGCTCTGTTGGCAATTCCTAAGAAACTGTAAGCCGCTTGTAGACCGTATTCATTTAACTCATCTCCGTGTAAAGGTGTTGCCCCACTTTTTCTAAAGTTAGGGTTACCGTATGTTGTAAGTAACTCTCTTTGACTATTGACTAAGTACACATTTCCAGCAGTTGCTTTTGTTGTGTATTTGGCTGTTGATGAACCATCCGGAGCGGTTTTATCTTGGCCTGTTGCAATAACAATAAGAGGTACAGTTCCGGTGCCAGCCGCCGCGTAAAAACTTTCGTCTGTTACGGTTATGCTAACTCCCGGTGAAGTTAATGTAGCCATATTGTTCTCCCATTATATATAATTTGTTATGGATACATGTATTTATCCAAAAGACGGTATTAACCGGTATTATAGAATATTGGGTAACAAGGTTTTAGGGGTTTTTGATAAATATACCTTCACACACTATATAGTGCTGTAGGCGGGTTTTTGGCGTCTATTTCTTTTCTAATCTCTGCAACTCTTTCTGTTAAGTCTTCTAAACTACCATCATTTTTAATAATATAGTCTACAGAATGTCCAACCCAGTTCCATTCACTTTCATGAACACTACTGTAACGTGTTTGCATAATTTTTCTATTCACTGCATTTGTTTGAGATGTTTTAGCAATATCATACCATTCAGGCATTTCGCCACGTTGCACCCAAATAACAAATCCATTCATAGACTTTATAAGTGATAGTTCGTTTTGGAATCTAGCATCACTTACTACCACACAAGGATCAGTTTGGTGTCTCATTCGGAGTCTATATTCTAAACTGTTTAACCAAATGTCTTCGTGAAAATGATTTCTTAGTACCTCAGTACCCATTAGTTGTAATGCTAATCGAGGAGTAAAATTATCAATATTAAGTTTCTTTGTCCAATATAGATCAGGAGTTTCTCTGAAGTCTCTGCTTTCTATTGTGTCGCCTTCCAATAAGTGTCTTTCCCAGCCAAATATTGTAGAGCATAAATCTTTAAGAGGTGCCGCAAAACTGTCTTGAACGCATCCATGATTGTCTACAAACATGTTTGCTACTGTGTCTTTGCCTGAACCAATAAATCCTACGAGTCCAATAATATTCATATTTTACCTGTTTGTGTTATGAAAAATACTTATCATCAATGCTATGCTGATAACAAGTAAAAAAGAATTAGCCTATTACAAATCCTAATGGGCTATTACCTTCTTCCATGTTATGTACTGCTTGAACAAGCATTTCCATATCTGCTTGGCCTTCTTGTTTCATTGCTTCTCCATTAAGAACAATGTTACCACCTGCACCTGGGATACCTCCCATGTACTTGCTTCTTGCTTCGCCAAGTATTAGTTTAGATTGAGCAAGTGCATAATCGCCTAACCATTTACCTGCATATATGTCGCCCAGTAAGATTGACTCAGGAATAAAGTTATATACACCTACTGCTACTTCTTCATCTGTTGAAACGTTTCTAAGTATTTTTAATACTTTGGTATTCCTATTCCAAAGGAAATTGTATTCACTACCAAAAATTCTACCTATAGTTTCTTTGTACTGTGAGAATGCATCAAATGTTGCCAAGCCACCTATTTGGCCTGCATTTAATAGATACATGTTATTAAATGCAACATCAAATGGATCGAAGTTTGAACCTGTACCCGAATTACTTCCAATTCCTCTTCTGTATAAACGTCTTACTTCCATTACTTCATTTGGTAATGTGTATTCCGTAACACCAATTTGGGTTTGGATAAAGATTACACTTTCTTCTACCGCACCGGAACTAAGTTGCCTATACTTTTTCAAAGCAGAATCTATTGCTACATCATAATGATCTCTATCGAGCTCGACGTCAACAATATCGTCTGCTAATCTAAGTTGCAACTCTCTTACGAGGTCTTCTCTACTGCTATATCCTATTTGATTCTCTGGCATAACACTATTTATCAGATTTTAGGTGGGTTTTGGCTTAGAATGGTTAAAAGGCCTTTAATAAAATAGTGTGCTCGTTCAATCTACCATTCATCTTGGTATCAGTGGTTTTGATTGCTTCAAAGTTCTTTCTACATGCCACTTTAGCACCTGCAACAAAAGGCTTCAATTGTTCTTTAGGCTTACGAAGTGTTTTTTGCAAACTTGATTCTTCACAGAAGTCCTGTATAGTTGTGCCCTTTATCATAAGTCCGGCGCCTTCTCTTCTAAGATTACGAGGATCTTTACTTTTTGCATGATACACTCCTAGTTTCCTAGTTTTTGTATTGTACACCCAACATTCGTTAGCATACACAATATCTGTAGGAGTAATACTAGCAAGTCCTAATTCAGGCTCATTAATCTTAAACTTTAACTTCTGTACTATCTTTTCTTTAGACCGTGCCTTAGGCTTACGAGCTTTGCGTTTAACGGCTTTTGTTTGTATCATGGTATCACAAGCAGTATTAATTGTTTCAAAGAACTGTAGGTATGCTTTACGTTGTTTTAATGTAAACGTACTATATGCTTCTTTGATTTGCTCATCTTGCCATTCAATCACCTCAAGTGCTTCTTCATGACCTCTAGCAAATTCTTCCTTGATTAATTTTGCATGTGGTACTTTAATTTCTGGTTGATAAACAATCATCATCTTGTAAGGATCAAACTCTTTGATAGTTTTGTTACCGTCAACAAGTTCGTCTAAGAAAAATTCTATATCACCACATAAGTCACTAATCTGTTCTTTCATTCTATCTTGAATGCTAATTTTAGGCTTTGCTATTGCTTTCTCAATTTTTTCTTCTTTTTGTGCAATATGCTCTCGGCCACGTTTGATCCATTCATCTTTTCTTTTAAGAATGTGATTCATTATAGACTCAGGTAGCCAGCCTACTTTGCTTTCAATATAGAAAGAACTGCTACTTGCTGAAAATCCCCAATCAGGTTGCCCTAAAATTAACTCTTTCTCTTTCTTAGTCCACGGTGCTTTATTTTTTATCCACTCTCGTGTCAAAGTAATTTTTTCTTTATCTTTAACCTCTGTACGCACAAAGTACTCACAGTTTCTAAATGCTTTAGAACGTTCTTCTTCTGTTTTGAGATCAACATAAGACTTCCAGTCTGGTTCTGGGGTGAAGTAAATGTTTTTAGATTTTCTTTTTGCCATGTAAAATAGTTGTCCTTGGTCTTCAGAAGATATGCACTATATTAACACATCTTTTAACCTTGTCAACAACTATATATAAAATTAGCGAAAAAATTATGCAATTATATTGGTAATATTCTTATATTTGGCATTTTTGGCGTAAAGTTCCTTCCAGACAGCAATAGTCATGTCTAGTCCCTCACTTAGTGAAATCTTAGGTTCCCAACCAAGTTTTTGTGTAATTTTTGCATTGGAACTGTTCAACAAAAATATCTCTCCTGGTCTTGCAGGTTTCTTATCCCAATGTACTTTTCCTTTCCAATTCATTTTGTCTGCAATCATATCAACATAGTCTGATATCCTAATTGCATTGTTAGGACCTAAGCAAAAAATCTCACCTGCACACTTATCAGGATTTCGTATAACAGCCTCCCAGGCATCAAGTAAGTCATCAATGTAAATAAAGTTCCTATATGGCTTACCGTAACCTAAAAATATTTCATTAGGATTATCCAACATTTGCCATATGATTTGCTCAGTTACAAAGAAATTGTTGTCTTTTCTACCGTATGCATTTGTTTGACGTATTGCAGTAAACGGTAAACCTAAACTTCTATTAGCATACTCTAAATATTTTTCACAGCCATACTTAGCAACGGCATATGGAGCATTTGGATTTGGTTGTGTTTCTTCTGTAAATGCAAAGATATCTGTTGGATCTTCGCCTCCACGTTTAATTACATCGCTGATTGGTTGCCAACCATACACTTCCATTGTACTTGCAAAAACAAAGTTTTGTAAGTTAGGCAAAGTTGAAGCGGCTTCAATTAGGTTCACAGTACCTACATAGTTTATTTCTGAGAATACAATTTGCTCATAAAAACTATCTTCTACTTCTGTTCTTGCCGCTAAGTGTACAATTACATCTGGATTAAAATCGTGTAACTGTAGTTTAACTTGTGTGTGGTCTCTTAAATCATATTCAAGAAATCCTAATTCGTGATCGCCTTCGAGACGTTTGACCATGTGTGAGCCGATAAAGCCGTCATGCCCGGTAATAAAAATTCTCATGTGTGTCCTATGTTTTTGTTACCCACCAAGAAGCAAATGGTTCTGGTAGTGTAGTTTTTAGTTCTAATCCTGTTCTTTCTATAAATTCGTTAACTGCTGGAATGACACCAAACTCTTCGATGTGGCTTCTTTCTGTGTAGTCGTGCCCTGCTAGTATACCGCCTATTTTGACTTTAGGATACCATGCTTCTATTTCTTCTTTTACAGGCTCGTACTTGTGATCACCATCTAAATAAACGAAGTCAATTGTGTTATCTGCAAATTGAGATGCATAGTTGGCTCCTAAATCTCTTACTAAAATGCTTTTAGTTGAGCCGTAATCGTTATTAAATCCGTCAAATGTCTTTACAACTGTGTCGTATAAATTGTTTAAACTTGACTGATCTGCAAACTCTGACGGCGACGGTTTATCAGTATATCCTTCGTACAATTCGTAAGGATCTACACCGTAAAACGTTTTAGGTAATAGTTTAGTAATTATAGATCTGCTGTAATCACCTCTCCATACACCTATCTCTATTGCAGTTTCGATATCGCCTAACTGCTCCTTGAAATCATGTAACATGGAATCTCTGTTCATACTGATATTTATCGATACTAAAATTGCTTGATTAAAGTTCTGATAAATAGTGTTATGGGCAAGTTAAAACTATGGAATCCGACTAAAACTAACGATTATAAGTTCTTTGACAGAATCGTTGGCGAGCATCTTCACGCAGGTGGTACTGGTGTACATGTTCACAAGTATTTGGGAATACAAGACATTGCAGATTCAAAAGATCCGACAAGACCAAGTACACAAGGAGAAACATCTGATATCTTTATTCAAGACTTATTGTTTTTAGAAAACAGAGACAGAAAGTATAGTGAAGATATTTTTGAGATGATTGGTTCATACCAATTACAGGACAACGACGGTTTTGACTTAACGCAATTTGGTGCGTTCTTGGCAAACGATACTGTTTTCATAAACTTTCATATAGAAACAATGATGGAAACTATAGGCAGAAAACTTATGCCCGGAGACGTTTTAGAACTACCTCATTTGCGTGACGATGCATTACTAGGAAGTGATGAAGCAATTAACAGGTACTATGTAGTACAAGAAGGTGCAAGACCATCAGAAGGATTTGATCCACGTTGGTGGCCTCACTTATGGAGAGTTAAGTGTGGTCCTATAACAGACAGTCAAGAATACAGAGATATACTTGGTACTGGTGAGGAAGAAGGAGATCTCAGAAATCTTCTTAGTAAGTATAAAGATGAAATTATCATTAATGATAAGATATTAGAACAAGCAGAAAATGATGTTGCTTCTGATTCAAGATTGAATAGAGCAAGTCATCTGTACGTTGACCCTAATGCGCCAGACAAAGCATATATTGAACCAAGTGACGGTTCAGCACCGAATGGATTAAGCCTAGTAGGTAGTGGAGGATCATTCCCTACATCAGGTACAAGCGATGGAGATTTTTTCTTGAGAACAGATTTTTCACCACATAGACTATTCCAAAAAAGAGGAACTAGATGGATTAAATATGCTGACGATAATAAACGTACATGGGCAACTGCTAATAAGACATTGGCATCGTTTATAAACAATGATAACATCACAACAAATAGCGATGGTGAGCAAGTCCCAGAAAAAACAAATTTAAGCCAGGTTGTAAGACCTAGGACCGACACATAGGAGCAGAAATGTTTTTTGGAAAAGACACAAAATTAGATCGCGAAGCGGTCTTTGAACAATTAAAAATAGATGAAGGAGTGGTTTATGAAATCTATCTTGATCATTTGGGATACCCAACATTTGGTGTTGGACATCTTGTTATAGATTCAGACCCAGAACATGGTCAGCCTGTTGGCACACCAGTATCAGAAGAACGTGTTAAAGATTGCTTTGAAAAAGATTTAGACACAGCAATTAACGAATGCGAACTACTTTATGAAGATGGTGTATTCTCAGACTTACCAGATGAAGTACAACAAATATTAGTTAATATGATGTTCAACATGGGTAGAACAAGACTAAGCAAATTTAAAAAAATGCATGCCGCTATCTTAGAAAGTGACTGGAAAACAGCCGCAGTAGAAGGTAGAGACAGCAGATGGCACAAGCAAGTTACTAACCGTGCTGAAAGATTAATGGAACGTTTAGAAAACGTATAATAAATTATGGCAGGCAAAAACTTAGACTACTGGTATGATGCTCAAGTAAAACGTTACTTGATTCAACTTGTACGAGTTTTCTCAAATTTTAAAGTAAAAGAGATTGTTAAAGGCGTGCCACGTCTTAACAGGGTGCCTGCACGATATGGTGATATCAGTAGAATGGTTGCTCACTTACTGAGAAACAATTCAGAAAATGCTGTGAACAATGCACCACAAATCACAGTTAGTATACAGAGTATACAACCAGCAAAAGACAGAATACAAGATCCTTTTCTAGTTGACACAAATCAAGTAGCAGAAAGAGAGTGGGACGTTGAGGCTGGTGCATATACATCAGGGCAAGGTAATTTGTATACAACACAAAGATACATGCCTGTACCGTATAACTTAAATATTCAAGTTGATGTGTGGACTACTAACACTGATACAAAATTACAAATACTAGAACAAATTTTTGTAATATTTAATCCAGGTATACAATTACAAGTAAACGATAATCCACTAGATTGGACAAGCATTTTTGAAGTAGAACTTACAGACATCAACTGGAGTAGCAGAACATTACCAGCGGGAACAGATGAATCATTAGATATATCAACACTAACATTTGCTGTACCTATTTGGATTAGTCCTCCTGCAAAAGTTAAAAAGCAAACAATTATACAAAGAATTGTAAATGACATTCATAATGTTGACAGTATTGAGGACTTAGGGTTTGATAGCAGTTATGCAGACTTCTTTGGTAGTATACCAGATGATGCTACTGTTGTTGTGTCGCCAAACAACTATAAAGTACAAGTTGTGTCCGGTGGTGCTACATTAGTATTACAGAATCTAACTCCTACTAAGTGGAGTGATATTATAGAAATGCATGGTGAAATAACAGCAACAAGCAGATTAGAACTTAACATAAGTTCAGATCCAGGTAAAACAGATGAGGTTGTTGTAGGTAGTATTGCTAAGAATCCTTTAGACGATAACAATTTAGTATTCAATATAGATGCAGATACATTACCTGCTGATACACTAACAGCAGTAGATAAAATAATTGACCCTGGTGTAAGTAGACCAGGTGATACATTGATAGCACAGGCAACTGGACAAAGATACTTAATTACAGAATCTATTGTACCAACATTTGTAGAGTGGGGCGGTATATCAGCAAGTCCTAATGATATTATAGAATATGATGGTACAAGTTGGAACGTTGTATTTGATGCTAGTACACAAAGTAGTAGTAGACATTTTATGAAAAATACTCACACAGGGCAACAATACAAGTGGACAGGCACACAATGGATAAGTAGTTGGCAAGGAACTTATAATGGTGGCTTCTGGAGGTTAATACTTTGATTACTGCCGCAGGTGTAGTGTTCCTAGCAAAAGACACAGGAAGATGTTTATTACAATTACGCAATAGCGACAAGAGATACAAACACACATGGGGTTTCTTTGGTGGTCTTATTGACAAAGGTGAGACACCGTTCGAAGCATTACAAAGAGAACTAGTAGAAGAAATAGGATTTATGCCCGAGTTACACAAACTCAATCCTATTGATGTTTACGAAAGCAAGGATAAAAATTTCTATTATTACAGTTTTGCCGCTGTAGTAGATAAAGAATTTTCTCCAACACTTAATGGTGAAAGTTCAGGTTATGCTTGGGTTGATATAGGTAGATGGCCACAACCTATGCATCAAGGTGCAAGAGCAACACTCAACAGAAACGGCGGGACAGACAAACTACACAGAATTCTAGAAGTAAACGCAGGATAGTCCTGCATAATTGGAGTCTGTTTTGCCAGAAGTAATCGATTTTATATGTGTAAGAATTCAAGCAGAATTAGAAAAGTTTTCTAAGACTACTACGTTGCCTCACGATCTTCTCGACGGTGTATATACAATAGAAGATATAGAATCTTGTAAAAAACATTTTACAAAAAGACAAATCCGATTAGCAAACAAAATAATAAAAGAGTACGACAGGCAAACTGGTGAAAGTCTTGAATCACTAAAGGCCGCACTTAAAAAAGAGTATGCGGCACTTACCAGACAATCAAGAACACGTTCAGGTGATTTTACTTTTCCTCACATTATAAAAAAATATAGACCAGGAATAAATCCTATTAGAGCATTATATTACGATGCTAGAGACATGACAAGAAGATATGATCCAACAAGTGATCATCACGTATGGCTTGTTGGACTTCTCACAGACTTAGAATTTAATAATAGTTTACTAGATGCCTTAGAGGCAGATGTAAAAAGATTAGAAAGAATTATTAAACGTTACTACTGGCCTATTCTCAAACATGATTCTGGTATTCCTCTAGAATTATTTCATGCAAGGCAACTTATTAAAGATGGAAGATACTATGCACAATTCTTTCATAACCTACAAAATTGGGAGCCAGAGGAGTAGGTAAATAATAGTATGCAAGGTAGCAAAATTATACAGATTGCTGACCTCATAGAAGAAAAACTACGCAAAGAACAAGAGTTAGAATACTATGAGGAAGAGATGAGAAAACTTCTTTTCAGGATGTCTTTAGTACGTCAAGAAATTAATCTCACAGAAACAATTATTAGAATGATTGAAAACGAAGAGATTCCCAATCTGTTAAAAAATATTGAAAAGTACGAAATAGAATAAAACTATTTTGTAGTTGCAATAAAGATACCATTCCAGTCTTTAGGTAGTTCCTGCGTCTTTTGAAATTCGCATCGTTCAATCCACATATTATAATAATCAATCATCTTATGATCAAAGTGTGTTTTAAGTAATTCACATAGATGTATTGCTCTGTCAAATTCTTGATTTCTATAATGCTTATGCATATCGGCATGCATTTCTCTTGACTTAGCATGTTTGCCTGGTGCATAATCTAACACCGTATATATTTCTATGCCTACTGTCTTACCTTTTACTGCTAAGTCGTCTACTTTTAAATAAAAGAATTTATCTTTTGTGTGCTTGTATGTTTCTCCTCCAACTAGCAATAGGCATCCATATTCTTTACATTTGCTCTCTATTCTAGCCGCAGTACTTACAGCATCGCCGAGTATATCATAACTATGTCTTGCAGTTGAACCCATCTCACCTATATAACCAAGTCCTGTATTAATACCTGCTCCCATACCAACCGGGGGTCTGCCTTCTTCAACAATTTTTTTATTAAATTTTTCAACTGCTTTAAGCATAAGTAGTCCAGTTTTTACAGCACTCGCTGGGTGATTAGGATCTTCCATTGGAGCATTATGTATGTGCATACTTGCATCTCCAATATACTTTATAATCATTCCGTCAGCATCTAATACAGGTTGTGTGATAGCATCCATGTAACCATTCATAATTTCTGTAAGTCCTTTTACGTCATCTCCAAAACTTTCTCCTAGTGGTGTAAAGCCACGTAAGTCTGAAAAACAAATACTTACTTCTCGTTTCATACCTTCTTTGATTAGTGCAGGGTTTTCTTGCAACATTCTTACCACAGTAGGTGAGGCATAGCCGGCAAATTGCTTTTGTATCTCTGCTCTAAGTTTAAATTGTACCCAAAAATTGTTAAAACTTGACTGAGTAAATATCAAAAATCCTGATAAAATAGGAAAAGTTGCATCAAATAACATCAAGTTTGCAGTATAAGAATGCACTGAATAATAGGCAATTAAGCCTAGAATACCTATGGAAATAGGCATACTTGCCCATATAGGTGCTCTATAAACTACGATTGCTATTAAAATCATGCTCAAGAACGCACACAGAAGCTCTGTAACAGCACTTAACTGGCTCCGCTGTATGTTTGATCCATCTACAAAGTTTTGTAGCATGTGTGCTTGTATATGCTGTGGATAGAGGTTGCCTTTTGGGGTAGGAACAGGATTAGCAACACCTTCTGCTGTTACTCCTACTATCACAAATTTACCTCCTAAGTCTGGTAAACTAGATATGTCGACATATTCGTATTCTTTAAACACATTATTGAAACGTATATATGCTGTACCATCTGGTTGTGTAACAATAGGATCAAAAGGTGGTACTGCAAATTCTTGTACTCCAATTTCAGTTGTTTTTAAAATATAACTTGGTTTCTGCGTATAAGTTCTTAACATCTCTATAGCAAAACTAGGATATAATTTATCTGCAACTGCTATTGCTAATGGATATGTTCTTGTTTGATTGTCAGGTTGTGGTGCTGATGCTACTACACCTATACCTTCTGCTTGTTCTTCAAGTATTGGAATGTTTGTTACTAGATTCGGCCAAGTTAGCAAAAAGTCCTGAGCTGGTAAAGGTCCAATCGTCCCTGTGCCAATGTGAGGACCTGAACTCCGAACTCCTCTTGAAGAGGGGGTCTGGCTTAAAACTATCCCGTTCCCCTTCATCCAACTTGCTAGTGTTTCGTCTCCTGCAAACCGGTCTGTCTCCGGAAACATTATGGTAAGTCCAATCATACCACCATTCTTCTGTCTGATGTCGTGAATCAGTTGTGCAAAGTTCTGTCTCGGCCATGGCCATTGTCCCCATTGTTGTAAACTCTTTTCGCCTATATTAATTAAAACAACTTCTTCGCTTTGCTTTATTTCGTCAAGTTGTTGATAGGCATCGAATGTTTGACTTCTTAATGATTGTAAGGGCGTAGGGTCTAATATTTTTAAGAGTGTAAGCAGTACTATGCTGACTGCAACTGCCCAGCCGCTGTATAACCATTTCATATCAATATTTATCGTATTTTAATACAACGTTTTTTGGATCTGTTATACACATCGAGATTATTTGCAACCACTATAGACATCACAAAATTTATTTCATCCATTGTTTTGGGTGTTAGATTATTGTTGCGTATGTCATGTTTGATTGCAGGTGTTAATACGACTGCTTTAGTCACAAACATTCTTGGTAGACTCGGAGTTTCACCTAAGATAGGATTTAATTCTTTTACACAATTATATTGCAAGCCTTTGTATGTTGTGTAAATATCTGCTATTTGTAAAGATACAAATGTTGCCCATTGTATTGTAGTGATAGGTTCCTGCATATCAAATTTAGGAAGTATGGAATCATTGAAACTTCCAACTCTATCACATTCAATTCTGTTTTTTTCACAATAGTCCCAGTCAATGGGTACAGAGTACCTAAGGTCCAGAGGTTGTGTATGTAACTGTAATGGAAAGCATACACAAAATATTAATAATATTGTGTATCTCATAAAGAGTATTTATTGAAAAATGCTAATTACTTTGTGTTACGGATACTGTACAGCCGCCAACGGTATAACATGTGCCTGTAATTGTATAACTTAATGCATTAGATGTTGCTTCTTGCAACAATGTAAAGTCATATGCGGCTGTGCCATAAGTGAGATCAATTGCCGCTGTTGCGGCCTGGCCGCCTTTTTGTGTTACGTCTAATGACTGCCCGTCACCATCAAGTACTAAATCTGCCCACTTAACACCATTGTTGCCTTTTTGATACAAGTCTACTGTATTACTATCGCCTGTGATTTCTATAAAGCCGTCATGTCCTGCTTTACCTTTTTGTGTATGAGTAACAACATTACTATCACCTGTAATGTAGTTTGCAAAATGATGTCCTGCACCGCCATTTGCTCTGTTAGTATCTGTTTGATAACTTTTCAGCACATTACTATCACCATTTACAATCCAGTAACCTGTGTGATCACCAACTTCATCAGCATCTGTTGTGCCGTCTGAATGTTTGCCTTGCCAAGCAACAATATCATTACTGTTACCATCGCTGTTTATAAACAGATAGTTGTCATCTTGCCCGCCGCCTTGATAAGCATCAATGGCATTATAGTCATCATCTGTTTCTAAATATGCATAATGATCATCACCGTACTGCCAAAGTTCTATTTGATTATCGTTGTCGCCACCGTTACCTATTTCAAGCCAACCAACATTATTATCACCAACTCCCCAATAATAAAGTTTATTGTTGTTTCCGTGATTATCTAATGATATAAGATTATCATTACCTTGGATATCAGCAAATAATATTTGATTGCCGCCATGGCTCCATGTTCTGATTTGATTTCTTAAACCGTCTTGAGTAAAGTCAACTGTTTTATTATTACCTGAGATAGTCGCATCTCCATTTCCATTTAGTGCTTCTATCTGATTACCTGCACCTTCTTGTGTGATTTCCAAGTCTAGTAAATCACCTGTTTGGTCAATAAAAATTACGTTGTCTGCTGTTGCCTGTGGGGATAATAGCAACATCATTCCTAGTATGATATACCCTAATACAAGTAGAGGGGTATCTTTAGGTTCCATCTCTTTAAGTTTCTTATCTATATTCATTCAAACAATTCCTCCCAAGGAGAAGTAGGTAGAATACCAGAATGTTCTCTGCGAATTCGTTGTGCATTCTGCTCTATGATTGGTTGTATACCTTGTCTAAAGCGAAGCCATTCCTCCTCAGTATTACTATTTAGCCTTTTTACCTCCTCAATTATCATTTCTAAACGTATATTATCATCTTTTTCGTTATCATAACCTTCATCAATGTATGGATGAAATGTTTGCCAACCTAATGTTCTCAGATATTTTAGAAATCCTGGTACAGCACAAACTATAAATGCTTGTTTAAACCACATAGGCTTATATGTTTTTTCTGTAAAAAATATGCCGCCACGTAAATAATCTGTACTATTATCTGGTGGTAACTCATTATCACTTTGAAATATAGTTTCTGTAACTAATGAAAAATGAGTATCTTTATGCATTTGAATATCTGTGTTGTCTGGAAATGCTATATGCATTTCTCTTGTATTAATGTTGTCAATACTTAATGGAATATTATTTTTAAGCCACTCTGTTGCTTGTGGCCTTGTTTTATCTAAGTCTAATTCGTCCCAATGTATTGGATTATTATTACGCAAACTTACTAAGCCATCTTTTAAAAGATTTTCATGAACTAGTTCTGTCACAAGTTTTGTTCTATGCCATCTTGGTGTATTGTTAAAACATAAAAAAGTTTTTGAAGGCATGTATGTAGGATCAAAATCAGGAACCTCTACTATTTCATCTACCCAAGTTTGATCATACCAATTGCCAGACATAATACTTATAGGATTCAAAATTTCATTGTCTGCACAAAATTGTAACCATTTGTCTTGCATGCCATAAGCAGAAGTTACATATATAAAATTTTTGTTGTCTATCTCATTCATAGCATCCGCTAAAAGTTGTACTCTTAGGATACTATCGAGTTGTACTGTTTCCATTAAATTATAACACAAGAACTTTTTTGCCCCTGTCTTTTTAAGAAGTTGAATATATTCTACTAAATCACAAGTACATAAATGTGCGATCGAAACTCCTTGCTCTGCACCAGCATAAACAATTCCAATTTGTTTGAGATAATGCTTATACGGTAATTCAGGCCAGACTTTAAGTATTTCTGTCCATGCGTCTTTTATGTGGTGAAAAGTTGCTAACTTAGAAATACTTTGTTGTTGCCATGTACCATTAAACACTTCATGTGGTATTGTTTCTTCCAATACATTTTTAGATATTAAATTAAACACTACAGCAGAATCTACTTGGCAAGTATTACCAAAGAAAATTACTGTATGTGCCCATACTAAGTCTTGTCTAAATTCTGGATTTTGTTTTAAAATAATGTCGTGAGAATTGATAATTCTTACTTCTAGTCCTGCACTTGATAAACTTTTTAAAAGTTCTATTTCGTCATCTAAAGATACAACTAGTACTCTAGTACCATAAGATTTTGCCTTTTGCACATAAGGCAATATGTGATCTGTGTTCATTAACGTTATCCGCTGGTTTGTCTTATGATAATATTTATACTGCCTCCACCGTTTACTATAATTTGTCCGGTCTTACCATCTACATCCGTGTCAATAGTTGCTTGTGATGATATAGGTATTCTAATACTAATTATACCATTATTATCTCTGTAAAACCAAATGTCTCCAGCACCCTGATCAATGATTGTATTAAATGATGTTTGTGGATCAAATCCAGGATTTATTGTACCTCTAATATCTGCTACAGTTGAACCTGCAGAGTCTTGTGCCGCTGTTTCTTCGTCTAAGTCTACTGTAACTTCTATAATCTCAAGTAAATCTTGTAGCAGATCTACATCTAAGAAATTAATATCTAGTTCAGTAAATTCTAAGTCTGCCTCTCTGTCATCTTCTAAAATGTTTTCTTCTAATAAGTCAACATCGAGGTCAGTAAAAGCAAGATAATCTGCTCCTTGCCTTTCTTGAATTTGTTCTTCTATTGCTTGTCTAATTTCGTCTGGCTCTGAAACAATAAACATATTATCTATAATGTTAAGATCTATGCCAGACAAAACAACTGGGGGTGTTGGTGGCGTTTCATATGTACTAACCATAGCACTTGCATAGGCTTCGTCTAATACTACTGTGCCTCCTTCATTAGTAATTGTTATACTACCACTGGGTCTGCAACCTTCTTCTAATGCAACTTTATCGTCACAGTTTTCATCTGGCAATAATATAACCAGACTTCTACCTAACTCATCAACTGTAGTTGTGAAGTCGGTACCTCGAATACCAATTGTTGCTGTTGGTGTTTGTATTTGAATGTTTTCTTTTGGAACCAAGCCTAATCCGCCAGTGGCGAAACGTGCAGTCCCTTGCACGAAGTTCAAAGCCATTTTGCTTTTACTTGGATCTGGATCATAAACGTACTCGTTTATTTCCATATATGTGTGTTCGGTCAAACTGACCTTTGTGTCGTCGACAAATTCAATTTTCAATCTGCCATTTGTTGTTTCTACTTGATCGTAACTTTCAATTGTCGTTGAAAGCTCTGCTACGATGCTCTCTCCACTCGTCCTTTCTATTGAACCTGGTGTGCCATTAAGTTCTGATACATTGCCTATATTTGCAAAAGCGTCAAAACTTAATGAACACAACAAGAATGCTAACGTAACATTAGTCTGTCTGAGTGATTGTAACTGTAGCATTTTCACTATCTATATCAAGATTCATCTCACTATAACATGATGTAATACCCTGAGGGCAAGTACCTGAACTTTGTGTAAGGCTAAATGTGCCACCACTTCCGTCGTGTAACACTATCATTTTATGATAGGCTCCGTCAGTTTGACTTGTAGTCCAGTCGTTGTTACTACCTGTGATATCAAAATCCCATTTAGCATCATCAACTTCAACATCTATATCGAAATCATTACTGTTTCCTAAGATGTCTAGATCAAAGTCTAAACGTTCTGCCGAAACAGAACCACCCACATCAATGTCAAAAGTGTTAGAATCACCTTCCACGTCAACTAAAAAGTTTGCGTAGTCAGTGCTTCCAGAAGCACCTAAGTTCCAATCCCAGATATTACTGTCTCCAGTAAATACAGCATTGATAGTAGCATTATCTGATATCAACGGTCCAAAAAACTTATTCAAGTTACCTACTTGGTCTAAGTTAAATGTAACTGTACTACCAGTGATCACAAAATCTGAACCTTGTGAACTATCACCACTAACCTTGTTACCGTACCCTTGTTGGTCAATTGTTAAAGTAAGAGTCGTACCTTCTTGATCAAGTAAAATTTCGTTGTCTGTTGTACCAGCAGATGCTATGTTTAAACTTGTAAACATCGCAACTCCAGTAAACATTGCTAACAATTTTTTATTATTAATCATTCCTTCTCTCCATTTTGAGAACCTTCCACTTCATTTGCAACGCCTTCAATTTCCTCAGAAATTACAGGAACAGTTAATACTACTTCTTCTGTATCCTGCTCTTCTTCTGGCCAATTAATTTTCCAGAAGCCTCGTTCGTCGCCTTGTTCAATCATAGCCAAAGTAGCGGCTTCAATTGCACTTCGAACTGCCCAAGTAACCGATTCATTCTGCGTTACGCCAGTTTCTAGTTCCAATAATTTTGTGTCCATATCAAGAAAACGGAATACGTCTCCTCCCATGCCCACACTTAATATTGTCTTGTATGTCTGTACGTTGAGTAAAACTTCGCCAGTTAATGTACTAACTGCACGAAGAGAGACCACAACTGAATCACGTCTATACTGAGCACTTCCACCAATACCTAAGTATCGAGCACCGTTTCCTCCTGTTTCGACGTTGCTATCGTAACCTATAACTCCACCCTCTAAAATCATTCCTGCAAAAAGCATTGGATCTAATTTTTGGACTTTGCCATCGGCTCCTTTAGCATGATCCTCTCTTGTGGATCGGACTATTTGTCTTTCTCTGACAAGATGGTCCAAACCCAAACCTCTTTCTACCACACGGAACCAAGTACCGTTACCAGTATCTCCTGCTCCTGCGGCCTTTAGTGCGTCAATTAATAAAGGTTTAGCACCTTGAGTAACTGCCGTACTAAACAGAGCAATGTTATCTTTTTGTTTACGTTGCCCTGTTAAATCTGAAAATGCATATACCGCCACTACTGGCATAACATCTGCCGGCGGTAATTGCCTTAACTTCTGATATGTTGGAAGCTCAACCTGTACTGGGTCTTCAATACATTCCATGAAATTAGGCTGGCACCATTCATCTTTTACCACATTTGTTGGTAGTGACAAACTTGCACAGCCACTACCTAATATGCCTATAAATATGACAGGCAAAAGATTCCTAAATTTCATTATCCTATATTTCCTACACCAATCGGTATATCAATTGTGGTAGTACTTCCTTCTGCATCAACAATAGTTAAACGAATAAATTCTACTCCGTCTTCGCCAACTAATCTTTCATAAGTTACAGTATTTCCCTCAATTAAAAATGAACCAAAATCTGCGCCTTCTTCATTACCAAACATATTATCAACTAGTTGTTTAGATAGTTGAGAATATATCCTTGACTCTAAGTTTCTTAAAAACTTATTAAGAGTTGAATTCTCTTCTTCTCTTTTTAGACGCAATAGTTCTGCTTCAATATCATCCTTAATTTTGTCTTTTCTACTTTTCTCCTGGTTCTCAATAGTCAAATAATGACTGCTAGTCCCAATCCCACTAAAAGAAGGATTCTTGAATTTATGGACTAACTCATCAGCAACTACATTTGTAGATACTAACATAATACATGCAAGAACCGTGCCCCTAAAAGTGTGGGAAATCCCACACCTAATTAAATTATTTGTTTTCATTCTTCTTGCTTCTCCCTGCCTGAGACTTACCTAACGGATTTTTCTTGAGCTCGTTTACTAATCTCTCTTGCTCTGCCGCCTGTATAATTTTCTCTTTGGCTCTGTATTCTAAGACTACATTCACTTTTTGTTGTAATCTTATCATATCTTGATCTAACATTCTTGTTTGATCAATAACCCTTATTAATGCAAAGTGCATTTTTTCTATTTCAGGCTCTATGTGTTCACTAATAAAGTGCCATATGAAATAGATAAAATACCCGAGTCCAACCATCATTACGATTGGGAAACCAAATTCGCTTATTAAATTAGAAAATGTTTCCATTAATCTCGCCTCGCATCAACCTTACCATCCTCAACAAAATTTTCTGCTCTTGAAATTCTGTCTATGTCTGGCCGGAGTTCTAAAGCACTACTTACTAACAGATCAATCTTCATCATTTCATTACTCATTGTCCTTGCTCTGTTTTCTAAACTTTCGCAAAACATAGTGAGTGTTTTAATTTGGTCCACAATGCCATTTAAAATTTGTTTTATGACTGTGAAGATAAAAAAGCCCATTACCAGTGAACCGGCAATAGGCGCTCCGACGTCTGCAATTAAAACAAAAATTTCTTCCATATGTGTACCTTCTGCATTTTGAAGAGCAAAATTGTCCTTCCTATACCTAGATCTTTAGATCGGTATATGCTTTGTGTTCTGTTTGAGTAGTCCTACCAACTAGATCTCTCAACAAGTATTTATCAAAGATTTGATAAAAATTGTACCCAGGAAAATAAAGTTTGGTTGCATTTTGCAAGTCAAAAAAAAGCACTCCGAAGAGTGCTTTTTAATCTCGAGACTGAGTATTTGTTTACATCATATTTACAAGTACTTCAATGACTCCTTCGCCTGCTTCATTGGAACCAATTGCTTTACCAATGATTGTACCGGCTCTTGCATTGTTGTCTGCTTTAGCATGTCCACTAAGTGATGAACTTACT
>Ga0160423_10000655_pt1 | contig 28739 bp, 22 predicted proteins | sample CRUFie14St8metaG_FD_108191 | JGI IMG/M metagenome (GOLD analysis project Ga0160423, IMG submission 108191) | Marine microbial communities from the Costa Rica Dome - CRUD Field 142mm St8 metaG | ecosystem: Environmental > Aquatic > Marine > Oceanic > Photic zone | place: Costa Rica: the Eastern...
GTAAAAGGCATAAAATTCTTTTTATTCTTTAATTTATTCTATTTTGAACTTTTAGCTTACGAATTTATATGATAAAAGTACTATAGTACTTTTGAAAGGTTATGAATGGCACTTCCTTTAATTATGGGTTTACTGGGATCAACGCTTGGAGCAGGAGCAACAAGTGGCGTTCTTGCAACTCTTGGTTCTGTAGGTGCAGGAGCTTTAGGTTCTGGTCTAGGTAGGTTTTTAGAAACAGGTGATCTAGAAGAAGGTCTAAAGACAGGTGCTATGAGCTTTGCAGGCGGCACAGCCTTGAAAGGTCTATTAGGCGGTATGGGGGGAGCAGAAGCTACTAAAGCAGTAGAAGGAGTGTCAAAGGCAACGGAGGCTATCCCTTCATATGGTGCTTCATTAACACCCCAAATAGCAGGTCAACAAACATTTGGGCAAAACTTAATGAATGTAGCCCAGAACCCTATATCATTGGGTCAAGCAACATTAGCTCAAGCGACAGTGCCACCACCAATGCCAAAGAAGCCAGACCCTGTAGAGTTTGAGAACAGACAGGCAGGCATACCAAGAAACGTAGATAGAAGACCTCCACCAGACTACAGACCAGGCTATGATGGTGAGTTTGATTACGGTATAACACCTAACTTTGGTGTTGGCTTGATGAGTGAAGATGATCCAAGATATATGAATATGGGAGGACTGGTTGGTCTTTTGGGCAATCAAAAAGTACAAGACGCTTTAAGTAATGTTGTGGGCATTTCCTTAAATCCTGCCATGCAAAGAGAAGCTAATAAGCTAATGACTGGAGAATTTACTCCAGAGGGCTACTCGCCATTAACTATGGCAGATGTAGGAATGAGAGAGGGTGGAGAGTTAAAACCAATACCAGAGGGTAACAAAGGCTTACCAAACCTACCTAAAGATGTAAGAAACAAAATGGGTTTTATGCAAGAGGGTGGTGTGGCAGAGGTCATGGCTCCTAATGTAGAAGACTCTAAAGAACTGCAAACAATAATAATAAGAGCAGCCAGAGCGTTGCAAGGTGCTACAGAAAACCCAGAGAAAGATATTCAAGTGTTTGTTGAGAAGTTTGGTATGCAGGCACTAAACGATCTACGACAGAGGGTAGCGTCTGGAGAACTTAGTTTTGGTAGAGATGGTGGCATTAGAGGTATGATTAGTGGCGAAGGTGATGGTATGAGTGACTCTATAGAAGCAGAGATAGTAGAGAGTGCAGGAGACCCATCAGGATCAGGAAGACCGCTACAGGTTGCTAACAACGAGTATGTTGTGGCAGCAGACGTAGTGTCAGACATAGGTAACGGATCATCAGAAGCAGGAGCAGCGAAGCTAGATAGACTGATGAAAGATGTAAGATTAGCAAGGCATGGCACAACAGAACAACCTGATGAGAAAGATATGATGGGTGTCATGAAGAAGGCAATATCATGATGTTTAGTGCTGTACCAAAGCAAGTTATAGATATTGTATGGGATGATGTAGTCAAAGTATTAAAACCTGCTGTGGATACAGCAAAAGGTAAGCTAGGTATAAATGACATAAAAGATTATTTGTCTAAGGGTTTGTATGAATTATGGGTTGTTATGGACGGAACAAAGATTATAGCAGCGATTACAACTAGGATTATAGAGTATCCAGAACGTAGAGCATTGGCGATGGATTTTATAGGTGGTACTAGAATGAAAGAGTGGTTACCAGAAGCTCAAAGTACCATAGTACAATTTGCGAATGATAATAATTGCAGTCATCTAGAGGGCTACGGTAGAAAAGCGTGGAGTAGATGGTTAAAAAAGTATGGTTGGAAGCCAGATTACATAGCATACAGGATGGAAATAAATGGGTAAAGGATCAGCACCTACAGAGACAAAGTCAACGGTTACGCAGACTAACCTGCCAGAGTATGTGCGTCCATATTTTGAGAGACTATTGCAAAGAACAGAGGCAGAGTCACAAAGACCCTATGAGACTTTTAAGGGTCAGAGGATTGCAGATGTTAGTCAAGATTTACTAACATCAGAGGATAGAATTAGAGGTATTGCAGATCAAGGATTGCCTGGTTTAACGAGTGCTATGGATCGTGTTTCACAAGGAATGGACTTTAAGGCTCGTCAGTTTACGGGTGATGAGGTTGGTAAATATATGTCGCCTTACATGGATCAGGTTGTAGCAAGACAAAAGCAGTCAGCCATAGATGATTACAAACAGCAACTAGCAGGTGGCAGGGCTGATGCTATATCCGCAGGTGCTTTTGGTGGTTCTAGAGAGGGTGTGCAGAGAGCGTTAGGAGAAGAAGCATTATTTGACAGATTAGCTGATATAGATGCAACAGGAAGACAGCAAGCATTTCAACAGGCTACTAGTGCATTCCAAGCTGATAGAGGTGCAGACATGGACGCTGAGAGAATAGGTTTAGGTGCTGCAGGGAACTTGGCAGGGCTATCAGAGAGAGCTAGAGCAGGAGATGTGGAGGCTGCCAGACTGTTAGAAACCATCGGTAAGGCAGGTATGTCTAGAGATCAAGCAGGTTTAGACTTAGCTTATAGTGATTTTAACAGACAGAGAGCGTATCCACAGGAGAAGCTTGGATTGTTTTCATCTGTTCTTAGAGGTATACCAGTGCAACCATCTACAACGGCAACACAGTATGAGCCATTTGATCCACTAGGAAGAGCATTAGGGTATGGTCTAACAGCACTAGGTGCATCTAGATATGGAAGAAGAACGTAATGCTTAATATTTTACAGATAGAAGATCGTTTAAAAGATATGTCACAAGATGCTGTTATGGAAGCATTAAATAATCCTAACCCTGTTATACCTCCTTTTATGGCTTTAGCTGAACTTAACAGGCGTAAAAGAATGAATGACGATTTAGCGATGAGGCAGGCACAAAATCAACAGACAGTTAAAGATCAGGTGGTAGCAGGGGCAGGGATGCCTATGGAAATGGCATCAGACATGGCTACAGCTATGGCTCCTAAATCAGATATAGCAGGTAATACAGGACTAGAAGCTATGATGCAGAGCAACACTCTGCCATCAGAGTATAACGATGACATAGCTATGATGGACACAGAGTTTGAAGATGAGCCTATGGAGATGAGAGAAGGTGGTCTCATAGATGGAGGTCCTAACAAGGCTAATTACGGTCTTGGTTTGTTAACACGAATTGCACCGTTTTTTAAGCCAAAACCAAAACCATCAACAGGCACAAGTTTAGTGCCTAAAAGCACAGAGGTCGGACCTTACCTAGGTCCGAAAAAACCACCTAGTTTTAATGCTAAAGACCTAATGAGAAAGACAGGTATATTAGGGCTTGGTGGTTTATTTGCAGGTGATGATGATGAGGAGGATGAGATAGGTCCTATGCAAGGTCCTCCGTTTATACCGCCAGAGGAAGATGATGATCCAGTAGGTGTTCCTGATCCAGACCCAACATACGCTCCAAGTTATATACCACAGCTTATGAAACAGTTGCAGGAAGATAGAGAAGCACTAAAGGCAGGTAGAGATCAAGACATGGGTCTGGCATTAATGACCGCAGGATTAAACATAGCAGACAGAGGTCAGCTATCAGCAGGTGTTGCAGGTGTAGAGCAACTAGCACAGGCTAATCAAGCATACAGAGAGAACCTCAGAAACCTATCTGGTCTAGGTGTACAGGCAGGTGTAGCAGGAGATACATTAATGCAGAAAGCAATGCAGGCTAGAATGAGCTACGATAAGTCCATAGAGCTTGCTAAGATGCTAGGAGCAGGAGATTTGATAAAAGGTATCGGAACAATAGGTGATCAGTTGGCTTTAATAGAGCAGTCAATACAGCTTGGTGTAGATGAAAACGAAATGCCATTGTCACCAGAAAAAACAGCAATGCTAAATGCAAAGAAAGAGGCTCTATCAGAAATTTACAGTATGTTGATAGCAAGGACACAAGGAGAACTTGGTAAAAACGTGATTGCGAGTCCGTAATGCCGTTAAAGTTAATTAGAAGCCCTGTGACTGGAGAATACTATCCAGTAAATATTGCAGGTGATACACCCACACCAGAAGAAAGAGAAAGAATAAGGCAATATCTTCTTATGAAAGAAAGAGAAGTGCCTGCTGTTCAACAAGAGATACAGAAGAACTACGCTCCTAAATCTGGTTTTGGTGCTTTAGGTGTAGGTGTAGATCAGGCAAAACATCTTGGTTTAAGCTTCTTGCAAGGCGTGAATAGGATGGTTGGCGATGACGAAGATGCTGACGAATATCAAGAAATGCTAAATAAATTAGGCAGAAAAATACGTCAGGAAAGTGCAGGATTACAGAAATTTAAAGAGATAGACAGCATTGGTGATGCCGCTCGATTTGCAGGTGAAACAATCTTGCAAACAATACCATCTACAGCCGTAGCTCTAACAGGTGCTGCAGCAGGTGTAGCAACATTACCTTTTTCAGGAACAGTATTAGGGGTTGGTGTAAGCGGTGCGTTAGGTGGTGCAGCAGCAAGTCTACCTTTATTTATGGGTGGAAATAGAGAGGCACAAAAAGAAAGTTTAAGAAGACAAGGAAAGCCAGTAGAAGTGGACGAAGGGGCTGCGTTCTTTACTGCCTTACCCCAAGCGTTACTAGAATCATGGGGAACAATATTCATAACGTCTATAAAAAAAGCAGGATTAAAGGTAAATCCACAAGCTTTTGAGAGCGGTGGTTTGTTTACTAGATTAGTAGATAAAGCCACAGGCACAGCACCAAGACGGATAGGTGGTGCTATCGGTACAGGTGCGATAGCAGAGTCAGTAACAGAAGTAGGACAGTTGCTACTAGAAAGACAGCAAGCAGGTATGTCCATAGATTTTAATGATCCAGAGGTAGTAGATCAGGTAATAGAGGCAGCCGTAGCAGGGGGTCTAGTTGGTGGTGTATTCAAAGGTGGTGTTACTGGTGTTAGCGAGTTTAGCGAAAGAAAGAAAAAAGCAGATAAGCAAACAGAGTTAAACAATGACCTAGAAGAAGAGTACAGACAAAATGTTGAAACGCAGAAAAATGCACAGCAATCATTTACAAATAACCCTGCATTACTTATGGCAGCAGAAGGGTCACCGATTACCGATGGTCTTACCAAAGCAGGAGATGTACTAGCATCAGAAACGAGAGAGCCTAGACCTGTAAGACCAGACGAGCTAACAGCAAAACAAATATCAGTAATAAGAAATGAGAGAACAAAGAGAGGTGTATCTCTGGATGAAACGCAGTTTCCTATTACACTAGAGGAGATAAGAGCAACGCTAGGACCTAGAGAAGCAAGGAGACTAGCATCAAAACAAGGCATACCAGTAAAAGATATTAACACCGCTACAGTTAATAAGTTTAGCTATGATCAATACAAGAAGGTATTAGAAAATATTAGAAAAAATAAAGACAGAGATTTTTCTGAAGACAAAGTTAATGCAATCATACAAAAGACTACAGGGTTTAAGTCAGGGGAACTGACACAAGCAATAAGAAACGAGCTTGTTGGTAGGGGTCATTTAAGAGCTACACAGGATCGTGCTTACCGAATGGAAACAGGTATGTCTATACCTGTTGGTGAGGTTGAGTTCCAGAAAGCTAGAGAGTTTACTGAGGGAAGATTAGCCAAAGAATCCAAACAGCTAGACGACAGAATAATAGAAGCAGAAAAGCAACTAGAGACAGGTCAGGTAGAGGGCAGGAAAGAAAGAGGTAAGAAAAGATTCACCATGCCAACGCTGGCACAACAGTTACAGGACAAGGTAGAACTAGCTAACAAGCTAGATACCATGAAAGACAATGTTACAGAGTCCGTAATACCTGCCATAAACAAACTTATAAAACCTTATATAGCAAACAAGACAGTCAAGCCTTTTAAGACACCGCTAGATGTGTTCAAAGGCATCAATACAATATTAGGTAGTGCTACAAGCAATAACTCTAGAGGTGTTCCTTATGGTCTTAGAAAAGAGATAAGAGACCTACAGGAAGAGGTTGCAAGAACAGAAAGAGGTATAGAAGCAGATAAGCAATCACATATGTTTTTACAGACAAGTGATTTTAGTGCTGACAATGTAAAGTTTGGAATGCGAGGATCAAGTCAGGCTAATGATCCAGAAATGCTTTTTAGAAGACAGCAACAGAAAGAAGATCAGTTAGAGAAAAAAGAAAATGAATTAAACGAACAACAAAGCATAGAAAGAGAGCAAAAGAAGGCTATAAAACAAAAGGCATCTGTAGCAAGAACATTAGAAGAGCAGGAGAAGTATGAAGCACAGGTGGATAAAGTTAAAGGTATACAAGAAGAAGTACAAAAACTAAGAAGAGATATAAAAGAACTAGAAGACATTAGAAGAAAGCCAACAGCTAGTGTCACGCAAAATCAAGGTCAGAACCAATCAAACCAGATGAATGCCACAGCTAATCTGGGATCGACAAAACCTTTTGTTAATGAGTATCAACAAAACCTAAATGAAGTAGGCGATAGATTAAGAAGCTATCTAAAGGATGATCTAAAGCTAAACCCAGACAGGGTAGAGCTTATAACAAAGAACTACATACAGAAAGATGGCTTTGTTTTTGGTCAGGAACAGAGAGCAGGACACAACAAGAGAGCTATAACCCTAGCCATGCAGTTGTTTGATCGTGATACTATCGCTGATCCTGCAAAGCAGGACATGATCCTAGACAGGATTAAAGGTACGCTAAATCACGAAGTGCTACACTCTCTTAGAGCGTTAGGATTGTTTACAGAACAGGAGTTCCAAACCCTTGTAAAAGCAGCGAATACGAGAAAGAAAGTCTTATGGCGTGAGGGTAAGGTTGTAGAAAGACAGTATACATATCTCGACAGGGTAAAAAGAATATACAGAAGAGATAGATTTCCTGACATGGGCGAGAAAGCATTTAATGACATGGTGCAGGAAGAGGCAGTGGCTGACCTATTCCAAGACGCTATGGATGGCAAGCTAAAGCTAGGTGGCGTACAAAAGACATTGCTACAAAGAATAATAGATTTCTTCAAAGCTATATACAAAGCTAATATCGATAATGAGTTTGATGACATCAGCCAGATTATAGAGGACGTTAAGTCTGGTAAAATAGGTATGAGAAAACCACAAGAACTTAGCTCTGATGATCAGGTTAGGTTCTCACTTGGAGAAGACACATACGAAAAAGCTAAGAGGCAAGGCATAAGTGCAGAAGAACTAGATGTATACTCTAGAGTCGAAGGGGCGAATGCTAACAAAAATATAACACCATTGGTTTTTGGCATGAGACAAATGACTGGTGGAGAAAACTTTGGAATAAACCCAGTTGGATTTAGTCAAAGAGTAGATATAAACAATCCAAGCAACAACTATTTGCGAACAGTTATTGTGCCAATGGCAGAAGCAAAAAAGATACTTAACTTTTATCAATATTCGCCAACAGACCTTAAAGCTTATGATAATAACGATATAAATTCTCTAGTTGAGGGTATAAGAGACAATGATGTAAAGATATCGCCTATGCCAATTAGAGTAGCACCATCGGAAGATGGTAAATCTATTGCTAAGATTAATCATGCAAGATTTGTTTTTGATAAAGCATCAGGTGGCAACTCAAGATTAGCGGCTTTAGATAGACTTGGCTACAAGCACGTTGTAATGGATTTATTTCTTGATAAAGATTACGCAAGAACTCTTGATAAAACCAACAATGAAATTGAAGAACCAGACAGACAAAAAATAAATAAAGCAAATAACTTGGTAGTGAAAGGTTTCTCTGATCCTGGCGATATACTTACACCAGAAAACATAGAGGGTGCGGTATTTTCTATAAATGGAAACAACTACGTTAGTGAGCAAAGAGTTAAAAATCTTAGTCCTCTAGGATTTGTCTCAAAAGCTCAAAAAGAAATAGAGCTAATGCCTCAAACCAAAGGAACAGGCGATCAATTTTTAGGTTACCTCCGTAAAAAAGATGTTAAAGAACAAGAGCTATACTGGACAGGTGTGCAAAGTTATCTAGAGGATAATAAAGAGGTAACAAAAGATGAGTTAGTTGCATTAATTAGAGCGAATAGAATAGATGTGCGAGAGGTCGAGATGACGGCTCGTGGTGATGCATCACAAAAGACATTTCCGATAAACTATCCAGAATATAAAAACCTTCTAAAGGCAAAAGTAGAAGACCAAGATGGTCTGGCAGACGAAGCTATTAAATTTAAGGCTACGGAAAGCTTTATAGTCGGATCAAGCCCTCAAGCTCAGAGGGGTAATTTGATTGCAAAAGGTGCTATACAGTCACTAGGAACGCCTCATTTTACAGAGTCAATGAGAATGGATTCTCTAGTGCAGTCGCCAGCGTTAAAGAAAACAATGGCATACGAAATAATAATTATTGAGAATATGAATAATTATCCTAAAGAACCTTACTCTCCTGACGCAGGATTGGAAGTATTGTATGACGTTGGAACGGAACCTCAAGAGGAACCAGTAATAGATATTAAAGAGGGATATACAGAAAGTCCTGATGTTATAGATGGAGGTCTAGGAAGGTCAGCACAACGAAATAAAAAAGCATATCTTATGAGATACAACACTCTAAAAGATATGAAAAATCAAAGTTTTGACATTCAAGACTTAGAGAGAGATGCGATATTTAAGATTGAATCTACAGGTCAATCTTTCGACACTGATGGGGAAATCATTGGTGATATGACAATAGAGGCAAGACTACACTCTATTTACAAAGCAGAGGACTTTGGAGACTTGTCAGAAAGGGAAAATCTAATAAGAAGAAATAAATTAGATAATGAAAAGATAGCCAAAGAAAATGTTCAGATACAAAGATTTAACGACAAAGTAGATCAAGAGATAGAAAGAATAGAAGAAAGTAACAGAAGTCTTGACCCTGCTAGTTACGAAGAAAACACATTTAAAGGAGGAACTAATTTCAGGGTTATTGAAATAGAGCTTCCCTCTGAAATATTTCCAGATATTAAAGTTAAGCCTGCCCATTTTCAAGGGAAAAGACAGCTAGTATTTGCTCTTGTAAAAGAGCGTATTTATCCAGATGGCAAAAGAGTCTTATACGTTGATCAACTGCAAAGTGACTGGGGGCAAAGAGGAAGAGAAAGTGGCTTTGTGGATGCTGTAACGAACAAAGAAGTCGATGCGTTTAAGAAAAACATAGATATATTTTACAGAGGTTTATTAAATGCTTTAGACGGTGCAGATGTGTCCTCAATAAATACTGCTTCTAATCTTAACATAGAAGATCAAATAATAAGAAAAAAGACAGCGATTAATAAATTTAGAAATGAAGCTTTAGCACAGATAGAAAGATCAAGACCTAGGTACACGGGGCGAAAATATCGTGAGGGTATAGATGCAGATGTAAATTTTCGTACAGCACATAATTTATTTAGTAGGATGCAGAGGTCATTAGAGGTAAGTGACGTTGAAAAGGCTGCCTCTCACGATATTACAGGAGGGTTTTTGGCTACAAATATGCCTGACTCTTCAAAAAAAGCATATGAAGATGTAAGAACAAGCAAGCTTTTACAGAAAGGTGTTTATCCAGATGCTCCTTTCATAAGCAATACAAAAGCGTGGTCTGAGTTGATGGTCAAGAGACTATTAAAGAAAGCATCAGATGAAGGATTTGATTATGTAACTTTCCCAGATGGTGAACTTGTGCAGAACTTGGTTGGCATGAGAAATGAAGGAAAAGATTATTATGATAATCAGCTAAAGAATTATGTAAAAGGAATTGTAAATCCAATTGATAAAGATGCTTATGTTGGAACGTATGAAGATGCCGTAATAAAACTTCTTGGCAAAGCAGGAAAAGAATTACCGCTTAGATCAAGAGAGTTGTTGGGTGTATTACAAACTAAAGAAGCAAGACAAACAGCAAGTGAATTAGATAGGTTAGGGTTTGAACTAGCAAAACAAGAATTAACAAAAACAGAGGGATTTAAAAGAGCCTTATTATTTGATACTGCTGCAGTTCAACAAGGAAATCCATCTGTGCAGAGAGGTAATATACCTGACGAATTTGGAGCGAAGCTATTATCAAAGTTGCCCATGAAAGAACAACTTGAGTTTAAACAATTTCAAGATGCACAAAAAACAACATGGCTTCAGCACGTTAAAACAGGAGGAGGATTTAGCCCAGTAGAGGAGCAGGGCTTTCTATTTCAGAAAAAGTACTATGATACTTATTTTAATCAAGACGGAAATTTTAAATCTAATGAGGAGCTAGGATTAAGATTGGGCGTGGAAGATCAAGGTCTTAATGTGTCTACAGATTCTGGTGGAGCAGATGATGTATTAGCAACTGTAAACAATATTGCATCTGCTGATCACATTGCTTTAAGCAAAGGATATACAGTACGCCTTACACCAAAACTTAAAGTAACATTAAATCAGGGTCAGTTATCTTTTTCTCTTGGATACACACCTGAAGGAGACAATGTTACTGGAATAGATAAGACTTTTATGGAGAGGGTTATATCAACTCTCACAGAGAACCAGTATCTCATATCCTCACTGCCAGAACTAGAGGATGACCCAAAGGGCGATCCGACACTTAACTTTAGAAATCTAATACCGTCCACAGGAAGACGTAATGTTCCTGTAGTGATGAGAGACTACCTGACACACAGACAGAACAGAGCAGGTGACTTTAGAATAAATCTAGATGACGTAACGGATGCTGATAAAGATAACATTTCTACGATAATGGCAGCCGAAGCAGAGGTTGCACTAGCCAGAGATGGCAATGCTCTTGGTTGGTATGATGCTAAGTTTAGAGTGGCTAAAAGTCTAATCGGTCTTATACGTCCAGAGATACTCAATAACCCTGAACATGATGCAGTGTTTGATTATGCGTTGGCAGTTACATCTAACGGTATAGCAGTCAATCAAAACTTTGATTATGCATTAAGACAATATGATTATTGGGTGGAGAACGGTAAGTTTGAAGAGGTGGGTTATGGGCAGTCAGCAAAGGCTATGGAAGCTCACTTTGCTTTGTACAATACGCTCACTGACCTAATGAAGTCTGGCGACTATAAGAGACCAAAGAGACTAGACAATTACCCACCAGAAGCCATAGGCGTAGATATAGAACATTTCCTCGACAGAGATATAAAAATCAGAGACTTGATAAATGACCCTGTATTGAGCGGTATAGCAGAGAGAAGTGGGGTAAGTCTTTCATCACTAGGCTCACAGGAGAAGAAAGACACTGTGGTTAAAATGTCAACGATTATAGGGTCGAAGATAGGTGGTGGATTCTATCAGAACCTCAGAGGTAACTATGATCCTTTGACTATGGATAAATGGTGGATGCGTTTCTTTAATAGAATTACAGGAAATCCATTTAAGATACCTCAAGATAAAACACAGCTAAAAAATTATAACGATTTTCTACAAGAGATAACTGTTAACAAAGCTAATCTAAAGCCAATAGAAAAACAGCTTCTCAAGCAAGCTAGGAACATGATAGGAAACGTGCCTCTGCGTAGAGACATGACAGCTAGAACAAACCAAAGAATGGATCAGCGAGTTATTGATTTAGCTATAGAGTATTCAATTTTAAGAAATGCCTACTACAATAGAATGTCTGACGGTGCTATAGAGGGCTTTCCAGATGGTGTGGTTGGGAAAGGTCCTAACAAAACAACGCCAGAGGAAAACATACTTATAAGGTCTACAAACAGAGATAGATATGACCTTAATAAAAAACCGCAGTCTGTTTTACTAGCGGATAGCATAAAGAGAAATTTTAAAGACTTCCCTGCTGACTCACCAAGAAGTGCGACAGATCGTGAGTTGATGAGAGAAACAACAGAGATGGCTATAAAAAAATTAGAGCAACGTGGTGTAGTTGCCAGAGGTGCTTTAACAAACTCTGACTTTCAAGCATTAATGTGGTTCCATGAAAAAGAACTTATGGACAAGTTAGGAGCTAAACTAGGGAGCGGAGAGCAAAATGATTTTGTAGATAGTGCCATACAAGCACTAAGAGAGAGAGGTATAGACGATGACACGATTAAGGAAACACTCCCCATTGCTGAACGAGGAAGGATCGTTGGTGCAGGAGATGCCGAAAGAAGAGTTGCCGAACCTAGCGAAGGCTCTATTGCGGCTAGGCAACAACTCGCAACTTTCAAAAGCGTTAAAGAAAAGAACGACATTACAAGAAAACAAGCAGAGGACATCAAGAAAGAGCTAGATCAAAAGAGACAGCCGTTCTATAGCCTGGGGTACATACCAGAAGAAAGAGAAAGAGACAGAGCAAACTTTGAAAGCACACTGAGAGCTAACGTACAGGACTTCCAACATAAATGGAACTACAGTGCATCATCAGACTTTGTTGCCAAGATACTAGGTGGCATCAAGATAGGACAAAGCTTTCAGCTAGGATACAGTGATGAGAAAGCCAAAGCATTATCTGATCTGTTTATTAGAAAGTTCCAAGATAGAATGATACCTGTATCTAGAATGGTGGATGAGTTACAGGAGAAAGGCTTCAAACTAACAGATGCCCTCAATCCTATCATGCAAGCTAGACTATCACAGGGTAAAGCAAACGAAGAGATACGAGATAAAAGAGAGACAATCCACAAGGATGTGGTCGAAGCTGTATCAAAGCTTAACTTTACAGATGCAGAGTTTGAGCAACTCAAGAGCGTATCGAATGCCGCCACTGACCCTGATCAAGGAGGTGAGGGCTACATAGAGGTGGTCATGAAAGATTTCATGCCATCGTTCTGGAGAAGGATGTTGTTTGGCACACCAAGCAAGAAGTTGGTCATGGCAGAAACATATCTCTATGCTCTACACGCTAAAGAGAGAAACAACTATGTCAGAGAGATTGATGTAAACAACATCAATCAGTTTAAGGACAGAGGCTCTGGTATGTCTGACAGAGAAGCAGATGCCATACTGAACTGGTTTAGAAACCAGGAGAGAGAACTAGAAAATCTCAACGACATACGCACAAAGATACAAAGAGTTATTGACGATACCAACGAGGTGAGAAGAAACTCTGGTTTACAGGCTATGTTCTTGCGAGGGTCAAACTGGACGAACTATGTACCTTTGAGAGGTGCTTTCGATCCAGAAGATGAGACCGTTGACTTTAACAATGCAGGTCAGCGTAAAGCCCCACTGTTTGGTAGTAAAGGTAGAGAAGACCCTGTAGTAAAAGGCAGAATAGATTATGCCCCTAATCTTATTGTAAACACATTAACACAAAACGCTAACTCCATCATGAGGGCGGCTCAGAATAACGTGGGTCGTGTGGTGTTGGACATGATCAGAGAAGACCCTGTGATGCTCCAAGAGTTTGCAACCATACAGGACACAGTGCCAGAAAGAATGTTTGTTGATGCACGAACAGGGGTTCTAAGCAAGAGACCTGCCACAAGGGATGATGTTGCAAAAGACAAGCACATATTGATTGTAAAAGAGGACGGCAACGAAGTTGTCATACGGTTTAACAGTGCTGTGGTTGCAGGTGCGTTTAGAGGTGATACTGGTGCAGGAGATGCGACAAGCAACTCTTACTTGATGATGGCTAACAAGTTCAACAGATACTTGTCTAGCATTAACACCACGTTTAACCCAGAATTTATTATTCCAAACTTTGTCCGTGACGTACAAACAGCGGCGATCAACATCGATCAGTACGAGGGTGAGAGACTAAAGACAATAGTTGTGAAAAGATCATTTGCTATGGCTAGAGGTATATATAGTGCCGTACAGAAGAACGATATGTCATCACCAGAAGCACAGATGTACGAAGCGTTTGTAAAAGCAGGAGGTAAGAACGTAACCAACCAGATGACAACACTTGGTGATCAGGTTGCTGATATACAAAACACCTTGAATTCCATATCCGAAGGCGGAGCTAGAGGTGGGTTAGCCAAAATGAAAGAGAATTTTGTAGGTAAAAAGGTTGGCTCTTTAATAAACTGGATAGAGAATACCAACACTGCTATGGAGAACGCAGTTCGTGTATCCACATTTGAAGCTTTGTTAAACACAGGTCGATACACAGAGCAACAGGCAGCCCTAGCCGCCAGAGAGATTACAGTGAACTTTGCTAGAGGTGGTGAGTATAAAACATTCCTAAACTCTTTGTACCTGTTCTTCAACGCATCATTACAGGGAACATTTGCCCTAGCAGAAGCCGCCACACGATCAAAGAATGTAAGACGTTTGTGGGTGGGCATAGTCGTAGCAGGTATATTATCTGATCAAATCAACGCAATGTTTTCTGATGAGGATGAAGATGGCATTCTTATTTATGACAAAACAACAGATTACACATTAGAGCATAATTTTCTCATACCTAATTTAGCAGGTAAGGCTATGGATGCTGTAAGAGATGAAGAAGATAATGTCATCCAGAAAAACTCTTTTTCTGTACCACTGCCCTACGGAATAAACCTAGCGTTTAATGTGGGTCGATCTCTCAGCAGGAGAATGAGAGGGGCATACACTCCTGCACAGGCTACAAGTTCTATAATGTCCACAACATTTGAAGCTCTTAATCCTTTAGGTGGTTCTGAAAGCTTTGGTAATATGGCTTTGCCAACAGTTGTTGATCCATTCTACAGCCTATTAGCAAACGTAAATTACGATAGAACACCCATAACAAAACAAGTATCACAGTTTGCGGTGGGTACGCCAGATAGTCAGACATATTGGAATAGTGCAAGTCCTATGTCTATAAGTGTCGCTCAGTTTTTAAACAGAGCATTAGGTGGGAACGAGGTAAAGAGCGGAATGATAGATGTCAGTCCAGATACGTTGGACTTCCTGTTTAACTATTTTACAGGTGGTGCAGGTATGTTTGTCCAAAGGACAGCGACATTTGGATATGACTTGTCTACAGGAAATGTGTTTGAAGCATTTGAAGATGGTCTCACGGGAGAAGCGGTTAGGGAACAGATTAGGAAAACACCAATACTTAGAAAAGCTATTACGTCCGTATCAGAAAGAGAAGATACAGGTAAGTTCATACAGAAAAGAAATGTAATATTCGGTGCGAAGAAAGAACTAAAAGAAGCCATAGCTAGTAGAGATATGGACGAGATTAGAAGAGTTAGAAATAAGTTTCCTAAAGAGTTAAGGATATATGGAATAATCAGAGCCATCAACACCAAGAGACAGAAGCTTACATCACTCAGAAACAAACTGATCAGAGCAGAGAAGACAGCCAAAAACAAAGAAGTATATGAAGCTAGGATAAAGAGACTAGATAAGCAGATACAAGCTTTGATCGGTAGAGGTAACTCCCTAATGAAGAATATCGAACTCGACTTCTTTACAGAGTATGGCTTAACAGGGTATTGATAACCTTGATAACTTGATAACATCAAAAAGTGCTATAGTACTTTTACCTTTGTGAAGAGTGGTGTCTCTCCCATAAGTCTGTCTTCAGCTATCTCAACATAGTCTTTATTAAGTTCTATAATAGTAGCGTTCCTATTTAATCTGTCTGCCACTAACCCTGTGGTTCCCGATCCGCCAAAGGGGTCAAGAACGTGTCCGTCTTTTGGGCAGCCTGCTTTAATACAGGGTTCTATTAGATCAGTGGGGAAGACAGCAAAGTGTGCTTCCTTGTAGGGTTTAGTGTTTACTGTCCAGACAGACCTTTTGTTTTTAGTCTCTGGCATCATGTCACGCTCTCTTGTCAGACCATTAAATACATTCTCTTTATCTTTAGAGTTATCTACGTTGATAGGTGTCTTGCCACCCCATCTGTTTTGACTAGCCTCTTCTTGTATAGCTTCATGGTCAAAGTAGTAATGTGAGTTCTTGCTTAATAGAAAGATATACTCATGTGCTTTAGTGCATCTATCCTTTACTGATTCGGGCATAGGGTTTGGCTTATGCCATATGATATCCTGCCGTAGATACCATCCGTCTTCCTGTAGAGCGAATGCCACTCGCCAAGGTATGCCCATCAAATCTTTCTCTTTTAGTCCTTGTATCTTGTTTGCCCTGTTCGGACTCACCTCTGGCTGATCATGTTTGTCTTTATGGAGTGTTTGCTTAACATTCAACCCATCTGCACGATAGTTGTGATATGTGTCTCCCAAATTTAGCCATACAGTGCCGTCTTCTTTTAGGGTATCTCTTACTCCACGGAACACCTCTACAAGCCGTCTGACGTAATCCTGGGGGGTCAATTCTAAGCCAATTTGCGAATCTTGACGCTCTGCACCGCATATTGGACACTTTTGCCTGTAAATTGCATCTCCGACCACATCTCCGTGGTCATACATATTTGCATGACCTGTAGCTGTATCTTTGGATATCTTGGTTAGTCTTTTGTGAGGACAGTTTGGGTCACCACCCACCCACGTTCCTGTATTGTAATCACGGAGTCCGTAGTAGGGCGGTGAAGTAACAACAGTGTCAAAGTGATTCTTTGGTAATGTTTTTAAAACCTCTAGACAATCACCTATCTTTATGTTGATCATTCTTTAGCTCCCAAGCTTTCTTTCGTAAGTTTTTAAACTTTGCCTGCGCCACTTCATTCGTTGCTAACTCTTTTCTTGATTCTATGTTAAGAAAACCTTTCAAAGCTTGAATGCAGTTTTTTTCATTATCTATATTATCTGTGAACAGATAGTAACTAGACTCAGAGAGGAAGTGATTAGACTCACCTATCTCATCCATCAACACTTCCCAGAACTCTGGCTCTTTGCAAGACATAATAGCACTTTTAACAAGACGTTGACCCTCTAGTTCGGTTGGTTTTATGTCTACCTCTTCATGCTCGTTTATCCTAACCATAGCTACACCATACCTAGAGCCAACATAGTCTCTTAGTAAACCGACAGGTATATCGTCAGGGTGGACACACAGGTGCAAGTTGTATCCATTTTTATCTTTCCTCAAAGCTACCTGCACAGCTTCAAACTGATACGCTACATCTTTTACATTAGTCATTTGCTTTCTCCCCAGACGGTGTGGCTTTTATTGCACTAACATTCTTAACTTCATACGCTATCTTATTCATCTTATCGTATCGTTTGCTTGCAACATTTAACTCTCTATCTCTCGCCATCTCTTTGGCTTCAAGTTTGTTCCTTGCTCTGATTCGTCTTGTTCTTCGATATACAACTTCGACAACGACATCAAACGACATCGCTCTAAGATAATCAGTTGTTCCTCTGTCTAGTTTCATTGTACTTTCTCCAATTTTCTTCTGCCCATTCGATTGGGTCAACTCCTTGGAATATCCACCATCGCTTCTCGTTACCGTCATGATGTATTTCCATATGGTGGGTATGGCAGATAGGCACTACCCAATTGTCGCCCACTTTCAATGCAACACCTCTAGGTTCTGCATACATAATGTGATGAGCCTCACTATCTCTTCCACAGATCAAGCAAGGCTCTTTTCTAACTAAGGATAAATATTTTTTATCCCTTATCTTCAAGACAACAAGTCATCCAGAGTTGTTGTTTGTTGTGCAGGTTTACTTGGGATAGGCTGTTCTCCATCTTTCCTATCCTTGTGAACACTTGCCCTAACCGTTATGTACTTCTGCTGTTTAGAGCCGTCATCTTTTGGCTTGCTGAGATTAACCCACCCTGCAATGCTGATCTTAGGCTTTGGGTCATCATTGCTATGTATATTATCCTTGTATAAAAGATATTGCTTGTGGATGTTCTCACACAAATCTAAGGGAAGTTCTAAGTCACCAATCATATCTGGTTGACCGTCTTTCTGCTTAAACCTGTTTGAGTTTAAGATACCATTGAAATAGATTTTATTCATTAGCTTGCTCCTTGTAAGTTATCTAATTTGGTTTTGGTTTCTTGTTTAAATTTAGCCATCAAATCTGCATCGTCTTTAAATGTGTTTATGGCTTCTTGGTTTACCGAAATAAACTCCTTTAGATGGTTCACAGACCCTTGATCTTGCATGAAGTGTTTTAGTATTCTAAACACCGCTTGCGGATGGGTCTCACCCTCATTCTTCTTTACTTGGTTATTCTTGCCAGACAATTCTTTCACCACAGTTTTAATCTCTTCCTGTTTGCTGCCTGGCGGCGGAGTAGTTTTATTTTGTACCATAGTACTTTTTGGTTCTACGGTAGTAGAATTACCATCGTCATCTGTTTCTGGATCACATTCTAGGTTCAACATGGATTGAAGTAGATATCTTCTCATGTAGGTAATGCCACTACCAATTGCTTGGCTACCCTTTTTAGTATCGTCAAGACAGCTAACCTTACTTTCTAGTTTTTCACCAGAGGGCAGATGGTACAGGGTACAAACCAATAGGTTTTCTATTCTGTCATTCATATTCAGCACTTCCGTAGTAAAAGATATATGAACACCATTCTCTTCTAATGGCTTTTTACAAGCTTCAAAAACATCCATAAGGGTAGAGTATTTACTACCGATATGAGGATTTCTCCCAGACTTCTTTAATTCTGAGAAGCCTTGCCCTCTCGCTTTCTCTATCGCTTCAAATATTTTTTCTTTAAGTGGCTCAACCATTTTCTTTTCCTTTCATGTATGATTCAAATATCGAGTCTATTACTGCTTTGTATTGGCTCTGTGTTGTGAACTGAGAAATCATTAATTCACCTACCAATTTCTGAAGATGCTTCACATCTTTCTGACTTATATTCCACATTATCTTATCGCTATAAGGGAATGTTTTTTTCTCACTCATGATTCTCTCCATATATAGTTTTGGTTTTAAAAAACCCTTTATGTTGGGGGTATCTATGCATGAAGTACCTTGCATACATAGAAATAAAATCGTTACTAATCTTAAATGGGTTGCCGTAAGTCACTACACTAGTCTCCCATCTCACTCTATTTATAATCATCCACGCTGACATCTTCTTGTGACCTCTCTTGATTGCATGGAAAGTAAACTTGTCAAACAACTCACATACCTCTGGATTTTTTAAATGCCATGCCCACCACTTTTCTTTGAGGTGTTCGTAATGATTAAAATACTCACTCATATTTTCTCTTCCGTCCTTTCCTTGCTTTGTTGTTAAAAAGGTCTGGCTTTAGGAAACTTTTGTTCATGTCCTCATGTATTTCTTTCATGATTTTTGCCTTACGCTTTCCTATCGCAGATAGTTTCTGACTCTTCTTCTGCTCTGGTGTGATTGGTTTTAGCTTTAATGATTCCCAATCTATGTAAACTGACTTCTTCTTATCGCTCATAGCATCCCCTCTGGTTTTCTAAGTGGTATCCTTACTTCTATGTCAAAGTTTTCTACTTCAACACAGTTAGGTTTGCCTATAATTGGGTCTCTCAGTTGGCTAAGTGCTTGAGCAAACTCAATGCAATCCTGTTTGTAGCTGAAGACCATCCTGTGTACAGCATGATCATCTTTCTGAATGTCTGGTAAAGTTATTAAAAACAATACAAAATACGTCACGGGGTTCATGGGTTCTCCTTTGTACTATGGTACTTTTTAGTTATCGTTGTATTGGGAACAGAAATCAGCAACAGCACAATAATTTGATTTACATCGTGTGTACTCACCTTTACGAAACTCAATGTCGTGATTTCTTTTATGTACGTCTACGTCTATCTTATCGGAAAGATCGTAAACTAAATCTTCTGCATCTTGTTGATTGTCAAAAACTCTAAACGCTTTCTTGTTACCCTTTTTAATAACTGCCCACTTATCTTCTTTTGCCCATCTCTCTTTGTCTGAGCATAAAACGAACTGATCTTCCAAATCAAATAACTGTCGAGCATCTTGATGTACAGTAACTCTCTCGTTTACATATTTGATTCGTTCTTTCATAGACCACAAAGGAATGTCTATGTAGGCAACAGGATGCTGTGGATAGTCTGGTTTTAATTTAGCTTGTGTTCTGTTCCAATCTCTCAGTATCGCACATATCTTTATATTGGTTACAGGTCTATTCTTGTTCTTCTCAAGCAGGTAAGCGTATACATTCAGTTGATTTACCCACTCTTGTTTATCGAACATAACTGACCATACAGATGTCACCTTGTAGTCTGTTATTATTAAATCTTTGCCTTTGGATTCGTATTGATCAATAGCACCAGATATTTTCCAACCCCTAACTGTGTCGTATAACCTCTGCTCTTTTGTAACATTAATTGATTGACCACTTTCCAAAACAGAGTGAACTGCCGTACCAAATAAAGCAAAAATCATGTCCATAACATCGGTGGATATTTCTTCCTTATGTTGCTCTCTCAACAAAAGAACTCTGGGCGAATCAATCAACTGTGTAACTGATATGTCAGCATCACCCTTACTGTATTTATCTGATGTTGCGTAATTTAGAAAAGAGTCTGGAAGACCATATTTATTAGTAATCATTTTATACCTATGCTTTATTATTATTATATTACTATAATATTATTATTGATTATTTTTTAATTATATAATAATTAATACAATATATGTCAACTCAAAATAGAATAAAAGTTTTGTTTAATATAATTTTTACAATCGAGGGCGAACCTGCAAGCAAAGCGAATCAACGAAAATTAGTGTTGATTAAAGGTCGAATGGTTCCAATAAAGTCTAAGAAAGCATTGGATTATGTAAAAGAATTTCAGAGACAAATTCCAAAGATTGACCCTCTCACAGAGGACTATGTCAAGGTGGAGATGATGATCTATTACGCATCCAGAAGACCAGACTTAGACGAATCACTAATCTTAGATTGTATGCAAAATTATGTGTACTACAACGACAGGCAAGTAAAAGAGAAGCATATCTATTGGGGTCTAGATAAAGAAAGACCTCGTACAATAATTAGAGTGTCTGAGTATAGAAAGGAGGATACACCAGACTACTTGACAAACTAACTAAATAAAAAAATAATACAAACTTCATAGTGGAGATATCATGCTAAACTCAAACATGAGCAACATGGTACTCAGTTTAGGTAAAGGGCAACATAAACTACAATGCCCATCGACAGAGTGCCAACAGCGAAAAAAGAAAAATCTTAAAACATTATCCGTTAAGGTGGATATGGATGGGGCAGTTTACTATTGCCACCATTGTAATCTTAGTGGTCAAGAATTTTATAATAAACATAGGGAAACTAAAATGACTTCAATACCAAAGATAGAGAAAAAACCATTGAGTATCAATGGGTTAGAGTGGCTTAACAAAAGAGGTATCAGCGAATCAACTGCCGATAAGTTGGGCATTACCACTTGCACACATTACATTCAAGGAGTTGGAAACGAGACCGAATGTGTGATGTTTCCCTACACAAACAGAGGTCAGGTATACGCATCTAAAATTAGATCGATAACTGAAAAAGGGTTTGCTTGTTCTGGTTCACCACAAAGCTTTTTTAACTTGGATAGGGTGGACACTACCAAGCCACTAATAATATGTGAGGGTGAGTTGGATGCTTTGTCATTTATTGAATGTGGGGCAGAGGACGTTGCTTCCGTTGTCAGCGTACCGAATGGAGCGGTGATGAAAGTAGTGGACGAAGAGTTTGCGAAGAAAGACGATAGCAAGTTCCGCTTTCTGACCAACGCAGAGGAGATGCTAGAAGAGGTGGAGAAAGTAATAATAGCAACTGATTCGGATACAGCAGGGCAGGCTATGGCAGAGGAAATGGCTAGAAGAATAGGTAAGCATAAATGTTTTAAGATAAACTATCCGAAGGATTGCAAGGACGCTAACGATGTTATTCTTAAAAAAAGTACCATAGCACTTTTTGAATTGATCGATCTTGCCTCCGCCTATCCAGTATCAGGATTGTATGATGCATCTCAGTTTTACAAAAACTTAGATAGTTTATACTCAGACGGCTTTGGGAAGGGAGAAAGTACAGGGTTCGATAATGTGGATGAGTTATACACAATCGTTAAGTCGCAACTCACCATAGTCACAGGTCATCCGTCAAGTGGTAAATCAGAGTTTATAGATCAACTTATGGTTAACCTTGCTGTTAATAAGGGATGGAAGTTTGCTGTAGCAAGTTTTGAGAATCAACCAGAGATACATTTAGCCAAGATAATCTCTAAGTATAAAAAGAAACCTTTCTTTGATGGACTGAACCCAAGACTTACAAAAGAGGAGCTAGATGATGGTAAAGACTTTATAAAGAAGCACTTTTACTTTGTGCATCAGAGGGATGGTAGCTTGAGTTCAATTGATTCCCTGCTAGAAAGGATCAGGATTAGTGTATTACGTTATGGTACAAACGCTGTCGTCATAGACCCCTACAACTATATCATGCGACCAACAGATGAACAGGAGACAGCATTTGTGTCTAGCCTTCTCAGTAAGATACGAGTGTTTGCTCAGACTTATGATATCCACGTTTGGCTCGTTGCTCATCCGACCAAGATGATGCGAGATAGTTCTGGTAAAGTTCCACCGCCTATGGCTTACGATATCTCTGGCTCTGCTCACTTCTTCTCTAAGACAGATTGTGGTCTCACGATACACAGACCAGACCCTGCTAACAGCAATATTACAGAGGTGCATTGTTGGAAGTGTCGCTACTCATGGGTGGGCAAACAAGGACAAACCATACTAAGCTACGATGGATTAACATCTACATACAAACCTTTTGAGCCTTACAAGGGCATAGACGAGTTGTTTTCTGATGCTCCAGACTTTTAGTTGGACACGGTGGACATGATGATAAGTGGTATATGCTGTGGCTGAAAAACCACAAACCACAAAATATAGCATTGACAACAAACCAAAATCGTCCGTATATTATCGAATGTGAATAGCACTACCTATGCGAAATCACTTCACTATGAAACCTAGGGTCTCTGCGGAGACCCTTTTTTTTTACATCAGCAAAAAATAATCCCCTGGCTTTCACTTCCTGGGAGTCCATGTTTCAAAAAGTATCATGGTACTTTTTATGAGATGAGATTTAAATCATTATTTAAATCCTGTTTCGATTAAGCAAAAAAAAACCCCCAGACATTTCTGTCTAGGGGCTGAGTTGGGAGGAAAGACCTGTTAAAGAATGGGGCGGTGAAAGGAATATAAAACCGCCCCAAGTACACAATAACCCACAGGTAAAGGTTATTGGTATTCATGTTAAATTATTCTGGTAATAATCCAAGAATTTTTAAGATAGCATCGGCTAATTCCTTTCTGCCTTTCAATACACCATTATCACATTCTTCAATATGATCTTCGTATTTACTAAACTGTTTGATCTCGTCTTTGCACAGTTCAATAATGTCACCTAACTTAGATGTATCTTCGATAACTTCATCTTTTAATCTAGTCATATCTAATCCTTTCTATCTAAAATATAACCAACGATAATTCCAAATGTCGCTACTGACATAAGGGATGAATATGCGGATAATAATTCTTTGTCATTATCCGCAACTGCGGATGTACTCAGTAAGCAGAGTACACCCATAAAAATTGATGAACCTATGAATAAAAGTCTCATGGTGCGTACCATAAAACTACAAGTATCCATAAACCCACGATGCCACCTAAAAGAAGCACAAGTGATACCGCATCAACAATTGTCCTTAAGACCTCTAACCAATTGATCTTCATGACTTGACCTCCAACTCGTTAGCAATCTTAGTGACAATCTTCTTTTCTAGGTCTCTGTTAGCCTTGCCTATGTCCTCATGAACTGCGTGAAGAACCTCACCGCTTGGCAAAGTCTTAGCCATAAGAAAAAGGTTAGGTATTACATTAGGAGTAAACTCATAGCCTTTATGCATTCCCTCTTTGTCAGTATACCCATTTGCTTCAGTTCTTTTAGTGAAAGCAAAGTCAACAAAGTTACCCTTGTATAACTTCTTGCCCTCTTTCTTGACCCAATCCAATTCAACATAAGAGCCTTTCTTTTCATCGTACTTTTTATAAACAGTAAGGCTCATAGGAAACAAAGGTCTGTTGCCCATGTATGATTTGCCAAAGTAAGAACACCGCTCATTCCACATAGGTGATACCTGCAATATCCATTCTTTTTTGGTATAGGGTTTAACATCCATCTGGGAGGTACGTTTCAAGAATGCTCTAGTAGAGTACTTGACCTTATCCTCTGAGTTCCAATCATACTTTTCGTTATAACGATTAAATGACATGGGCAAGTGAACCTGTACATCTGGGTCATTCTTAGCATTTGCCAAAAGACCTTTAGACGTTCTATTCAGAGCAACATACTTTGTACCACTTTCAGATTCTAGGTAAGTATTACATTGTACTTCTAGATGTTCATATGCTTTTGGAAATTCACTCGCTAGTGATCTATCAGCTTCATATCTAGCACTACTTAAACGACTATCCACTTTAGAAAAATATGGAGTTTCGTTAGCTGAATATCTAAGGTCTTTTAAAGACTCTAACTGATGAACAAAACCCATAAGATTATCACCAACATCACCACTAGAATAGTCTCTGGAGAAGCTTTTGAAATTATCAGCAAAAACACGAGCCTGCCTTATATCTCCGCCTGCGGTGTTTTCCTGCTTAATAATTACTGACTTAGAGCCTAACCGCCTGCCTGTACCATGTTGAACATGGTACGTTCTATTCTTGTCATTAGAAACATCAGCAATAAAGTCTTTTGGAATGTCTAATGTCTCTCTCTGAAAGTTTACACATTGTGCAAGTTTTATCTTGGCAAGATATTGCTTAACAGCAGTTTCTCTTTTCCTACCTGCTTTATTGTCACAGGTCTTCCAATACCATCTGGGTCGCTTGTTGTAGATATAGTCTTTAGCTTCCTTTCTAGTATCAAATGTTTCAGAGCATCCGCTATCAGAGATAACTTCCCACTCTCCTACACCATTGGTGCATTTTACTATTGTAAATTTTTCCATCTCGATTCCTTTTCTTAATGGTGTTTCATTAGGGCAACCCTAAAGAGAATACAAAAAGTACCATAGTATTTTTGCATTCTCACAAAGGTTGCAGGGGGCAATGCCCCCTACAATTAGTCATCGATGAATATTGTTGTGCCATAAGGTGGCAGGTAATAACTGCCAAGCTTTTCTTTAGATTGGCAACATACCCAGATAATCTCACAAGGCTCATCGAACTGCGGTTCGTCACCGTAGTCACTGATCTCGCAATCAGTAAAGATAACAAGCTTCTTGAAATTAAAGTCCTGCCAATTCTCATCGACATATTGAAAAGCAGGTCTAATTCTAGTACCGCCTGTACCATTGATCTTGAGAGACTCTATCTCCTCACCTTTTTCAAACCGCTTGATACCGTCAACGTCAACTCTGGATGTAAACGGTATGACAGTAATAGAGTCTGGCTTGATATCTTTAGATAAAGCATTCATCTCTGAGAACCCTCTATCCCTTTGCTTCTTATCGACAGAAGCAGAGGTATCTTGAAGCACTCCGATATCACCGCATGACATACCTACAATCGTAGGTGTAATGGCATTCCAAGTAAGATGCTTTTTGTTAAGCTTCTTATATGTGTAGGTAGAGTCATTGTCACCGCCCTGCCATGCAAAGGTAAAGGCTTCCTGCCATTCAACCTTAGACTCTTCAACCCTGTTCAGAACGTCTTGAATCTCTTGGTTGATTGCACCCACCTGCTTTGCCTTTATGCCTGCTTGAACGATCTTCCTGTCAATAGACTTGCTGAGTTTTTCTAACTGCTCTTGGTTCATCTCAGAACCGTCCTCGTTAGTAGGCTTCTCAATCTCACCGCCCCAAGGCTGTTGCGGTTCATCCTTAACAGCGTCCTTATTCTGCTCAAGCACCGCATATATTTCCTCTGCGGTCATCTTCCTGCACTTGTCTCTGGTGAGACCTAAGTCTGGCATTTCAACAAGACCGCCTTTAGGTAACTGTAACCGTAGGTCTGGTTTACGAAACGATGCCATGCCAAAGAAACGGTCTCTCTGATAGTCGTAGGTCTCTATCGTATTGTTGACCTTTAAGTCACAGGCAAAGTTCCATAACTTAGGGTCTCTGTTTCCCATGCGGATATGGTGCTTGTCTACTATGTGCATAATCTCATGCACAAGTACGGTTGCATTTTCTATAACAGGTAAGGTATTTACAAACGGTAGTGAATAGAAAATGTTTTTGCCATCAGTACACATTGTCTCAATGTCATTGCGTTCTGTTGGGTTGCCTGCAATCATCACTCCACCATAAAAGGTGAAGTGATTTGAAACGATTGACTTGGCTAATGCTATTTTGTTTTCCATATTAACTCCTAAACATAAATATCATTTAAATGTCCATCAGCGACTAACTGCTTGAAAGTATCTGATGATCGAACACCGCTACAAACTGCCATGCAATCCTGCACACAAACCTGCAATAGGTCTTTGTTATCTAATCGCACACAATATTCTGCGATAGCAGGGAACGTGTCCAATGTGCAACGTGCAGATAAAGAGCCTAACAATACGAACAGTATGTCTGGTCTATCGCAGATAGGAGCATTAGCAGGGTCATCCAGAATAGCATCCAAGTTAGTTAACTCTGGAGCGGTCTGTACTACCTCTAGAAATGCCATGAAGCTGTTAGTCGTAGCTTCCCCTAGTGTGCCAGATAGCAAAGCCTGTAAGCAGGTTAGATCACCCTCAAGACCCATATCTAATATGGTGTTTGCTCTTTGCCATGCTCTGGGTGTAGACGTTGAGTCCTGCGTTGGGTCAGAGTGACAAAAGACCGTAGGGTCTTCTTTACCTTTAAACCGCATGAAAGCAGGAATATATGGAGACCATCCGCTCTTGGTAGCATAGTCACAAAAGTCATCGATATCTGGTTCGACATATATGAAAGTCACCCTGTCTTTAATGTGCGTAGGAATACGATTAGTACCTGCCTTATCTTTTAGGCGGTTACCTGCACACATAAAGAACCAACCGTCTGGAAGCTTGTATTCACCAACCATGCCATCATTCATGATAGGAGCGATAGCATTCTGAGTGGGAACAGGTGCTTGCGGAAATTCATCACCAAACACCCAACCTATTTCAATACCTGCGGTCTTCTTAGCGACTACCTCTAAATACCAATGTGCCTTTAGGTTCTTGGTCTGATCGTTAGCTAAATCTGGCATTTGAATACCGTTAACCTCTGTAGGGTCTTTCTGTGCTAGAGCAACCTCAACCATACCCATATCCATATCGTTGTAAGGTTCTTGAACTGATTGCCTACCGCAATCTGTCTTACCAATTCCCTGCATACCCATAAGCATAGGAACAATTGGTTTCGCTCCTGTACCTGCTTTCTGGTTTTCGTAGTTAGAAATTAGGCAATGTCTTAATATCTTGCCTGCTTGTCTTATGTTTACTGTTTGTGTCATTTGTTATTCCTTTCATAATGACTTCATAAACTCACCATTAAGTTTATGAGTAGGGAGTCTCGAAAAATACTATGGTACTTTTGAAGACTCCTAACTGATAAACTTTAGAATGATATCTTCTTTTGACCTGCAACATCAGAGACAGGTGCTAGAGCATCAGCAATTGCGGTAACCTTATTGTTAAGCTTCTTAACTTCCGCTCCTGCTTTCTTAGCCTTAGACATTTTCTTTTTGGCTTGATCTTCAAAAGATTGTCTAGTCGCTATGGCTTCTTCTAGTCTGCTCTTTAGATCAAGAACAATATCCATATCTTTACCGCCCTTGTATTTAGTTCCGCACTTGGCAGGAACGCCAACAACGGAGTCGATAACTTTCTGGACAAAGTCTCTGTTAGCTTCCTTGTTAGGGTTGCATATGTCCATCAATTTAGCTTCAGAAGTGATCTTGTACTGCTCCATAACCTTTACGATATGGTCAACGCTAGTATCATTTTGACCTGCAAAAGCATCATTCTTGATCACTAAGAACTGATGTAACCAACTAAGCTTTTCAGACTTCTTCTTTTGTTGATTATCGTTTAAGCCTGCTTCCATAAGACCTTCTCTAATAGTCGCAAGATCGTCAGACTTTAGTTCTGTTTTCCTGCTTATGATCGCAGAGGTTGAAAGCATAGTCGCATAGGTCTGGCAATTTGAAAGATTGATCTTTTCAGAGTTCTTCTTGTTGTTGCCTTTTAGTCTATTGATTGAAAGATCAAGAGACTTGATAGAGGATATAGCATCCTGTGTAAGATTGATTTTAGTGTTCATGATTAAGTTCCTTTCATAAATGTTAACACTATAAACAGAGCAGGATGAACCTGCTCTGATCACAATATTAAGAATGAACTTTTGACCGCAATGCTAAGAGTGAAACTTAGACCCTGTATTTTGTGCATAGGCAGGGCGTTAGCGTTCTAGTCCATACTATTCGTCAAGACCCTTTCACGCTCCTATGGTTCTTAATTACTGCAAAATGTTATCCTCCAAAAAAAAAATATAGCTATCGCCTGTCCTTTATATAGGTCATTTAAATCAGATTACAATAGTAGTACAAAAGAAATATACAATAAAAGTAAACTTAATTACCTGATATCAAAAGGTTAAAAAGTACTATGGTATTTTTTCCAGACGCAAATCTCACCTATGCCAACGGGAACGCCTGTAAGGGCTTGTAAGTGTGTCAGGTATATTGGGTTGAAAAATGTATCAATGCCCTGTTATAACTAATTCTGAGAGGTCAATTTTTTTGGAGTTATTAAAATGGCAGGGAAAAAACCGCCCAAGTTAACATTAGTGAAAGGTCAAGAAAAAGGAAAAGACCGCCCCTTAACTGCGAAGCAGGCTAGTTTCTGCGAAAGTATAGTAGGCATTAATGAGGATGAACCTTTAACAATA
>Ga0160423_10000656_pt1 | contig 28704 bp, 29 predicted proteins | sample CRUFie14St8metaG_FD_108191 | JGI IMG/M metagenome (GOLD analysis project Ga0160423, IMG submission 108191) | Marine microbial communities from the Costa Rica Dome - CRUD Field 142mm St8 metaG | ecosystem: Environmental > Aquatic > Marine > Oceanic > Photic zone | place: Costa Rica: the Eastern...
AGCGTTGCGCATTCTGGCATCAACTTGGCTCCACTCGCCGTTATGACACGAAACTTATCCGGTGTGACATCGTCATGATTCAGACTGTGCGTAAAGGTAATAGGCATTCCATCCAGGCCCGGAGCTTGGAAACAAAGAAACATGGATGCTACAGGCAAGGCGTTATCCAGACCAAAAAACGCATCTAAGGCTTGAGGGGCGCTGCTGTGATTAGCGACAATAACAATTTTGCGGGTTACAAGCGTCCCGTCTTCGCTCTCAAGAGTCATTGTAGCGACCCCTGGAGTGAGTGCATTGACCTGTCCTGTCATTGCATTGACCGAAGCAATGTCTGTACGATCGATTGACCAACGCATTCCTAATCCAGATACTGGTTGACCTCTTGAAGTCGCCTGAGACAACAGAGTGGTCTCATCACCGACCTTGATTGGGAAAGGAGGCGCATCAATCGAGATTGCAAACTCATCAATAGACCACTGCGCCTGAAAAAACAGAGGGCTCGAGGTCAATGGAACCTCGAACAGAATCGGGTTCTCGCTGGCTATTCCCGAAGAAAATTCACTCCATAAACTAAAATCCTCGGTTTGCAGCAGTTCGTAGTTGGAAGGTTTAGGAAGTGTCAGCGATAGCTTAATCCTCTGGGAGGACAGGTTTTCCAATGACAAACGCTGCGGAAAGCTTTCTGCGATTAGGAGACCCGACAAGAATGCCAGAGATACCAGAGAGCTATAAAGAGTCTTCCTCAAATCTTGTTGTTTCATTTTATGTATTCTCAGAAAATCCTTAGCTGAATAAATCGCGCATAATTCCTAACGTCACTGAAGGATTTATTAGATAGAAGCGGAGTTTCTTGGTATCGAGATTGCGACAAGTGAAAACATTGAGACATCTAAATCATGTGAGTTTTTTGCAGGCATCTTAGGCAAAAAGGGTCCATTTGGGCGAATAGTCAAAAAATTGGTAATATGCATTACCAATTTTGAGATGGCCCGGCTATGATGTCTTTTTGATCCCATTCGGAGTTTTTTCTAATGAATGATTCATTTTCCAACTTTTAAAGGCAAGCAAGTGGTGCGGTAACTCATCTTGTTAATCAATCTTTTGGGCAGCAAAGCGAGAAATCATCCGCCTGAGCTGCCACCTACCCGATAAAACATCATTGGGCTATGAATACTTGTTTGATAGGGGCTCGAAGCATTGGTTACAGGGAGCCATGGACCCAAAGGACTTTCAGATGTTTCGAGAGTACTCCCTCCCTCCCAAGTTAAGGTTACGTCGTTGCCGTCTAACTGAATGAGTAAAGGTGTGGTAGCAGGCTCATGAGTGGTTACCTCAGGGAAACTTCCTGCATCTCCTGGATTGGTGACTTGAGAGCCGGCCTCAACAATGCCGTCGCCGTCAGGGTCCCCTAATTCCTGACCATTGGAGAAACCATCTCCGTCTGAGTCCATGGCTGCCAGAGCTTCACTCCAGAAGGGAGCTCTGCTTCTGCCTACAACAGGCCAAACCTCGTTACCGAAAGAGGTCCTCGGTCCACCTCCAGAGCTTTTGACATGACAACTGGCGCAACCCAGAACATTGCCGTTAGGTAGCATGTCTACCCGAAAACTTCTTGCCCATATTGTTTCATTGGATCCACATACGAGTGCCCAAATAATGACCAGCAAAGTCGGAGGTATCCATTTTTCTCTAAATGATATCACCATTCTATTCTCCTAATGACTAAATCTAGCGGGCGGAACACACCCTACGGGGGAGATTATTTGATTAAAATCCGATGAAGAGAGTATCATTGGCGGTTTGATTGCAGCTTGCGGATTGCTTGGGTGAGTTCGCTGAAAGTGAGAGCTCCATCGCCGTTTGTGTCGGCAGAGCTAAATAGTTTATCAGGATCGGCGGCACGTTTAGCGGCCTGAGATTTTACAAACTCGTCACGGGAAAGGGAGCCATTGTCATCGACATCGACGGCTTGGAAACGTTCCCGGGCATCGTTCATGGCTTGTTTTCGTTTTGCAAACGGGCGATTACCCTGCGGGCTGGCACAGCCAACCACCATCAAAATACACATTAAGGATAGAAGTGTTTTCATTCTAGATTTGAGTGTTAAGGATTAGCACTGACACGAAAGTATTGATGCTGGTTCCCGTTTGATACGATAGGCATGACCGTGTAACCGTAGTTTTTGGATGAATAAGTAGATTGTGAATACGGACTCCAGCTCAAAAGATCGTCTGAACATTCGATTTTCCAGGAATCCGAAATCGATTCGTAAATAAGAGAATACGTTTGATCGCTATTCTTGCGTATCTGCAATGAAGGCAAATCCTTAGAGGCTTTAGAATCAAGATTGTCCAGGGAAGTATTCTCGTCCCCCTCGAGGTAGTCGACGTAATTGAATCCCAAAAGATACATTTCGTCTGTGGTCTTCCCTCCCCATCCGCTCGCCTGCGGGGGCATGCGGGGATTCATGGGATTATCAGCCGTATTGTCGTAGGTGGCGATGGCATGAATGATCGAACCTTTGTCAATTTTGAGGTACTTGGGAAGTGGGTAGTCCCCCTGCCAATTGAAGTCCCACGAATCGATTTTAAGAAGGTTCTCACGGTTACCCTCCGGATCGATGGCGTAGATCTCCCAACCTTTGCCTAGCAGATGCATATGGGGGTAGATGCTGATGAGGCTGATATCTTCTTCCACCTTCCAAAGGCCGTGGAAGCGGGAGACTTCGTCGGGAGGCAATTTAAAGAGAGACCAACCTTCAAGCCTGCCGCCGAAGCCATCTCCTAACCGCTCAGCAACATCGCCGCTGTTTCCGGCCCCGCCGAAATCGTTCTGTCCGAATTCATCGACAAGTTCCCGGATAACGTCGAGACGTTCCAACAGATTGAGTTCTGGCGGTTGCAGGGTGTCCTCCACAACGAGATCGAAGGGCATCAACTGGCGCGTTTTGAGATAGCGCTCCACAGGTTCATCGGCGAAGAACAGGTTGACGCCAGATTGATCGGAATCCCTCACCGGCCATGGGGCATAGTGAGTTTGCATGAGAATGTCAGCACCAGCTGGCAGTTTAATACCCACCCCTTTTGGTAAACGTAGAGGAACCGCACCAGGCGTGTAACCGGGGAGCTGAGCTTGGGGACTGACAGGTATGCCAAATCCGCCAAAGACTTCGTAACCCACAAGCGGATCACTCGCATCGACCTCGAGCGCCTGTCCCGTAGTATCGAAAGCAAGCAAGGCGTGATGTAAGATGGCGCGGTTGCCAGGGCGGAACTCGACGCCAACAAGATCGCGGTCTTCGCTTAGCCCGGTGGGCAACACAAAGACGCGGTATTCATCTTCGTTACTACCTTTGATCTTATAGGGTTCGTCGGCACGTAAGGTGAGGTCGGGATTGCCGAGGGCGGAGCCTTTGGCGAACTTAGGCATGGGTGCTTCAATAGCAGGGTCGCCCTCTGGCATACCAGCTTCGACCCACTGGGCGATGGTTTTGATCTCTTGATCAGTTAACCCACGCTCACCCAAAAGCTTGAACTTGCTGAACTCGCGATTAGCCATCCATGGCGGCATGTACCCATTGCGTGTGACGCTGAGAATGGTGAAAGCCTCGTCACTTACTTCTTCAAAGTTTGTCAGCGGAAAGGGGCCGATTTCGCCAGCGCGATGACAAACGGTGCAGTTTTTATAGATGATAGGGGAAATATCCTTAGTGTAGGTAACTGCGTCTTGACCCTCCAGAGGGGGGCGACAAGTGAGAAGCACTATGGAAGCTGTAATGCTTTTTAAGCGCATAGATGTGAACGTTCTAGTGTTTTGTATTGGGAATCAGGCAACCAACGGCTTCGGTGTATTTCGGCTCAACGGTTTCGCCATCAACTAAGGATTTAAGAACGTCTCTTAGATCATGCGAAGTAGTGACCCGTCTGCGTTTACCGAAGTCGGCGTACGTGTTGTCAATGCGACCTTGGTAGAGCGTTTTACCATCCTGACTGCGTAGAACGACTTCTGGTGTCACTTTAGCTCCCAGATGTTGCGCTTTTTTCAGACTCGCATCAGGTTCGACAATAAAAGGGATATCAAATTTAGCCCTGAAAGCGGCCACGCTTTGCTTCGTTGCTTTACTGGAGGAGACGTAACCACGAAAGACGATGCCATTTTTTGCATAGCGCAGGTAAAGTTGAGAGAGCGTCTTGGTGTGATAACGAGAAATTGGGCAATCTTCCTTCAGGAAGACATGCACTGTGGCAACAGGTTGTGAAGAGGAGGAAAAGTTAGACCTGTATTCTGAGACATCTGCAATCAATGCCAACGTAGATGCAACGGCAAATACAATTCCAATCGCGGCAAAAAGCAGAATGATTGTGGTAACTTTCTTCACGACTCCTATACACGCTGGAATCAAAAAGCGTTACCGAGCAATGAGGATTGCTTCAGCGATCGGTTTCACGATCTTCAAAAATCTGCCACAACAGCGGCAATTCATCGCGAACGGCGTTCCGGAATTCTATCTGCTGCTCATGAGTCAGTTCAGCGAGAATGCCTTGACGTGTGTCTGTCAGAATCTTCCGAAGACGAGGCTGAAATTCCGCTCGCAGGTTTTGCCTTTGGTCGTGAAATTCTTTGAGGATTTGTGCGACCTTCTGTTCTTGTTCGGGCGGCAGGGTAAGTTTCTTGAGACTCGCATCGAACTTCTCGGAAACAATCGATGGCTTCTCAAGAGCTTTGGCCAGCAAGGCGCGAAAGGCAATCCTTGTCCCCATGACACCGATTATGACCCCTACAAAAAGAATCAGGACAAAAGCGACGATACGTTTTAGTTGGATATTCATGGCGTAACGATAGTTTCGAGTTCGGAGAAGCAAGCACGGGCCAACTCTTCTGCACCTCCCCCAAGGCTGGGGAAGCCACTGGCAGACATGATCACCTCCGAGGCTAGGCAGGCTGCAAAAACAAAGGATGCTACCCAAGCTAGTTTCAGCAGGGGGAAATCAGTCGTGATCACATCCTCAGCCGAAGAAGTCGCAGTCAGCGACATTACTTGATCGGCAAAGTTCTCCGGGGGAATAACGGGGGGTGCTTCACGAGCGGCGCTTAGGATTTTCTCAATTGCAGTTTCGTTGTCTTTCATAGAGATCCTTCGAGACGTATTAGGTTATCGGTAAGTTTCTTTTTCGCGCGATGAAGAACAACGCGAATGGTTCCAGCCGCTTTACCCGTGATTTGACTGATCTCTGGCGAAGTGCGGCCTTCGATCTCAGACATGGTTAGAATGAGGTGCTCATCCGGGGTGAGATCTGCCATACAGTGATCCAATATTTCTCGTGCCTCCATGGCTTGGAGCGGTGAAGAGTCATCCTCCTCTTGAAGCCATTCAAGAGCGCCTTCACCGAGTTGGGAAACCGGTAATTGATTGCGAAAGCGCTTTTCAAAACGCAGATGATTGAGTGCCACGTTCGTTGTCATACGTGATAACCAATTCTCAAAAGGTGCTTTGCGGGGGTTAAATTTTATCAGATTTCGCCAAGCTTTGACAAAAACATCCTGCGCCATGTTCTCCACTCGACCGCGGTCACGCTCGTAACGCGAAAGGATGGCAAAGACCCGATCCTGGTAACGCTTCACCAATTCGCTAAACCGCTCAGGGCGACCCGCTAGTATCGAACGCACGCAAGTGGCATCTTCATCGGCTTTAAGGGACAAACTTATACCACCAATACAAGAGTTTCTTTCCATGCGTTACAACGAATTTTAGTAGTATCACCTAACGGTTGGAAAAAGCAGGATTTCGCGATGGTGAATAGGCAAATAGAAAAGGTAGGCATAGCCATGATAGCAAGCTGCGAAGTTTGGTTTTAGCTATGGATGGGTGATATATTGAGAGCTCTCTGGTGAACACATCGAAGAATTCGAAGCCTGCCCGAACAGCAGAAAATCCACACACCTGATGCCGAGGAACACAGATAACGCGGAGGACTTGTTGTTATTTTATGTTGTGACTGGGAACGGAACCGAAGAATTCAATAGTCGCAAACCATTAATGTTTAGGACATAAGAAAAAAGTGGTACACCCGTAGGGAGTCGAACCCCAAACCTTCTGATCCGTAGTCAGACGCTCTATCCAATTGAGCTACGGGTGCACCCAAAGCCCAAGAACCTAGAAAACAAGACTCCGGGCTGCAAGCGCTAATTTAGCGACTCTTTTTGCTACTCAGGATGTCAAAGCCCAGTAGACTGAAGGGCATGGCCGAGGAACCCTTCAAAGGGGATCAAAAACACGGCAGCTCGGTGCTGATGCGTTGGGAGAATGCCTTTCGGGCCAAGTGGGTACCACGGCTTCCTCTCTGGCTTGAGACCTGGCATCTCACCTACCTCACCCTGCTTTGGTCGGGGCTAATCCTTCTCAGTGGCTGGCTGGCCCGTGAAGGGTTGTACTGGCTGTGGCTCACCTCGGCCATGGTCGTGGCGCAGTATCTATCCGATCTGTTTGATGGGGCCGTGGGAAGGCATCGTAACACTGGGCTCATCAAGTGGGGCTATTACATGGACCACTTTCTGGACTACGTGTTTCAATCGTCCATTGTCATTGCTTACATGCTCATCGAACCCGGGGGATTGAGTGGATACTTTGTTGCGATCTTGGTGCTGTCCTCGGCCTTCATGGTAAGTTCCTTCCTTTCCTTTGCCGCCACCAACCGCTTTGAAATCTATTTCTTTGGCATTGGTCCTACGGAGATTCGCGTCGCCATCATCGCCCTGAACACCTCCATCATCTTCCTGGGTACCTCCTGGTGGCCGGTAACGGTACCTCTGTTCACGGCTCTGCTGGCTGTCGGGCTGATCTTCCTGATCTTTCGAACGCAGAAGGAGTTGTGGCGCATCGACATGGAAGCAAAAATGGCTTCCCAAAAGGAGACTGAAGATTCATAAGAGGAGGGAACCTTTTCCCCAACTCATGCCCGCACGCTGTATTAATGTTCTCAGCAAGAGGAGGTATCCCCTCTTCGAAGGTTTTACCTTGATTGAGCTGTTGGTGGTGATCGCCATCATTGCCATTCTGGCCGGCATGCTCCTCCCCGCATTGAGCAAGGCCAAGATGAAGGCCCAGGCCATCACCTGCATGAACAACCATCGCCAACTGGCCTTTGCATGGCGGATGTATGCGGATGATCACGAGGACAAACTGGTGGGTTCGTGGCATGGCATCAATGGGGCCAACACCGATGCGCCGGATTGGACGGGGGGTAGCTGGCTGACGCTGAATGACCCGCGCAACCCCAACAACTGGGACCACGATCATTACACCCGCCAAAGCCCTCTCTGGCCTTACTGCGGAGAGTCACTGAACATCTGGAAATGCCCGGCTGACAAATCGCGGGCCATCAACCGCGCTGGAGAATCGGTACCTCGCATTCGCAGCATGTCCATCAACAACTGGATTGGAGGCTCGGGGTGGGGGCGATCGGGCACCTGGTATCCCAACAGCTCGCGAGGGTGGAAGGCCTATCGCAAGATGAGCAGCATCAACGACCCTGGCCCCACCCGCACCTGGGTGTTTGTCGATGAGAGGGAGGATAGCATCAACAACGGATTTTTCGTGGTCGACATGACGGGCTACCCAGATCAGGCCGGGCAGCATCGCCTGGCCAACACCCCCGCCAGCTATCACAACCGCGCCGCCACCTTGTCCTTCGCCGATGGGCACTCAGAAATCAAGATGTGGAAGGACCCCCGCACCTTCCCCCCCCTCACCAAGCGGGATCGTCCCTTGAATTTGGACACACCCCACAATGTCGATGTCTTCTGGTTGCAGGACCACAGCACCCGCTGGTTTGGAAGCCGCCGTTAGAGAGAACGGAGACAAGATCCAGAATTGAGAGTTGGCAGAGCCAAGGCCGAAGATAGACTTGAGAAGCGCATAATGACCGCCTTTCGCCATCCAACAGATCGCCTGAGCAGGCATCTTGGCATGCGCCTGATGACCTGGGTGCAAGGCATGGTCGTGGGCGCAGGATTCTTGCCCTACACCCTTGCTTTGGGCGATCAGGCCGAAGAGATCGCTTTTTTTGAAACCCACATTCGACCCATCTTGATCGATCGATGCTACGAATGCCACGCAGCCGATCAAAAGGTCAAAGGGGGGTTGCGGTTGGACATCCGCCAAGGATGGCATCTGGGAGGGGAGAGCGGCCCCAGCATTCTCCCCGGGCAGCCTCAAAAAAGCCTACTCATCGAGGCCATCGGTTATGGCAATCCTGATCTGGAAATGCCACCCAAAGGGAAACTCCCCCAGACTGAAATTGATCTGCTCACCCAGTGGGTGCGACTGGGCGCCCCAGACCCCCGCGATGGTACAATTAAAAAACCCAGCGAAGGACTGGATGTGGAAGCAGGCAGATCCTTCTGGTCTTTCCAGCCGATTGCCTACCCCCCTCCACCGCAGGTGATGGATGCTGCATGGCCCCTAAATGAAGTGGATCGTTTCATTCGCTCGGAGCAAGAATCTCACGGCATCCAGCCCAACCCGGAGGCAGGTCCTGCCCAACAGCTGCGTCGACTGAGTTTTGATCTCACCGGGCTGCCCCCCGATCCCGACACCCTGGCGGCCTTTGAGAGGGACCCTTCCGAAGCGCATTACCGCCGGCTAGTGGAGTCCATGCTGGCATCACAAGCCTTTGGTGAAACCTGGGGGCGGCACTGGCTAGATCTGGCCCGTTACGCTGAATCCACCGGTGGAGGACGTAGTTCGGTGCTGGCCAATGCCTGGCGCTATCGCAATTACGTGATTGGGGCTTTCAATGACGACATGCCTTACGGACAGTTCATTACCGAACAGATCGCCGGGGACCTCTTGCCGCACACTTCGGCTGCGGCGCGAGAACGCCAGCTGGTGGCAACTGCTTTCCTCGCCCTGGGGCCGAAAAACCTCGATCTGCAGGACAAGGAATTGCTGCGAATGAACACCGTCGATGAACAGATCGAAACCATTGGCCGCTCGATGCTGGGCATGACCATCAGCTGCGCCCGCTGCCATGCCCACAAGTTTGACCCGATCCCCATGGAGGACTACTACGCCATGGCGGGGATCCTCCGCAGCACCCGCACCCTGGTGCTGGGCAATGTGTCCTCGCTGGTCGAGCAGGAACTCCCGGTGGCCAAAGAGCGCAAGGAGGCCTACCAGGCCCATGTGGCTGCCAGCAAGCAGTTGGAGGCGGCCATCAAAAAAGCCAAGGCTCGGAAGGAACCCAGCCCTGAGGAGAAGCAGGAGCTAGTCAATCTGCAAACCGAGCTCAAGGTGCTCAAGGAAACGGCCCCTGCACCGCTACCCAAGGCCATCAGCGTTCACGATGAAACCAAGGCTGGGGACTATGCCCTGTGCGTTCGGGGCAACGTCCACCAGCTGGGCGAGCCGGTGCCCAGAGGCTTTCTCCAAGTCATGCTCCCCAAGGGCCATCAACCTCCTTCCATTGCTCAGGGGCAGAGTGGTCGACTGGAGCTGGCCCGGTGGCTGGCCGACCCCAGCCAACCCCTCGTTGCCAGGGTGTACGTGAATCGCTTGTGGCATCATTTGTTCGGGCGTGGGCTGGTGCGCACTGTGGATAATTTCGGTACCACGGGTGAGCCACCCAGCCACCCTGCCCTGCTCGATTATTTGGCCCACCGTTTTCTGAAACAGGGTGGATCGACCAAGCAGCTCATCCGCATCCTGGTGCTTTCCCGCACTTACCGGCTAAGCACCGATGAGCAACCCAGCGGACTGAAGGAGGATCCAGAAAACGTGCTGCTGTGGCGTCGAGAACGTCGAAGCCTCAACGCAGAAGCCATGCGGGATACCATCCTGCAGATCAGTGGCAACCTCGAACGCGGTCGGCATGAGAGCATGCTACCCGGCGCGGCTTCCAGCGATTCGGCCCTAAACAACGCCAAGCTTGATTATCCTGCCATCGTGGCACCTCAGGCTCGCTCGGTTTACATCCCCATCTTTCGCGAAGAAGGGCGCAACCCTCTACTGGATGCTTTCGATTTTGCCAATCCCAGCTTCACCGTGGGCCGACGTGTCCCGGGTGTTCGCCCGACCCAGTCCCTTTACCTGATGAACAATCAGTGGATCATGGAGCAGGCCAGCCTGGCGGCCGATCACCTGCTGGCTCAGCCCTGGACCGACCCCGCCCAGGCGGTGGCGCACGCCTACCGCCTGACCCTCTCCAGGCCTCCGAGCCCAGCGGAGCTGACCGCCTACCAGGAGTATCTGGCCCTTCCGGAAAACCAGCAGCACCCCAAAGAGGCCTGGGCGGGGATCTATCAGGCGCTGTTCTCCTGTGTGGACTTTCGGTACCTTTAGGCAAGCCCTCTTCCACTTCTGCCAACCCATGTCTTGCCTCCAGCGAGGACTAGGCTTTGAGTCTGGATCCTGTAGAGATCAAGAGAGCACTTGCCCGATGCTATTGCTTAAGGCCATAATATTCCCACGACCCCCCGAATACACGTGGCCGATAAGTATGCAACTGCCTACTGCCCACAGTCGGAGGTATTTGACAGAACCATGCGCTTAACAAAGATGTCTTTCATGAAATCGATCGTCCCTACATTTTTGAAGTTCTCATCAACAGCAGGCTGGATGGCCTGCGTCATCACCCTGTTTCTCGCATCAGGTTGCGGCCCATCCTCCACCACGCCTTCCTCCGACAATGCCTCGGCACCGACCAAGCAGGGGACCATTGGTGTTTCCCTGATCACGCTGAAGAACCCCTTCTTCAAGGTGATCGGGGATCACATCAGCGAAGAAGGTCAGAAGGTGGGCTACGACACGATCGTTCTGAGTGCCGATGAAAATGTCGCCAAGCAGTCCAACCAGGTGAAGGATTTCATTGTGAAGAGGGTTTCGGCCATTGTGCTGAGTCCCTGCGAATCCAAGTCCATCGTCCCCGTGATTCAAGAAGCCAACCAGGCAGGGATTCCGGTGATCACCGTCGACATCCCCTGCAATGAGCCCGGAGTCGAGATCCTAACTCAGGTGGCTACCGACAACTTTGGCGGCGGCCGCGAGGCGGCCAAAGCCATGATCGAGGCCTTGGGAGAAGCAGGCGGCAAGGTCGCCGTCCTTCACTACAAGCAGGCAGAATCCTGTCGCCTGCGCGTGGAAGGCTTTCAGTCCATCATTGATCAATACAACCTGGCCGCCGAAGGCAAAATCGATATTGCCATGGAACTGGAAAGTGGTGCCGCCAAGGATCTGGGTTACAAAGCAGCTGAGGACGCCATCCAGGCCACTCCGGAACTGCGCGGTATTTTTGCCATCAATGACCCGGCAGCCCTGGGCGCACGCGCCGCCTTGGAGAAAGCAGGCAAGGCCGATCAAATCATCATCGTCGGGTTTGACGGACAGCCCGAAGGCAAGCAGGCCATCAAGGATGGCAAGATCTTTGCCGACCCGATTCAGTTTCCCGATCGCATGGGCATCGAGGTCGTCCGGTCCATCGTCGCTCATTCCAAGGGAGAGGAGGTGCCCGCCGAACAACTCATTCCCACCCGCCTGTATCGGCAGACCGATGCCATGAACGATCCATCCCTGCAAGCAAGCCAATTCTGAAGAAGTTACGATCCTCTTGTTTCCATCATGAGTGCTCCCTCCAAGGATTTCCTCCCTTCACTGGTCGGCTCCATGTCTATGGGGGCTGCGGGCAACCCCACGGTCAAGATGATCGAGGCGGCCTTTGCCCACCACGGGCTCCACTACCGCTATGTCAACATGGAGGTGACACCGGAGAATCTTGGCAAGGCTGTTGCTGGAGCGGCTGCCATGGGTTTTGTCGGTTTCAACTGCAGCCTTCCCCACAAGGTGAGCGTGATCGATCATCTCGATGGCCTGGGTGAGTCAGCTCGGATCATGGGGGCCGTCAATTGCGTGGTTCGAAGAGACGGGCAATGGATCGGAGAAAACACCGACGGTAAGGGATTCCTTGCCTCCCTGCAGGCCATCACCTCCCCGAATGGAAAGCATGTGGTGGTACTTGGTGCTGGCGGCGCCGCACGAGCCATTGCCGTAGAACTGGGCCTGGCCAGGGCCTCCCACATCACAATCGTCAATCGAGACCGTTCCCGCGGTGAGGCTCTCAGCCACTTGTTGCAGGAATCCGTACTGGTGACATCGTGCTACCAGCCCTGGGACATCCCCTTCACCATGCCCAGGGATGCCGACATCCTAGTCAATGCCACCTCGGTGGGGCTCTATGACGCCGATGCAAGGATCCAAGTGCATCTGGACTCGCTAACCGCCAATCAGGTTGTGGCCGATGTGATTTTCAACCCGCCACAGACCTGGCTGCTTCGCGAGGCGGCTCGCCGCGACTGCCGCACCCTGGACGGGCTAGGCATGATCGTTCAGCAAGGGGTTGTGTGCCTGGATTACTGGACCGGCTGTAAGGCCGATGCAGGTGTCATGCGCGCGGCGGTGGAACAGGCCCTAGGTTTAAACTCAACTCCATAAAACGAACATGAAAACGCTTCTAATATCTCTGTGGCTATTTCTCGGGCTTGCCTCTTCGCAGGCGGCCGATCCCTACCGCATCACCCTCACCAGCAGCTCAAAGCAAATCCAACTCGACCATTGGTCTTTGAGCGGCGCCGATGTCACCCCGGAGCACCCGGACTGGTCTATCACCAAGCAGACCTTGCATGGAGGCAAGCAGGAAGGGGTGGACCTCATTACCGTGGACAACGGCAAAATACGCTTCTCCGTCATCCCGACCCGAGGCATGGGCGTGCTGCAAGCCAGCATGGAGGATGTCGTCCTGGGTTGGGATTCACCAGTCAAGGAAGTGGTCCACCCACAATTCATCCGGCTGGAAGACCGGGGTGGCCTGGGTTGGCTGGAAGGCTTCAATGAATGGATGGTGCGCTGTGGGCTGGAGAGCAACGGTCACCCGGGAACCGATCGCTTCATCAACAATGTCGGGGATGAGGCCACCATGGACCTGACCCTTCATGGCAAAATCGCCAACATCCCGGCCAGTGAAGTCGAAGTGGTGATCGACCGACACCCCCCCTACCGAATCCGCATCTGGGGGAAGGTCGATGAGCGCATGTTCTATGGCCCCAAGCTGGAACTGATAACCGAGATTTCCACCACACCACATTCTGATACCCTCCGCATCGATGACACCATCACCAATCGCGGGGACTATGCGCAGGAGTTTCAGATCCTTTATCATGCCAACTACGGACCCCCCTTGTTGGAAGCAGGGGCGCGCTTTCTGGGTGCAGTGGACACCGTCACCCCCTTCAACGAGCATGCCGCAGAATCGGTCGATGACTACGCTCGTTATACCGCCCCGACTCCTGGTTTTGTGGAACAAGTCTACTGCATCACTCCCCTAAGCGGGCGGGATGGAAAAACCGAGATCGGCCTGGTCAATCGAGCCGGCGACAAGGGGGTTTCCATGAGCTACGCCACCGACACCCTGTCCTACCTGACGCTGTGGAAAAACACGCCTTCATTGGGTGAGGGTTATGTCACCGGCCTGGAACCCGGGACGAATTTCCCCAACAACCGCCGGATCGAACGTCAACACGGGCGCGTGCCCAAGCTCGAAGGGGGTCAGAGCCATCGAGCCAGTATCGACTTCACCCTGCTCAAGGGACAGGCAGCGATTCGAGCCCTGGAAAAGCGCATCGCTCGGATCCAGCAACAGCAGGCGCCCAAGATCCTGCGTAGCCCGGAAAAGAAGGACTGACCCAAAAGCGGTCTCTTTCTGGTTTCAACCTCAGCTCTCCCTCTGCATGGCCTCTCCTTTGCTCGAGATGCGTGGCATCGACAAGCGCTATCCCGGCGTCGATGCGCTGAAGCAGGTAGACCTCACCCTCGAAGCCGGGGAAGTATTGGCACTGATGGGAGAGAATGGCGCTGGTAAGAGCACCCTGATGAAGATCCTAGGAGGGGCGCATCGGCCCGATGACGGTGAGATCCGGATCGCGGGTAAGACCGTCAACATTGCCTCCCCTCAGCAAGCCCGCTCCCTGGGCATTGCCATGATCTATCAGGAATTCAATCTGGTGCCGGGATTGTCAGCGGCCGAGAATGTCTTCCTGGGACAGGAGATTCTCAAGCATAGTGTCATCCAGCACGTGGCTCAACGCGAACGCACCACCATACTGTTGAGAGAACTGGGGATGGACTTTGATCCGGACACTCCCTGCCAGCGTCTGACCATTGCGCAACAGCAATCGGTGGAAATTGCCAGGGCCTTGTGCCTGGAAGCACGGATCCTGGTGTTGGACGAACCCTCGGCCGTACTGACCACCCGCGAGGTCGAGCGTCTCTTTGCCATCATTAAGCAATGCCGAAAGCGGGGTCTGGGGATGATTTACATCGGTCATCGCCTGGATGAAATCTTTCAAGTCGCCGATCGAGTGATGGTGCTGCGCGATGGCGCCCATGCCGGGTGTTTTGCCATCGATCAATGCACACGGGAAGGCCTGATAGAATGCATGGTCGGTCGCCCCCTGGATCAGGAATTTCCCAAGCGCGAACCCAGGCCTGGGGCAGTACGTCTCAAGGCCACGGGTCTCTCGCGAGGCACGGTCGTCCAGGGGGTTTCATTGAAAGCCAGAGGGGGAGAAATCCTAGCCTTGGCTGGCCTGATGGGTGCCGGCCGAACAGAACTGGCCCGACTGCTTTTCGGTGCGGATCGACGGGATGCCGGGACCATTGAACTGGATGGGCAACCCCTCAGCCTGAACTCGCCCGCAGAGGCCATTGCCTCGGGCATCGGCCTGCTCACCGAAGACCGCAAGCTTCAGGGGCTCATACTGCAGCATTCCAGCCGAGACAACTTCGGGTTGCCCAATCTGGATCAGTACCTGCGCAAAGGCATGCTGAGTGGGCAGGCAGAGCAGGCCTCTTTTGAAACGTATGTCCAGGCAATGCGCGTAAAACTCACGGGCCCACAACAGCCTGCAGGGCATCTCAGTGGCGGCAATCAACAGAAGCTGGTCATGGCCAAATGGCTTGCCCGGCACTGCGAGGTTCTGATTTTTGATGAACCCACGCGCGGGATCGACGTGGGGGCCAAGTATGAAATCTATCAATTGATGCACACACTTGCCGACGAAGGAAAAGTGATCCTGATGATCAGCTCGGAACTTCCCGAGGTGCTGGGCATCGCCGATCGCATTCTGGTCATGCACGAAGGACGCCTGACGGGAGAAATCACCCATCCCGCCGAAAGTTCCCAACAGGCCATCATGGAATTAGCGGTTGCCTGAACCCCACTTGGATCATCAGCACATACGTATCTACCTGCCTACCTACCATTAGCCATCATGCCCAGACTGAACTCCCAACTGATCCGCGTCCTCTCCGAGTACGGCATGGTGCTCATGCTCCTGCTTCTGGGCCTATTCTTCAGCCTGATGACCCTCACCGAGCAACAGCCTACCGGAGAAGTCGGAGGCCAACAGGTCGCCAGTGCCATCCTGGCTCAACATTCTCCGGAGGCATCGATCTGGGTAGTGACTCGAGACCTGCCCTCCGATCAGGCCTTTGCCAAAACCCTCACCCGATCACTGGAGGCGGCCGGATATGATCGCATCCATCCGGTCGTAGGGCTGCCCCGCAATGCACGAGCAGCGTTGGTTCAGTGGCAGGATCAAGGCGCCAAGATCGATGCCATCGCAGGTACGGAAGTCACCTCGAGCTGGTTGGTGTTTGCCGACCTGGAAACTTCCTTCCCTGAGGTAGGAAGCCCTCGCATCCACCGCCCGACCCCCTATCGCTGGCCCAACTTTCTAAAGCGGGACAATTTGCTCAACATTACCAACCAGATTGCCGTCATCGCCATCATCGCCATCGGGATGACGACCGTCATCATTTCCGGGGGGATTGATCTCTCCGTGGGAAGTCTGATAGCTTTTTCGGCGGTCCTGGCCTGCCTGCTGATCCGCGAAGTGGGAGGGGCCCTGGATGCCACAGCCATCGGGATGACCTTGGCCTGTCTGGGGGCTCTCTGGGCCTCGGCAGCCATCGGGGGCATCACGGGTGGCCTGATCACTTTCTTTGGAGTGCCTCCTTTCATCGTGACCCTTGGCATGATGCTCATGGCCAGCGGAGCTGCCTATCTGCTCTCTGGAGGTGAATCGGTATATCAGGTGCCCGATCGGTTTGTCTGGCTGGGGCGTGGCACCACCCTGGGTGGCTTTCCCAATGCGGTACTGCTCATGATCCTCCTCTACTTCCTGGCTCATTTCATGATGGGTCGCACCCGCTGGGGTCGCTACCTCTACGCTGTGGGCGGTAACGCCGAAGCGGCACGACTTTCAGGTGTTCCCGTCAAGCGCATCCAGCTCTCGGCCTATGTCCTTTCCGGGGCCCTGGCGGGCTTGGGTGGGGTCATCATGGCCTCACAGCTCAAGAGCGGGGCACCGACCTACGGACAGATGTATGAGCTGTATGTGATTGCCGCGGTAGTGGTGGGCGGCACCAGCCTCTCGGGTGGGGAAGGTAAAATCCTCGGCACCCTAATTGGGGCCTTCATCATCGCTGTGATTCAAAACGGCATGAATCTGATGAACATCGAACCCTACACCCAGAAGGTCATCCTCGGACTGGTCATTCTCCTAGCCGTGCTGCTCGACAAACTCAAGCAACGAGGGCTGGGCAGGCATTAAGAGAAGCGCGCCCGGGAGGAGAAGGGCTGAATCAGGCAGCCACCGCCGGCGTCTGGGGAAAGATACGGTAGAGAAGCAAGTAGATCACCACGCCTGTGACCGATACATACATCCAGAAAGGCCAAGTCCAACGGGCGATTTTGCGGTGTTTCTCAAAGTTTCCTCGAATGGCATGATAAACGGTCATAAGGACCATGGGCACGATGGTAATCGCAAGAAGAAGGTGGGAGGCCAGCAAGGCCAGATACCAAGGGCGAAACCATGCCGGATCCACAAAGCGCGTGTGCGCACTGCCATAGACGCGTTGCATGCCGACGTGATAAATCACATAGCAGGTGAGAAAAAGGGTGGAGGTGATGAGCGCTGATACCATGCATCGCTTGTGACGCTCTTTCTGGTCTCTCTTGATGGCGACGTAACCTGCCAGCAATAAAAGTGCACTGCAGCTGTTAAGAATAGCATTAATCAGTGGAAGATCTTGAAGCTGCATGGCCTTTGAATATTTTCGGCAAAGTTAAAATGCCTCTTGCAGCAGCCGTTGCAAGTCTGCAAGCGCTTCTTCCAGCTGACCCTCTTCCAAGATTTCATAGGCGCCTCTAATCCTGCCGAGGCCATCCATCAGGACGGTCAAGGTGCTGTGAAGGAAAATATCGTTGGGAGATTCCCGCTCGGCCTCTTCTTTTTCAAGCATCACCAGCAGCCATTCTTGGGTGGAGACCCGCACGATCTCTTCCTTGGTCCCTGTCAGAAACTTCCACGATCGGGTGTCGGCCCCAAATTTCCGAGCATACTGGGAGAGGACTTCCGGCGTGTCAAAGTCTGGATCAGTGGTCAGCGACACCAGTCGAACCTCACTCGCCTCCGCAGGCAGTGCTTCCTGCAGTTGCCGCATTTTCTGAGTCATGCGTGCGCAAGGCCCAGGGCAGCGGGTGAAAATGATGTTGGCAAACCAAGGCTGCCCGCGAAAGGTCTGCAGATTGACTGGCTCTCCTTCCTGATCCACTAGGTCCATGGAGGACAAGGCACGAAATACAGGCAAGGCAGCAGAGGTTGACGCATCACCCGCGCCAGATCCAGTCCAATTGATCAGGAAGAGGCCGTAGCCAACGAACAGAAGCAAAAGGACAAGACCCGAACGAAAAAGTTTCCGATAAGCATTGGATCGTGGGTCCATGAGAGTTAGGCAGCTCTAGCCGCGACACCCAAATGGGTGACGCATTAAGACCTTTGTGAGCAAGATCTGAAAAATGGATCGTGCGAGTTATTCAAAAGCACCCGCACCTGCGGCAGCGCCATCGGCCGGAGTGTTCACTGCCAGCCAACTATCGTAATCCGACTGAGAATCGATGTTAAGGAAACCTCCAGTCATAGCAGAGTGGCCGTTTCCGCAAAGCTGGGCGCAATTGATCTGGAAACGACCTTTCTTAATGGGCTTGCACCAAACAGGAATGCTCAACCCCGGGATGGCATCCTGACACATACGAAGGGCAATCACCTTGAATGAGTGAATCACGTCGAGTGAAGAAACGTGAAAAACCACTTCCTTTTCAACGGGGAGGTGGATTTCGTTTAACGTGAAAATGTCATCTTTGCCATTAGGATCCTCGAGATCGCGTCCAAATTTATTGGTCTCATCCACTAGGTCGAATCGTTGCTGTCCAAATAAATCATCTTGGCCGGGGTGCATAAAGTTCCAACCATACTGTTGTGCCATGACACGAATCTGGGTCGATTCCTCTGGAGCAGGCACCTCAGCGACCACTTTTGCCCAGAGCGGTATCGCAAAAACCACCAACAGAATAACCTCCACACCTGCAACAATAATTTCGATGTAAGTGGAAGCATGGCTTTGAGCCCCTCGATAGTCAGCTTTCTTCGGTTTGTTGATGCCGAACTTCCACAAGACATAAAGGTAATAACTCGACCATCCTACAAAAAGTGCGAGCATCAGGTAGTGGATATAACGGATGAAGGTATCAAGATCCTGAGCGCGGTCCGAGGCGTCCACCGGCAGATGGGACATCCAGTTCAGGTTGAATACCTTAAAGATTTCAATAACGATATCGAGCATGGTGAAGTATAAAATTAATGAGTGTAATCATAGTCGGATACACAGGCCTCCTGATCATTTTCCTTAGCATCTGCCTCAAGTGAAAGACGATGGGATCGGTAAATAATGTAGCCAAAGAAAGAGGCAATTCCCATAAGCACGCCATAGACAACCACCATCAGAGTCAGGATCCCCCAGTTCATGCCTTCGGCGAGTTTAGAGTCGCTCTGACCATAGCAGGTGGCGCAGGCCATGAGTGATGGTGACTGCGCAATTGCCAAAAAAGAGAGAGCTACTAAGCACTTAAAAATATTCATTAAAGAAAACTCACTCCTTTCAATTTTTTGAGAAAATAGTAACCATAAACTGGTGTCAAAATAGTTCCAACAAAGGACAGAATCGCATAGATGAGTTGCCAATGGGAATCTGCCTCACCAGACAGCCATTGACGCCCTGTCCAAATCCCCATGAAAATACAAAAAAGAGTGGTACAAATGACAAAAATTAGGTGGAAAGCTTTGAGTGACATGGTGACAAAAATTTAATGATCCATTTCGGTGGCCTCTTCAACAGCAAAACGAACGTCATTAGGAGCAACAGTAAAGTTGGGTTTGTCGCCTGATGCCCATATTGTTAAGCTCATCAATCCCATAAAGAAAAACCATGTGAGACCAAGAGTCATGTAAATGGTTTTTCTTTCTGCATTAAGATGCATGAAAATAAGAGCAACGCAAGAGGCCTTAAAAGTGGCGATGATTAAAGCAACAATTATGTTCGCGGACATGGAACCGAAATCGAAATAACTGACCGCTACGGTCACAATAGTACCAATGATCAGTATTCCGAAAACGAGCAGGTAACTTTTGACCGATTTCTGTATTTCTTCAGGACTATGTCCACTCATAGGTTTCGTTATTTGTTAGGAATTTATCTACTCAAAGAAGGTAAAGGATTGGAAAAAGAAATATCCATACCAAATCAACAAAATGCCAAAATAGACCCGTAACTTCAATTCGGTTGGCGAAGCGTTCCGGGTTAGTTTTCCACAATTTACTTCCGGGACCCCAGAAATAGGCAATTACCAATGCACCACCGACAACGTGTATGGCGTGCAGCCCTGTTAAAGTAAAATAAATAGCAAAAAAAGTGTTGGCCCATGGCCCCCAGTTGGTTCGCTTGTCAATCTCCTCCTTAGAGATTTTGCGGTCCTCGGCATGATGATGGTCGTCACCGGCTTCGTGAGCATGCTCTTCGGCTTCGCTGATCGCTGTCGGCCGATATCCTATGCCTTTCTCTGCTGGATATTCCACAGGGTGACTCAATACAATAAATTCCTCAGTTTCCTCTACTAAGTGACCATCTACGCGCATACCGTTGGTGAGGATCACATCGTGGTGAGTGAACTTAGAATTATACTCATAAGATTTTATAAGCACGAAAAGCAGCGCACAAAAAACTGTAATCCCCTGAAATAATTTAAAGTTTTTGAAATTGTTGAGTTTAAGGCTCGCCCAGGCCATAACAACTGTTACGCTGGAAAGGATTAATATTAGTGTATTTATGAAGCCCGGACCAACATCAAGCAAACCAGTTGGCCAATGTCCATCCATCGCCCCCACTCTAAGAAGTATGTAGGCAGAAAAGAGGGCACCAAATAGCATCACCTCAGAAGCTAGAAAAAGCCAAATGCCAACTTTACCATTATAAAGGCCGGTATCTGGTCGAGCCGTATCCGTGTATGGAACATCCATTGGGCTTGGTTTCTAAGAACAATTAAGCTTTTTGATTTTGAGGTACAAAGTCCGCCTTCGCCCCTGGTATACTATATTCGTATGGACCATTGACGACCTTGATGGGCCCGACAAAATTTCCATGAGGTGGAGGCGTAGGAGTCTGCCAATCCAAAGTTGTGGATTCCCAAGGATTATCTGATTCCACCTTCTTGCCATTTTTGATGCTGTAAAACAGATTGATGATAAATGGAATTTGAGCAATACCCAAAGCGTAAGCAGCGAGGGTGATATTGACGTTCAACTGCAAGTAACGATCGGCCAAACCACCGACCGCGTCTGGATTGTTGGCGATAGAATATCCCACACCACCATCGGCCATACGCCTAAGCATGCCTGCCATACCCTGGGCAAACATGGGCTGGAAAGTGAGATTCATGAACACGAAGGAACACCAAAAGTGAACTCGCCCCCAAAATTCGCTCATGTAGCGACCTGTCAGCTTAGGATACCAAAAATAAATTCCAGCGATGAGGGCAAAAATAGTTCCTGGAGCAACCACGTAATGGAAATGCCCAATGACGTAGTAGGTATCATGAAGAAGAATATCACTATAATTGAACCCAAGAGGCAACCCGGTGAGTCCGCCTATCCCAAACATAGGCAAAAAGGCCAGCGCAAAGAGCATAGGAGTGTTAAAGCGAATGCGTCCTCCCCAAAGCGAAATGAACAGACAGCTCAGAATGATTACGGAAGGAATTGAGATTATCATGGTGGTGGTTTGAAAGAAGGTCGAAATCTTGGTGCCCATCCCTGTTAGATACATGTGGTGTGCCCAAACAATGAAACTCAGAAATCCGAGAACCAAAACGGAATAAACCAAAGATTTGTATCCCCAAATAGGCTTCCGAGTGTTGTTTGCAATAATTTCGGAGACCACTCCCATAGCAGGAAGAATTAGTACATAAACTTCGGGATGACCAAGAAACCAGAATAAATGCTGGTATAGTAGTGGACTTCCCCCTCCACTCACCTCGCTTAAAGTAGAGATGGCAAGACCTGTCGGTAAATAAAAACTCGTTCCTGCTACATTATCCATCAATTGCAGGAGCGAACCCACCTCGAGGGGAGGAAATGCCAAGAGGAGTAGAAAAGCCGTCACGAATTGAGCCCAGCAGAAGAAAGGCAAGCGCATCCAGGTCATTCCTGGTGCTCGCAACTGAATAATGGTCGCTACGAAGTTAACAGCACCAAGCAGAGATGAAGTAATAATGATCACCATTGCCACTAGCCAATAGAATTGACCATCCGTTGGAATAGAGGTGGCGAGCGGCGAATAGGAAGTCCACCCAGCTTGGGCAGGCCCCCCCGGAATGAAAAAGCTAGCAAACATGACCAAACCACCAAGGAGAAAGAGGTGGTAGCTCGCCATATTCAATCTAGGAAACGCCATATCGGGAGCTCCAATTTGAAGGGGCACCACATAATTTCCAAAGGCAGCGAAGGCCAATGGCACCACTGCCAAAAACACCATAATCGTTCCGTGCATGGCACCCAAACTATTATAAAGGTCATTAGATATGGCATACCCTACCAACTCCTTGGTTTGAGGGTCGAGCACTGGTGATGCCATATCTCCCATGATTGCATGCAGAAAGTAACCGATGATAGGAATAGGTTGTCCAGGATAGGCAATAGACCAGCGCATCATGCCAATCAAGAAGAATCCCAAGAGCATGAATAAGAGCGAGGTAAGTCCATACTGAATACCGATAATCTTGTGGTCGGTAGAAAAAATATACTTTTTCCAAAACCCGGGGTCGTGATGATGGGCTTCCCCATGGTCATTATGTTCGTGCCGTGCCTCGTGATGTGCTTGGGGATCTGCTGATTCCATAGTTATTTGATAAACGATATTTAAACCAAGTTTTTGTAGTGAGCGAACTCACACAAATTAATGCGTTTCGTCGTTACCATTCCATGCTGTCCTTATCCAGCTTTGTTAAAGGTCATCGCCAACAACAGCAGAGGAAGGTAAATAATCGAATAAAAAAACAATTGTCGAGCCCTACTTCGGTCGATCACTGCACAAAAGCGACAGGATTGCCATACAAAGCCTAGACCAAGAATCAAGGCAGCAGCACCATAAACCCAGCCTGCAGTTTCAAAATACACGGGCGCAAGGCTGATAGGCAACAGTAGCAGGGCGTAGGCTAGAGCGTGCCGTGTGGTTAGAATGCCTTTGGGATCGACGCGCGGCATCATACAATAGCCTGCCTGTTCGTATTGATCCTGATACATCCAAGCAATGGCCAAAAAATGAGGCATCTGCCAAAGCAAAAGAATGAGAAACAAGGACCAACCGCCTGCCCCAAGTGAGCCCGTCGAAGCCGTCCACCCCATCAAGGGAGGAAGCGCACCGGGGACAGCCCCAACAAGGGTGTTCCAAACGGTCAAACGTTTGAGGGGGGTATAAACACAAAGATAAAGGCCCAGAGTCAATGCTCCAAGCAAGCAAGTCAGCAAGTTGACTTTCCACATGAGATATATAATGCCCATTAGGGAAAGGGCTACTCCAAACCAGAAAGCTTTTTCTGGCATCATCCATCCCGACGGGAGGGGTCTTTTTGCAGTGCGCGGCATCTGCGCATCAAGATCACGCTCCATGTATTGATTGAGAACCGAAGCTCCACAGGCAAGCAGACCTGTACCAAAAAGAGTGTTGAAGAGGAGCAACCAATCCATGCTTCCCGAGGAAGCAAGGTAGAAGCCTGACAAAGCGGTAAGCAATACCAAGGCTGTCAGGCGCGCTTTCACCAATTCAGCGAAAACACTCCAAGCAGATCGCGCGATCCCTGTATCAGATTCCATGATTTCTACTGTTGATTTCATGCGCCTGCAGAAGACCATTCGGGTTTAAGACTCGATGTCACTTCAGCCTTTAGACTGACCGGAGATGGAACGTTGACCAATGAAAGCGAACGCTGCGCGGCCAAGATCATAAGACAACCCGTTACGAGGGTCAATGCACCGATCAGCACATGCAGCGTGGCCAGATCGGCAGCCTTGTTGCTCAACACCGTTGCGACTCCCAATGTAGCTTGGAGTGAAATGAGGGAAAAGAAAGCGGTCACTCCACGCGACATGGGATGATGCCATCCAAGCCGCTTGATGGTCCACACCGTCAAACCGCAAGTTACCAGCAACAACACAACAGCCATGACACGGTGAACCATGTGGACATGAATGTGGGAGGCAGTGATAGGTTCGAATTCGCGGTGATCCAAACGCTCTGCGTTGACTTGATCTAAGAACGCAGCATCGGTCGGCGGCCACAGGTATTGGTCGTAAGCAAGAGGGAAGCCTGAGACCGCGAGACCTGCGTGCTGATGACGCATGGTGGCCCCGAGGAGCAGTTGAACCAATACCAGCAGGCTCAGGACAAACAGGGCAGCCGAAACCCGTCGCACCGACTGAGAATGATGAGATGCCACGGACTTGAGGCGTTGCCACCAAGGTGAGACCACCAAGACAATCGAAGCCATTAGAACCAGAAAAATTTGAGCCAAAGTCGCATGAAAGATGCCTATTTGATCGGCGTAAAGAGTGACCCTTAATCCTCCAAGCATACCTTGGACGACTACCAGACCCAATGCAACCATTGCCATCCGACCAATCGACTTGGGGGCAGGCTCCATTCGAGGCCAGAAGAACGAGACGACCCAAGCCATGGCCGCGAAGCCTAAAGTGATGGAGAGGTGCTGCGCCTGGTTTTCTTGGATTCGTAAAAACACTACCAAGGATGCCAATAGCCCCAGTGGAAAGAATCCATAACGTAACCAGAGACGACCGTTTTTACCCTGAGCCCACACGGCAAGAAGAAGTGTCATAAAACCCACCACCGAGGCCACTAGGCGATGGGAATGCTCCCAAAAGATCCCTCCGATCCATTGGGAAAAGGGAAAATAGAACATGTTGTATCCATAGGTGTTGGGCCAATCCGGAACGGACATCCCAACACCCTGGCTGGTCACTACCCCCCCGACACCGATGAGCAACCATGTCATGAGACAGGTCAATACTGCAAACCAGCGAAATGCGGAGGATGTCAGGGTGGTCACTTTTCGGAGAATCAAGAAAAACGTCCCCTATGACTCGAGGAGCCGTAGGGGACGGAAAGAATTATTTAGAGATATCAACCACGAAATCTACCGAACCGCCTTGATCGGTCACAGTCACTTCAGAAGCAATGCCGACACCTTTAGTGTGGGTCTTTCGATGAACAGCCTCAATTTGATACTTTCCTGGAGGCACATTTTTGATGGTGAAAGAGCCGTCGGCCTTGGTCACCGCAAAATGTCCGTGTTCCACATAACCCACATAGGCGAACATCCATGGATGCACGTCGCACTTGAAGCGCAAAAAAACTTCAGGTTTATCCCACGAAAAAGTAAGTGCCGGACCATTAGGAAGCTGAGCCTTGTTATATTCCTTACCCGCTTTTTTAGGTGTAGGATGCACGTTGTGCAAAACTGGATCCGAGTTGAGCACTTTGATGGTTTGTCCAACCTGAGCTCCGATCACGTATGGAGAATATTCGCAGGATTTCTGGTCAAGAACTACCGCTTTCTCGGGAGCTTTGGTAGCATCCACATTTTTGAGGTAAACAAAAACATCTGCCAGCCCGCCGCTGGCGTCTTTGACATAGAATCGAGTCGTCGGAGTGACACCCGGCTTCACGGTCTTCTTGCACATGGGGTCAAGAGGCAATTTAAGTTCCCCGGAAGGCTCTCCTTTAAGGGTCACTTTGCCAGTAATGTCTCCGCAGAAAGCGGCGAGTGATGAGGCAGCTAGGACTGCCAGTGTGAGTAAACGATGTTTGAAGTTCATGGTGCTTAAGAAGTCAGAGAATTCCCTTCAACAGGTATAAGTTAGCATTGCAATTAGAGGGTTCAAGTCATTTGTGAAATTTTTCACAAAGCCTCTCCACATTTCATTAGACTGATAAAGTGGCAGGAGTATTCAATTAGCAAACTCAATTTTAGTCATATTTAAAATTAGCTAATCTAATAAGTACTGGTTATTAATATGTTGATCCAGTTGGGCCATTTTCAGCGCCGTCTGAGCAGCCTCTCCGCCCCTGTTGAATTTTGGATCCAGACAGCGCTCCTGAGCCTGGGTTTCATTTTCCACCAAAAGAACCTCATGGATGATGGGGATCCCAAAATGCGACTGCTGTCGGGTAATTTCGTGAGTCACTGCCTCGGTAATAAATCTTGCATGCTGAGTGGCCCCTTGAATAACAACCCCAAGACACAGCAAGGCACCAAACCGAGGGTGGCGTGAGGCGCCCATCTTGGAGGTGATGAGTGGTATTTCGTAGGCTCCAGGGACCCGGATTAAATGAATGGATTCCTTAGGCATCCCGACTCCCTTGAGGACATCCATAGCACCCTCAAGCATGCCGTCGACAAAACGCGAGTTGTAGAGGGACGCCACGATCCCCACAGGCCTGGGGCTGGGCTCCAGGATCTCAGCTTTGATTTCCTTAAGCATAGCAATGAGGAAGAATGAATGAAAAACCTTGGCTAAACAAGCGGGTAACTCGGCTAAAGCATATGACCCATGCGAGATTTCTTGGTCTCCAGGTACCGCTCATTGTGGGGATTTGGCTCTACGGTAATGGGCAGTTGCTCATCCACCTTCAGGCCATAACCTTCTAAGCCGATCATCTTTTTGGGGTTATTGGTGAGAAGCCGGATGGATTGGAGCCCCAAGTCCACCAGAATTTGAGCGCCGATGCCGTATTCCCTGAGGTCCATCCCATAGCCAAGCTTGAGATTGGCGTCGACGGTATCCAACCCCTCCTCCTGCAATTTGTATGCCTTGATCTTGGGGGCCAGGCCAATACCTCGTCCTTCCTGACGCATGTAGAGAATGACTCCTGCACCTTCCTGCTCGATGCGGGCCATGGCTTTTTGCAACTGCGGGCCACAATCACAACGGCGGGAACCAAAGACATCGCCAGTGAGGCATTCACTGTGGACACGGACCAGCACCCCTTCCTTGCCGCTGACATTTCCCTTGACTAGCGCGACATGTTGCTGGCCGTCGATTTTCGATTGGTAGAGATGCATCCTGAAGTCACCATAATTGGTGGGCATTTGCACCACCTCAATGACATCGACGAGCTGCTCACTGCGACGTCGGTATTCGATCAGGTTCGCGATACTGCAGATCCGGAGCCGGTGTTTACTGGCAAACTCCAGGAGCTGAGGCAACCGTGCCATGGTGCCATCATCGTTCATGATTTCACAAATCATGGCAATGGGGCGACAACCTGCCATGCGTGCCAGGTCCAGGGCAGCCTCCGTATGGCCAGCTCGCTGCAGAACGCCACCTGACTTGGCGCGGAGAGGGAAGATGTGTCCCGGCTGTACCAGATCCGAAGGAGTGCTGCTGGGGTTGGCCATCACCTGGACCGTCAAGGCGCGGTCTGGACCACTGATGCCACTGGTAATCCCCTCGGCAGCATCCACACTGACTTGAAAATCGGTTCGGAAAGAATCGCGATTATCCGAAACCATTTCTGAAATACCCAGCTGGCGAAGGCGCTCTTCAGTTGTCGGCACACAGATCAAACCTCCCCCCATCTTGGCCATGAAAGTCACCGCCTCGGCATTGACCCACTGACCTGCCATCACCAGATCGCCTTCGTTCTCGCGATGTTCATCATCCACGACGACCACCATCTGTCCCTGACTGATGGCCTGGATCACATCTTCAATGGGATCCAATAGTTTGGAGGGAGTGGCTGATTGGGTTTCCTGACTCATAGAGACTTGCTTGAAATGTCCTTCACTGAATGCAAAAGCATCCTTATCATGCCATGCATGGGGCAGCCGGCAAGTAATTCTAAAGCATGAACCCTTTCGATCAAAAACTCAAGGAGCACCAGAGACGGCTTGAAAGATCCGCCTTGGAAACGCTCCAGATTAATGTGGGGCGTAAATGCAACCAGGCCTGCCGCCATTGCCATGTGGATGCGGCACCCTGGAGAAGTGAAATGATGGATACCACGACGGCTCACCGCATCTTTGAGTGGATCGAACGCTACCCCCCAAAAGTCGTGGACATTACGGGAGGAGCCCCTGAACTCAGTGCATTCTTTCAACCCCTGGTCAAGGTATCTCGAGGTGCCGGATGTCGGGTCATTGACCGGAACAACCTGACCATCCTCGAAGAGCCTGGTTTCGAGACCCTCCATGAATTTTTGGCCGAACACGAAGTTGAGATCATTGCTTCACTACCTTGCTACGAGCCTGAAAACGTGCATAAGCAACGTGGGAAAGGCGTTTTTGACAAGAGTATTCGTGGCCTTCTAAAGCTCAACTCCATGGGCTATGGCTGCGGAAAGCTTCCACTCCATCTGGTCTACAATCCCGTGGGCGCTTCCCTTCCGGGGCCTCAGGCAGCCCTCGAAGAGGATTACCGCAAAGCACTCAAGGAGAGTCACGGAGTTCATTTTGATCGCCTGCTTACCTTAACCAACCAACCCATTGCCCGTTTCGCGAAAGATTTAAGAGCCAGAGGGCAATGGGAAGGTTACATGGAACTGCTGGCCCAGGCGTTCAATCCGGACACCCTGGAGGGCTTGATGTGCCGTTCCACCATCAACGTCGGCTACCAGGGAGAACTTTTTGATTGCGACTTCAATCAAATGCTGGGGCTCCATATGGCTGGAAAAAAACCCATCCATCTCTGGGAAGTGGTTCCAGAGCACTGGTCCAGGCTTCCCATCACCACCGGAGCCCATTGCCTCGCCTGCTCGGCAGGTGCGGGCAGCAGTTGCACCGGAGCCCTCACCGGATGAATCCTGCACCCGACAAGGTGTCCACCACGTGCATTCTGGTGGTGGGCCTGGGAGCCGTGGGAAGCGCCACACTTTACCAATTAGCGCTCCGGGGAATCGCCTGCCACGGCATCGATGCGCATCATCCCCCCGCACGCTCTGGGTTCATCTCACGACCAGACCCGGATCAGGCGGCTGGCCGCAGGGGAAGGCGCCGCCTACGTACTTTTGGTTTAGACTTCTCATGCTATTTGGCGCTCACTGGAATCCCAGGCCCAAACAAGCTTGCTGCATACCTGCGGCGGATTGGTTTTTGGAGGCAGGCATGAGAGGCTGCAGGCCCACGGAAGTGCAGATTTCCTCCAGACATCCTTCGATGCAGCCAACAAGCATTATATCCAACATGAGCG
>Ga0160423_10000657_pt1 | contig 28703 bp, 23 predicted proteins | sample CRUFie14St8metaG_FD_108191 | JGI IMG/M metagenome (GOLD analysis project Ga0160423, IMG submission 108191) | Marine microbial communities from the Costa Rica Dome - CRUD Field 142mm St8 metaG | ecosystem: Environmental > Aquatic > Marine > Oceanic > Photic zone | place: Costa Rica: the Eastern...
CTAAAATGATGTTATTCGCTGTACGAACTTCATCCATAATCTTCTTTAAGCGCTCCTCAAATTCACCTCGATATTTAGTACCTGCAATTAACAGTCCAATATCTAAAGCAACGACCATCTTATCGTCAAGTGTATCTGGAATATCTTTGTTTGCGATTCTTTGTGCTAAACCTTCAGCAATTGCTGTTTTACCAACACCAGGCTCACCGATTAAGACAGGGTTATTTTTCGTTCTTCGACCAAGAATTTGAATAACTCGTTCAATTTCTTTTGCTCGTCCAACAACTGGATCTAAACGTCCCTCTGTCGCTTTTTGAGTTAAGTTAGTACCAAACTCAGCTAAAGTAGGTGTCTTACTACGAGTTGCATTTGATCCACTAGCAACTTCAGTATTTTCACCTAGTGAGCGGATAATTTGACTGCGAACTTTTGATAGGTCAACACTTAAATTTTCAAGAACACGTGCTGCAACGCCTTCTCCCTCTCGAATTAGACCAAGAAGTAGGTGCTCAGTACCAATATAGTTATGACCTAATTGACGAGCTTCCTCTAAAGAAAGCTCAAGCACTCTTTTTGCTCGAGGGGTAAAAGGGATTTCAACAGCTACAAAACCAGAACCACGTCCAATAATCTTTTCAACTTCTACACGCGCATCTTTCAGATTAACGCCCATTGATTTAAGAACTTTTGGTCCAATTCCAGTACCTTCACCGATTAATCCTAAAAGAATTTGCTCAGTACCTACAAAGTTATGCCCAAGGCGTCTAGCTTCTTCTTGAGCTAGCATAATAACTTTGATGGCTTTTTCCGTAAAACGTTCAAACATTTTTTTCGTACGTATGACGAAATTATCATTATCTTTGATACTTAATATAATACCATACTTTATGTCTTTTTCCCCCAGCTATTCAAATTGGTCGTTAGATATAAAACTTCGAAAAAAGCTCGACTTATAGTCCATAATGTTTGACTTACTAAAGAACAATGTCTTATAATTTCTATCATAACCAATTTGACGCGCTCTTAGTTCAGTTGGTAGAACGTAGGTTTCCAAAACCTGATGTCGTGGGTTCAAGTCCTACAGGGCGTGTTTATTACAAGCTTTATTCTTTTACACTCTAGTGATATTATTTATATTATAAAGTTTTTGGAGAGGTGGCTGAGTGGTTGAAAGCTTCAGATTGCTAATCTGATGTACGTTTTTAATGTACCGTGGGTTCGAATCCCATCCTCTCCTTTTTTGTTTCTAGATTTAAATTGATAATTCCAACCTAAACAAGACAAAGAAATGTTATAATTGTATCAGTTAATAAAAATAAACGTGTTACTTAAGAACAAATGGATATTTTAAGCCTAGGATGGTCTTCTCTAATGGTTATGTTCAGTTTCTCTCTAGCATTAGTAGTTTGGGGTAGAAACGGATTCTAATATAATTACTAGAAAGACTTTTATAAAATAGAATTAATTAAAATCAATCATGGCAAAAGAAATATTTACTGTCGCAGGAGTTATGTGGGCTTTAACTTTAACAGGTCTTAGCGTTGGTTTCGGGCTTCTGAAAATTCAAGGTGAATAGTACAATTTAACCTAAAATCTAAATTTAAAATGGATTTACTTGAAACTAGTTGGTTTTTAATCTCAGCTCTTATCATTGGAATTGTTTTATTAGTAGATCCAAAGAGTTCCTTAACCGGATCGGGTACAAACGCTGTCTTAGGTCTGTTCTCAAGTCCTAGTTCTGGCCAACAGTTTATCTATACTTTTAGTGCAATACTTATACTATTGTTTTATGTTTTAACAACCGTGTTAAGTTTAATCGGTTAAATAAAACGAAAAAATTAGACGAGAAGAAACTATTCCTTCCCGTCTAATTTTTTTTAGGCAAAAAATGCTATGTTTGCTAATAGTGTATATGCCACTACATCGCCTCCAAAAGCTCCAATGCTAAAACCACTTGTGAATTCTCTCCATCCTTTAGAAGACTCTAAACCTTCTAGTTTTCCATCGTCTTGGAACTGTGCTAATCCGTAAATAGTTAGGCCTAATGTTAAAATTAGGATTAAACCTAACGCTGATAGGAAGCCTACTAGTAAAGCGTTCTCTGAATTTCTAAGAGGACCTAGAATATAGAATGGTCCAATAAGGAAATATCCATGAGCCATACCAATTTCAAGCCCGCGTAAAAGTGGTGATAACCCTTTTCTGTAAATTGGTAAGTTTCCAAGATACAGTTTAGTGGCTGTTGAAGTCGTTACTGGCGTAGATAAGTTTCCTACAAAAGGATCGTTATTATACGGTTTAATAAATTCGCTCATGTACTAAATTTTCTGTAAAAATTTATCTTGCATTAATTTTATTATATCCTTCAAAATTTTTTATTTTACACTTAATAAATATTTTGTAAACTAAAAGTAACTTGATCTCTTATTTAAGCAAATTAAACTTTTTCAAAACGGCTTTAAACAGTGCTAAAGCATTAAAACGTAAAGTATTTTATTTACAATACCTCTAAATTCAATTTAAGAAATTAATATAATAAAACAAAATTACCAAATGAATACTGCAACTATTGATCCTTCAAAAGTTCTACAAATAAATGGCTCTAAGTATGTTTTAAATTCCGTTATGACAATTCGTCAGTTAATGGATTATTTAGGTTTCAACCAAAATGTAATTGTAATTGATTACAATGGAACAATACTAGAAAAAGGTTTGTGGCAACAAACATATATTAATGACAAAGATTGTCTGGAAATACTTTCAATCGCTGGTGGTGGTTAAGTCGTTTTCTAAAAATCGGGATGACAGGATTTGAACCTGCGACACCCTGCTCCCAAGGCAGATGCGCTACCAAACTGCGCTACATCCCGTTAATCTAAATAGTAACGTATATACTTCAATTATTCAATCTTTATTTTTGTTTAACTAAAAAATCCTAAGAGGTTGATCGATATTTCTATCGATCAACCTCTTAGGATTTTCAATTAAATTAAAACTTTCCTTTCGGACGCTTCTTTTTAACCAAACTTACCTGTAGTTGAGGCAATTACAAACGGTGCGTATGTAAAGATGTAACCAACTGCGAAGTGCGCAAGACCTACAAGACGGGCTTGAACAATTGATAGAGCAATCGGCTTATCTTTCCAACGAACTAGGTTTGCAATAGGTGTACGCTCGTGCGCCCACACTAGAGTCTCGATAAGCTCTTGCCAGTAACCACGCCACGAAATTAGGAACATGAAACCTGTTGCCCAAATTAGGTGACCAAATAGGAACATCCAAGCCCATACAGCTTGTGCGTTCATACCAAAGGCGTTATAACCGTTGATTAGTGGCGATGAGTTTAACCATAGGTAGTCACGAAGCCAACCCATAATGTAAGTTGACGATTCGTTGAATGCTGCAGCGTTACCACCCCAGATTGTCATGTGCTTCCAGTGCCAGTAGAATGTTACCCATCCAATTGTGTTTAACATCCAGAACATAGCTAGATAGAAAGCATCCCATGCTGAGATATCACAAGTACCACCACGGCCTGGACCGTCACAAGGGAAACTGTAACCAAAGTCTTTCTTATCAGGCATTAGTTTAGAACCACGAGCGTCTAAAGCACCCTTAACAAGAATTAGTGTTGTTGTGTGAAGTCCTAATGCAATCGCGTGGTGAACTAAGAAATCACCAGGCCCGATAGTTAAGAACAGTGAGTTTTTACCACTGTTGATTGCTTCAATCCAACCTGGTAGCCAAATTTTACTACTTGCAACACTAGCAGCACTAGTTGAAGAAGATAGTAAAACATCGAATCCGTAAACAGCTTTACCTGATGCAGCTTGGATAAACTGAGCAAAAACTGGCTCGAATAAGATTTGCTTTTCAGGAGTACCGAAAGCTACACACGTATCGTTGTGGATGTATAGACCAAGAGTGTGGAAACCTAGGAATAAACTTACCCAACTTAAGTGTGAAATGATTGCTTCTTTGTGTTGAAGCATTCTAGCAAGCACGTTATCTTTGTTAACTTCTGGATCGTAATCTCTTACAAAGAAAATAGCACCGTGTGCAAATGCACCAACCATTAGGAAACCAGCGATGTACTGGTGGTGAGTATAAAGTGCTGCTTGTGTAACGTAGTCCTTCGCCATGAAAGCGTATGAAGGAAGCGCATACATGTGTTGTGCAACTAATGATGTTGCTACACCAATAGAAGCTAGAGCAAGACCTAGCTGCATGTGTAAACTATTAGTAATAGTTTCGAATAGACCTCGGTGACCCGCGCCTAAACGTCCTTTAGGTGGAACGTGAGCATCTAAGATCTCTTTCATGCTGTGACCAATACCCCAGTTTGTACGGTACATGTGTCCCGCAAAAATAAACACAATCGCAATCGCTAAATGGTGGTGTGCAATATCTGTTAACCACATAGATTGAGTTTGTGGGTGGAAACCACCTAGGAATGTCAGAATAGCAGTACCCGCACCTTCGTTTGTACCGAAGATGTGGCTAGCTGTATCTGGGTTCTCAGCATAAACACCCCAGTTTCCTGAGAAGAAAGGTGTTAGTCCTTCAGGGTGAGGAATTTGCGTTGTGAAGTTATCCCAACGAATGTGTTGACCACGAGACTCAGGAATTGCCACGTGAATTAAGTGACCAGACCAAGCTAGTGAACTTACACCAAATAAACCTGAAAGGTGGTGGTTAAGTCTTGACTCATTGTTCTTGAACCAAGCTAAACCTGGACGGAACTTAGGCTGTAAGTGTAACCAACCTGCAAACAGAAGTGCGCAAGAAAGACACAGTAGACCTAATGCACCAAAGTAAAGATCAGTGTTTGATCTCATACCAATTGTGTACCACCAGTGGTATACACCAGAAGTAGCAATGTTTACTGGGTAAGATACTCCACCTCTAGTAAAAGCTTTAATAGCTGATTGACCAAAGTGTGGATCCCAAATTGCGTGTGCAATTGGCTTAACTTTTAATGGGTTTAAAACCCATTGTTGGAAGTTACCCTGCCACGCTACGTGGAACAGGTTCCCAGATGTCCATAAAAAGATGATAGCCAGATGACCAAAATGTGAAGCGAAAATCTTTTGGTAAAGACTCTCTTCAGTCATTCCGTCATGGCTTTCTAAATCGTGGGCAGTTGCTACACCGTACCAGATTCTTCTAGTAGCGGGATCTTGAGCAAGTGCCTGACTAAACTTAGGAAATTTAGTAGCCATATTTTTTTAATTCTCCGTTTTTGATAATTAACCCACGGCAGTAATTCTTGCTAAGAAGAATGACCATGTTGTACCGATACCGCCCAGAAGATAGTGAGCTAATCCTGATGCACGACCTTGTGTAATACTTAGAGCACGAGGTTGGATAGCAGGAGCTAACTTAAGTTTGTTGTGCGCCCAAACAATTGATTCAATAAGTTCCTGCCAGTAACCACGTCCACTAAATAGGAACATTAGACTGAATGCCCAAATAAAGTGAGCACCTAGGAAAATTAGACCATATGCTGAACCAGATGATCCGTATGATTGAATAACGTTTGCTGCTTGCGACCATAGGAAGTCACGAAGCCAACCGTTAACGTCGACTGCACTGTTAGGGAAGTTACCACCAGTAATATGAGAAATCTTACCACTAGATGAGATTGTACCCCAAACATCTGATTGCATTTTCCAGCTGAAGTGGAAAATTGTTACTGAGATACAGTTGTACATCCAGAATAAACCTAAGAAAACGTGATCCCATGCTGATACTTGACAAGTACCACCACGACCAGGACCGTCACAAGGGAAACGGAAACCTAAGTTTGCCTTATCTGGAATTAGACGAGAGCTACGAGCAAACAGTGTACCTTTAAGTAGAATCAGTACTGTTACGTGAATAGTAAAGGCATGAACATGGTGAACCATGAAATCTGCCGTACCTAGAGAAATAGGCATCATCGCAATTTTACCGTTTACTGCAACAATATCACCACCAAAAGCATAACTTGCTGTTGATAGAGCGTTTGGAGCAGTGCTACCTGGAGCTAATGTGTGTAATGATTGAACCCACTTAGCAAAGATAGGCTGTAGTTGAATTGCTTTATCTGAGAATGTATCTTGAGGTCGACCTAATGCACGCATTGTGTCGTTGTGAATGTATAAACCGAAACTGTGCATACCTAAGAAGATACATACCCAGTTTAGGTGTGAAATAATAGCATCACGGTGACGTAGTACACGGTCTAACAGGTTGTTGTATGATTGTACAGGACTGTAGTCACGAACCATAAAGATAGAAGCGTGAGCTCCAGCACCAACAACACAGAAACCACCAATCCACATGTGGTGAGTGAATAGTGATAGTTGTGTCGCATAATCAATACCAATGTAAGGATACGGCGGCATCGCGTACATGTGGTGTGCAACAATAATACTTAGAGATCCCATCATAGCTAAGTTAATTGATAACTGTGCGTGCCATGAAGTAGTTAGGATTTCGTAAAGACCTTTGTGGCCTTCTCCTGTTAATGGACCTTTGTGTGCTTCAAGAATCTCTTTCATGCTGTGACCAATACCCCAGTTAGTACGGTACATGTGCCCAGCAAAAATGAATAATACTGCAAGTGCTAAGTGGTGGTGAGCAGTGTCACTTAACCATAGACTTCCAGTAATTGGGTTTAGACCACCTTTAAACGTAAGGAAATCAGAATACTCGCTCCAGTTAAGACTGAAGAACGGTAATAACCCTTTCTTGAAACTTGGGTATAGTTGACCCATAAGCTCTTGGTTGAAAAGAAGCTCATGTGGTAGTGGAATTTCTTGAGGCGCTACACCTGCGTCAAGAAGCTTGTTTACTGGTAAACTAATGTGAATTTGGTGACCAGACCATGATAAACAACCTAGACCAAGTAAACCGGCTAAGTGGTGGTTCATCATTGATTCAACGTTCTGGAACCATTCTAGTTTTGGAGCTGCTTTGTGGTAGTGGAACCAACCTGCAAACATCATTGCTGCAGACATTAGTAGACCACCAATCGCTGTCCAATATAGTTCAGTTTCATTAGTAATACCGCAAGCACGCCACATCTCGAACCAACCAGATGTAACTTGAACACCAGAGAATCCACCTCCCATGTCCCCATTTAAGATTTCTTGCCCTACAATAGGCCAAACAACTTGCGAACTTGGCTTAACCGTCGTTGGACTAGTTAACCAAGCTGAATAGTTTGAAAAACGTGCACCGTGGAACCACATACCACTAATCCATAGGAAAATTAGTGATAGTTGACCAAAGTGCGCACTGAAAATTTTTCTTGAAATATCTTCTAACGAATTAGTCTGGCTATCAAAATCGTGAGCATCTGCGTGTAAGTTCCAAATCCAAGTAGTTGTTTTTGGTCCTTTAGCTAATGTTCGAGAAAAGTGTCCAGGCTGTGCCCACTTCTCAAAGGAAGTAGCTACCGGGTTCTTGTCTACTACGACTTTAACTTTCTTAGCCTCTAATTCTTTCGAGCTAACTTTCATTTTTACTCTCCTTTTTTGAGACTTACAAATACGAAATATTTAAACCGTTTCTAAAAATTATTAATGAGTCTAAATAATAACAAAAAAAACAAACCTTAAGACTAGACTTCAAACGAATATAAATCTTTCTAATTACATATTTTACTTTAAAAAAGCAAACTTTAGCCCTCTTTTTTTCAAACTTCCCTTAAACTGGTTCGATTTATCTTGTTATCTTCAATATTATGAAAAAAAATTCTCTTTTCTTATTTGAAATAAGAAAAGAGAATTTTTTAGAGAACTAGTTATTACATTGCTTTAGCGTCTGCAATAGCTTTCTTTAATGATTCCTCTGAGCTATCAGAAAGCTTCATTTCACTCTTAATAGTTGAAAGAAGTTGAGGAGTTGAACTCTTCAGGTAGTTTCTTAGCTTCTCTAGGAATGACTTAACGTCTGCTACTTCTACATCATCAAGGAAACCGTTAATTCCAGTGTAGATTACACATACTTGCTCTTCTACAGGGATTGGAGCGTTCTGTGCTTGCTTAAGCATCTCTTGAAGACGCTTACCACGAGCAAGCTCGTTTTGAGTAGCTTGGTCTAGATCTGAAGCGAATTGTGAGAATGCCTCAAGTTCTGCGAACTGAGCAAGCTCTAGCTTAAGCTTACCAGCAACCTGCTTCATAGCTTTAATCTGTGCAGCTGAACCTACACGTGATACCGAAATACCTACGTTGATCGCTGGACGGATACCTGCGTTGAATAGATCACCAGAAAGGAAGATCTGACCATCTGTAATACTAATTACGTTTGTTGGGATATATGCTGATACGTCTCCGGCTTGTGTTTCAATAATCGGAAGAGCAGTCATACTACCACCACCAAGTGCATCACTTAGCTTCGCTGCACGCTCTAGTAGACGTGAGTGAAGGTAGAATACATCACCTGGGTATGCCTCACGTCCTGGTGGACGACGAAGAAGTAGTGACATTTGACGGTATGCAGAAGCTTGCTTAGATAGGTCATCGTAAATAGCAAGTGTTGCTTTACCGTTGTACATGAAGTACTCAGCTAGAGCAGCTCCTGTGTATGGAGCGATGTACTGAAGTGTAGCAGGATCGTCAGCGTTTGCAGCTACAACGATTGTGTAAGAACTAGCACCTCTTTCTTCTAGTGAAGTACAAACTGCAGCTACTGATGAAGCCTTTTGACCAACAGCAACGTAAACACAAATTACATCTTCACCTTTTTGGTTTAGAATTGTATCGATCGCTACAGAAGTCTTTCCTGTTTGACGGTCACCAATGATAAGCTCACGCTGTCCACGACCAATTGGGATCATTGCATCAATTGCAGTAATACCTGTTTGAACCGGCTCACAAACTGACTTACGTGTAATGATACCAGGAGCAACCGCTTCTACAAGTCTTGACTCAGTACTTGCGATGTCACCTTTACCATCAAGTGGTCTAGCTAGTGCGTCTACAACACGCCCTAGGAAAGCATCACCTACAGGAACCTGCGCAATCTTTCCAGTTGAACGTACAGAACTACCTTCTAGAATATCTAGCCCTGTACCCATTAGTACAGCACCAACGTTATCGTTCTCAAGGTTAAGTGCGATACCGATAGTCTTGTCTTCGAATTCTAGAAGCTCTCCAGCCATAACCTGCTCAAGGCCATAAACACGTGCAATACCGTCTCCAATTTGAAGAACTGTACCTACGTTATCGATTTGAACTTCTTGATCGTAACTTTCAATTTGTTGACGGATAATGTTACTAATCTCGTCAGGTCTAATGTTGATCATATTTCCCTCTAGATTTTTTTTATTTAAAGAGTCGTTTTAATTTAAAGATTTTATAAAAGATCCAGTTATCTTAAATAAAATACAAAACAAATTTTCCTATGCACCTAAAAGGTAACTAATTTGTTTTAGTTGACCGCGGATACTTGTATCGATCATTTTAGATCCGATTTCAATAGTGAAACCACCAATTAGTTGAGGATCTACTTTAAGAGCAAGCTTAATTTGCTTAGCACCTGTAATTTTCTTTAGTTTTTCCGCAATTTGTTTCTGCTGGTCTGCAGAAAGCTTAATAGACGAAGTAATCTTTGCGATTTCAATCGACTCTTGCTTGTATGATAGCTCTAAGAATTTTTGAGCAATACTATCAAGAACTTCGATACGGCTTCTATCTACTAGGAGTAATAAGAACTTTAAAGTGTTACCACTAATTTGCTCGCCAAGAATATCTTTGACTACGTTCTTTTTAGCATCTCGAGTAATTAAAGGATTACCTAAGAATTTTTTTAAATCAGACGAGTTTGCAAGAAACTGTGAAACGATGTTCATATCGTTTGTAGTTTCCTTTAAAGAGTCATTTGATTTAGCTAAATCGAGAAGTGCCTCAGCATATGGCTCCGCAACTTTACTTAAAACAATTGACATAATTTAGTCGGCTAATTTAGAAATATTTCTATCAATAATTTGTTGTTGTAAACTCGAGTTTAGCTTACCTTCTAACTGCATAGTAATTCTCTGCAGTGCTAAAGTAGCAACGTAATCTGAGATTTGCTTACGTACTCGAGCCTCAATTGTTGAGATTTGAAGCTTCGCAGTTGCTGTTAAACGCTCAATTTCCTCTTTACCGTTTGTTAAGATTGAACTCTTAACTTGGGCAGCAGTTTGTTGTGCATCTTTTTGAATTGAATCAATTACAATTTGCGCTTGAGCTAACTTAGTCTCACCTTCAGTTAGTCTAGTTGTAGCTTCTTGTAGTTTTTCTTCTGATTCTTGGATTGCGGCAAGAATCTTTTGCTGACGCTCTGAAAGACTTTCAGATAGGGCTCCACTTAATAGGTAGAATAAACCCCCAACTAAAATAGAAAGGTTAATCAGATTAGATTCGAAAATATCAAATTTAAATGAAATCCCTCCCTCAGCAATTTGAGTAGAAAAACTATTTAAAGTCTGGTTTAATAAATCCATTTTTTTTTAAATAGTTAAAAAGTTAAAACGACAATTAAAGAACGACTTCTTTACCTAGTAGTTTTTCTTTTATAAGTTGGCTTAGCTCATCTACTTGCGTTTCTAATTGCTCAAGAGCCTGTGTTTTTTGAACTTCTAGATCTTTGTTAGTGCGCTCAATTAATTTTGCTGCGTCTTGACGAGCATCATTAATTTCAGCAGCAACAATATCTTTCGCTTCTTTTTCAGACTGAGCAATAACTGTTTGAGCGTTAACTCTTGCTGTCTTTAGCTGCTCATCATATTGACTGTACAGTTCGTCAGCTTTAATCAGTTTTTCAGAAGCTGTCGTAAGGTTACCGTTGATGTAAGCTTCACGCTCGTCGATAACTTTTGATACGGGCTTATAAAATACAAACGTTAATACAACACTTAGTAAGATGATCTGAAGAGCCATCAGAGGTAATGTTGCGTTAAAATCAAAAAGCCCACCAGCCCCTTCAGTCATAGCCAACATTTGTGTAGGCGTAAATAAAATATTCATTTATATTTGATATAGAATAATGTTTTTCGACTTAGGCAACGCTAAGAGTGCTAATAAAAAATATTTGAAAATAGCGCTTAGCGTTTAACTAAGCGCTTCAAACAATTTTAATTAACCAGCGAATGGGTTAGCGAATAGTAGACAAAGTGCAACTACAAGACCGTAAATTGTTAGAGACTCCATGAAAGCTAGAGATAGAAGAAGAGTACCACGGATTTTACCCTCAGCTTCTGGTTGACGAGCTAGACCTTCAACAGCCTGTGCAGCAGCGCTACCTTGACCGATACCAGGACCAATAGCAGCTAGACCAATAGCTAAACCAGCAGCAATAACAGAAGCACCTGAAATAATAGGATTCATAGGAGATTATTATGTAAGTTTATTTAATTAAGAAGTTTTTGAAATTAACAAATTTCTTAGTTGTTAAATACTAAGTTAAGATTTAAACAACTATATAAATTTACTCGATAGATTCAGCAATGTACGAAGCCGCTAGTGTTGAGAACACTAATGCTTGAACCGAACTTGCGAAAATACCTAAAACCATTACAGGTAATGGTACAAATAACGGTACTAGTAGACATAAAACCGAAACAACAATTTCATCTGCTAGAATGTTACCGAATAAACGGAAACTTAATGAAAGAGGCTTCGAGAAGTCTTCTAGAATGTTAATTGGTAGGAAAATTGGCGTTGGTGAAATATAACGCGCAAAGAATCCTAGACCTTTTGCTTTAAAACCAGCGTAGAAATAACTTATAGAAGTTAGTAAAGATAAAGCTACAGTGGTATTAATATCGTTCGTTGGGGCTGCTAGTTCCCCTTCTGGAAGCTGGATAAGCTTCCAAGGTACAAGGGCACCTAACCAGTTTGCAACGAAGATAAATAGAAATAGAGTTCCTACGAAAGGAACCCAAGGGCGGTATTCGTATTCTCCAAGTTGATCCTTGGCGATACCAGCAATATATTCGAAGACTAACTCAACGAAATTTTGTAGCCCTTTAGGAACTTGTTCTAGGTTTGAAGTACCAAGAACAGCTATCGTCAGAATAATAGCTATTACAAGCCATGTAACTAATAACACCTGTCCATGTACTGTAAACCCGGCAATGTTCCAATAAAAATGTTCACCTACTTCAACAGCAGCTAACGAAAAAAACATAAACAGATTATAACTAGACGTGAATAGTGCGAATTTTTGTTCCCTACTCTTATTTATACCTAGGGTAATTAATTGCGTACAATTTAAAATAAATTTTTCGCAAAAAAGCTTTGCAGACAACCGATAAGGTTATATGCAAAGCTTTTTGATTGAAAGCGGCACTTTCTGGAAATTAGTAAGTCGCTTGCTTTCCTGTTTTAATTGCGTCAGCTAACACAGAAATAATAAGCTTAATTGATCGAACAGCATCATCATTTGCAGGGATTGGAATATCCACAACATTTGGATCTGAGTTTGTATCTAAAATTGAGATAACTGTAATACCTAATTTTCTACATTCTGCGATTGCTGTTGCTTCGCGTTTTGGATCCACAACGATTGCAATATCAGGAATTTGAAGCATTTCTGTCAGACCTCCAAGATTTTGTTGGAGCTTATCTCTTTCACGACGTAATAGAGCTGCCTCTTTCTTCGGTAAAGCAGCTAACTCCCCACTTTCTTCTTTTTGGTTTAACTCTTTAAGGTAGCCTACTCGACCTTGTACAGTAGACCAGTTTGTAAGAGTTCCACCTAGCCAGCGGTGATTTACATAATGCGAATTACACTTAATAGCTTCCTCAGCCATAATATTCGCTGCTTGTCTTTTTGTACCAATAAAAAGAAATTGCTTTCCTTCCTTGGCAGCTTTTTGAACATAGTTAGAAGCATGTGATAATAATCTTGCTGTTTGTACAAGATCAATTACATGAATTCCATTCTGTTCTGTATAAATGTATGGGAACATTTTTGGATTCCAGCGGCTTGATTGGTGGCCAAAATGTACTCCAGCATCCAAAAGTTCCCCAAGTGTAACTAATGTCATAATTTTTTTTCTAAGGACTAAATAACTTAAACTTACAATTTAGGTAATAAAACCCAATTGTAGTAAATTGAAAAGGAAAAGATTTTAAATTTTACGCGAGTAGTACTCAACTACAAATAGTTCATTAAGTTTTAATGCAATCCATTCTCGGTCAATAATACCTAAAACCTTTGCTGTTAAAGATTTTTTGTCAAAATCTAAGTTCTGCGGAATGTTCGATAGAGCAGGTTGCTCTAAATTACGTGTTACAAGCTGCTTTGAAGCGTTATTCTCTTTAACCGAAATAACATCTCCTGGTTTGCATTGATAACTCGGAATTGAAACACAAGACTTATTAATTGTAATGTGCTTATGACCTACAATTTGTCGAGCAGCCGCAATTGTTGGGGCCATTCCAAGACGGAAAACAACGTTATCTAGGCGCATTTCTAGTAATTGTAGAAGAATACTACCTGTTGCTCCCTTAATCTTTTTCGCTTGGCGAACATAGTTCATAAGTTGCTTTTCACTTAAGCCATAGTTAAAACGTAGCTTTTGCTTTTCTTCTAAACGAATAGCATATTGAGTAAGCTTCTTTTGTGTAGCCCCGTGTTGGCCAGGTCTTTGCATTGTTTTAGGTTTTTTGCTTGTTAATCCAGGCAAATCTCCTAGTCTTCGCGTGATTCTTAGTTTTGCTCCTGTGTATCGAGCCATAAATTTGTTCTTATATCTATATATTTGTAATAAATTTGTGTGGGCGTGTTTTAGTTTTCTAGTATCTAAAATACTACAACTTTGCCTAAAATTCAAAATTTGTCAACAATTTTTATTTAATTTACTCGCGATTTAAGTACCGAGGCCTTTAAGCGATTATCTGCCGACTGCTTTATCAGCAAATTATTTGTTTGATTATCTCCAATCTTTTTTAAATTTTCGAAGCTATTAAACCCTGTACCTGCCGGTATTAATCGACCGATAATAACATTTTCTTTTAAACCATTTAACCAATCTTTCTTCCCTTCAATAGCAGCCTCAGTTAAAACACGCGTTGTTTCCTGGAAACTTGCCGCCGAAATAAAGCTGTCACTGTTTAAAGAAGCTTTTGTTAAACCTAAAAGCATTGGTTTATATACTGGAGGCTCTTCACCAGAAGAAATTGCAGCCTTCGTAATAAGTTCCGCTTGGTTAATGTCGATAATTTCGCCTGGTAATAATGTTGTATCTCCTCCACTTAAAACGCGCACTTTAGAAGTCATCTGTTTAACAATAATTTCGATGTGTTTATCCGCAATTTGTACACCTTGAGATAAATATGTACGTTGTACTTCGTTTACTAAGAACAATTGTAGATGCTTAAAACTTCTCTTACAGGCAATGTGGGTAGCACATTCTCTTTGATAATAATTGAATAAAGTTTCCAGCTTATCGTGTGGACTAATTGGACCATCTGTTAGAGGTTCCAAGAATTTAATGTATTGGCCGTTACTAAAATTTACTTTAATTTTAGAATCGACATCAATTGTTAGTTTCTCATCTGGAGACTTGATAATTTCAATTTTCTTGTTTTTCAGATAAGCTTGGCCTTGGCTTGGGGCAAGAAGGCATCCATTCTTAATTTTTCTTGCTTCTAAAATTTCTTCAACTTTTGGTAAACCTTGGACAATATCAACAGTTTTTAATTTGTCGTAAACTAGGGTAGCTAATCGATCAGATTTATCCACTAGAGAATTTAGCTCAACTCCTAAAACAGCCCCTTCTGACACTAAATAAGGTCTTCCAAGTCGAATAAATATATGATTATCTTCGATTTTAAATACCTGGCCAGCATACTGCGAACGAGTATTCGATGTTAACAATGTTCCAATTCGAACAAGATCTCCTTTTTTAACGTATAAAGTATCGTTTGTATTAAATATACATTTTTTTATAAAATGTTCTTTTAAGACAAGCATCTCGATATTATTCGTAAAGTTAACGGCGGCTAAAATACCTGTTACGTTCGTTGAAAGTTTGGTTTTAGCAATTGTTGTTCGGGCGTCAATATATTGATTATTTTGAGTTAACTTCGTTAACAACGTTTTACCCCTCAAATTTGTATCGGTTAAATTAAAATCATCAACCTTTATTTTTTCATAGAGCTTTAACTGGATCTTAAATTGTGGGTTATCCTCATTACCTTCCACAGAAGGGATATATTCCAGCTTTGAGCTTAGTCCCGCATATTTATTACGAATATCTAAAACAAGGAAAGTTTGTAACAAGTCTACGCCATTTACTGATTTTACACGTTCTCCGTCTTTATAAAAAACTCGCTTTACTGTTCGGAAAGCAACGCTACGATTATTTGAATTCGGGAAGAAACTGTAATTTATAAAGAATCCTCGTTCTTGCGGAACTCTATAAGTTTTAACCGGGCGTAAAAGAAGATATTCTATTCCTTGTACTTTAATAAATTCAATATACGAAAGCTTTTGAACAACAATATCGGAAAATAGATAATCTCCAGCATTTATAAACCTGTTACTTTTATCGAGTGTACTCTTTTGTGTCTCAGTTAATTGGTATAGTTCTCCAGGTTTAATTATTACTTCAGCGTTTTGTTCGTTGATTTGGCAGAAGCCATCAATCGCCGAGAAGACATTAGGTAATACCTGTGTACCCTTTTTAACAAAAGTTAGATCGGTAACTTCAAGGTTGCTTAAGTTTGATTGACTAAGTTGGTGAGTTTCTTCTGGAATCCAGTATAAGAAACCTGTAAAGATCTTTTTAGTACTTCGCTTCTTTTTATTACCTGCGGAAGCAGTTGAGTAATAAATAATACCGCCAGTTTCTGTTCTATAGCTATCTTCTTTTAAACAAGCGATCGTTTGCCCGTGCTTAAGTGCTTCGTTTTCTTTTACATTTAATTGAAATTGTTTAATGCCACTTTCCCCTTTAAGCTCAAGAATATCGTAATTATCAGGTGTTGTGAAAACGTTTCCATTTTCAATAGTCATCGAAGAGTTAATGACATTTATCTCCTTGTTCGTTTCCCAATTATCAAAATTAACAATACCGGGATAGTTATTTACAATTTTTTGACTAGCAATAGTTTCGTTAGGTGTAAATCTTTGCCCAACTTTAATATCTAAACGCGAAGAGTTTTGTATAACATAACGTTCCCCACTTAAAACCCAAATTAACCCAGAAGTTCTACTCGTTTTTTTCTTCGCACCTTGAGCATCTATACTTTCTTCTATTTTTAAGTTTTGGAAGAATATTTCACCTGAAACTTCAGTATAGATCTCTCTTCTATCCTCTTCTAAGATAAGGTTTGCATCTTTCTTTATCTCAGCTACGACTTGGTTATAATACAGTTTTTCATTATTGTTAGCTAGTAGCATAGCGCCCTTTGGTATATCCAATGAGCATACCGTATTTGTCCCATTCTCAATGAATAGCGTTACATTTTCCATTAAATCAAAGCCTTTCTCTCCGTGAATTGTTCGAACAAGCGAAGTCTTTGATTTTAAGTCGTATTTTAGAGTACCTGCAAATGGGGCACGTATCTGTTTTGTTGTATCTCCCGAGAATACTCCACCGGTATGGAATGTTCGCATTGTTAGCTGCGTTCCTGGTTCCCCAATTGATTGCGCAGCCAGAATTCCTACGGCTTCACCAAGATCAATTAACTTCGAATAAGATAAATGCCAACCATAACAATTTCTACAAACAGAACGTGGAGCTTCACATGTTAATGGTGACCTTACAACGATATCGGTCAGTTTGTACTTTGTAATCTTAGCAATTAATTGCTTATCAATTTCAGTATTAATAGGGATTATTTTATTTTCATCCGGAATACTTAATGGGCGTGCTAATAATCGTCCAATTATACGATCTTCAAGTGATAAGTCCGTTTTATATTTTTGAAATAAGTCATCTAAAGTTAAGCCTTCAGACGTTAGACAATCATCTTCGCGCACAATAATATCTTGGGCTACATCGACTAAACGACGTGTTAAATATCCCGAATCGGCTGTTCGAAGAGCGGTATCTACAAGACCTTTTCTCGCACCATAAGAGGAAATAATATACTCTGTAACTTTTAAACCCTCACGGAAATTACTTTTAATTGGTAAATCAATAATCTGACCTTGAGGATCGGCCATTAAGCCTCGCATACCAACAAGTTGTCGTACTTGTGAAATATTTCCACGAGCCCCCGAGAATGCCATTATATATAAAGGATTTAATGGGTCACTCTCTCTAAAATAAGTTAAAACTTCATCCTTTAGAGTATTATTCGCGTTATTCCAGATATCGATTGTTTTTTGGAATCGTTCAACAGCAGTAATATTACCACTATTGTAATTTTGCTCAGTTAAATCAACTTCATTTGTTGTTAAACCAATTAAACTACGTTTTCGAAAAGGTACGCGAAGATCTTCAACACTTAAGGAAATACCTGACACGGTCGCGTAGTGAAAAGTTAAATTCTTAACTTTATCCGCAATTAATGAAGATCGTATAACCCCATAGTTATGAAAGGTTAAATACATCAAACTTTGTAATTTCTTTTTGTTTATTACTTCGTTATTAAAGGTTTTTCGTTTTTTTAAATTTTCAACCATAAGTATTTTTAATTAATTCAAACGTCTTATATTAATAGCTATATTTCAAAAGATTGGTTTAAAAGAATACGGCCAGGAGTAGTCTTAATGTAAGTTTGTAATATATTGCCCTCTAAATCTTTCTTGATTTGAAGTTCCGGTGTTAAATAAAGAACACGGTTATTAATTTTCTTTTCTATAACGTTAGAATCGTTTGAATTTAGGAGTACATTTAATTGCTCCTCATCTTGATTATTAAGACGAACCCAGACAAAGGTATGTAAATGTAATACCGATTGCTTATAAGCGACAATAACATCGTCAAAACTATAGAAATACTGGTCAGTTACTGTTTGTTCCGTTGGGTTGTTAGCTGTTAAATAGTAACAACCAAGAACCATGTCTTGACTTGGCGTAAGTATCGGCTCACCTGTAGCTGGAGATAAGAAGTTATTTGGAGCAAGCATTAGCATTCTAGCCTCCGCTTGTGCCTCTAAACAAAGAGGAATATGGACAGCCATTTGATCACCATCAAAATCGGCGTTAAAAGCGGGGCAAACTAGAGGGTGCAGTTTAATAGCTCTTCCATCTACTAAAGTTGGCTCAAAAGATTGAATACCTAATCTATGTAAAGTTGGAGCACGGTTTAGTAATATTGGATGGCCTGTCATTACCTGCTCTAAAATTTCCCACGCTAATGTTTCGTTATTTTGAATAATGTTTTTCGCGGCTTTAATATTATTAACCAAACCTTCATATATTAAACGGTGAATAACAAAGGGCTGGAATAACTCAATTGCCATTTCGCGGGGTAACCCACATTGATTAAGCTTTAGTTCTGGACCAACAATAATTACGGAACGGCCAGAGTAATCTACCCTTTTTCCTAACAGGTTCTGTCGGAAGCGTCCCTGTTTTCCTTCGATGATATCAGATAATGACTTTAGAGGTCTGTTATTTAATCCAAAAACTGCACGCCCACGTTTTCCATTATCAATCAAGGCATCAACAGCTTCTTGGAGCATACGTTTTTCGTTTCGAATAATCAGTTCGGGCGCCATAATCTCTTGCAGACGAGCTAAACGATTATTTCTATTGATTACACGTCTGTATAAATCATTTAAGTCCGACGTCGCAAATCGGCCACCATCAAGTTGTACCATGGGCCTTAAGTCAGGAGGTAACATCGGAATTATATCTAAAACCATCCATGATGGGTCCGAGCCTGAAGCGATAAATTGATCAATTACGCGAAGTCTTTTAATCAATTTCTCGCGGTCCGGTTCTTTAGCCCAAGGGATTAGTGATCGCAACTCTTTTGATTCAGTTTCGAGGTCTAATTGGCTCAATAGTGTCTTTATAGCTTCTGCACCAATAGAAATTTCAACGTCTTGGACATCTTTACTTGCGTCAAAAACTTGCCAATCTGTTTCAACCAACAGTTGCTTATAAGAAAATTCACTGCTCTTACCTGGATCGATAATAACGTAAGAATTAAAATAAACAATTTGTTCTAATTCTTTTAATGAAATATTTAGAATTAAGGCGATTTTACTTGGTCGACCCTTTACATACCAAACATGCGTGACAGATGAGGCTAATTCGACGAATCCAATTCGGTGACGACGTACATTTGATTCGATTACTTCGACACCACATCTTTCACAAATAATGCCTTTATATCTAACTCTTTTATATTTTCCGCAATGGCATTCCCAATCATTAACTGGACCAAAAATGCGTTCGCAGAATAGGCCACCCATTTCAGGCTTTAATGTTCTATAGTTTATTGTTTCTGGTTTTGTAACCTCACCAACAATTTCCCCATTTGGAAGTGTTCGTTCTCCCCAACTTCTAATTCGTTCGGGAGATGCCAAATTTATTTTTACATAATCAAATGAACGCTCTGTTTTTAACATAATTTGAATTTTTAATGAAATACTCAGTTAACTCTCCGAACTAAAAAATTTTTCCTGAACGGTTGTTTTAAAAATTACTCCGCTTTATTCAAGGGTAATAAAGTACCGTTTAAAGGATCTTTTTCATAATTTTCAGAACTTTCACGCATTAAATTTATTTCATATTCAACAAGTTCATTATTGTTGTCGACTTCTAATTTATAAGTTGCAACATCTAAACAGAGTGCTTGAAGTTCACGCATAAGTACTTTAAAAGATTCAGGAATACCTGGTCTTGGAATCGGTAAACCTTTTACAATTGCATTCAATGTTTCATTACGCCCTTGCATATCATCAGATTTGATGGTTAACAACTCTTGTAGGGTATACGCTGCACCAAATGCTTCGAGAGCCCATACTTCCATTTCCCCGAGACGCTGACCACCTTGTTGCGCTCGTCCACCCAATGGCTGTTGAGTTACTAATGAATAAGGTCCCGTTGATCTCGCGTGTATCTTATCGTCTACTAGGTGAACAAGTTTTAACATATAAGCTCGACCAATTGTTACCGGATTGTCAAAGAATTGACCTGTCCGCCCATCTTTTAAAACCATTTTCCCCGGGTGTTGGTCAGAGAAGACCCAAGGCTTTGAAACAGCGGCTTCTTTTAACTTCTTATTAACTAATGCACGAGATGCTTCGGCCCCATACATTTCATCAAATGGTACAACTTTAAAACGAGCATTTAAATTGTCTGCCGCCAGACCGAGTAAACATTCGAAAATTTGTCCCACATTCATTCGAGAAGGAACCCCTAATGGATTTAAGATAATATCAACTGGTGTTCCATCCGGTAAATAAGGCATATCTTGACGAGGTAAAATCTTGGAAATAATTCCTTTATTACCATGTCGGCCTGCCATTTTATCACCAATTTGTATTCGGCGTGTTTGAGCGATGTATACTTTTAAAACTTCATCAGTTCCTGGCGGAAGATCATCTCTATTACTACGAGAAAAGATTTTTACATCTAATACACGTCCACAAGTACCATGGGGAAGCTTTAAAGACGTATTTCTAACATCTCTAGATTTTTCTCCAAAAATAGCTCGCAGTAGTTTACCCTCTGGAGGATAATCTGATTCACCCTTCGGTGTTAATTTACCAACTAAAATGTCACCGGCATTAACCCATGTACCTATTTTTACAATTCCATTTTCATCTAAATTTCGTATTGAATAATCGCTGGCATTCGGCAGATCACGTGTAACCTCCTCCATACCAAGTTTAGTTTGACGGATTTCAATTTCGAATTTTTCAATATGAAGTGACGTATATAAGTCATCATAAATTAGACGTTCACTTACAACAAAGGCATCCTCATAGTTGTAACCTTCCCATGGCATGTAAGCAATTATTACATTTTGTCCAACGGATAATTCACCGCCTTCTGTTGATGCCCCGTCAGCAATAATCTGACCTGTTGTAACCTTTTCATTAATTGAAACAAAAGGTCGCTGATTAATACAAGTGTCTTGGTTAGAACGTTGATATTTGGTTAAACTATACGTGAAAACATTGTGTCTTTTATCCCTTACAGCAATTTGCCCATCATTAATTTGAACAACTTTACCGTAACCCGCACTTAATAGAGTCATTCCAGAATCTCGGGCAGTTTGACCTTCTAACCCAGTACCTATTAATGGGGCCTCCGGATATAAAAGAGGTACAGATTGTCTTTGCATATTTGACCCCATTAACGCACGGTTAGCATCGTCATGTTCTAAAAACGGGATAGGGAAGTTGCTAAGGATACTACTTGGATTGGTGAAACTGCAATATAATCCACTTCTGTTGCTAAAACACTTACTAGATCTTGACGATATCGAACAGGGATTGTTCTGTCTTGAATGAGACCCGTTTCGCCAATTTCAACATCTCCAGCAGCAAGTCGGAACTTGTCCTCGGTAGTAGCATCTAAATAGATGGGATATGAATCTTGAAGTACTTTCCCCTCTTCAACTTTATAAAACGGTGTCTCGATAAAACCATAACTGTTAACTCGCCCATATGTAGATAATGAACCAATTAACCCAGCATTTGGACCTTCAGGCGTCTCGATCGGACAAATTCTTCCATATTGGCTTGGATGGATATCTCTTACCGCGAAGCCAGCACGATCACGGGTGATTCCTCCCGGCCCTAATACTGACAGTCGACGTTTATGTGTTAATTCAGCTAATGGATTTGTTTGATCCATAAACTGCGATAATGGATTAGATCCAAAAAATTCTCTAATAGAAGAGACTAAAGGTTTTGAGTTTACTAATACGTTTACTCGTAAGTATTTTTGTTCGCAAATCGTCATTCTTTCTTGGGCAATTCGCTCAAGACGGTTTAAACCAATACGAATTTGGTTTTGAAGAAGTTCTCCAACGGAACGTATTCTTCGGTTTCCTAAATGATCAATATCATCTTCATACGTAGGCGCAAGGCGGAAATTAATTAATTCATTAACAATGTATAAAGCATCTTTAGAAGTTAAAATGTGGACCCCATTTTTAACATCGAGATTTAATCTTTTATTGATCTTATAACGTCCTACACGACCTAAGTCATAACGCTTCGGGTCAAAAAATCTAGAGTATAAAAGTTGTTGACCTGCTTTAACTGTAGCAGGTTCACCAGGACGAAGTTTATTATGTAACTCTAAAAAGGCATCTTCTAATGAAATAGAAGCATGTTCTTGATACGTTTTTTGGAAATATTCCGGATGTTCTAAATATGTAAAAATATCTTGATCTTTTAAACCAACAGTTTTTAAGAAAATATAAGCTGATATTTTTTTCGCCTTATCAATCTTTACATGAATTAGATCATCTTTATCAATTTCAAATTTTACCCAAGTACCACGGTTCGATATTAAACTTGCAGTATAAAAACGGAAGTTTTGTTTATCTGAATCAGTTTTATAGTAAATTCCTGGACTACGAACAATCTGATTGATAATTATTCGTTCAATACCATTTACTAAAAAAGTTCCTTCATTTGTCATTAAAGGGATATCACACAAAAGAACTTCATTTTCAGTTGTACTATTTGAATCATTCAGATATACCAATTGGGCACGCGTGTATATTCGAACACTATATGTAGTATCACGACGTTTCGCTTCCGCAAGCGTATACTTCGGTTGTCGAATGGTATAAAACTTGGCCGAAAGGTTTAACTCTAACTCATCAAGGTAGTCCCTGATAGCGGAAAAATTTTCTAATTCCTGAATAAAACCTAGTTCTAAAAACCAACAGAAACTTATACGTTGGGTTTCTAACAAATTGGGTAAAAGGTATTTGTAGACATTCTTTTTTGTGCTAAGCATTGGTGGAGACCTACTTCAGGATTTAATAGTTTGATTTAATATTTTAGTTATAGGAAAAGGTGTTGTCATTTTTGCCAAAACAACTATTTTCTAGGCAATGGTTTTTAGTTTGCGTTCATAAAGGTATTAGTAGGGTTGAAACATGTAGCCAACGCCTCTAATAGTTATTATTAAATCAGGATCTTTTGGATTTTTTTCCAACTTTGATCTAAGCCTTGAGATATGCACATCAACAATTCGAGTATCAATAGCCCTCTCGGGAGTAAATCCCCAGACATTAGCTAGAATTATTTTGCGGGACATTGGATTACCTGCTTGATCAATTAGAAATTCTAGTAAATTATATTCAATGTCTGTTAATTTTATTGGTGAAATTCCTCTGGCGACAAATTTTGTCTTTAGATCAATATGTAAATCACCAAACCTAATGTTTTCAAAGTTTTTAATTTTGGAATTTTTAGGCCTAGAAATAATGTGTCGGAGTTGCGCTCGAATTCTTGCTTCGAGTTCGTTAGGTGAAAAGGGTTTTGTTAAATAATCATTTGCTCCAATATCCAAACCCAAAACCCGGTCAGAGATATCAGACGCGCCAGATAAGATAATTATCGGCAGTTCAGACCTTTCTCGTATTTTACGGCAGAGTGAATAACCATCTATTCCTGGTAACATAGTTTCAAGAATAACCAAATCAAAAGGTTGTTGGTTAAAGTAGTCTAAGGCTATGTTACCATCCGATGCTAAAACCACAATAAATCCGAGTTTAGTAAGGCGTTTTACTAATAAATTTTGTATTTCTAGCTCAGGCTCAATAAGCAAGATTCTCGCATTGGACGGCATCACTTTTAAAGTGTCTAAACATGTACTTAAATAAAGCTATAAATTACCTTAGTGTAATTCATGTGGCTTTACTATAACAAAAATGCTTTTTATATGGTATTATATTTTTTATGAGGCGAGCGTAGCCAAGTGGTTAAGGCACTGGGTTGTGGTTCCAGCATTCGCGGGTTCGATTCCCGTCGTTCGCCCTTAAGTATATTTATTCTGTTTCTAAAAAAACATTTAAATATTTAGCTATTGTAATAGCTTCATCCTCAATTTTATTTAGCGCTACAGGCTGTTCAATTCCTGTTAATGGAATCTCACGATTGTCTGTTAAGCACAATAAAAGTTGCCTTTTTGGGTTTAGGCCATCTTTTATCCGCATTTTAATTGATTTCACTTCCTCAAAGGAAAAAACAAAGTTTAAATCGCGGTTTTGCCCAGGAAAACCTTTACGGTACAATTTAACCTTTTGCAGATCTCTATTGTATTCATTGTACCCTGATCCAACATTCCACCAGACCGTTAAGGAAAGAAAAATTCCTAAAATGGAACCAACCGTTCCATAAAATAAAAGTACAATTCCTTGGGGAATAAACGAAATTTCGCTAGAGTCTGAAAATATTAAAAGGTTAACCCCAAAAAAGCTTGATAAACCTGTTAAAAAAAATCCAAACCCACCTAAGGAAACTGCTACAGCCCAAAAGATATTGCTAAGGCGTCGAGATCCCGTAAAATATGATGTAATAGTTGAGTTTGCTGCGGTATAGTTCATTGGTATTTTTTAGTAAAACTAAAATTACAGAATATTGGATTAATCAAGGAACAATAGAATAATCCAATATTCTATTTAGCTGTTAAAGTCAGGCTAGATTAATCTGATTGTCTTTAAACCGTAGTATAATCCAGCAGCTAGACTGAACATTAATGTCATTAGTAAAATGTAACCGATAAGAGTATTCATAAGTTACTGAAATTTTCTACAAAATAAAAATATAAATATAAACAAATTATACCATAAGAAACTTTTCCTAGGCTATTTTAGCAAACTAGATTTTTATTTTATTTTTTTAAACCCTCAATAACTCCACGCCAAACTAACCCTATAACTTGCCCAAAAACTGATGTAAGTGTAAAACGTACACCCTTACTAACGAAGTAAACCGTCTCATCTAATCGGCTCGTAATAAAATCCTTTAATTCAACTGCGACTAACGTTACTAAAGAAAAGTTTTTTAGGCTACTAACATCTGATGAACGATTTGCATAGATTGTGCGACAGTAGATACCATTAGTTCGTAAAATAAAAATTTCGTAACGATTGTTATATAAGTCGAGTGGTCGCTGGAGATAAACTTTCGTTAGGAGTTGCCAACTTAGATTATTCTTAAAACGTTCAAAATTTCGTAACGATAAGAATTTTGACCGATAAAGTGTTTGGCGAAAAGCGTATACTGAAGAAAATTTCACAATACTGAAATAGACAACGCAATTACTTATCTCTAACACAATATTATCTATCAAAGCTTCAATAAAACTTTCTGACGCATAACTATACACTGGGTAATAAATTAAACGGAAAGTTGGTGAAGAAGGATCAAGTAACACATAGAATGGAACTTGAAAAAGTAACTCTGTTTCTCTTAAAAGATTCTTTGTATACAATGAATTTTTTAAAACATCCAAATCGATCTTTACTTTATAACCGTATTGTTTTGTTAAAAAATCCTCGCAGCTGCTCTTAATACATTGGATAAGAAGAACCTTACCCCGTTTTTTCATAAAAGCTTTAGGGTCATTCTTTTCGAGTATCTTAGTGTAGGTTTCTTCAATCTTTAAGGTACTAATAGCAAGGAGATCCTTCTGTAGACTTGTTTTTAAAAGGTCAATCCCTATTTGTTTTTGGTTACCCTTCTTAGTGCTAAGGTTCGTCTTATATAAAATTTTTGCAAAAATACGTGCTGCTAATTCCTTTCCAGCATTAGTTGGAAATGCTTGTAATTGAGTCATACGGTCTTATATTCTAGAGGTTTTGAAAAACCCTACATTTATTTTTAATAACATATTTTATTATAGAGAACTAAAACAAATCTTGGGGCTACGTACAAACGGCTCATGAAGTAAATAAGCCTTTTAAACTAAGTGTAGCTCCAAGATGTGTTTTATTTTTTAATAAGCGGCAAATGAAAGAGTATCAGGCATATAGCGTTGAATTTCAATAATAAACGCCGCCGTAAAACTCATCCAGGCAGTTACAAGAACTGGTGCTGTAGAAAGATACTTTAGTAAGTTTTTATCCATGGGGTATTCCTTTAAAAAAAATCAATTAACGAGGTGATACTGTAACTTCGTTACCAGGTACTAATAAATCTCCGGAAACTAGTTCCTTCCAAGCGGCTAGAGGCCACAGAAAACTTGCAGACATCATACCAAGTGCTACTGGCACGTTGATAATAATTTCGTTTTCGTTTGGCTTATCCGTTGTTTTTGTGTACTGTAAGTAGCTACGGCCAGACCAGCCAATATAACCTGCGATATATAAGAATAAAATCCCTGGAAGAACGAATTCTCCAGCATGGCTTGGTCGCCCGTCCGCAATTAAATGAGGTAAACCATCAGCGCCACAAAGTAGGCCTTGCTTTCCGTACTTATCAAATCTTGCCTTTGTTCGATCAATTTGCTCTTCTAAAGCTAGATAAGCAGGTGTTCCCTCCTCGTAGTTTGATAAACGGGACTTTAGTTTTTGTACACTACCATCCAGTCGTTTCTTAAAAACGGCAGAATCTTTACATGGCACTAGACCACTCACATCGGCAGATGCCATTTGTGGTGTTCCTGAAAAAAGTGCGAATGTAAGAAAAAATAAAAACCAACGCTTCATAGTAAAAATAGGAAATTTTTTATTATTAATAAACTGTCTAATTATTATTATATAGACTTTCTGCCAAATAATTACGTATTTGCGGATCTTCTTACGATTTTACGAAAATCCTCCTGAAAGAATAAAACTGAACGGTTTGAATTACCACCAATTTGGAGCATGTCAGAAAGTTCTACTAACCAAATTTGAGAATATGTAAAGAAACTTATATAAATACTTATTATTAGTAAGAAGAACGAAAGATATACAACGCCTATTCCAGGATCTGATTTTATTTGTAGACCTGTACTCGTCATAAAATCGGATATTTGAATCTGAGTACCTTTATCTGTTGGAATAAATCCTCCAATGGATGATTCTTTTACTAGCACTCCTTTTGAATCGTATAAAAGAACTTTACCATTTAGATCATTAGCAACGACAGTTAACTTTTCGTCTAATAAACCATCTAAAGCTAACGAACCAAACCAAAAACGATTTCCTCCTTTTGCTATCTTTTTTAAAGGTATTTGGAATACCTTATTGTTATCTAGCTTAAATTTAAGTCCAACTATATCCCAATCAGTCTGGTACAAAGTTACATTGTCGAAAACTAGGGGCTCATTAACAAATATTATTTTTCTTTTTACTTCGTTACCACTCTGGTCGAACAAAGATAAATCAGAATAAAACTGGTCAGTCTTGAAGTCTTTTGTATAGGTTATCCAGAAATTATTTATTCTACAAGACAGTGTTTGTGGAATATAACTCGCATTTCCGCTTTTTGTTAGGTTTTGAATATGAAAGATTTCACCCCGTGGAACAATTTCTTGTGCGGTGTACCCACCAAAGGCTCCCAGTGTTGACCCCAAAAGTAAAATTATAATACTTGCATGGACAACAATTGGTGCTACTCGCCCTAATAGGCCTGAATAAGCGTAACCTTTTTTATGCTGTCGAAAAAAATGGTATTGATTATTGTTGCAATTAAACGTAACTGTGTTTGAACTTTCTATTTTAATGTCATCAGTTACTTTAAGTTTTTTATATTGTGAACTTTGACTAATAAATTTCCAAATTTTAAAAGTTTTAACAGAGGGAAGTTGCGTAGTGAATGTGCATGCTAGAAGTGAACTTCCAAATAGTAAAAGTACAACTACGAACCACCAAGCTGTATAGATTTTGTCCAAACTAAGGATCGTAATAACTTTCCAACTTAAAAATCCGAATAAAGGACTTGCTTCAGGATAATTTTCCTTATAAAAATTTAAACTTTGATCTTGTTCAATAATTGTGCCAAGCGCAATCATAAAACCAATTGTGATCAAAAGCCCAATAGCCAACTGTAAGTTAGCTAAATTTTTTAAAATTTTTGTTTTATTAATGCTAGGCATAAAAATTTAATACTTGTCAAAAAACGTCATGTAATTTATTATTTACATATAACTCGTTTAGCCGGGATAGCTCAGTTGGTAGAGCAGTGGATTGAAAATCCTCGTGTCTCCAGTTCAAATCTGGATCCTGGCATTTATAGAAGCTTGTAACAATATAAGCTAATTGCTTTTCGCATTATAAGTAAACCAAATAAATACAATATTTATTACTACTTAGTTAATTATACTTAACTTGAGTTGCCTGAGATAGTCTAAATAGTAAAATAATGGAAACTAATTAAGAATGAAAAAATTTCCGGTAGACTCTAAGAAGGGTGAATGGTTTTAAATGTTTGGAAGATGCAGTTATTATGCGAGTAAAAACATTTATTTTAAAATAAGGAAGTCTCTTCCTGATGGTTGTATATTTGTTAAAGCATTACTCTTTAAACTTACCATTTTTGGATATTCAATATACTATCTTTTAATATATTAATTTTACTTATGTTTTTAATAAACAAAGTTGGTAATTGATTGCGGCTTACTTGTGATATCTTATTCTATAAGATAAAGGAATAATAAGTATTTTATTTCACTTGTTATATTTCATTCGCATTTAGCTTTTGAAATATAAAATCCAGCAATCGTTTAGCATAACTTTAAACCAGGAGGTTTTCATGTCTCAAGCTGTAGAATCACGTACTCGAATTAAATCAGAGCGTTACGAATCAGGTGTAATCCCTTACGCAAAAATGGGTTACTGGGATCCTGATTAC
>Ga0160423_10000658_pt1 | contig 28691 bp, 31 predicted proteins | sample CRUFie14St8metaG_FD_108191 | JGI IMG/M metagenome (GOLD analysis project Ga0160423, IMG submission 108191) | Marine microbial communities from the Costa Rica Dome - CRUD Field 142mm St8 metaG | ecosystem: Environmental > Aquatic > Marine > Oceanic > Photic zone | place: Costa Rica: the Eastern...
AATCTTCTTTAATTTTATTGTATATCTCTTCTTTGTAGTTTGCTAAATCCATTTTGTTGATACATACTACAATGTGTGGTATTTGTAATAAAGATGCGATGAACGCATGACGACAAGTTTGTTCTACTACACCATGCCTAGCATCAATCAATAATATAGCTAAGTTTGCTGTAGAGGCACCTGTTACCATGTTTCTGGTGTATTGGATGTGTCCTGGTGTATCTGCAATAATGAATTTACGCTTTGGTGTAGCAAAGTATCTATAAGCTACATCAATGGTGATTCCTTGCTCACGTTCTGCACGTAAACCATCGGTTAGTAAAGCCAAGTTAATACCTTCATCACCTCTGCGCTGACTGGTTTCTTCTAACATCTCTAATTGGTCTTCAAAAATGGACTTACTATCGTATAGCAAACGACCAATCAAAGTGCTTTTTCCATCATCTACGCTACCTGCAGTAGTGAAGCGTAGTAATTCCATATCTAAATATCCTTTTGTATCGCCCATAATTTTTCCTGTTAAAAGTAACCAGCTTTTTTACGGTCCTCCATAGCTGCTTCTGATCGTTTGTCGTCTGCTCTTCCTCCTCGCTCTGTTATTCGTGTAGATGCTACTTCATCAATAATATCTTCTATACTTTTAGCATCTGATTCTGATACCCCAGTACAAGTCATATCGCCAATAGTACGGCAACGAACTAATCTTTCTTCATATTGCTCGCCTTCTTTTAAGTTTAAGAAGTCGCTTTTTGATAACAAAACTCCATCTCTGTTTACAACCTTTCTTTTGTGTGCGAAGTACAGTGATGGTAATGGTATTTTTTCGTGCATTATGTACTGCCAGACATCCATTTCGGTCCAGTTGCTAATTGGGAAAATACGGAAATGTTCGCCGATATGTTTCCGACCATTGAAGATATTCCATAATTCTGGTCGTTGGTTTTTTGGGTCCCATTGTCCAAAATCATCTCGGTGTGAAAAGAAACGTTCTTTAGCTCTTGCTTTTTCTTCATCTCTTCTAGCGCCACCTAATGCAGCATCGTGTTTTCCATCTTCTAATCCCTCTAAAAGAGTTACTGTTTGCAATCCATTGCGAGATGCATTAGGTCCTTTTTCTTCTACTGCGGTTCCTCTGTCAATAGAATCTTGTACATATTTTACAACTATGGTTTCTCCTGTATCTCTCATTAATTTATCTCTAAATTCAATGGTTTCCGGAAAGTTGTGACCTGTGTCTACATGCATTAATGGGAATGGGATTTTTGCTGGAAAAAAGGCCTTTCTAGCCAAGTGAAACATGATGATGGAGTCTTTCCCGCCGGAAAATAACATCACAGGTCTTTCAAACTGCGCTGCTACTTCGCGAATTACGAAGATAGCTTCTGCCTCTAGCTCTTTTAAATGTGTTAAATTATATGATTGCATATTAGTTGTATTCAATTTTTGGTAAGATGTAATCCAACACTTTTTTAATGGATTCATCAATGCTTAGTTCAACTGTGTTTACTTCTAATGCTGCACTGGTAGGATCTTCAAAAGGGGAATCAACACCAGTGAAATTTTTGATTTCACCTTGACGGGCTTTGGCGTATAGCCCTTTTACATCTCTCTTTTCGCATTCCGCTACACTGGCGTTAATAAACACCTCTATGAAGTTGTCGGCACCTATAATATCTTTAGCCATTTCACGCATTTCCCTTGTGGGGCTTACAAAACAATTCAAAGTAATAATGCCACAATTAACAAATAGTTTGGATATTTCTGCTATCCTGCGGATATTTTCAGTTCGATCTTCTTCGCTGAATCCTAAATTATTATTTATACCTACACGAATATTGTCTCCATCGAGCATTTGTGTTAAAAATCCATGCTCGTGCAAATGGCGTTCTAATCCTTTCGCTACTGTTGATTTTCCAGAACCCGAAAGACCTGTCATCCAAACAGCAAGGGACTTTTGTTTCAAAAGTTGTTCCTTTTCTGTTTTATTAATTAGTTCATCAAAAATTGGAAATATATTGTTTCCGGCATTCTTCATAGTTTCACAAAAGTAATAAAAATAGCTTGATTCATTCATCATGATTTAATCTAGCAAAATTGTTCTTAATTTCTTAAATTTGGACCAGGTGAATATCGGTACTATGAAGCATTTAAGAAGTTTCTTGGATTCGACCTATTTAAAGACTGCTAAACAAGCCTCTTTGTCTGATTTTGACAATCAGCAAATTGTAAAAGAATTGGTTCAAGAAGCTGTAGCGTTCAATTTTAAATTAGTAATGATTCTTCCAGAATATGTGCGTAGTACTCGTATGTTTTTGGATAAGCAAGATTCAAATGTTCTTGTAGGAACTGTAATTGATTTTCCTTTGGGTAAAGCAAGCTTGGAAGCTAAGCTTTCAGAAGCCAAGCAAGCCATTACAGATGGTGCCGATGAACTTGATTTTGTAGTTAACTATCAAGCTTTTCAAAAGGGAGATGTTGAGGTTGTAAGATCTCAAATAAACGTTTGTACAGCTTTTTGTTTAAACAATGGAAAGGTAGCCAAGTGGATTATAGAAATTGCAGCATTATCAGATGAAGAGATTGCAAATCTAACGACCCTGATTCGTGAAGAAGTGGAGCAATCATTTCCCAAAGAAGTTCATCAAGTTTTTGTAAAATCTTCTACTGGTTTTTACCAAAGAGTTGATGGTGGTCCGGTAGGTGCTACGTTTTCCGGAATAAAAATCATGAAAGAGAATGCAGGACAATTACCTATTAAAGCGGCAGGAGGTTTACGAAACATTGAAGATGTGAAGAGTATGCTTGATTTAGGCGTAAGCAGAATAGGAACATCATCAGCTAAACAAATAATTTTAGGGGAACAAACAACAAATGACTATTAAATGAAGAATTATTTAGATATAGCAATAGAAGGGGCTGTGGCTGCGGGGCATGAAATTTTAAAAGTGTACGAATCAGATTTTGCAGTAGAGCATAAAGATGATAAATCGCCTTTAACTTTGGCAGATAAGCTTGGGCACTTGAAAATATTGAGTTATTTGGATAACACGCCTTTTCCCGTCTTAAGCGAGGAAGGGAAACATCTGTCTTATGATGAACGAAAGTATTGGAAACGCTTTTGGTTGGTTGACCCCTTAGACGGCACAAAGGAATTTATAAAGCGAAATGGTGAGTTCACTGTGAATATTGCTTTAGTAGAAAATGGGATTCCTGTAATAGGTGTTATCTATGTTCCTGTTATGGATATTCTTTATATTGGAAGTGAAGATGGTGCGTTTAAGTATTATGCATATGCTGCAGGAGGTAGTCGTAAGGAGGCATTGCCTTTACCAAAAGGAAATCGTTCATATTCGGTAGTTGGAAGTCGTTCGCATATGTCTAAAGAGACTGAGGCTTTCTTCGAAGAAAAGAAAAAAGAATACGGAGAAGTTGAAGTGTTGGCTGTTGGAAGTTCTTTAAAATTTTGTTTGGTGGCAGAAGGGAAAGCAGATGTCTATCCAAGATATGCCCCTACTATGGAATGGGACACAGGAGCAGGACATGCCATCATATTGGCTGCTGGATTTAATGTCACAAAATTCAATTCAACAGAACCTTTAGTATATAACAAAGAGGATTTACTAAATCCTTGGTTTTTGGTGAGTTAATGAAATCATGGATACAAAATAAGATTCAAAAATTTAGTTCTGATAAAGATTTGTCCGAGCTTATTAAAGGTAGTGTTACCACCTTTATTATTAAAATTTTAGGAAATATTTTTGGTTTTGTATTCATGTTATTAGTAACAAAAGGATATGGAGAAGAAGGAGCTGGTGTTTGGGGAAAGTATCTTTTAGCTATTTTAGTATTAAAGGTTTTTGTTATAGTTGGTCGATTTGGAGCGGATACAGCATTACTTAAATTTATTGCTGGCTTTAATGCACAAAAACTAGGTAAAAATATACGCTTGGTATATAGAAAAGCGCTTTCTTTTGTTCTTCCTATATGCATAGCATTATCTCTTTTAATGTATCTATCATCTACGTATATTTCTGAGTTAATGAGTGTGCCACAACTGTATATAGAATATTTATCTTTTTTCTTACTTCCTTTTGCATGGATGTTTGTGAATACACAAAGCTTTAGAGGACTTAAAGACATGTTGTCTTTTTCCTTCTTTTTTAATTCAGCGGTTACCACTTTTGCATTCCTTATATTTGGTTTGTTTTTTCTTTTATCTAAAGAGGATGTGTTAAACAATCACCAAGCACCAGTATATGCCTTCTCAGTAGGTGTTGCCTTGGCTTTTGCTTCTTCCTTGTTTTTATGGATTCGAAAAGAAAATGGAAAGGATTTTGATCCAATTCAAAATATTGATAACAAAACATTTTTAAATATGTCTGTTCCGCTAATGTTAGCGCAGTCTATTACATTTATCATGGGATGGACTGATCAGTTTATGTTAGGGGTGCTTACCACTCCAGAGGAAGTTGGTGTATATGGTGTAGCGTTTAAGTATTCAACTTTAGCAATAGTGTTTCTGTTGGCTATCAATAGTATTGCTACACCAAAATTTGCCGAGTTCTACGCTAAGAATGATATTCAAGGTTTGGAAAAGACAGTAAAACACTCAACAAAAATGATTTTTTGGGCTACCATTCCTGTTGTGTTATTTTTTGCGCTTTTTGCAGAGTGGGTTTTAGGTTTCTCAGGTGAATCATTCGTAGTTGGGGTAAGTACTTTATTGATTTTGTTGGCAGGTAGATTTTATAGTTCTATTTGCGGATCAGTGGGTAGTATTTTGCAAATGACAGGAAATCAACATCTATTTCAAAATATATTGCTAGTTGCAGCAATAGTGAATGTTGTGCTGAATTACTTTCTTATTCCAATTTTTGGAATTAAAGGAGCCGCTATAGCAAGTTTTATTTGTGTTGTTTTTTGGAACACAATTATGGTTTTAGTGGTGAAAAAGAAGTTTGGTTTTTACAGTGTTTATATTCCATTTTTAAGCAAATGAAAAAACCCAATTTTTTAATAGTAGGAGCAGCTAAAAGCGGAACAACATCTTTGTTTCATTATCTCAGACAGCATCCAGCAGTATTCATGCCTGATTTTAAGGAGCCACAATATTTAGTACACTCCAAAATACAAGGAAGACTTCATAAATATATAAACAAAAGAGAGGATTATTTGAATTTATTCAATAACGCCCATCAGAAATGTGTTGGGGAAGCAAGTGTTTTTTATTTGTATTTCTATGAGGAGGCAATAGCAAATATCAATAAAGAACTTGGTGAAAATGTCAAAATTATTATCATGTTAAGAGAGCCAGTAAGCAGGACAGTTTCGGCCTACGAACATGTTTTTAGAAATAATATTAAAGAACAGTTGTCTTTTACAGATGCACTAGCTGCAGAGGAGGGAAGATTAGAAAGAGAACAGGACTTAACTCCTATGGTAATGTATAAATCTATGAGTATGTATGCAAATGCAGTGAAAGCTTTTCAAGAGGCTTTTCAAGATGTTCATATTGTTTTATACGATGATTTTCAAACTTCTCCCAAACAATGTATTGATCAAATTTTCGAATTTTTGGGTTTAGAAAGTAGTGAAGAGATTGATTATCTCAGCAGGCATAATATTGGAGGTTGGCAATGGGAAAATGAAAAAGTTAAACAATTGGCATTAAGTGATAGTTTTTTCAAGAAGATTGTTCGGCTAACGATTCCGAAATTTCTCAGAAAATACATGTTTAAAAAGTTGAAATCGAAAGCTACAGATGTGCATAAAATTGCTATATCTAAACAGACAAAAAAGGAATTAAGTCAATTTTTTCAAGAAGATATTCATACTTTAGAAGAATTGATTAATCGAAAACTAACGGCGTGGTATGATGTTGCCTAATTTTTTATGCATAGGAGCTCCTAAAAGCGGAACTACTTCTTTGTATGATTTGTTAAAACAGCACAAAGATGTTTTTCTACCATCATTTAAAGAGCCACATTTTTTTGATTCTGATGAAAGCTGGAACAAAGGAGTCGAATGGTATCTGTCATCTTATTATGCTAAGGCAAATAATCAATGTATTGGTGATTTTACACCTACCTATCTATCAAATAGCTCAGCACCTGGAAGAATAAAAAAAGTGCTGGGAAATCAAGTGAAATTTGTAGTTATTTTAAGAAATCCAGTAGATAGAGCATACTCCCATTATTTACATACACTAAGAGATCAACATGAAAACTTATCTTTTACAGAAGCTCTCGAGGAAGAAGCACAAAGATTACGTAACTTCAGACAAGAAAATAATCATATTGCTTTGATTCGTTTTGCATATTTAGAACAAGGGATGTATTCTGAGCAATTGGAGCGTTATTTCAAATTTTTTGATAGGGAGCGATTTTACATTACTACATTTGATGATTTCGTTTCTAAACAAGAACAAGTGGTAAAAGAAATTTGTGTTTTTTTAGGTTTGCAGGAACAAGAAGGTATGCAATATTTGTTGCAAAGCAATAAATCTAGTAAAGCGCGTTCCGTGGCTTTGAAAAATGTGATAAAAAAACCCTCATTGATTAAAAAAGTAGCAAAATGGTTGGTTCCGTCATTTTCTTATCGTCAAAAGATTAGGAATTTAATACAAGCCTTAAATAATAAGTCAATTACTAAAAAACCTCTTTCCGAAATTAATCGTAAAAGTTATTACCAAAGATATTTCAAACAAGAAATTCAATCTTTGGAAGATTTATTATCTATAAATTTAAAACATTGGAAACATGATTGAGTTTTGTCAAAATATTAAATCGAAATTCCAAAAACTTTTCTTTTTGTTGTTTTACAAGTCTAGCTTTTCTGCTTTTGGCTTACGTTCTACTTTTTTATTTCCATTCAAGGTGAATGGAGCTAAGTATATAAGTATTGGAAAGAAAGTGCACATTAACGAACAAGCTTGGTTGTTATCTCAGCAAATAGATGAGCACGATCCAAAAATAGAGATAGGTGATGACACTTATATCGGGCGTAATGCCCACATAGTAAGTGTTAGAGATGTAAAAATTGGAAGCAGTGTGTTGATAGCTGATAAAGTTTATATTTCTGATAATTTACATGATTATCAAGACATAAAAGCGCCGATAAAGTCGCAAACTGTTGTGTTTAAAAAATCGGTTTATGTAGGCGACCATTCTTGGTTGGGAGAAAATGTGTGTGTAATTGGGGCCTCTGTAGGAAGGCATTCTGTTGTTGGTGCAAATTCAGTTGTAACTTCAGATATTCCTGATTATTCAATTGCTGTAGGAACTCCTGCAAAGGTGATTAAACAATATAATCATCAAACAAATCAATGGGAACGTGTATAAATGAAGCTTAAAAAAAAATATTTCAGTTTAGACTACCTAATTAGCTTTTTTTTGATAATGAGCGGTGGTAGTGTTGCTTTTGTGTTTAACAGAAATATTTTAACATTATTGCTTTTTACTTTAGTTTTGTCTGGTCTTGTTCTAAACCATCAAAGAGTTAAGAAAGACAGTTTCCGATTTTCTATTATATCATTAGTAATTTTACTGGTATTTTTAGCAGTTAATTTTTTGTTTGGAGTTCCAGGTCAATCATTTGTAAAGTTTGGCTTTATATTTTTGAGCTTCCTAATAGCTGTTATGTCACTGCTGTATTTTGAAGCCACAAAAAAATCTATTATAGATATTTTTAGAGGGATATTAGTTCTAGTGATGTATCATTCGCTGATTAACTTTTTTGCTTATCCATTTATAAAATCAGGCTTATCGGTAATAACTAATCCTTTTAACGAATATACATGTTCAACTTTTCATTACTTACTTTATTACATGCCTTCTAGAAATGAGTTAGGAGCGTTTGGTGATTTGTTCTGTAGAAATCAAGGCCTTTTTTGGGAGCCTGGGGTATTACAAATCTTTTTAAACTTATTGTTTTTTATAGATGCTTTTGTAAGGAAAACACAAAAAAAGATAACGCTATGGCTGACCATCTTAGCTATCATTTTAACATATTCTAGTACAGGAATTATTATTCTAGCAATACAGTTGGTTGTTTTTTTCTGGGCTCAATTGAAAAGAAATATTTTAATAGCTCCTATATTAATTGCACTTACAATTCCCTTTTATCAATTATTAGAGCAAAATTTAGAACATAAAATGGTAGGAGAGGGATCCACATCTGCTCAGGTTAGAATGTTTGATTTAGTACAACAAGCAGTGATAGCCATCGATAATCCGGTAACAGGATTAGGTTTAGATGATCAGATTTATAAAACAAAGCGATCTGAATATTCAGTAAATATAGCTCAATTGGATTACGAATCATTAGAAAAAGGAAGTTCAAACTCAGTACTTTTTTTAATGGCTGCAGGAGGTTTCCCCTTTGCATTATACATATTATACTCATTTTTTAAACAAACACTAATAAGAAAACAAAAAATTCTATTTATTTCAGTGTTTTTATTAAGCGTAATGTCCGAGCCAGTGCTGTTGAAACCATTTTTTCTTTTGTTTGTGACGTCTGGAACCTTACAATTATTAAGAAAGTTATCATGGTGAAGAATATTTTAATAACAGGAGGAGCAGGATTTATAGGTTCTAAACTATCGCTTAAGTTGATAGAAAAAGGATATAACGTAAGGGTGCTAGATAATTTATCGACTCAAATTCATGGGAATGCTGTCCACTTGTCTCCATTGTATTTATCGATAAAAGATAAGGTAGATTTTGTTAATGGTGATGTTCGAAACATGGATGATTGGAAGAAGGCAATACAAAAGCAGGATGCAGTCATTCATTTAGCTGCAGAAACAGGTACAGGACAGTCTATGTACGAAGTTGAGCGATATGTAAATGTAAATATTAGAGGGACGGCTTTATTGCTTGATTTCTTAGCAAATAATGAGCATCAGATACAAAAAGTAGTTGTAGCATCTTCACGAGCTATATATGGTGAAGGGAAATATTTTAGTGACACATTGGGTGTCGTCTTTCCAAAAGAAAGAAGTGAGAATCAAATGTCTAAAGGTATTTTTGATCATTTATCTGATCACAGCAATAAAACTTTGAAAAGCTTACCTACTGATGAAAATTCAAAAATTCATCCTAGCTCAATTTATGGTATTACCAAGCACAATCAAGAACAAATGATTTTAGTAGGATGTAAAAGTTTAGGCATTCCTGCGGTTGCTTTTAGGTATCAAAATGTATATGGTCCTGGACAATCGTTATCTAATCCCTACACAGGCATTCTGTCTATCTTTTCAACTAGATTTTTAAATGGTAATCCAATCAATGTTTTTGAGGATGGATTGCAAAGCAGAGATTTTGTTTTTATTGACGATGTAGTTGATGCAACAATTTTAGGATTAGAGTCAGAAATAGCTAATAACAATGCTTATAATGTAGGTTCGGGAATTAATACAAGCGTTTTGAAAGTTGCGAATAAGCTAAAAGAGCTTTATAACTCCGATGCTGAGATAACGATTTCTGGGAACTATCGCTTGGGAGATATTCGACATAACTATGCAGACTTATCGGAAGTTAAATCAATTGGGTTTGAACCACAAGTTTGTTTTGAAGAAGGAATAGAAAAATTTATAGCATGGGTGAAACAACAAGAGGTTCAGCAAGATACTTATGAGCACTCAATAAAAGAAATGAAAGAAAAAGGGTTGTTAAAATGAAAATAGGGCTTGTCACTATAACATTTAATAGCGCTGATGTTTTGCCTGATTTTTTGGATTCTGTCGCCAAGCAGACATATCAAAGCTTCTGTTTATATCTAGTTGATAATGCATCTTCTGACAACACCATAAAAGAGTATGAGCTAAGAAAAAAAGAAAATTATCACCTCATACAAAACAACGATAATTTCGGTGTTGCAGCAGGAAATAATCAAGGTATTAGAAAAGCATTGTCTGAAAATTGTGATTTTGTTTTGCTTATTAATAATGATACGGTTTTTGAAGAAAAATTACTGCAGAAATTGATAGATGCGCATCATCAATACGGTTCCAGTATTATTACTCCTAAAATGATGTATCATGATCCTAACAACGTCATTTGGTATGCCGGAGGATTTTTTGATCGAAAAAAAGCATGGTTAAATTATCATAGGGGACAAAATGAAATCGACAAAGGGCAATTCGAAGAAAATGATGTGATAGAATATGCGCCTACTTGTTGTGTACTCATTCATCGAGCTGTATTTGATGATATTGGACTAATGGATGAGAAATACTTTGTGTATTTTGATGATACGGATTTTTTTTATCGTTTTGTTAAAAATGGCAAGCATGAGGCTCGATATATTAACAGTGTGCAATTCTATCATAAGATAGGGAGTCTCACAAAGTCAAGAACTAACGAAGAGCGTTTTAAGCATAGTGATTTTTTTATTAAACAAATGACTTGTAACCAAATTTATTATCTTAGAAAGCAAAAAACATTATTTGCGTATTTATATGTTCTGTATTTCATTTTAAGATTACAAATTAGGTTTTTGTTTAGTGGAAAATACCATCAAAATTGGCGAACATTTATATTAATCCAACAATCTATTATTAAAGGATTGAGGTTATGAAAACAGAATCTATTTCATATGTTTTTATAGTTGGCAATTCAAGAAGTGGTACAACGATGTTGAGTAGAGTTTTTGGTAATCATCCTGAAGTCTACGCGTTTAATGAGCTCCATTTTTTTGGAAATTTAGAAGGTAGAAAATTAAATAATGCTGATTTAGCAAAGGAGTTATTAGATATAGAGCGAAGTAATTTCTTAACAAAGGTTTCTAAAGATGAGCATTGGGAAGAGGTTGAAACAATGTTGATAGATTCAATAAGTCAAGTTGAGGTGTTCCAACAATTTTTATTTTACGAAACAACTATAAATAATGCATCTGTTGCGGTGTGTCAAACTCCATCAAATGTTTATCATTTAGATAAAATTTTAAAATCATTCAATAAGGTTAAAGTCATCAATATGGTGAGAGATCCTAGAGATGTTTTACTTTCTCAAAAAAACAAATGGAAGCGTAAGTTTTTAGGAGCAAATGATATACCTTTTTTTGAACTACTGAGAGCTCGATTTAATTATCATCCATATACAATTTCTAAAATGTGGAATACGGCTGTTAACAGAGGATGTGTGAATCATCAAAATGTAAAAACGATAAGATTTGAAGATCTTTTGCAGCATCCTGAAAATACAATTCTTGACTTATGTCAATTTATAGGATTATCATTTGATTCTAGTATGTTGCAGGTTGCTAATATTGGATCTTCTAACAAGCAAGACCAGGGCGTAGACTATATAGACTCATCTAAAATATTTAAATGGAAGAAGGGGGGGTTAAGTAAAGCAGAAATTATAATATCAGAAAAAGTTAATCGAAAAATTATAAATAGATTAGGCTATGAAAAAATAAATAAAACTTTCAGTTTAGGCCTTATTTATCAGTTCATCAAATTCCCTTTTCATATTTTTATGGCTTTACTTTTTAACTTACATAGAATGGTGAGTGTGGTAGAAAGTATAAAACGAAGAATAAGTAGTGAAGGTTAATACATTTATAGTTGGTGCTCCTAAAGCGGGGACTACCTCTTTGTACTTTTATTTACAGCAGCACCCTGATGTTTGTATGAGTGAAATAAAAGAACCCAATTATTTTACAGCCCAAGATGTTGTGAATTTGTATTATGATGTTTCCCCTATAAATAGTGAAGATTGGTATCATTCCCTTTTTGCAGAACCAACTAGGAGAGTTGTTGGAGAGGGGAGTGTTTCATATTTGTTTTATCCAGAGGTCGCTCAAAAGATTTATGAGTATAATTCTGAAGCAAGAATTCTCATTATTTTAAGAAACCCTGTTAAACGAGCGTTCTCACATTACCTTATGGATTGTCGATTGGGATTGTGTGACATTTCTTTTGAGAAGATACTGGACAACCCTTCAAAGTATCCCCATTTTTATCAACAGTTTATTAGCTTGGGAAAGTATCATCAGCAAATAAAAAGATATATAGATGTGTTTGGACAGAATCAGGTGAAGGTGATGTTTTATGATGATTTAAAAGCAGACACTAGCCTATTTCTTGACCAAGTATTCTCCTTTTTGGCTTTAAGATCTGTAGATGTAAATATGGTTGTAAAAAATAAATTTAAACAACCTTCGAATACCATTATTGCTAAGTTGTATCAGTTTAAATTGTTGAGATCTTACTTAAACAATTTCTTTCCAAAAAAAATGTTATTATTGATTAAAAGTGTGCTGTTCAAGGATATTAAAAAACCTACATTAGACCCTACCATTAAAAGAAAACTATTTGAAATATATAAAAAAGACATAGCTGAATTATCCAAACTATTATCTAAAGATTTGAGTGCATGGCAATGAGTAAAGTAGCAATTGTTGATCCTGTTGGGGCAAAAGCAGGAATGAATTATTATGACATCGGCTTATTGTCAGGATTGCATAATCATGGTTTAGAAGTATATCTTTTTTCCAATACAGATGATGTACCTTCAAAAATAAAAAATTACCATTTCTTCGATTCATTTATTGAAAGTAAATGGAGGAAAGGGATAGGTCAACTAATAGCTCATTTACACTCTTTTTGGGTGTGTAAAAAAGAAAATATTGATTGGGTAGTTATGCATGTTTTTTCTGCACAGCTTACATTTTTTATTTTTTGTCTAATTGCGCGTTTGTTTGGGTTAAAGCTTCTGGCTATTGGTCATGATGTAAATAGTTTAGCAAATGACGATAATAAAATATTAAAAAAATGGCTTTATAAGCATGTAGCGAATCATATCATTATTCATAACCAATATTCGTTAAAAAAAATAAAAAAAATTGTTGGTGACAAAAATCATTACAGTGTTATTCAGCAAGGAGGATATCCAGAATTAGTTGATGAAAAAGTAACACCAGAACAAGCAAAGGTTCAATTAGGTTTTAATAATTCTACTACTTATCTTTTGTTTTTTGGTCAGATAAAAACAGCTAAAAGATTAGATGTTTTAATTAAATCAATGAAGCTTGTGAAGGGGGATGTAAAGCTTGTGGTAGCGGGAAGGCCTTGGAAAGATGATTTTTCAAAATATGACCAGCTTGTTTCGGAGTTAAAATTAGAGCAAAAAATAGAGAAATTCATACGATTTGTAACCGACAAAGAACGAGAGTTGCTTATGAAGGCTTGCGATGTGATGGTACTACCTTATCAAGAGGTGTATCAGAGTGCAGCATTGTTAATGGCAATGAGTTACGGGTTAGCAATAATCACGTCTGATATCGACTCATTTAGGGAGGTTATTCGACAAGGAGAAAATGGCCTAATGTTTAAGTCTTTAGATGAAGTAGATTTATCAGATAAAATTAATAGCTTGTTAAATGATTCTGAAATGCTGACCCAATTACAGCAAGGAGCTTTGAAATCGATCGCTACCGAATTTTCATGGAGCAATATCGCATTTCAATACAAAAAAACACTTAATTTGTAGTAAACAACTACGATGAAGAAGGTATTTGTAACTGGGATTACAGGACAAGATGGTGCATATTTAGCTCAATTCTTATTAGAAAAAGGATATGAGGTTTATGGCGCTTACAGAAGAACAAGTTCTTTGAATCTATGGAGAATTCAGTTTCTAAATATCGAAAATCACCCAAATCTACATTTAATAGAGTTTAATTTACTAGATGCATCTAACTGTATTAGAGTGATTTCGCAAATTCAGCCTGATGAGGTTTATAATTTGGCGGCACAAAGTTTTGTAGGTGTTTCTTTTGAACAGCCACTTTTAACGAGTCAAACAACAGGTGTTGGAGCAGTTAATTTATTAGAGGCAATTCGTATTATTAATCCAAAGATTAAATTTTATCAGGCCTCAACTTCCGAAATGTTTGGTAAAGCGCAAGAAATTCCACAAACGGAATTGACGCGTTTTTATCCAAGATCTCCATATGGAGTAGCCAAACTTTTTGCTCATTGGATGACTGTTAACTACAGGGAGTCTTACGGAATATTTGCGTCAAGTGGAATTCTATTTAACCATGAGTCTCCGTTAAGAGGGATTGAATTCGTGACGAGAAAAATCACAGATGCTGCAGCTAAGTATCATCTAGGTATGCAGGATGTGTTAGAGTTAGGCAACCTAAATGCAAGCAGAGACTGGGGTTATGCTAAAGAATATATTGAAGGAATGTATTTAATGTTGCAGCATGATACATCAGATACATTTGTGTTGGCAACCAATAAAACTTACACTGTAAGGTACTTTGCAGAAATGGCATTTAAAGCAATTGGAGTTGAGATTGAGTGGCAGGGAAAGGATGAAAACGAGAGGGGGATAAATAAAGCGAATGGTACAGAAATCGTGAGGGTTAACCCTAAGTTTTTCCGACCTTGTGAGGTGGATTTGTTGATTGGAGATCCAGTAAAAGCAAAAAATGAATTAGGCTGGGAGCCAAAAACAGATGTTGAAGAGCTGTGTAAAATCATGGTGGATTCAGATATAATTAGGAACAAGAAAAATGCAAGTTTCTAAAAAGGCACTAATATTTGGCGTTGATAGTTTTACTGGAAGCTTTTTAAAACAATCTTTTGAAAAGCAAGGAATAGAAGTTATTGGCACAACATTCTTTCACAAAAATACTCCTACATATTGCAATATCACTAATTATCTGCAGTGCGCTCAATTTGTTCAGTCTATCATGCCGGATTATGTGGTGAATTTATCAGGCATTTCTTTTGTGCCACATATCGATTACAGGCAAATTTATGATGTAAATTTCAATGGAGCTGTTAATGTCTTGAAAGCATGCGAAGAGCATGTCCCACGTTGCAAGTTGTTATTGGTAAGTAGTGGTCAAATTTATGCTTCTAGTAATGATGCTATTAACGAATCGCATGAATTAAAACTTTCCAATCATTATGCCATAAGCAAACATTCAATGGAGCGCGTGGCGATTTTATCAAGTCTTGATGTAAAAATAGCTCGCTCTTTTAATTATACGGGTGTAGGTCAGGATAGTAAGTTTTTGATTCCCAAAATAGTCAGTCATTATAAGGATGCTCAAACTAGTATTACTTTGGGCGATATTGATGTTTATAGAGATTTTTCTGATGTTAGAGATGTTACAGACGCATACCTTTCGATTTTATTTTCTAACTCAAATGAAAAGATATTTAATGTATGTTCTAATACCATACACTCGATAGCAGACATTCTTTCGTTTTTAAATCAGGAATTTGGCTATGAGATGAATGTTAAACAGTCTAAAGAGTTTATGCGATCAAACATTGTTCGTTCTGTTAAAGGTGATAATAGTAGATTGAAGGCATTGGGATGGAAGAAAAACCATTCTTTTTTTAATACACTAAAATGGATGTTAGATGCTTGAAATTATCTTATCTATATCGACAGCGTTTTTAATCACATTTTTGACAATCCCAATTGTGATTAGTGTAGTTAAAAAAAACGAAAAATTTTTAGACAAGCCAAACAGTGACAGGGCATCTCATAAAATTAGTATTCCAACTTTTGGAGGTATAGCTATTTTTTGTGGAATTTTGTTTTCTATTATTTTTTGGCTAAACCTAGCCGAATATACAGTTCTGCAGCCACTTCTATCAGCATTGCTTATTGTGTTTTTTATAGGGGTTGTAGATGATTTGATTTCATTGTCACCATTTAAAAAGTTAGTAGGTCAACTCTTGGCAATTACGGTTGTTGTTTATTTTAGTGATTTGCGAATTACCTCAATGTATGGAATTTTCACTATACATGAACTTCCTTACTGGGTTAGCTTATTGTTAACTGCTTTTACAATGGTGGTTATCACCAACGCGTTTAATTTAATAGATGGACTGGATGGACTAGCAGCTAGTGTTGGAATTGTTATGACTTTCTTCTTTGGCTTATTATTTTTAATGAATAATCAGTTAGAATATGTGGCTTTATCCTGGTCGCTAACAGGCTCTCTTTTAGCGTTTCTTTACTTCAACTTTCACCCTGCAAAAATATTTATGGGAGATACAGGGTCACTAGTTATTGGTTTTTTACTGTCGGTTTTTGCAGTTAGTATTGTGGAGTCTAATATTGTGTATGGGGGCTTCGATTTTGATGCAAAAGGATCGGCCTTAGCAGTAGCTGTTTTAATCGTTCCTCTTTTTGACGCTTTAAGAGTTTTTGTAATAAGATTATCGAGAGGAGTCAGTCCGCTTTCTCCTGATAGAAACCATATACATCATAATTTATCTGACTTAGGATATGGCCATAGAAGAACATCATTATATATATGTCTGGCAAACTTGTTTTTTATAGTTTTAGTAGTAGCATTAAGAGATTTAGGAGTTAATTACATATTGCTAATCGTTTTACTTTTAGCTATAGTATTGTCGATTATTCCAATTCTAATGAAAAAAAGAAGAAGATGAAAAAACTATTTTTATTTCTTTTTTTACCACTTACCCTCCTTTCGCAAGAATATAATTCTTTTAATCACAATATGTATGATACTTTTAGTAAAGAATTGCATGTTATAGATAATACCACACATACAAGCTTTAAGCCTTTTCTTTTTTTAAAGAATGATGTTAAGTTTTCAATTGTGAACACAAGATTTAGACTATTAAATCGCTTTTTTAATGAAAACTTTATTAGTGTTAATACAAATAATTTTAAGTTGAAGATCAATCCTCTATTTGATTTACAGATTGGAAGAGATGAATTTGGTAATACTTTTACAAATTCGCGAGCGTTTGAAGTTAAAGGGCAAATAGGCGAGGAGGTGTCTTTTTATTCATCTTTTTATGAAAATCAAGCTATTCTACCAATTTATCTTGAAAATTATCTTTGGACTAATGATGAAAATGGAGAGATAGATTTTGTTTTGCCAGGTCAGGGTATTTCACGTGTTTCTTCATGGGATAGAACAACTAGAGGTATAGATTACGCCATGGCTAGTGGTCATGTTTCTTACCAACCAAGCAAGTACTTTAACTTTCAATTTGGGCATGGCAAACATTTTATAGGAGACGGTTATCGTTCTATGTTGTTGTCTGATAATGCCTTCAATTATCCATATTTAAAGATAACCACAGATATCTGGAAAGTACGCTATGTAAATTTATTTTCTACATATCAAGATTTGCGAAATGAGTTTGAAATGGCTGGGATATATAGAAAGAAATTTTCTACAATTCATCATTTAAGTTATAATGTAAACAAACGTTTGAATATTGGTTTGTTTGAGGCCATCATTTGGGAGCAAGATACTCTAGGAAGAGGTTTTGATATAAATTATTTAAATCCTATTGTTTTTTACAGACCGATTGAGTTTTCTTTGGGTTCAAGAGGTGGGAATGCATTGATAGGTGTTACAGTAAAATATAAGTTAACAGATAAATCTCATGCTTATGGACAGTTTATTATTGATGAGTTTAAGATTGCAGAAATTCGCGCAGGAAATGGTTGGTGGGCTAATAAGTATGCTGGTCAATTAGGGTTTAAAATGTATGATATGTTAGGTGTTAATAATCTTTTTTTTCAAACAGAATTTAATGCTTCTAGGCCATATATGTATTCCCATCATAGACCTTTACAATCGTACACACATTACGGCCAACCTTTGGCTCACCCATTGGGCGCAAGTTTTTACGAAAATATTACGATTACCCGTTACCAATATAAAAGATATTACACAGAACTGAAAACACTTTGGGCGAAAAAAGGGGCTGCTATTACAGATTCGTTAACAAACTTTGGCTTCAACCCACAACAATCGTATAGTGACAATCGTATTGAATATGGGAATGTTACAGCCCAAGGAAACACTACTGATTTAAAAATGATAGATTTAAAAGTTGGGATCCTGTTAAATCCACACACAAATATGAAGCTTGAGTTTGGTCTATTGAATAGAAAAACCAAATCATTATTCGAGAGTAATACTAACACAACTCATGTTTACATAGCTTTTAAGACTGATCTTAGAAACTTATATTACGATTTTTAAAATGTATCAAAAAAAATCCTGATTGTAATTTATTCCTTATTTGGTTTTTCTCATCCTGTAAAAAGTGGTAAAATTGCACTCCAATTATATGGGAGTTCGATAATTTCGTAATTCATTGGTAATAAGTATTTTGAATGCCTTCATTCACTGACATTGTTCAATTATCTAAAGTTAGACTTACATCAAGTGTAGTTTTTTCAGCTATTGCTGGTTATTTCATAGCTGCAGAACATTTTGACGCTTTGTTATTTACCTTTTTGGTAATAGGAGGTTTTTTGGTGGTCGCGGCATCTAATGGATTTAACCAGATTCTAGAGAAAGATTTTGATAAGCTGATGGTAAGAACAGCTGACAGACCACTTCCAACAAAAAGGATGAGTGTTGCTGAGGTCTTTTGGATTTCTTTGATGATGGGGCTGTTAGGTGTATTCTTACTATATAGAATTAATTTTTTAAGCGGCTTTTTTGGTATGCTTTCTATTTTTCTATATGTGTTGCTCTATACACCGCTCAAACGTATTTCTTCCATTTCGGTTTTTGTTGGGGCCTTTCCAGGCGCCATCCCTTTTATGTTGGGATGGGTTGCAGCAACAAACGATTTTGATATTGAGCCTGGTATTTTATTTGCAATTCAGTTTATATGGCAGTTTCCTCATTTTTGGGCAATTGCCTGGGTTTGTAATGATGATTATAAAAACGCAGGATTTAAGATGCTACCAGGTAAAAAAGATAAATCAACTGCTTGGAAAAATGTGGTCTATACATTTTTTTTAATTCCGCTTTCAGTACTACCGGTGTTTGGAATTACTGGTAGTTTAAAATTGTCTGTAATAGCAGCATTTTTAGTATCTATAGTAGGCATTTGGTTTTTAAGTATTGCTGTAACTTTATTTAAGAAATTAACTGATGATTCAGCTAAAAAATTGATGTTTGCATCGTTTATTTACTTACCCACTATTCAATTGATTTACATTTTAGATAAAGTAGTGCGTGAATTCATAGTTAATTAAAAATCAAGCATTTTTTTTAATATTTATGTGTGTATTTATTGTAATTATTTAATGCATATCAATTATTTTTGTAAAAAATTAAAGTTGTGCAAAAACAGTATTTAATAATATTCATTTTAGTCATTGTTGTAATATCTTTTTACTTAATAAAAAGATATCTTTCTAAATTTTCACAAAAAAAGTCTGAAAATAAATCTGAGTCTTTAAAAATATCTAAAGAAATAATAGAACGTGACCTTAGTTATCACAAGTCTAAATCAGCAAAACCAATGTTGTGGATTTCAATGATAAGTATGGCAATGTTGTTTGCAGGTTTTACTAGTGCTATTATAGTTAGTAAAGGTGGAAATGAAAATTGGATTCATTTTGATATACCTATTTGGTTTTACATAAGTACTATTGTTATTTTAGTCTCAAGTTTCTCAATGCATTTTGCAAAAAAATTCATTCAAAAGAACAATAATAAATCAGCGTTTAATTTTTTGTTAATTACAATTTTACTTGGTTTATTATTTGCTTTATCTCAGTTTTTTGTTTGGAAAGAATTAGTCGGACTAGATGTTTATTTTACTGGTGATAATAGTACTGCTGCAAGTTCATTTTTCTATTTAATTATTGCAGTTCATCTCTTTCATTTATTAGGTGGTATCATAGCACTCATAGTGACTGCAATAAAAACTGCCTCAAATAAATATTCGTCAAAAGATATGTTAGGAATAGAGTTGTGCGCAATCTTTTGGCATTTTCTAGATATTTTATGGGTTTATTTGTTCCTATTTTTCCTTTATATTCTTTAATTTTGTATTGACTTTCTAAATCTAGATATAATGTCAGAAAACTTATCAAAAGAAAACACCTGGAACGGAGGTAATAAACCTTTTGTTTCAAGTTATGGAAAGCTTATGATGTGGTTTTTCTTAATTTCAGACGCACTTACTTTCTCCGGATTTTTAGCTGCATATGGTTTTATGCGTTTTCGAAATGCCGACATATGGCCTGTTCCTGAAGATGTTTTTACACACTTTCCTTTTTTACAAGGTGAACATCCATTGTTGTTCGTAGCCTTAATGACTTTTATTTTAATTATGAGTTCGGTCACTATGGTATTGGCTGTAAATGCAGGCAATAAGAATAACAAAAAAGGTGTTGTTTTATGGATGGCGCTTACCATTGTTGGTGGTATTACTTTCTTAGGTTCTCAAGCCTGGGAGTGGGGACACTTTATTCATGGAGACAAAGGAGCAATAGTGCTTTCTAGTCATGAAGTCATTCATTTAGCTGATTCAGACGGTAAATTATATTCTTTTTATGATTTAATGGAAGTTGACAAGTACGATGGCACAGATCACGAATTCACAATAGAAGAAGCTGAAAATGCTTTTAATGCGCGCCCTGACTTAAGCATTAAGCGTGCAAATAGATCAATTGTTTCTCACTCAGAATCTGAACAATTTTTTGAAAATTCTCAGGTGGTTTTAGGAGCTAATTTAACACACAATGAGTATGGTCATCAGTTATTCGCTGATTTCTTTTATTTTATTACTGGCTTCCACGGCTTCCACGTTTTTAGTGGAGTAGTCTTACTTATCATAATTTTTATAAATGTGTTAAAAGGAACATACGAGAGAAGAGGGCATTATGAAATGGTAGAAAAAGTAGGATTATATTGGCATTTTGTTGATTTAGTTTGGGTATTCGTATTTACCTTTTTCTACTTGGTTTAATTATTCTAAAAACTAATAAAATGGCAGAACAAAGCGGAACTTGGTGGATTTGGAGAGTATTTTGGATTCTATTGTTTATAACAGCATTAGAAGTATTTTTAGGAATTCTTAAAGTAAATGAGTCGTTACCTGAGATATTAATTCATGGTAAATTTTTAGGATTAGAGTGGCTTACTCATATTTTTATCATTCTCACAATTATTAAAGCAGCTTATATTGTGATGGAGTTTATGCATTTAGGTCACGAAACAAAAGGATTGAAATTAACAATACTCTTGCCTTGTGTTATTTTAATACCATATCTACTCTTTATACTCATCTCTGAAAGTGTAATGACAACATAGAAAAAAATAATATGCAGTTAAGAACAAAATGGTTTTTAATTATATCAATTTTAGTGTTTCCTTCCGCAGTGTATTTGATTTTTCTGCAGGGAGAAGCTAATTTTGATAAACCACTTGAATTCATAGGTCCACAAACAGATTCTACACTTCATAAGATTCCTGAATTTACATTCCTTAATCAATACGATGATACTATTTCATCAGCTGATTATAATGGTAATGTTTATGTAGCCAATTTTATTTTTACAACATGTCCGAACATCTGTCCTCAAATGACTTATCAGATGACTAGAATTCAACAAAAAATGAAAAACTATCCTCGTTTTAAACTTTTGTCACATACTGTAAATCCAGAATATGATACTCCAAAAGTTCTTCGAGAGTATGCTAATGCAATGCAAGTTGATACTAGCCTCAATAACTGGAATTTTGTTACAGGAACTAAAGAATCAATTTATGCAATGGCTCCTGCCTATTTCGTAAACGCTTTCGAAGATAAGGATGCTCCCGGAGGATTTCTTCACTCAGAATATCTTGTATTAATTGACAAAGATGGTCATGTAAGGTCTAGAAAGGATGACAATGGAAACGTTATGGGAGTTTATGACGGTACTAGTGCATACGAGGTAGGCCTCCTGATTGATGATATTAAATTTTTGATGTACGATCATTGGTATTCAGCAAAAAAATCAGCCAATGAAAAATAAGGATTCTATATATATACCCATTATTATTTGTTTATCTGTTATAATTCCTTTAGCAGTAGCCGGTTTGATGTTTATGCCAGATGAATGGCATTTAGAATTTGGTGGTGCTGATTTAACTTCTTTACCTTTTTTTCATGCCATAATAAATGCTTCAACTGCGTTACTTCTTTTTGTAGGTTTTATTTTAATTAAAAACAAAAAGATTGCATGGCATCGTGTATGTATGATTGCCGCTTTTTTATTATCAGCTATCTTTCTTGTATCATATGTCATCTCCAAATTATCTAATCCACCTGTCCCATACGGAGGAGAAGGATTATTGAGAACGACATACTTTTTTATTTTGATATCACATATAATATTGTCTGTTCCCGTTCTCCCCCTAGCTTTGTTAGCTATATATAGAGCCATTACAGGTGAGTTTGACAAACACACTAGAATTGTTAAATGGACGTTTCCTATTTGGATGTATGTTGCAATAACAGGTGTTTTAGTTTATATTTTTATGATTCCATATTATGCTTAAGATTAATAAATATTTAGTGATTACGGTTTTATTATTCACTTTAACAACAATAGATGTTAACGCTCAATGCGCCATGTGTAAATCAGTTGTGGAAAGTAATATGGAAAACGGAGATACTATTGGTAGTGGTCTTAACGATGGTATTTTATACCTTATGGCGATGCCTTATATTTCTTTAGCTTTGATAGCTTTCTTTTGGGTAAGGCACAATAAGAAGCAAATAATATAGGTCTTTTCTAGAATAACTATCTTTGTAATTCATTTTTTCTAGTAATGAAGTATAAACTGTTATTTATATTATTATTAATTCCATGCTATATGTTTGCACAACATACATGGAGTTTAGAGGATTGTTTGAAACATGCAGCTGAATATAATTTAACGATTAAGCAAGCCGTTTTAAACACAGTGTTATCTGAAAACACTTTAACACAGTCCAAGCTAGTATTGTTACCTACTGTAAATACTGACGCTTCACATTCATTAAATTTCGGAAGAAATATTGATCCTTATACAAATGCTTTTACGGTAGATAGAGTTAGGAATAATAACTTTGGATTCTCTTCAAGTATAACTTTATTTTCTGGGTTTCAAAATATAAATAACGTTAGAAAAAGTAATTATGAGTATTTGGCTAGTAAGTATGATACAGAAAAAATAGCAAATGATATATCCATTAACATAATAACTGCATTTTTACAACTGATGTATAATAAAGAGTTGGTTGCAGTTAATAAGGATAAACTAGAATTATCAAAACTTCAAGTAAATCGTATTAGCGAAATGGTTGATGTCGGTCGATTGCCAAAAGGAAATTTATTAGACACAGAGTCGCAAATGGCACAGGAAGAATTACAACTTATTAATGTGCAAAATCAATTAGATATTGCTTTTTTAAATATGAAGCAATTACTCGATTTAGACGCTTCATATTCTTTCGATATTACTGCTCCAGAAGTCAGTGTTAATAATTTTTTTTCTTCAAGAAATTCTGAAGAAATATATGCAATGGCAGTAAGTAATTTACCAGATGTAAAAAGCGCTAATACTAAGGTAAAGAGTGCAGAGCGATCATTGGCAATAGCAAAAGGACAAAGAAGTCCTCGTTTAAGTTTATTTGGAAGTATGGGGACAGGTTACTCTGATGCTAGGCAAAAAATAATAGATTTAGATTCATTGAGTTTAGTTCCTACATATACTGAATATCCGTTTGAAGAGCAGCTAAAAGATAATGTTTCACAATCGATCAGTTTTAGACTGAGTATTCCAATTTTTAATGGTTGGCAAGTCAATAGTTCTATAAATAGAGCAAAAATTGGTTTACTACAATCTCAATACAATTTACAGCAAGCAGAAAATCAATTACGTAAGGAAATTGAACAAGCTAATGCAGATGCTTTGGCAGCACATAAAAAGTATTTGGCAAGCCAGAAATCGGTACAAGCACTTTCAGAATCATTTCGATATACAGAAGAAAAATATAATGTACAGTTGGTTAGTACTTATGAATATAATGATGCTAAAAATAGATTGTTTCAAGCAGAAGCAGATTTATTACAATCTAAGTACGACTATATATTCAAGACTAAAATATTGGATTTTTACACTGGTAATAAATTAACATTTTAAGAAATGGCAGTCTTCATAATACTAATATTAGTTTCTGTGGCCTTTTATTATTTCGGTCGTAAAAACAATAAAAACTTGTTAAAGTACATTGGCATTGGACTATTTTCAATGTCTTTGATTTTATTCATTGGTAAAAAGATAGGATTTATTAAAGATGATCAAGTTATTGATGTAAACACAGATTTTGCGAGTCGCGTTGATATTGTTGAGACAGTAGCCGCTAGTGGAAAAATTCAGCCCGAGGTGGAAGTGAAGATTTCTCCTGATGTTTCAGGTGAAATAGTTGAACTTCCAATTAAAGAGGGTAGTCAAGTTTTTAAGGGCGATTTATTAGTTAGAATCAAGCCAGATACCTACTTATCTATGAAGCAAAGGAGCGAAGCTGCTTTAAATAGCGCGAACGCTAGTTTGTCTATGTCTAAAGCTAGACTAGTAGAAAGTGAAGCTAATTATAATAGAAATAAAATTCTATTTGAAAAAGGTGCGATTTCAGCTTCCGAATTTGAACAAATAAAGTCTTCCTATGAAGTGGCGAAATTAAATGTGGAAAGTTCGGAGTACTCTGTGAGTTCTGCACAAGCTTCCTTAGAAGAGTCACAGGAAAATTTAGACAAAACAAGTATATACGCACCTGTTGATGGAACAATATCTCGACTAAATGTTGAATTAGGGGAACGAGTAGTTGGGACTATTCAAATGGCAGGTACTGAGATTTTACGATTGGCTAATTTAGATGAAATGGAAGTAGCTGTTGAGGTAAATGAAAATGATATTATCCGTGTAAATGTAGGGGACACTAGCATCATTGAAGTAGATGCCTTTTTAGGAGAAGATTTCAAAGGAGTGGTTAGTGAAATAGCAAACTCTGCTGATGTTATGGGTGCAAGTGCTGATCAAGTCACAAATTTTGAAGTGAAGATTCGTGTTTTAGATAAGGCTGGTTTTAGACCAGGTATGACTGCTACTGTAGAAATTCAAACGAGTAATAAAAGTCAGGTCTTGTCAGTTCCAATTCAAGCAGTAACTACAAGAAAAGACACTAGTGATGATCAAAAAAAAATAGAATGCGTTTTTATATATGAAAATGGAAAAGCTTTTTTGAAACGTGTAGAAACAGGTATTCAAGATGATAAAAATATTCACATCACTTCTGGTTTAGAAGATAGTATTCGTATTATTTCTGGTCCTTATTCTGCAGTTTCAAAAATACTTATTAATGGCATGAATGTGAATGTTGATGAGTAAGCTTAATAGGGTGCTAAAAGGATTTCGTGTAAGAAAAAGTAAAAATTAATGGCCTTAATTTTATGTATTGAAACAGCTACTAGAAGTTGCTCTGTGGCATTAGCAAAAGATGGTAAATTACTGTATTTCAAGGAAGAAATTAGTGATAAATATTCTCATTCTGAACAATTAACCTCTTTTGTAGAATCTCTTTTAAAGAAACATAATATCGGATTTCCTGACCTAGATGCTATTGCGGTTAGTAAAGGTCCTGGCTCTTATACTGGATTACGAATTGGTGTTTCTACAGCTAAAGGCTTGTGCTATGCTTTAGACAAGCCATTAATTGGTATTTCTACTTTGAAAGCCATGGCAAGTGGTATAGAAAAAAAACATCCTAATAAATTGTATTGTCCTATGATTGATGCAAGAAGAATGGAAGTATACATGGCCTTTTTTCAAGCAGGAAAACAATTAACAAATATAGAGGCTAATATTGTAGAAAAAGATTCTTTTTCAAAAATGTTAGTTAAAGGAGAAGTGTTGTTTTTTGGCGATGGAGCGGAAAAATGTAAAGGTCTTTTTTCACATGCAAATGCTACATTTATTAATAATGTATATCCTTCAGCTAAGGACATGGTAGTCATAGCAGAAAATGCATTTATACAACAGCAATTTGAGAATATAGCTTATTTTGAACCTTATTACTTAAAGGAATTTGTAGCAGGTTCAAAGAAGTAAATGTTATTTGCTAGCCTTTTTCATAGCTTTTTCCAGTTCTTTCGCTTTTTGGCTTCCAAATAAAACTTTTCTTTCGTTTTTTAAGACTAATTGCAGTCCTTCTTCTCCACTTACATTGTAGGCCTTTCCTTCAAAACCAAAGCGAATACCCCATCCGCCAAATTCTTTAAGCGGAGAGTATTTCCTTGCTTTAAAAGATTCAATATCACTGAAAGTTATAGTGCGTTCTTTGATGTGAATAGGAAAAAATTGGTAGTGCAAACCATCTTCACTAACGCGTGTTTTTAATCTAATATTGTAAAACAAAATAGGGAGGCCAACGCCAATTAAAACAGTAAACCAAATAAGACCATCGTTACTTATAGGTTTGTCGCCAATAGGATTTCCCATGATGATTTGCTCGTAGATTCCATATAATGAAAAAGCAGGAAAAAAGATGATAATGGCCCACAGCCATTTTTGTCTAAAATATTGTGTTTCGTTAAAGTATGTCATACTATTAAACTTAATGCTTCATCTTTTAACAAAGATAATACGCTTTGTGTATTATTTCCAATCAATAATTTATTTGGATGATAATCAAATAAGCATATTTTTATGTTCGACATTTTTTTTACCAATTTTACAAAATCAAGAAGACATGTTTAGATTATCTGAGGTATTAGTGTGCTTTTGTGTAATTAATAAAAAAATGCGGGATGGTTTCAATTCCTTTAAGGTAATTAAATATACCATAATGTTCATTTGGCGAGTGAATAGCATCTGAATCTAAGCCGAATCCCATTAAAATAGATTTAACTTTTAATTCAGTCTCAAATAATGCGACAATAGGAATACTTCCTCCACTTTTAACAGGTACTGGTTTTTTCCCATAAGTACTTTCCATTGCTTTACTTGCAGCTTTATAAGCTGGTATATTTGATGGAGATACATACGGCTCTCCACCATGATGAGGGGCTACTTTTACTTTTACAGATTTCGGAGCAATACTTTCAAAGAATTTCGTGAATTTTTCTGTAATTTCTTCATCTGATTGGTTTGGAACCAGACGCATTGAAATCTTAGCAAAGGCTTTAGAAGGAATGACTGTTTTAGCACCTTCTCCTGTGTAGCCTCCCCAAATTCCATTTACATCTAATGTAGGTCGAATACCTGTTCTTTCCATTGTTGTATATCCTTTTTCTCCATGAATGTCAGATAAGTCTAAATCAGATTTATATTTTTCTAAAGAAAATGGAGCTCTAGCGATATCTTCCCTTTCTTCACGAGATAATTCTAGCACATTATCATAAAATCCTGGGATTGTGATATGATTGTTTTGATCTTTCATCTTTGCAATCATTTCACACAAAATATTGATTGGGTTTGCGACTGCACCTCCATATAATCCTGAATGTAGATCTCTATTTGGACCTGTTACTTCCACTTCTAAATAGCTTAAGCCCTTCAGTCCTGTAGTTATAGATGGTGTATCATTAGCAATAATTCCGGTGTCAGAAATCAAGATGGTATCACATTTTAATTTATTCTTATTCTCTCTTACGAATGCGCCTAAGTTATCGGAACCCACTTCCTCTTCCCCTTCGATCATAAACTTTACATTACAAGGAAGACTATCTGTTTGCATCATCAATTCAAATGCTTTTATATGCATATAAAATTGTCCTTTATCATCACAGGCGCCTCTTGCAAAAATCGCTCCTTCAGGATGTATTTCTGTTTTTTTAATAACGGGTTCAAACGGACCACTTCTCCAAAGCTCCAATGGATCAGCTGGTTGTACATCATAATGCCCATAAACCAATACTGTAGGAAGTTTAGCGTCTTTAATTTTTTCTCCGTATACAATTGGATAGCCTGGTGTTTCGCATATTTCAATATTGTCTGCTCCTGCGTCTTTCAATGCTTTAGCAACTGCTTTAGAACAATTTAATACATCTTTTTTATAAGATGGATCAGCAGATATGGAAGGGATCTTTAGAAGTTCAATCAGTTCGTTGATAAATCGGTCCTTGTGTTTGTTGATGTATTTATTAATGTACTCCATAATTATTTTATCAAAATATTTCCAGTCATTTCTTGTGGGATTTCAACTCCCATAATATTTAGAATAGTAGGGGCAATGTCTGCTAGTTTTCCGTTTTTTATTTTTTTAAATCCCGTATTAATAGCAAAGCAAGGCACTAAGTTTGTACTATGAGCTGTGTTAGGTGTTCCATCAGGGTTGATGACAAACTCTGCATTTCCATGGTCGGCTATAATTATGAATGCATAATCGTTTTTCAACCCAGCTTCAACCACCTTTTGCGTACAGCTGTCAACTGTTTCTACAGCTTTCGTAATGGCATTGTAGTCACCAGTATGTCCCACCATATCTGGATTAGCAAAGTTTAAACATATAAAATCAGTTATTCCTTTTTTTAATTCGGTTACTATAGTAGAAGTTACCATAAGAGCACTCATTTCTGGTTTCAAATCATATGTTGCTACTTTAGGTGAGTTTACCATCAATCTTTTTTCGCCACCAAAAACTGATTCTTTTCCTCCCGAAAAGAAAAAAGTAACATGTGGATATTTTTCTGTTTCAGCAATTCGAATTTGACTAAGGTCATTATTTGCTAATACTTCTCCTAAAGTATTTTGTAGGTTTTTTTTATCAAAAATGACATTGACGTTTTGGAATGTATGATCATAATTGGTCATGGTGGTATAGTGAAGTTTGAGTTTTTGCATCTCAAAATCAGGCATGTTTGTTTGTGTTAAAACTG
>Ga0160423_10000659_pt1 | contig 28643 bp, 29 predicted proteins | sample CRUFie14St8metaG_FD_108191 | JGI IMG/M metagenome (GOLD analysis project Ga0160423, IMG submission 108191) | Marine microbial communities from the Costa Rica Dome - CRUD Field 142mm St8 metaG | ecosystem: Environmental > Aquatic > Marine > Oceanic > Photic zone | place: Costa Rica: the Eastern...
GTTACAGATTTTTCTACTAGCATTCCCTACACCTGTTGTGTAGAGTTTTTCGATGATTCCACCAGGAATGTCTTCTAGAGGCCGTGAAGGGATGGGCTTCACCCTCATAGAGCTTCTGGTCGTTATTGCCATCTTGGCTGGAATGCTTCTGCCGGCACTGAGCAAGGCAAAGCTCAAAGCAACGGGAGCCGTTTGCCTGAGTAATCAGAAACAACTCGCTCTGGGCTTTGTCATGTATGCAGACGACCACGACGATCGCATGATACCGACGGACGGAAATCCCGGAGGCGGATTCTGGCCCGGCCCAGGTATCATGAATAACGGTCGGTTTACCTACGCCAGTATTACCGGAAACATGGGCAAGGACCGTGCTCAGGAGCTTGTCGAAATGGGTATTCGAAATGGCCCACTCTTTAATTACGTCGATGGGCCAGGAGCTTATCATTGCCCAGGTGACATCCGCACCAAACGCAACAAGCCCGGCAATGGATGGGCCTGGGATAGCTACTCAAAAGCCAATGGTATGAACGGCGGTAGCTGGCAAGGATCAGGCACGGGTGGCAGTTCTTCAGGACCTCAACCACCCTATGTGAAACTTGGGACGGTGAACGGGCCTTCTGAAGCCATGGTTTTTCTGGAGGAAGCCGATCCTCGGGACCACAACCGGGGCACATGGGTCATCGATGTGCAGCCATCTCTAGGCTGGGTGGACCCCTTCGCAGTCTTCCACGGCAACAACAGCACGATTTCTTTTGCCGATGGCCATGGGGAAACCCGCACCTGGAGAGAAGAAGCCACCGTCAAGGCGGCTACCGATTCTTCCAATGGCACCGCGAGTTTTTACTGGTCGGGTGGAAACGCCAGAAATCCTGACTTTGTGTGGGTGCACACACGCTACAAGCACCAGAAATATCAACCCCTTCCGGGAGCGCGTTAAGGTCTTTTGTAAAGTATTTGAAGGTTCATCGGCCATCTAATCCATGAAGCACCTCCTAAAACGCGCTAGTCTATCGGCAGTTCTCACACTGATCGCCATTTCTGCCCAGGGAACCCAGTGGAAACAGGGCATGTTACAAGGGACCGTTCCCATAAAGTCGGCCGGCAGTGCGGCTTTCGGCCCATATGGCATTCTATTTGTGGCAAACTCCAAGTCAGCGGCGATCCATGCGATTGTGACTGGGGATGTGACTTCACGAGATCTCTCACAACCCATTCGATTGGCATCCTTGGACCGCAAATTGGCGGCACTGGTCGGGGTGACCAACAAAGCGATCTTGATTCAGGACATGGCAGTCAACACACTCTCCAAAAATATTTACTTTTCTCTTTCCAGAGGCTGCGGACCGGATGCGGTCCCTATCATTGCTAGAGTGCATAGCTCGGGTAAGGCAGAATTAATCGATTTGAGGCAGGTTCAACACAGCACAGCGGAGCTACCCGACGCACCCGTAGATGCTGAGGTTGGAGAGGGCAGAGGCCGAAGCAATCCTCGGATGGAATCCATATCGGATATTGCATTTCCCGAAGATCGCGTACTTGTCGCAGGACTCACAAACGAAGAATTTCCCTCTATCTTACGCGGGATCTCCTTTCCGTTCCGAGAGGTCGGGAAAGGCACGAAAGTGGAAATATACCACAAAGCACATGGGAGATTTGAAACCCGCTCTCCGGTGAGGACCTTTGTTCCCTTACAGATTAGAGGCGAGCCCTTCCTGCTGGCTGCCTATACTTGCACTCCACTGGTTCAGTTTCCCATCCAGTCCATCCAGCCGGGCGCAGAGATAGTGGGCAAAACAGCCGAGCTGGGGAATCGCAATCGCCCACTGGACATGATGGTCTACAACAAGGAGGAGCAAACCTATTTACTCATGGCAAACAGTAGCCGTGGCATCATTAAAATACCGGCCAACGACATTGCCTCTGCCTCAAGCATTGAATCGGCAGTCCAAGGTGGTGCTACCGGAGGACTCGATTATGAAACAATTGAGCAGAGGCAAGGAGTTGACCAATTGGACCTGCTCGATGAGCGTCATGCCATTTTGTTAGTGCGTGCTGACAATGGGCCACTCCATCTGGAGTCCCGACCTCTCCCCTGATGCAATCGGAGGGGATTCACTCAACGGCGGCCTTGTGCGGGGCCGCCGTTGTTTTTTTACCCGCAATGATATTGCCCGGCCCTAGGAATCGCTTTCATGGACACGACTCTTCTCACTTCCCTGGCTAGGCTCGCCGCTGGCCTGGTGACGACTTTGCAGATTCAGGGAGCATCGCGATTGGAATGGATCTTTCAAGACAGAAGTCGCATCCCCAGTGAGCCGCGCCTGCATCCAGAAACAGACGAGCATGAAGGCAATGCGACATTGGGTGACCTGGAAAATGCGTTGCAGGTCTACTTCATAGAAGAAGGCGTCGATCCGCTGACAAACCCACCTGTCGATGGCTCTTACTTGCGATCAGGAAGGACCGTCATTTTTCGTCCTGCTTAACCTTTCTCAGACCGCATCGATTATCTGGCAGTAGCCTTCGATGGCGTCCAATCACATCACAAAACCTCCAAGCTGCAAGACAGCCCGGTCACTCGCGTCGATCACATCCAACCTGAAGGGGAGATTCTTCCCGAGAACCTTCTTAAATTTTACATTCATTTTTCTCACTGCATGAGTGGAGGAAACGCTTATCGACACATTCAATTGATCGAGCTGGCCAAAAACCAGGTGGTTCAGTGGCCTTTCCTGGAATTCGGAGAGGAACTATGGAATCAGGACATGACTCGTCTAACCTTGTTCATCGATCCTGGCCGTATCAAAAGAGGGGGCAAACCTCTCGAGGAAATAGGCCCTTCCCTTGAAGAGGGAAAAGATTATGAACTAATCATATCGGATCAGTGGAAGGATGCGAAAGGCACACCCATGGCAAATTCCTTCCGCAAATCATTTCATGCTGGACCACCTGATCGATCGCCCATTGCACTGAAAAGGTGGACCCTGGAAAGCCCAAGAGCTGAAACACGGCAACCCCTTGTAATTCACTTTGGTGAGTCGCTGGATGCAGCCCTGGTTCAGCGATGTGTTTCATGCTTGAGCGGAAAACAGGAAATCGAAGGGGAAATAAGCATCAACAGCCAGACCACCCGGTGGACGTTTATCCCCAGCGAACCCTGGTCATTGGTTCATTACACCATCAAGGTCCATACGCTGCTGGAGGACCTGACCGACAACAACGTCGGAAAGCCTTTTGAGGTAGACAATTTTGCCCTCGTGCAACGCAGACTGTAGTCTTCTCATGAGACCCTCGATTTCACGCCTGTCCTGGATGTAACTTCTCAAGACAGCAACCCATTACTGCTCAACGCAAGCGTAAGCGTTGTGGTGGTGGATACTCTCGAAATTCTCAGCCTCCACCCGATACCAGCGAGCGTGAGGGAGCCCGTTTAACTCAAGCACCACATTGCGAACCAAGTCTTCCACAAACACTGGATGTTCATATGCCTGTTCGGTCACTTTTTTTTCATCCGCCCGTTTCAGCAGTGCATAAAGCTCGGAACTGGCCGAGCGCTCAACACGACCAATCAAATCGGTCAGTGCGGGAGCACTTTCGTAGACCATGCTTACGGTCACCTCACCTCTTTGATTGTGCGCCCCATGTCGGCTGATGGCCTTGGAGCAGGGACACAAGGTGGTGACGGGTATCGTCATCACAAGCTTTTTTTGGGTCTGACCACCGCTACGGGTGGCATCGCAGATGACTTCATAATCCATGAGGCTGGATTCTCCTGAGACAGGGGCCCTCTTTTCGATGAAAAGTGAAAATTTCATCTTCAAGGCAGCCGTTTCAGACTCCAGCCGCGTAAGGAGGTCCTTCAGAATATCATCTACATCATCGAGATCGATCGGTTGCTTGAGGTGCTTGCGCAACACCTCGACAAAACGACTCATGTGGGTCCCCTTGAGGTCTGCGCTGAGAGAGACGGTCGCATCAAAAGATGCCGTCAAGACCTGGTCCGGAAGCCCTTCATTCCTGAAAGTGAAGGGGTATTTAATATCTCTGATCCCAACCCGATGGATGGCCACACCCCGCGTGTCAGTCTGGTTTTGTGTGTCGGGCAACGTCGATTTTTGATGGTTTGTTTGATCTGTCACGTCCTTGTGGTTTTTTCCATTGGCAATAATGGATGCCTTTGTTATCGGCAGGGAAAAATGACACGCACCGCCATGAATTGCAATGATCCCTTGGGGAATCTCCCACCGCCATGATGGTAGAACTCGTGAGCGCCACAAATTTAAAGATTTCTGTTGGAGTCTGGCTGCCGGGCTGGTTAACTGCCCGCTCATGTATCGGTCCTTGATGCTACTTTTCACCCCCATGACGGGTTGGCAGAAAATCGCCAACCAGTCATGGCATGTGCTGGTGGTGTTTTTGTTTTCCATCGGTCCAATCATGGTCGCCTCCTGTGCGGTGGAGGGATGGGCCATGTTAAATTTCGGAGCAGGCAAGGGACCTTTCGGTAACCTGATCGAACTGGAGCCCTCACGTATCCTGTCCTATGAAATCCTTCAGCTGGTTCTAGGCGTCATTCTCCTATTTGCTGGCGGAAAATTTGTCCAGTGGGTTTGCGGAGGATTTCAAACCGAGGCAACCTACCGACAATCTTTTACGCTCACAGCCTATGGACTGACTCCTGTTTTTTGGCTCAGGTTTTTGGATGGGCTTCCAGCAATACCTACCTGGATTTGCTGGGCTTTGGCAGCAATCGGTATCATGGTGGTGCTTTACCACGGGGTCGCCTTGATCCTGCAACCAAGCACAAGTATCGGTTTTGGCCTTTACCTGGTAAGTTCAGCCTCTCTTGTAACTCTGAGTGGAATTACTCATTTCGTGGCAACAGGAATTCTTACCGAACAGTTTGATTTACCCGCCTTTTTGCAGATGGCTCAGCTTTGAGGCGTCGACAAGCTTCCTGGATGGACCATCTTGAGCGTTCCAGGATGTCCTTCGCGACTGTTTCGTGGACACCAGTGAGCGTGCATACCATCCGAACCGCTCGATCCTTCAGTTTTTCATTCGTCGCCTGAACGTCGATCATGAGGTTACTCCTTACCTTCCCCAACTCCACCATGGCAAGGGTCGTCATCATGTTGAGAATGAGTTTGGTCGCCGTGCCTGCCTTGAGGCGAGTACTTCCAGTCAGAATTTCAGGACCGGTTGCTGGACAAATCACAATCTCAGGACAATGACCCCTCGTCCATTTGAGTGAGGGATTGAAGCAAAGCATGACATGCCCGGCTTGCACGAAAGCAGCACGGGAGAGCGCACCCAAGACGAAGGGAGTCTTTCCACTGGCCGCAATACCCACCACCGTATCTGTTTTTTTCACCTTATGGAATTGCATGGCGCGCCATCCAGCCATGGAATCGTCCTCAGCTCCTTCGACCGCATGCCAAAGAGCTCTGCGACCACCCGCAATGACCCCGACCACACGGTCAGGAGACACACCAAAGGTGGGTGGACACTCACTGGCATCCAGCACTCCCAGGCGACCACTGGTGCCCGCTCCGACATACAGCAACCTGCCACCTGCCGTGAACGAAGCCACAATCTTTCGAATGCATTTCAGAATATTCGTTTTCTCACGCCGTATGGCTTCGTGAATACTGGCATCCTCTGATTGAAAAAGGTCAAACGCTCGCGAAGAACTCATTTGATCCAGATTCATCGAGGCTTCCAAACATGATTCCGTCGTAGACAGCCCAAGGGTTTGGGGTCGAATACGCAACTCATGCATGGGCTTGGGAAGCGTTATCCTGCCAGGACTCCCTGGTGTTGGTTTGCAACCACCCAGAAGGGATGAAGCCGCATAGATCGTACCCCATGCACTGTCCTTTTTCAGTAGCCTGACTTCAGCTCCAGAGACAAGCTTGCCTAGGCAATTGGTGAAGCGTCGGGTGAATGCTAGGTTCTTGACGAACATGCTTCCCGAAACCGCGCAATGCGGCTTTTCCAGTTTAAGCCTTCGGATGCAGGCGGCAGCATCGGATACCAGGGCATCGAGCGCCTGATGAATGACTTTTCTTGCCAAGGGATCATTGGATTTCCAAGCTAAAAGAACCGTCACTGCGAGTGCTGCAATTTCCGATTTTTCTGCTTCTTGAAACCATGCAATCCAGTCGTTCGGCTCCACATGGGCGGTAGCTCGAAGGAGCTTTGTTCCCAGAGCAGGCCACCTTCCGCGGTGATCAAAGACTTCAATCACTTCCCGGATCGCCCGATATGCTACATCGTAGGCACTGCCTCTGTCTCCGAGGTGCTGTCCCCATCCGCCACACTTGACGATCTTGCCGCAGTTCGATTGACCGAAGCAGCAGCTTCCTGTACCGGAAACGACCATCACGTGCCCGGGAGCCTCTGGATAATGATATTGAGCCACCTTCAGGGCCGAATGAAGATCGTGGTCCACCCAGAGGGAAGCTTTGGGCCAGATAGACTGGGCGGCCTTTTGAACAATCGAGCAATCCTCCTCTTCACGAATACCAGCCATGCCGATGCCAATGGCTGCAGGACTTGGCGCCAGCCGGCGGCAAGCAATCAATAAATCTTTCAAGGCTCGCTCACTGAGCAGTCGGAAATTTCCTGGGCCAAGTGAGTGCCTGGCAATGAACTCGCTCTCCAGGTTAGTGATCAGAACTGAAGTGTGCGTCCCTCCGGCCTCGATGCCTAGGAGGGTTTGGGAATGGCAAGACCGGGATTTACTTTTCGATGACAAGCTCATCCTTGAGATTCCCGTCGGTGTCATAAGCTCGATAAACAAGCCGGTCCCCAGAGATTTGGATATCCAGCACCTGATACGTTGCGGTATTGGTCATGCCGAACTCAGTGTAATCCCTTGGATCCTGATCATACATTTTCACTCCACTCACAGAAACGATGTAAACCGTTCCTTCATTGGTAGTATCAACCCGCTTGCCATCTTTCATGGGATAAGTCCTGAGATAGGCATGATCGTGGCCTTGAAGAGCCATGTCCACATGGTGCTCGTCAAAGAGAGGTAGCCAATGCTCTCTAATAGAAGGATTGTCGCGGCTGGGTGCTGAAGAGTAAGCAGGATGATGATAAACGACGAATTTCCATGTCGCAGAAGACTGGTTCAACACGTCCTTTAGCCAGGATGCCTGGCTTTCTGCGCTGATGTTCGTATCCAAAATCACAAAAAGAGCATTGCTGTATTCAAACCAGTAGGCCCTTTCCTTTTCGACTTTTTCAGGTCCATTTTTAGGAAGATCGAATTCTCTCAGATACAATGTGGGATCCTGGTCTTCATGATTTCCGATAGCGGGCACCAACGGACGACGGTCGTAAATGTCCTTGGCATTTTCAAAAAGACTATCCCAATCATCCCGGTCGCCGCCTCGGTTCACTAAGTCACCTGCCATAATGTAAAAAGCAGCATCGGGCCGTTCCCGAAAAGCGGTATGAACCAGGCTTCCCCAACGATCGAGGCCATTTTGAGCATCCCCCATGTAAATGAAAGAAAACGATTTAGTGCTAGCTGGGGCCGTTGTGAATTCGGCGAGCTCCGTCCAATGATCTTCAGCCCCATCTCCAACGGAATAAACATAAGTCGTATCTGGTTCGAGGTCCCTCAAGGTGACGGTGAATCGATGGCAGAGGGGGTCATTGATGATGTTCGGAGTCTCCAGCACCTCCATGTTGGCTTTAACGCGATCCAAGGGTTTGGGTGAAAACTGACGAAAGAGACGTTTCTTCTGGAAGAGCACCTGGCCGGATCGAATCGTTGCATCGGTACGCCATTGGATGGTTTGAGTGGTCTGAGGATCTTCACTCCAGGTCAACACGACTTGATCCGGCTTCGGTTGACTGGGATACGCCGTCCATTTGAAGAAATTGACCAAAGAGGCATCAAAGCGGCTGTCGTAAATAGTCTGCAGAATCAAGGTCCCCTCCAGGCCTTGTGGCACGGCCTCGAGCGTCTCCTCCCGATCTGCATAAATCTGAACTCCGGGAGCCAGGATAGCTGTTTGAAGGGTTCCTGGGTAGGTATCGCTAATGATCAAGGAATCGCTCGCATTAAGTGGTTGGATCAATGGAATGTAGTGCACGCCACTAGTACCCAGTGAATGGACCCCCAGCCCAATGTCCCCCTCAGGAAATTCCTTTTCCCACAGATCCAACTCCTCATCCTGGACAGTGATGACCAATCCCGACAACTGCCAGCCGTCTTCCCGGATCCAGAAAGGTTCTGACTTGAGAGCACGATCACGCAGAATACCGATTTTGACGGGGACATTAACCTTGAATCGTATGTGTTCCTGAGCCAGAACGCTTTTCTCCTCGTCGGTCAGAAATTGTTCGATCAGGTGTGGAGTCAATGCATTGAGCTGTTCCTCGGTAAAATGTTGCTTCATGCGTTGAGCGATGGCGGCAACAGTATCATGAACAGACGGTCGGTCTCCCACGTGAGCAAGAAGTCGCCCCGAAAGCAGGCAAAGCACCAACACTAAACAGATATATGAATAAAAACGCATGTTAGGGAGATTCTAGAAGCATGCCCCGTTGAGAGACAATAAAAAGGTCAAGCATGGCGAGCATGCATCAACCATGCGACCCAAACCCCAGCAAGAGCCCCACTGAGGTGTCCCTCCCACGAAACACCTTTTTGGATGTGGAAAAGCCCATAAAAAAGCCCCCCAAACATGAGAAGCGCCAGGATTGAGAGAAAAAAGGCTCGCCAGCTTCTCATCCAGAATGAAGCCGTCATCAGATAAGCAGCCAGCCCGTACACAATGGAACTGGCACCAATGTGAATGGCCGGACGGCCGATAAGCCAGGTTCCCAGGCCGCTTACCAACCAGATGAATGCGAGACTCGACTTGGGTCGGTATTGCCTGTGTGAGAAAAGCATGATCAACAGAAGAACCAAAGGCCCCGAATTGGCAATCAGATGCTCAAAGTTGGCATGAAGCAGTGGACTCCAGAATATCCCCATCAGACCGTCCACCTTACGGGGTAAAATACCATACCCATCCAGTTGAAATCCTGAGCTTAGATCCACGATCTCAAACACCCACAAAAGCCCCACCAAGGTCATACTGATCTTGATGGCCCGGCAAATACCTTCAGAGCTAAAACACCAGCGCAACCTGTTTTTGGTAGGACGTCGTTTCATTGATGGATCACTTTACCACAATTACTTCGACAGTGCTGGAAGGAACCTTCAGCCCCTGGAACCGACTATCAAAGGTGATATCGGTAATTTATTGGGTAATGGATTGAACGCCAAGAGACTTTGCCTATGATCCGCCAATAAGGCCGGGGACCTGATACAGACAAACCGTCCAATGACTTCGACACGCCCGTAGGCGTTGCTGCTCAAATGTCAAAAATGCTCAAATCATCAGGTGCGATGGGATTGGCGACACTGCTCAGTCGCATCCTTGGAATGGCACGCGAAATGGTTTACGCACGATTCATGGGAGACGGCATGGTGGCCAGTGCTTTTTTTTATGCCTTCCAGGTGCCGAATCTCTTTCGACGTTTGTTGGGTGAAGGTGCCTTGACGGCCGCCTTCATCCCCTTGTTCAAGGAACGGGAAATGCAGGAAGGTGAAAAAGCCATGTGGGAAGTAGCCAATGCGACCCTCTCGGCGCTGATCACAGCCTGCAGCCTGGTCGTTGCCCTTTTGATCCTTGTTTCCACAGCCATGCTCCATGGTCTCAGTCTCAGTCTCGAGACCATGTTGTTTCTGAAGCTCATGCGATGGATGTCTCCCTATGTGCTCATGGTATGCATTGCAGCCATTTTAATGGGAACGCTCAACGCCAGGGGGTATTTTTTCATTCCCGCATTGGGCGCCACCACCATGAACCTCATCATGATCGCCTCTGTATTTTGGATCGCCCCAGGGTTTGGCACGGAATTGATTGATCAAATCAACGGGCTTGCGATAGGGATCCTGGTGGCCGGGATGGCACAAACCTGCTTTCAGTGCCCACTTCTCTTCAAGGAAGGATTCCGTTTTCGGTGGATTCATCCCTGGAAAAACGAAACCGTTCGCCGGCTGATTCAGCGCATCCTCCCCGGTATCGTTGGAGTGGCTGCTTTTCAGATCAACATCCTGCTCACCAACGCCATCGCATTCAGCCACGGGGACCATATTGTGGCTTCATTCAATTACGCCACTCGGCTCATGGAATTGCCGCAGGGGGTATTTGGTGTTTCATTGGCCACTTTCATGCTTCCCATGCTCTCGGGATTGGCTGCCGAGAAAAAGTATGGAGCTTTTCAAGCAGGCTTGAGGCAAGGCATGCAGTATTTGATCTTTGCCAACTGGATTGCCACGACCCTCACCTTGGTTTTGGCCGAACCGATCGTCCGACTTTTATTCGAAGGAGAACGCTTTGACTCAAGTGCCACCCAAAGAGCCGCCCTGGCTCTGCAGTGCCTGATACCGGGGTTGGTCTCCTTTTCCCTGGTAAACATTCTTGCACGAGCTTTCTTTGCTCTTGGTGAAGTAACGCTGACCATGCGGATCAGTTTGTTGAGTCTCACATGCAATTTGGTCTTTGCATTTTTCCTCATTCCAACCTTCGAACAGGCCGGCATGGGTTTGTCCAACGCGTTGAGTTCTTTGATCAATCTCGGATTCCTCTGGTATGCGATGCAAAGAAAATTCCCCAACATGCAGGTAAAGGAAATGATTAGTCCCACCTTTTGGATCATGGGAGCGGGTATTTTCGCCGCCCTGATTGCTTGGATAGCAAGTCGCAGTTGTGATGCTTACCTGTCTCTTGAAAGCAAGTTCCATCAAACGCTAATGGTTTTCATCCCCCTCTGCCTGGGATTGGCAACCTATGGAGGCTTGACTTTCTTGCTGAAAATCGAAGCTTGCCTGGACATCTTGAAATTGTTCCGCCAAAAACTGGACAAAATCGGATCAAAGGTCTAAAAAATATTAATCCCTGTTACCTAAATATCAATCCTGACTAAGGTTGCTGACAATTGATGATGTCACAAAAATCAAAATCCGTGGATGCAGGCATTTGGATGAAACTCACCAAGTTGGTTATGGGACTCGTCATGTTGGCTGGTGCGATGGCAGTCTTCCAGTGGTATCAGCCTGTCATCCGTAAAAATGAGGGCATGCAAAGGCGGATCATCCATCTTAGCAATCAAATTGCTGAAGAGAACAAGATTGCCCAATCCCTTGAGGCCAAAATTGGTTCCGTCACAACCAACGACTTTACCCTTGATCGCTTGGCACGAGAAAAATTAGGTTATGCAAGCCCAGGGGAAAAAGTGGTTCGTTTTGAAACCATTAATGCCAGTCTTCCCTCAAGATAGTCTCAAGGCCTCCTTGCCTTGAAGGGGCTGTCTGCTCCCCACCTTTGAATCAGACCTGTGAATCGAGAGGACGGTTCGCCTTCACCAGTGCCGCATAGCCCTCTCTGTAGGTTGGATATTTCAGCCGAACCCCAAGGACTGATTTCATTTTTTGATTGGAAACACGCTTATGGGTGACTTGCCGCTTGTTTTTTTTCAATGCCCCAGAATGGACCCATTGGGGTGAAGGGCATCCTACCTCGCGCACAATCCATTCATAGAGCTCTTTTTGTGCGACCGGGCAATCATCGCTCACATTGAACACCGACCCGGCAGTACCATGGATAAAGGTAGCTAAAATGCTACGAACCACATCTTGCTGATGAATCATGTTAATCCAGCGATCGCCCGGTAATTCCAGCTGAACCATACCATTCAACAAACGCTGTAGTGCATAACAACGATCCGGACCGTAAATACCTGAAAGCCGCAGGACAACGCCAGGAAACCCCCATCTTTTAAAGGATTCCAGGACCAGATTCTCGGCCTGCACCAATAGCTGAGGGTTCTTACCTGAAGGATCGGTAGGCATGAACTCATGTACCCACTGACCTTCATTTTGGCCGTAGACTCCAGTGCTGCTCAAATACACAAACCGTCGAAGACTCGGCATTGACTTCAAATAGGGAATCACACTTTGAAGCCCATGCACATAAGCTTTTTCGTAGGCTAGGGAATCTCCATGGCTTGAGGATACGGAGTAAACCACATCCGTGTACGGGCCTTCTTCCCAAGGAAGCCCTTCAGCGTGCGTCACATCACCTTGCCGCCATGCTACATTGGGATGCACAAAGGGCTGTTGCGAAACGTCACGTTTGACTGCCACAACGCGCTTGCCTTGCAATGCAAGATCATGTGCCAGAGCCGTACCGATGTAGCCACAGCCCAGGATCAATGTTGCTGAGGACTTCCTAACGGCTTGTTGTTGAATCACCTTATCCATTGAATCATTGTGTCAGAAGCAAATGCCTGCTGCCAGCCTGACAAAACGCAGAACGGTAGTAGCCCATCTTCGGTTATGGATTCACCGGATCTCTTAAAAAGACCCACGAAATTCCTGCGAGGTATCCCTGAGCTATTTGCTCCGGCTGGAAATTAGGAATGCCTCAAAGCTGCCGTTTCCAATGGAGCGGACGCCGTTTATTTTGGGTTGACCGGGTTCAACGCCAAGATGCGGGCTAATAATTTTACATTGCCGGACCTGCCATCGGTCATGGCCTTCCTTCATGGTCATGGAGTTCGTGGTTATTTGACCATGAATACACTGGTCTTCGTTGATGAGCTTGCCGCGGTGGGGGAGCAGCTTCGATCGATCGCGGCGGCCGATTTGGATGCGGTCATCGTTCAGGACATTGGGCTTTGCCACATGATACGCAACCTGAGCCGGGATTTCCCCATACATGCCTCCACGCAAATGACGCTCACAAGCACAGCTGGAATTGATCATGCCAAGGAATTAAGGGTCAACCTGGCTGTTTGGCTGTTTTGGCCAAGGAATGTTCCATGGTGGATATTCGGGCCATTCAAAAAAGCAACCGCCAACGCATGCTCCTTGAAATATTCGTCCACGGAGCTCTCTGTGTTGCTTATTCGGGGCAATGCTTGACCAGTGAAGCCCTGGGGGGGCGCTCTGCCAATCGGGGCGAATATGCTCAGGGATGCCCGGATGCCCTACGAATTGATTCAAGATGGCAAACTATTGGCACTCGGCGATCGTCAATACCTTCTAAGTCCACAGGACCTTGCTGGTCTGGAGGTATTGGATCAGCTCATGGAGCTTGGCTTGAGCTCACTTAAAATCGAAGGGCGACTCAAGTCTCCCACCTATGTCGCCAACATCACGCGTATTTACCGAAATACCATCGATCGAATCGCAAACTAGAGCCCGAAAAAACCTGAATAAGACTCAGACAATCATAAACAATCCCGCTACGAGATGGAGATGTCCTTTTCCAGGGGACTTCACACCGGATGGCTAAATGGCATCGACAATCAGAAGCTGGTTCATGCGCGCTTTTGGAAAAAACGAGGTGTTTTTCTCAGAACCATCCAAAGCGTTCATCGCAACGGATTCTCATTGGAAAGTGATCAACCGATCAAAGCTGGAAATGGCATTGTGGTGGATCAGGGAAACCCTCGCCAAAAGGAGATGGGTGACCGTATTTTCCAAGTGATTTAAGGACCTTCGAAAAATCCAAAATCTGGCAAGGAAAGGTTTCGGCTTGTCTTTGACCGCAATCGCTTAAACATCACGACGCTAAGAAAAGAAGATCGTATCTGGAAAACGAATGACCCTGGGCTGGAAAAGCAGCTCAAGCATACCTATGAGCATGTCAGACCACAGACAAACCTTCAGGTGATCTTTGATGTCCACGGTCAACTCGAACATTTACTGGAACTGACCGCGAAACTGGCCCGCGGAGTAATCGCCAAGCGCTTGTCTGAAATACCCCTTCAAAAAGCGGTCAAACATCCCTTGGGCCCTGAGAGTATGAAGAAACAACTAGGGCGTCTGGGGGGCTCAGGATTTCGCCTCAAAGCTCTTGAGATGCATATTTGCCACCAACCTCACGCTACCGATTAGCGAATTCAATCGCATGAGACGTGCGGTGGTTTAATCCTTTCAGCAGAAAAACTTTTATCCATCATGCCAAGTCGATGAAAAACAGCCTCCGAATCATTAGGTTGGACTCGGTTTATCTCTAGTTCGGATGACATGGAGACGAAAGAAAGTTCTCATCATTTAATCCAATTGGCCAGGAATATGGATCAACTATAGGCCGTGCTAAAACTCCATTACACTTAGCTCTATTGCGACTTGGAAAGACCTAAATCCTATCGCGAAGCCGTAGATTTTTTTGTGAATCAAGAGACATGTCGCAGCCATCCAACATGGCAGAAATTGGCATCTGATTGACTGGTCATCGCATCACCAAACCATGTAAGGCATGGATCCTCAATCAACTACTTTCGCCCTGCCCTGATGGTTTTCTTAGGAGTAATTATGATCAGCTGAAAGCCTTTGGCTCCCATCCATGCATTTCTGATTTTTCTGTGAACGTTTCTAATGCATGGAGTGCCTTTCACTTTTTAAAATGCCATTCTATCCAGCATATTACAGCATAAACGATCTAAACATGGGACAGCTGGAAGCCCTGCTACGCACAGGGCCGCCTAGGAAAGCGGGAATCACTCTTCATCAACACATGCCGCGGTTCCATACCGAGCACTGTGTATTCTCCACTTTCATATCGAAAGACAAGGACTACCGGGACTGTAGTCGCTCGTTCAAAAAAACTGGTTGAAATCAAGAACCGAGTCAACCTGTCGCTCCTTCTGGCGGCCGATTCAGGTTGTCGCAATACGGTATTTAATGCCAGGGCGCTAAATGGTTCAGAGCATGATCACAGCTTGCAAGCCCTGGGCGCTAGTCATTTCAGAATTGAATCCTTCAGAGAAACACCAAATGAAGTTGCAAACACTATGAGAGCTTAGACCTATCACCTGGTGGGTCGTAGAAGCGGGGCTACGATTTGGAAGGACTTGAAGTGCCTGCACCAGCTAGATAAGACCGGAGCCGCGCTGGAAACTAGTGATCGGAACATCGTATGAATCAGCAGGAAGACACCTGAGGCTCCTGCCACTTTCCATGTTCCTTGATCAAGTCAATGAGCCGGTCTACAGCCTCAGCTTGCGGGATATTGACCTTAACTTGCTTCTTACCTACATAAAGATTGATTTTTCCAGGCGCCCCACCGACATATCCAAAATCAGCGTCTGCCATTTCACCGGGGCCATTGACGATACAACCCATGATGGCAACTTTGACACCAGTCAGATGACCGGTGCGCTCTTTGATCCCAGCGGTAACCGATTGCAGATCGAAGAGGGTTCGCCCACAGGAAGGACAGGCCACATAATCGGTTTTGAAGGAACGGCAACCGGCGGCCTGTAGGATGGTGTAGGCAAGTGGCACAGCCTTGGCTACATCGCGCTCGTTGCGCACCCATATGGCATCTCCAATCCCATCACACAACAAAGCACCCAGGTTCACTGAAGATCTCAGCAAGGCAGCAGAGGAAGCCATTTCTGATTCGGGATCAAAGGTGTCTTTGAGCAGGATAGGGAAATGGCAGCTCTGGGCTTGCAGGCGAGATGCAAGCAACCGATAGGCCGTAATCACCGGTAAGTCCGTCCCATCTGCAACCGACACCATGACGGGTTCGCTGGGGAGATCCCAGTGGTCTTGCATGAGGTCCAGGAAAAGAACCCTTTCATGCTCCGTGGAAGCCTCCACCTGAATAGCCGATGGCTCCGATACTTTGACAGGATATCGTCGAGACTGATCGCCATGACCGAAAACGCGAATGGTCTGATCCCCCCCACAAGGAACGTGCGTGTGCAATGAAACCTCACAGCTGGAGCGGCGGGAATAAACATAGGGATCAAAGGATGGCCCTTGACCGTAAGGAGCCTCGCTCTGAGTCAGTGTAGGAATCTGTTCAAGCAATTCACGGCAAACCGGGATTTCATTGGGGGCATCCTCGGTAAGGGAGACCCGGATAGTATCCCCTAGACCATCGCACAGCAATGCACCGATACCAATGGCGCTTTTGACTCGACCATCCTCTCCATCTCCCGCCTCGGTCACCCCCAGGTGGATGGGGTAATTCCAATCAGGGCCCAATTCCCGCAAGCGGGCCACCAGAAGCCGGTAACAGCCAATCATGACCTTTGGATTGCTGGATTTCATCGAAAATTTGAATTGATGAAAATCCAACTTGCGGGCGATGTTGGCAAACTCGAGAGCACTCTCCACCATTCCCAAAGGAGTGTCCCCGAATCGGTTCATGATGCGATCACTCAAGGAACCGTGATTGGTGCCTATCCGAATCACTCGCTTAAGTTTCTTGCACAGCTCAACCAGAGGAGCGAATTTGGATTCGATGCGTTCAAGCTCTTCCCGATATTGTTCATCGGTGTATTCCCTGATCTTGAACTTTTTGGAATCAGCATAATTGCCTGGATTGACTCGAACCACCTCCACCCATCTGGCTGCCTCCATGGCTGCCTCGGGTTTGAAATGAATGTCAGCAACGAGTGGCACGTAGCAGCCCTGGTCACGGAGAGCCTTGGCGATGTGTTCCAGATTGGCGGCATGCCGAACCGTCTGGGCCGTGATGCGGACTAACTGACAGCCTGCCTGAGCGAGACCCAGAGTCTGTTGCACGCAGGCTTCGGTATCCAGCGTATCACTGGTGATCATGCTTTGATAAACAATGGGGTTGTCCCCACCGAGCTTTAGCTGAGTCCAGGGATTTTGAATGAGAATCTCCCGAGTCGAACGACGCTGAAACTGCAAGAATGAGGAGGTGAATTCCATGAGCCAGAGCTACTCTGAAGCCTGAGGTGCCTCGAAAACGATTTCATACTGTTGCCCCGCATCCCCTCCTCCCAGATCCTGCACGTCGAAAAAGCTGACGTAGAGCATGTACCCAATGACCAGGAGCGCGAAGCCTGTCTGAACATAGTTGAGAATACTGAAGGGTATGGGACGTCTGATGATCCCCTCGATGCAGGCCATGACGATGTGGCCACCGTCCAGCACGGGTACCGGAAGCAGATTCAGAAGGGCCAGGTTGACATTGAGAATCACACTGAACCAGAGCGCAAGTCTCCATCCATAATCGCTGTCGAACAGGCGATAATAAATACGCATGATGCCAACCGGACCACTGAGATGCTGAGCCCCGATATCGGAGTCTTTCGTGAAGAGGGCATCAAAAGTGTTCACCATGGCCATGACGCTGGCCTTGATCTGTTCATTGGGTCCCGGGTGATCAATGTCCATGCTCCCGGCCCGATCCCAGGCAATGCCCAACATTGGTCGCTGTTCTTCCTTGGGAGGTGCTCCACCCAAGTATTGGGGCAGGACCGGTGTCACTTCAAAATCAAGGGTTTGATCACCTCGCTCAACAGCGATGTTCAGGGCCTGTCCTTCACTGGCATCTACGGCATCACTCAGGGCTGCGGGATGAAAAATAGGACTGCCATTAACTGACGCCACCACGTCATTGGGTTGAATCCCAGTTAAAGCTGCAGGGCTGTTGGATTTCACACTGGCCACAACGGGCGTCTGAACCGGGGCAATTTGTATCTGCCGCAGATTGCCTCTTTTGTACCATTCGGCATCCTCTTTCTCGGGTGCTGGCTCAAAGGTGAGTGTCTGCCCCCCGCGCTTGACCTCTACAGGCACAGTGTCTCCGGTGCTGCTGACAATTTGCCAAGTCACGGCATCCCCAATACCGCTCCAGCGCGAAACCTGGTTTCCATTGATGGAGAGGATTTCATCCCCGGCAAGGAGTCCCGCCTTCTGGGCGGGAGATCCATCAATTACGTAACCAATGGTCGTGGTCGTGTCCGATTCGCTGACAGGTTTGCCCACGGTCCAAACGATGACCGCAAAGACATAAGCAAGACCAAAACTGAAAAGCGGTCCCGCAAATGCAACGATGATCTTGTCAAGGAAGGAGATGGGCGGGAGATCCTTGGGCACCTCTTCTCCCTTACCTTCAATCGCCTCCATGGGGGCCATTTGAGGCAGAGCCACAAATCCTCCTGCAGGGATGGTTCCAAGGCTGTATTTGACCCCACCGTATTCACGCTCAAAGAGAGGCTTTCCAAACCAAATACCGAAACGTTCGACCACCAAACCGCGCCACCTGGCAGCCAGAAAATGACCCAACTCATGGACGATGATCAAGGCGTTGAAAAGAACGATGACTTCCAACAGGATGAAAATGAATTTGAATACTTCCATAACGGGTATAGGAACCGGAGATTCGGCCTTCAAGAGGTCCGGCTGACCGGAGAGGAAGAAGATAACGGCTTACCGCGGATAATCAACCGCTGATTTGTGGGCCTTTGGCGAGTTCAGCGGCCACATTTCCAGCAAAATAAGTCAATATCATATCTGCACCCGACCGGGCAATCGCCATCAGCGACTCGTCCCGTGTGCGTTTGAGGTCCAACCAACCCTGCATGGCGGCCGCGTGAATCTGAGCATACTCCCCGGAGACTTGATAGGCTGCGATGGGACGCTCACTGCGCTCACGCAAACGGGTGATGATGTCCAGATAAGGCCCGGCCGGTTTGACCATCAGCATGTCAGCCCCCTCGGTTTCGTCCAGAAGCGCGTCCCGCAAGGCCTCGCGCGGGTTGGAAGGTTGAAGCTGATAGGTCGCCTTGTTGAGGTAATTTTTGCCAGCTGCAGATTGGCTTCCCACCGCATCCCTGAAGGGTCCGTAATAGGCCGAATTGAACTTGGCACTGTAGGAAAGAATGCTGACTTCAGTGTGACCGTTTTGATCCAGGACTTCCCGAATGGATGCGACCCTTCCGTCCATCATGTCTGAGGGTGCCACCCAGTCGGCCCCGGCATCTGCAAGCATGCGAGCCATTTGGGCAAGGACATGGACGGTGCGGTCATTATCCACATCCATTCCGTCTTTATTGAGAACACCATCATGTCCGTGCGAAGTGAACGGATCGAGAGCAACGTCCACGATGATCGTCATCTCCGGCAAGACTTTCTTGAGGAGACCGACCGCGCGAGCAATCAATCCCTGAGAGTCCAGAGCCGCACTGCCAAATGGATCCTTGAGTTCAGATGGATTGCAGGGAAATAGCGCGACGGCCTGGATCCCGACATCCCTCAAACTCCGGCAATGATCGATCAACTGCTCGGGATTGTAACGATACACCTCTGGCATGGACGCCACGGGTTCAGGCTCCTTGAGGCCATCCTTGACAAAGATCGGAGCGATGAGGCTTGCAGCTCTGAGATGAGTCTCCTGCAGCATGGACCGGATTCCATCGGTGCGGCGCAAACGCCTCATGCGAATGGGAATGGAGTAAGGTGATTTCATGGCGTTCACGGTTCAGGCAGCCCTCATTCTCCCAGCCTCAAATTTGGATTTCAGACAAGTTCCAGAGACTTCATGACCTGGACGAGTTGCCCCAGGTTGTCCGGATGCATGCCCAACAATGGCAGGCGCCACTCCCGCTGCAGTGCTCCCCTGACATGAAGTGCCTCCTTGACAGGCACCGGGTTGGTTTCAATGAAAAGTGCCTTGAACAATGGATGGAAGCGTTCGTGTATTTCAAGGGCATCAAAGAACCGGCCTTCCTGGCAAGCCCGCACCATGGCCACCATGGGTTCAGGAATGACATTGGATGCCACACTGATGACACCTTCGGCACCCACAGACATGAATGGCAGGGTCAATCCGTCATCGCCACTGAGAATGGTGAACTCAGGCCCCATGGCCTGACGAAGCTGACTGACGCGATCGGCATCGCCACCCGCTTCCTTGATACCGACAATATGAGGGCATGCCTCTGCCAGGCGCTTCACAGTCGGCACTTCAATGGAGACATGGCAGCGCCCCGGGATGCTGTAAAGGATCATTGGCAACTCGACCTTCTTCGCAATGGCTTGGAAATGCTGGTAGAGGCCTTCCTGACTGGGTTTGTTGTAATAAGGCGCTACCTGAAGGGAACCATCGGCTCCCAGTCGCTGGGCTTCCTGGGTCAGGTGAATGGCTTCCTGAGTGGCATTCCCTCCCGTTCCAGCAAGAACTTTTACCTTCCCCGCTCCTTCCTGGATGGTAATCTCGATCACTCGAAGATGCTCCTCACAATCCAAGGTCGGAGACTCTCCCGTCGTCCCGACCGGTACCAGCCCGTCAATGCCTGCTTCCACTTGAGAGCGGATCAGCGCTACCAATGCCTTTTCATCTACTTTCCCATCTTTGAATGGGGTCACCAATGCCGTGTAAATACCTTTGAACATGCCTGCCGATCGTTATTCCAAATCAATAGTTCCAGTGAACGCAAGATCCGCCGGTCCCGTCAAACGAAGTTTGTCAAAACCCGCTCCATCGCGTTGAAAGGAAACTTCCAAATGCGCACCACTTTTAACTTCGACCCGTATGGGCGAACGCATGTCATGCAACTGTGCGATGACCAGGGCGCAAGCTGAAACGCCAGTTCCACAAGCCAGGGTCTCGCCTTCCACACCGCGTTCGTAGGTACGAACTCGAATCTGAGTCGAATCTAGCGGCTGCACGAAATTGACGTTGGTTCCTTTGGGCGAAAATGTCTCGTGGTAGCGCACTTGAGCCCCCAGTTTGGCCACATTGACTTCATCAAGGTCATCCACGACCACAACCGCATGAGGAACGCCCGTGTTGATGGAGTGAACCAAGATCGGAGCCCCCAGTTTGTCCAGAGGCTGGTTCAAAGTCATGGGACCGGGCGAAGTGAGGTCGACGCATACTCGATGATCGGAAAACTCTGCCCGTATGAGACCCGCATCGGTTTCAAACGAAAGGGACTCGCAAGGCTTCAGCCCCCGGGCAAAAGCCGCGAAACAGCGGGCACCATTGCCGCACATTTCAGCCCGACTGCCATCACTGTTGTAAAATTGCCAGGACCAATGAGCTTCATTGCCTTGCGCCGGCTCCAGAAGCATGAGGCCATCTGCTCCGACCCCAGCATTGCGATCGCACAAGCGCTGCACTTGCCTAGGCGTGAGTTCAATGGATTGATCACGGTTGTCAATGAGGATGAAATCATTGCCTGCACCGTTCATTTTGGTGAATGCGAGTCGCATGAGGCTTCACCTGAACCTAACGATGCACTGGATCACTGGAAAGCCCAAATTACGATTTGGCGAGTCTTACCGGCACAAGAAACCGGCATGGCCTTAAAACAACTGATCCTGCTCCGGAGGTAGTGGGAGAGGAGCAATGCAGCGGTCATCGTCCACTTCGAGGGTGTGCACCCAATCGCCAACAGGGTAGTGTTTCATCTTCTCGGAAGCCAAAGGTATCAGCCACTGGCGCAAGGCCGTCACGTCGTGAAAACGGCTGTCCAGCCAAGGTTCCCAATGTTGGGGGTCCAGGATGACCGGCATGCGGTGATGCAAAGGTCGAACCAAAGGATTGGCCTCAGTGGTCAGAATGGTAAAAGTCTCGACCAGCCCCCCATCGGGTCCATGCCAGTAGTCCCAGAGACCGGCAAACCCGAAAACCGATTCATCTTCCAACAAAAACCGCCAGGCTTGCGAAACTCGGCCCAGGCGTTGCCATTCAAAGAAGCCATCTGCCAGAATCAGGCAACGCCTGTAGCGAAAAGGCGCGCGAAAAGTGGGCTTTTCTGCCGCCGTCTCCGACCGGGCATTGATCGACCGACTGGCGTGGGCCGATGTCGAAGCCCAGAAAGGAAGCAACCCCCATTCCAAGGCATCCATGGCTGGAGCCTTCCCTTCCACCGATCGGATCAGGGTTGCCACTTGACCGGGCCCGACATTGTATCGTGGTGTCGAAACTTCTGCGGCCATTCCAAGCCGCAAGGTGACCTGATGAGGGTTCCCACTGTATGAGTATCTTCCGCACATGTTGTCCGGGTCGAGACTGGCTCCTGATCTGTCGGACACAAAAACGACCTCCTGTGAAGGAGGTCGCGTGTGATGGGATTCAATAAAAACCGATCGGGTCAGATCTTCACCCACTGGCGCGAGGCAGCAGATTCTTCCACCGCTTCGAGAACACGCTGGTTGCGCTTGCCATCCTCAAAAGTAGGTTGGACCGACTTACCATCGACCACTGCATTGACAAAATCCGCGAGCGTATGAACGAAGGTGTGTTCGTAACCAATGATGTGACCGGGAGGCCACCATTGACCGACGAAAGGGTGGTCCCCGCCAGGTTGGGTCACCAGAATATCGCTGAAACCCTGGCGGTCCGAAGCAACCGTATTGTCAAACCACTTCAACCGATTCATGTCCTCGAAATCAAAGTAAAGAGATCCCTTGCTGCCGTTGATTTCGATCACGATATGGTTCTTCCGGCCAAGGGCAAATCGCGTTGCTTCCAGGTTGGCGACGGCGCCGTTGGCAAATTTACCAATGAACAGCGAGGCATCATCGACAGTGACTTCACCCATGGTGCGCCCCCCGGCTCCTCCCAACCCATCACCCTTACCAGATTGGTCTTCGATCGGTCGCTGCTTGATGAAAGTGTTCATCATGCCACAGACCTCATCGAATTCACCCATCAGGTAGCGGCCCAAATCAATGATGTGAGCATTGATGTCTCCGTGGGCTCCACTGCCGCTAACCCCTTTCTGCAATCGCCATACCAAAGGAAATTCCGGATCCACAATCCAATCCTGAGCATAGCGTGCACGATAGTGGTAGAGATCTCCCAAAACGCCCTCTTCGATCATCTTTCTTGCATGGGCAATGGCTGGAATGCGTCGGTAGTTGTGGCATACCATGTTGACGACGCCTGATTGGGCAGCCGCATCCACCATTTCCTGGCATTGTTCTACCGTCATGGCAAGAGGCTTTTCGCAAAGCACATGCTTGCCAGCCTTGGCGGCAGCAATGGCAATTTCAGCGTGGGAATCGTTGGGAGTGTTGATGTCGACGATGTCAATCTCCGGATTTTGGATCACCTCTTCCCAACTGGTGGAAATGTGGTTCCATCCCAAGGATTTGGCCGATTCTTCCAGGGCCTCCCGGTTGCGGCCGCAAATGGTGTGCATTTCCAAATCAGCCTTGAGAGGGAAAAAGTGAGGAGCTTGTCGCCAACCGTTGGAATGGGCCTTGCCCATGAAACGGTAGCCGATCATGCCAACTTTAAGTGTTTTAGACATAACGGTTTACTAAGATTCTAAGTTAGAGATTGAATCGGAATTTGAGTGCTTTATAAAAAGAACCCGTCGACAAGTCAACGCGTGACTTGAAGCTATGTTGATACAGGTTTTAAAATCAAAACTTCATTTGGCCACCGTCACCGACGCGTGTGTCGACTACGAAGGGAGCATGACCATCTCAAAAGATTTGATGGATCAGGCAGGAATGGTTCCCTACGAAAAGATCCTCTGCGGGAACATGGCAAACGGCCAGCGCTTTGAGACCTACATCATTCCAGGTGAGGCCGGACGCGGAGAAATCATCCTCAATGGAGCCACTGCTCACCTTGGGCAGCGCGGCGATCGCCTCACCATCATGACCTTCACAGCCCTCCCGAATCAGGAAGCACTGGGCTGGCAGCCATCCGTGGTCGTGCTGGATGAAGAAAACAAGGTCATCGCACGTCGCCCGACCTGAGACCCGGCCCTTTTTGCCATGGCATCCATTACCCTTCAGGAAATCGCCCGGCATGTAGGGGGCACTCTCTGCGGACCCCCGGAACTGGAAATTGTCGGGATCGCCCCAGCAGATGTGGCGGCCCAAGGCTTCATGACCTTTGCGGAAAACGAAGCTTATCTGCAAAAAGCGCTGGCCAGCGAGGCCTCCGCACTCCTCATCCCTCGAACGGAAGTCGAGGTGGACCGTCCACATGTTCAAGTCGACCACGTGCGCGTTGCTTTTGCCAAGATCCTGGCCCTCCTGCACCCGGAGCCCAAGCCCATTGCCGGCATTCATCCTTCCGCGGTCGTGGACCCTACAGCACAACTGGACGAAACAGTGCATGTAGGCCCCAACTGTGTCATTGAAAAACATGCCATTCTCGGACCGAGTGTCGTCTTGACCTCCCAAGTGTATGTCGGCCCGCGCTGCAGCCTGGGCGCCGATTGCAAGCTCTTTCCACAAGTGACCCTCTATGCGGATACGATGCTGGGTGATCGCGTCCGTATTCATGCCGGATCGGTGCTGGGATCCGATGGCTATGGCTACGTACTTGATGAAGGTTTTCATCGCAAGATCCCTCAGGTAGGCCATGTCGCCATCGAGGATGATGTCGAAATCGGCGCCAATGTGACCATCGACTGTGGTGCCCTGGGCGCCACCCGAATCGGTAAGGGAAGCAAAATCGATAATCTGGTCCAGATAGGCCACAACGTGGTCATCGGAGAGCATTCCATCGTCATCGCTCAATCCGGCATTGCAGGAAGCAGTCGTATTGGTCGGTATGTCATCCTGGCAGGGCAGTCGGGGATTGCGGGTCACCTCTCCATCGGTGACAAAGCGGTGGTTGCGGCTCAGTCGGGGGTGATGCATTCCATCCCTGCAGGTGAAAAATGGATGGGCTCCCCGGCACAACCCGACCGCAAGGCCAAGCGGCAGCTCATCGCCATCACACAACTCCCTGAATGGATGAAAAAACTCAAGGCTCAATTCCTCAAGGACAAGGAGTTGTGAATTCATGAGTGTTGCGTTCATTGATACAGCATCGATGGATCGATGGCTTGAGCAGGCAGCTCAGGCTTCCCGCAAGCGGACGCACCACAATCTTCACCCATCCCTGGATGCGCCCGTGCAACGTCTGGCCATTGCCTTGAGCCAAGGAACCTACGTACGCCCCCACCGTCATCCGCAACCCAATCGGTGGGAAATGATCCATGCGCTGCGAGGCGAAACTACCTTGGTTCTATTTGATAACCACGGACATCCAACCCGAAAAATTCTCCTCTCACCGCAAGTCATGCCAGTGGTCGAATGCCCGGCAAATACCTGGCACAGTCTGTATCCCACTCAAGGTCAAAGCGTGATTATGGAAGTCAAGGAGGGTCCTTACCTGCCGAACCTTCCCGAACATTTTGCACCATGGGCGCCCGAAGAAAACACCCCGGAAGTGGAGGCTTATCTGGCCAAGATCATGGAATGGGAATGCCGACCATGTTGAAAGTTCTCCAGCGAGTTTCACAGCCCTTCACGGGTGCCTTGAAACTCATTCGACCCCGGACAAACTTTCCCAAGGTGCCATGAAGTCCGCCCAGTGCATCGTATCCACCTTGCTTTTTGTCTTCAACGAACAGGATCAGGTACTGCTGCAATGCCGTCGCCGTCCGCCCCATCAGGGCCGATGGAGCCCCCCGGGAGGAAAATGTCACCTCAGCCAAGGAGAGTCTCCACATCAATGTGCCGCTCGCGAGGCCACGGAAGAACTCTCCATCCACGCGCTCCCGGAACAATTCCACCTCACTGGCATGGTAACGGAACAATCACAGGATGAAGCACCTCACTGGTGGATGTATCTATTTGAATACCGCCGCCGCCTCAAGCACTGTCCTCCTAAACATGCAGAAGGCCATTATCAATGGTTCGATCGTGGAACCGTTTCATCACTGGAGATCCCCCAGACCGACAAAACCTTCATCTGGCCTTTGTTTTGGCAGCACCGAAAAGGGTGGTTTGTGACCCAATGCCAGACTCATTCAGGAAAGGTGACTCAGTGGCAGACTCTGGAATCCATGCCCTCTCACAACGAAAGCCATCCATCATGAACCCATTGATTGACCTGAAGAGTGATGATTACTTCATGGGCGAAGCCTTGCGTCAGGCTCGTCATGCCTATGCAGCTGATGAAGTGCCCGTCGGAGCGGTCATCATCAAGGATGGGCATATCATTGCCCGAGCCTACAACCAGGTCGAGTGCCTCAAGGATGCCACGGCTCACGCCGAAATCCTTGCCCTGACCCAGGCCCAAAGCGTTGTGGAAGATTGGAGACTACAAGGGTGCACCCTTTTCGTCACTAAGGAACCGTGTCCCATGTGTGCCGGCGCGATCGTGCATTGTCGACTGGATCGAGTCGTTTACGGATTATCGGACCCGAAGGCAGGAGCCGCAGGGTCGGCCATGAATCTGCTTCAGTTTCCCACCCTCAATCACCAATGCGAGATCACTCACGGTGTTCAGGAACATGCATGCCATCAGCTCATCCAGTCGTTTTTCAGGGGAAAACGTGGTGGTAAGACATGAACAACGGTTGCTGATGAGGGAGAAAAAGATCTTTCCCAAAAGGAAGAAGCCTTAGCTCACCATCATGAGGGAGACTCGAATCCCCTCGTCTGACTTAGTCACCCCGTTGGCCTGCGGGTCGAGCATGGGCTCTCCGTCGACGAGATAAAGGTATCGATGGTGGCCCGAATGAATAGAGAGCTGAAGAAACCAGGCCCCATCCGGGGTGCGCTCCATGACATGTGCCTCCTGATCCCATCCATTAAAATCGCCGATAAGCTTCACTTGCTTCGCTTTGGGGTCGACGTATCTGAAATTAACCGGAACGAGTGTGTTTTTAGCCGAATATCGATTCATTGATTCATTTCCCTTTTTCCATGTTCCGCAGGCAGGCTCGGATACAGCGGGCCCGCCCCATCCCGGTCCCATAAGGCCCCGGGAGCACCTCCTTCTTAATTGGAAGAGGAGAACAAACTTCGAAAAGAAAGCAAAACCAATACCTTGATTCAAGAAAGTTTCCGGTTTTTTCCATCGTTGCCAACGGGGCTCAATCTCCATAAAAACATCTCATGCAAGGCCATCAGGTATTTCATGCTCCATACCGCCTGTTAATGGGACCCGGTCCCAGCGATGCGGCACCCAGTGTCCTAAAGGCCATGTCCATGCCCTTGCTGGGTCACCTAGATCCCGCCTTCATTCAAATGATGGAGGAAATCAAGGAGATGCTTCGCGCAGTCTTCCGGACCCGCAATCCCATGACTTTTCCAGTCAGTGGCACCGGCAGTGCAGGGATGGAATTCTGTATGGTCAACCTCGTTGAACCCGGCGATGAAGTCGTCATTTGTATCAATGGCGTTTTCGGCATGCGCATGGCTGAGGTTGCTGAACGATGCGGTGCACGCGTGATCAAGGTAGAGGCCCCATGGGGAGAGATCATACCAGCAGAGAAAGTGGCTCTCGCACTCAAAGACACGAAGCCCAAGCTCGTTGGTCTGGTGCATGCCGAAACCTCGACCGGCGCTTTAACACCAGTCGAGGAAATATCCCGGCTGGCCCATGAAGCCGGCGCTCTGATGCTCCTGGATACGGTCACATCCCTCGCGGGGTGCGAGGTATCCCTTGATGACTGGAAGATCGATGCGGTCTACAGCGGAACACAGAAGTGCCTGAGTTGTCCTCCGGGCCTGGCACCTGTTTCGCTGAGCCAGCGTGCACTTGAGGCAGCTCAATCAAGGAATCAAAAGGTGCAGAGCTGGTATCTGGATGTCAACTTACTAAACGGATATTGGGGAAGCGAAAGGGTGTATCATCACACCGCACCTATTTCCATGAACTATGCGCTGCACGAGGCCTTGAGGCTCGTACTTGAAGAAGGCCTCGAAGCGCGATGGAGACGGCATCAAGCCAATCACCAGAGACTGGTGGATGGGCTCAAGGATCTGGGCCTGAGCATCGCATCACAGGCGGGACACCAGTTGTGGCAACTCAACGCTGTAAGCGTGCCCGATGGAGTCGAGGAAGCCACCGTGCGCCAGACCCTTCTCAATGAGTATGACATTGAAGTAGGTGCGGGGCTCGGCCCTCTAAAGGGAAAAATCTGGCGAGTGGGGCTGATGGGAGAATCCTCACGACCCGAACATGTGGACAAACTACTCCTTGCACTGAAAAACATTCTTGAGCGTTGAAATGCCCATGAGAAAACACCCATGGCCAGAGATTGGGCTCCATGATTGATGGCAAAAGCGCCAGGCATCCTCATGTTGGTTCTCAAGATCTTCGGCGTGGTGATCGTGCTCTTTGCAGGACTGCGTTGGTTTGAATATCGACAAACCTTCCAACCCAGCAAGCGACGGGTGAGTGAACCCAAGGATGTCTCCAGCGAAACCCAGGAGGTTCAATTTCTTTCCAACTCGCGGTTCTCCATCTCCGCCTGGTTCATTCCATGCTTGAAACAAGCTGCTTATGCCGAATGGCTGGTGATTTTTTCTCATGGAAATGCGGGGAATATCTCTCATCGGCAGGACTTCTATCAAACTTGGAGAGCATTGGGAGTCAATCTTCTAGCTTATGATTACCGAGGTTACGGATCCAGTGAGGGCCGCCCAACGGAAGATGGCACTTACCAGGACCTTCAGGCAGCGATTGCCTGGGCCAAGGATCAGGGATTTGATGAAAGCCGCATCCTCCTTCTGGGAAAATCACTCGGTGGCGGGGTTTCCTCCCAAGTTGCCGCGAACCAAAAAGTGGCAGGATTGATCCTCCATTCCACCTTCACGAGTTTGCCGGATCTGGCCAAAGAACTCTTCCCGTGGCTCCCGGTAAAAAGCCTATCCAAAATGCAGTTCAACACCCGCAGACACCTCGAGCACGTTACCGCTCCGGTCATGATCATCCACAGCAGAGAAGATCAATTGATCGGTTTCCAGCACGCCGCTGCAAATAAGGCAGCATGCCCTTACGCCTGTCATCTGGTGGAAATCGGTGGAGATCACA
>Ga0160423_10000660_pt1 | contig 28631 bp, 21 predicted proteins | sample CRUFie14St8metaG_FD_108191 | JGI IMG/M metagenome (GOLD analysis project Ga0160423, IMG submission 108191) | Marine microbial communities from the Costa Rica Dome - CRUD Field 142mm St8 metaG | ecosystem: Environmental > Aquatic > Marine > Oceanic > Photic zone | place: Costa Rica: the Eastern...
CTTGACTTTTTACTATAATCAAAAAATGTTTCTCCCTTTTTAAAATATGGTCCGGGATATCTTTTATCTAATGAAAAACCTATACCGGTTGGTTGATTCTTAAGTGCAGCAAGTTTTTCTGCAAAAAGTCTCGGATCTATATCTTCTCCTATCTCTCTAACAGTACGTGTTGCTTGTGCATCATCAATAGCCGGTCTTCCAACTTGTCTTAACCACTTTTCATTATTTTTATTTAGTTGTAAAAACTGTGGAAGTTTAGAGTCTATATTATTATAAGCTAAAGGATTATATTTATATGCATTTTTAAAAAGTTTTGGTGCAGTCAGACCAGCTTTTTTAGCAATATTTTTTGCAACACCTGCACCTACATATGTACTTGGATCTGTTAGCAAATCAACTGCAAATGCTCCTATTGGATTATCTATATCTAAAACACTTGATACAGTTTTCTGTTTTGAATCATTATCAAAAACTGTAGTGTTTCTAATGTCTGGTACAATATCACTAAAATTAAATTTACCATCTCCTTTTCCTGATATTCCTTCAATACCTTCTCTAATAAAATTTTGTGGTATACTAAGCACTTGCAAAATATCATCTACTTTATATAATGGATTTGCTTGATATAAAAATTCATCTCCTATTTTTTGTAAGAAAGATTTTTCTTTTGGTGCTGTAACCACAACCTCATCAAGTTGAATAGGTAGTATTGGTATTTCTTTACCTTTTTGGAAATTTGGATTTTTAAGTGCTTCTTTAACTGGTAATATTTCAACCGTGTTGGGATCAAAAAGTCTTTCTCCTCTATTACCTATAAATTGAACAGTATTTTCTTGTACACCAATTTTACTTGCTGGAGGCATAGAAACCCTTGTTCCTGATTTAAGAGTATTCTGCATATATTTATTATTTAATAATGCATCAAACGGATACTCACTTGCTCTAGATCCAAACTTAAGTCTGTTTGTTATTTCCGGTATACTTAATTTATTTATATCATCTGTAAATAAAGGCATCTTAGCCATGTACCCATCAGGTGCATAAAAAGATGTAAATTCTTTATTAGGTGAAGTGAATAAAAATGATCTTGTATCATTAGTACCTTTAACTGCAGCATCCGTATATACATTACCTAATTTTTTATATGGTATAGATGTACTCATATATTTAAGAAGGTCTGTATTATCTGTTGTAGTTTTAGTAAAATCAACACCAGCTTTTTGTGCAGCCTCTCTGAAGTTTATATCATTTAATACATTAGCTTGAGGAGTTACTGATCTATATGTTTTATTAGCAGCATTATATTGATCAACTAGATTATTATAATCTTTTACATCTAAACCTAAACTTTTAGCATAATTTAAATCTGCCTTTGATAATTTTCTTGCCGTATTAGCAGCATCTAAAGCTTTTTTTCCTTTTAAACCAAGTTTACCAGCTGTTGCACCCCAACCAAAAAATGGAATCATTGCAGCAGCAGATAAGCCCGCATTCACCTTATCACCTTGAGCAAGATACCAAAGTGCATTAGCACCATCTGCTACTTCACCAAGTCCAGGAATTAAACCAAGTCCATCTAAAACACCATGACCTACTTTACTAAATAAACTTTCTTTTTTCTTAGGTGCTGTAACTACAACCTCATCTAACATTTGAGTTGGCATTGGGGTTTCAGTACCATCTTGTGCTCTTCTGCAACTCCCTTTACTATATGCTTTTTTTCCTGGGACAGGTGTAAATCCTGGCCAGCATCTACCTCCACCACCAAGCTTCATTGCTGGTACTTCAAATACCATATCACCAGGAAACTCATAGTCTTTACCTGGCTCCATCATCTTGCTATTACCTAAGTTATCTATACCCATAACAGGAAAGTCTACACCTTTCATAGTTATATCACCTGAAGGTATAATATTAAAAGGGTTATTTACATCAGGACTATCTGACTTATATCCATCTATAGAGAATACACCAGTAATATATGTAAACTGTTCATTTGGTCCTCCAGGCAACCCTTTTGATTCTATTGTTGTAAACTTCTTCTTCATTATCTCATTGATAGTAATAACTTAGTATTCTCTAATCTTAGTAACATTTTTCTATCTCCTGATTCTTGTCTTCTTAAAAGAACATGATTAGAATAATGTCTAAACTTCTTACGCTGTGTCTCTGGTTTAAAGTAATCTAGGTTAGTTGCATTAAGTGGTCTTATGTAACCATTACATTGTGTATCAAATACAGATTGTTCTACATTACTAAACTCACCTCTATCATTTGTAATATCCCAAAACTGATTAAATCTAAATTTGTGTTCTACTTTAGATGCTAGTATTGTCATGCTGTTAGGTGCAATAATAGGATATTGCAATTCACCCCATGGATCATTAAATGGTTGTGATGTAATATTTAATAAACCTGATACTTGATCATTATTATAAATAATAGCTCTATCAAAATTAAATAGTAAATCTTCCCATTTATCACCACCACACATGTTATACTCTGGCTCACCTTTGTATACATACGTTTCTAGTTGATACTCTATACTTCTAATTGTGTTAACTGCTTGTCCAGTATTAGAAATTAATTCTATTTCCCAAGGATAACTAACACCATAATAGTTAGCAAACAAGTCACATCTTACATTATGTCTCCAGAATGAACCAACTCTATAGTTTGGTATTACTGTATCTGCATAGTAATAATCACATATAGGTGGTGTAGGGTCTACCCAGTTTGGATCACCTATATAAGCTAACTCAGGCAAAGTATCAGGACATGTTCCTATTAATGTACTTGTAAAGTTTGTAGGAGGAGGTGGACAACTACAAGATGCTTTTCTACATACCGGGGGAGTTAAATCATCACATACACCAGTTACAGCATCATTAAATCCATTTGCTCCTACATAAATTAATTCATATCCAGCCGGACATGAGCAAGTAAATGGTATATCACAAACCGCACCAGCAATTGCATTTGCAGTTTCATCTAATTGTGTATTATTTAAAGCATCTGTTGTAAACTGGAATGGAGCAGAAGGTACTCCAGGTTGTGAATAAGTTGTACCACTAATAGAATTTAGTAATGCTGCATTACCTGGTACATTAGTACCATTACCTACAAAGCCTGCCCATATTTCTTGTTTATTAGGATCACCTAAATTAGTATTAGCCCAAGCACCACTATTAGCTCCACCAGCTAATGGAGTTTGAAATTGACTCACAGCAGGATTTGGTGCAGTACCTTGAGTACCATCAGTTATACAAATTACTATTTGTTTAAATGTTGAATCTTGTGACCTTGCAGGATAACTAGCAGATAATTGAGATTGAGCTTTATTGTTTAATAAAGATAATGCTCCATTACCAGTTGTTGGTGATGCTGTTCCAAGTGCATTATTAGCACTTGTACTGTTACCTGCTGCATTCCAATTAGAAATATACCAATTAATTATTGAAACACTATCTACTCCATTATTCCATGTACCACCACCACTAACACCAGTATATAGAGATGTATTATTTACAAAATATTGATTAGAATTAGAAGCCCAATTAGTAAAACCAATTTGCATTGAACCTGCATCTAAAGCATCATTTATTAATGGATTATTTAAAAATACATCTAACCATCTTAATTCTGCTGATGCTCTACAATTGTTTCCAAGCACACCTGTACCAGGTACTTGTGCTCCCGTTGCATCAATTACTATTGGTGTATAACTAGGACTATTACCATTACAGCTATTAGTAGTACTACCTGAAGAATCAAGTGCAATAACAATATCTAGCAAACAGTTCTGTGGACCACCACTAATTGTTGCTGCTATTTCTTCTACTAATATATCTGCAGGTTCTTGTATATTTTGAATAAACTCACATAATCCAGTTGTAGCATTAAAGCTATATCCTGGTGGACAAATAGGCACTTCACTATCTATTGTCTTAGTAGTAAAGAAATGATTGATACTGGGTAAAGCAAACTCAGGATGCCAATCATGAAATGATATCCATGCTTTTGCTTTTGGATCATAACTTACTGTCCAAGAACAATCATTAAAGTATATAGGGTCTCCTATGTCTACTAATATTGCTTTTGGTAATCCTGTGTCTATAGATATTGGTTTAGCTGCTCTATCTGTAAATGTTGCATCTGCAATCCATTCTGATTTTAGAGAATAATCTTTTTTCATAAAGTAAACTATGTCATCATTTGGATCATAGATTACTTGACAACCAACACCAACTACAGGATTGTCTGCCCATTCTGTTTCTTCTGATTCAGGAAACTGTCTTATAAATCTAGATGGTAAGTATTTATTAAACCACCACTTCATACCAGCATTAGATATTGCTTCTAAACCTTTTCCTGGTGTAAATTGGAAAATCTTACCTTGTGCTTGTGAAATATAAAATAAACCAGCAGGAGTGTTTATAACACCTCTGTGACTTTCTAATGATCCATACTCATTAGATAAATCTGAGTTTACTATATTTTGTAACTTCTGAGCAAATAAACCTCCATCACCAATAGTAATTTTTGTATTTGCATCAGTTCTTAAAGTATCAACACCTTGCAAAATTTGAGGTGATTGATAAGGAAAGAACATTATTGCCCCTGTCTTATCATATGATTTTATGACAGATACTCTATTCTTAAAGTCTTTGTAGTTTGCAAATAAATATTGTCTCCAATAATCTCTTTTATCTTCTTCATTAGCTTGTAAAGAATATATAAGCCTTTTTGGATATGATGTAAAACATGTTTCTGCAATAGTAGGGTCATATTCTTTTGACTGTATCTCTGCAAATGTACTATTCTGTGTAACAAATTTTGAAGGGCTAAGTGATTCATCATATTTATAAAAGTTATCAAACTTCTGAATTTCTGCATGGAATAAATCTCCTAAGTCATTGTAGGTATATGTATCATAAAATCTTCTTTCTTTAGGTTCTTCATAATCTCTATAAGGTAAATTAATTTCTGACTCTACATAAAAATCATTAATACCATTAATATGAGAATACATATATGCATGGTTCATTGCAAATGCACTATTTAATTCATCACCCATAAATGATAATAATCCCCAACCACAAGTATCACCTCTATCTAAATAATACATTTCATTAGGAACTGTAGCTTGATCAAAAGGTCCTGTATTAAAAACTTGATTTAATCCTAAACTTGATACAGTTGCTGCCATTCCTGCCATATCAAACTTTCTGCTATTAATCCAGAATCTAGGATATGGTATATTATATCTTTTATAATAATCATAAGGATAACCATCATACTGACCTATTAAGTAGTCTGTAAAAATTGGCATTATACATTTTTCAGTATATCTAGCAATAAATACATCACCTCCAAAAATAGGTTTGCTTGTATACTTATATGCATCTGGTAATGTAAAATCTATTTTTTCTACACACCCTTTCATTGGTACTTGTCTTATACCATCAAGCTGACCATACTGATTGTCTATATTAAATTTTAATGCACCATATAATGCAGATATTGGTTCACTATACGGACCTTCAATATCTAATAATCTATCTTCATCTGATTTACCATTCCAATTTGTTTGAGTAGTACCATTCATAAGTACACGTCCTCCCAGTGCAAATCTTGATGTATCTTGTACACCATAGTTAGAAGGTATAGGTTGTGCCGTAGAAATAGCTACCGTAGTTGGTCTAAATAAATTATTTATTTTATATTGGTTATTATCAAATGTTTGAAAAGAAGAACCTATATAATTAGAGGCATTATTTTTTACTCTAAATAAATTGTTTAATGATCCTGAAGTAAAAGCATTAAAGAAACCGTGAGAATTGTATTTTAAAACGTGTTGTCTAAAGCTATTTAAATTATATATTAAATCAATAATTTCTTGTCCACCTACAGCAATGTTCTTTTGCATTAAAATTAATGCCATAGCTTGCTTAAATAACGGAGCAAGGTTTGACTCAGAAGTATCTAGTGTTACACCTTCTTGAGCACCACCACCCATTAATCCACCATTTTGTGTAGAGGCAGTTTCTTCTATATTTGATAATGCTTGTTCTTGCAATCTTTGCTGGGTACTTTTATTTAAGCCTGCAGCATCTCCTAATGTATTTATACCACCTGTAAATAAATCTAATAACCCATCTAAAAAGTTTCCTAGTATACCACCACCTCCACCTTGATCATCTACATAATCCTGTATAGCAGCATGTGCATCTGTATAAGCACCACCACCTTTTTCATTATTATCTCCTGAACCAGCACCACCACTTTCACCATTTAATAATACTACAACTGGAGGTACTGATGCTGTAGTAACAGACCCACCACCACCTCTACGTCTATCTATATCAATAAACCATTCAGGAAATGCATTATTAATACCTTGTACTGGCATTGCCTGAGTATTTGGTGTACCATTAATATTTCTAATAGCATAACCAACTCCAACAAGACCACCAAGTATTGCACTAATATTTCTTAATAATTTAAATCCTGGGTGACCTTCAGAGTTTGTAAAATATCCATTTGACTGTCCAGATATCTGACCATAAAATACACTTTCATATGCATTTAGATATGGTTCAGTAAACATTAACTCAGGTGAGTGAAATGTAAATACATCTTCTGTATGACCAGTTAATGGAGGATAATCCGCAAAACCTTTATCACCAGGGGTGTTATTAAATGGACCACCGTCAGGACACCCTTTTGTTTTTCTTACTGTTGTATGAAATACATCAGGTGTTAAATCATTATATGGATAGTTAGGATATAATCCTTGAGCATCACCTAAAAGATTATCTGCATTAGGTAAAGTATACTTACGCATGTTCTTAAACATACCTTTTGCAAGTATGGATTTATTACCTAGTCTTGAACCTCTTAATATTTCATAACCAACAATATTTGGTATATATGTTCCGTCATTAAATTTTGGTCTTTCAATGTTACTAAATTCTACACCTAATATTCTTATACCTGTATCAGTACCATCTGTTATATGTAGCTGTGATCCTATCATCTCATTAGGCATTTTATGATGTCTAATAAACTCACCACATAAATCTCCCCATACTTCTGGCTTTTTATCTGGGTATCTTTCTGTTGACTCCCAGTAACCCATTTTACCTCTAGCTATAACTGTAGAGCCATCAGGTTGTATTTCAGTTACTAATGAATCTATAGTTCCTGTATTATAAACTTTAAAAACCGGGTCTCCTGCAGGATCTATTGTATTTGTACCAAATATATTGTCACGTTCATCTACAATATTTCCGTTTGGTAAAGTATAATTCTGAGGAGCTCTACCAGGAATATGATATGAAAAAGATCTTTCACCTGTATTATAAATCCATCTTATGAAAAAAGCATATTGCTCATCTCTCATAAAACCCATTTTATTCCCAGACTGTATATAATATTCTTCACTTACTTCATTAACAACCCAATTAGTTACAATATTATTTGCTAATGGTTGATAGTTAAAATCAAATTGTTCTGTAGGGCCCTGTCTTATTAAGTAATCATTAACAACATACATTGCTTCTGATTTTTCATAAGCAGGAGACTGTCTAAATAATTCTTCAAAAGAAACAGAAGTTAAAGCAGAATCTATATAATCTATATTTACATATTTAGTTTCTGTACTATAATTACCTATCTTCTTTGTATATATTTGTCCTTGCTGTCTAATTAACAAGACTAAATCAAAGTAATAGTAATCTTTATCTAAACCATCAAATTTTATATCTAAGGAACCGTTTGATCCTTCATGTGACCAAATAGTCTGGATATTAGATATACCTATATAGTCACTTATAACTTGACTATTTTCTGTATATGCAATAAATACTTGATAAGCACCATTTAATATTGTACCTCCATCTGTAGCTTTTGTAAGCTCAATACATGGAGTATCAACTAATGGATGCAATCTTATTTTTTCACAGTCTAAAAAAGGAGTGTCTTGATATTCAATACAAGGATCACCTGGTGCAGAAATTATATCTTGTAAGTAAGGAACATCATCAATGTTCATAGATCTTGATGGGTTGTTTCCATCATCCCAATATACTTGCCATGAACAATCAAAGTTTTCTTTTGCTGCTCCAGTAATTAAAAATTTTCTATTAAAATTTAAACAAGGATCATTTACAATAGTTTCATACTTGCATTCACTATCATCAAATCTACCTATCTCTGAACTAATATCATCTGTAGAGTATACTATCCATTCATCTCCGTATCTATGTATAGCACCTATGACTGTGTAAGGGATAACACCACATTGTAAGTTTGCTGGCTCATTTCCAATTACACCAATGTCACCATCTGTACTGTTATTGGCTGCATTAACTGCATGATACCAAGAAGTGTTTGGCTCAAAAGAAGGCGTAATATCTTTGTTCATTCCTTTAGTGAATGAATTTGTAGATACGCTTGAGGAAGTTTTTGCAGCCCTCTGCTTATTTGTATTATTAGCTTTTGTAGACTTTTTCTTTGCCATAACAGGTTAAAATATATTGTTAGTTACAAGTGTCACACGTGCTAGTTGTAGCAGAATGTGTGCTACTACTTACAACAGCCGGTCCTGCAACTCTTGGATTTACAGGGGCATAACTCAAAAACATATTATAATAGTTATGATATTGTGCTCTTCTGTTAACTGTCCATATCTTTTGCATTTCTCTAAAGTCTGGTGTATTGATAAAGCCTAGTGCATTGTTTCTTGCAGCTCTTAATTTACCTTCTATAAATCCTAATTGCTGAGACACGTTTTCACCTTGGAAAATCATATTCTCTAATATTCTTTGTTTTATTGCATATTCATAATATTCATTACAATAAGGATGATCTAATACAAGTAGATCTCCGTCTGCATTTTCCATAGCACCTTGGTAACTAATATATACCTTTCCTGTCTTAAAAGTTGTAAGTAAAAATCCATCTTTAATTTCTGCTATATCTAAAGCTTGAGCTCCTAATGCAGGACAAAAACAAGTTGGATCATTTACACTTTGAATTCTTAATTGTGTCCAACTAGTAAATTGTCTATATTGATTTGGACCTATTTTTTGTACAAGCTGATATTCATTTTTATTGTCACATGTTTTAACAACACAAACATCTTTACATTTAGTTTCATCCTCACATGGTGCACTGTCACTGGGAGCAGGTACATAAGGCACATCATTAAATGTTTCTACATGTGTGCCTGAAGGCATGCTGTTGTTAATAGTATATGAACCACATCTAAATGCATAATTTATATATGCAAAATCCATAGGTAGTTGTGCTTTTCCATGTTCAATATCTAGCACTACCTCTTTTGTTCTGTGTATACGTAAGCCTAAATCATAGTTTACTCTTGTTGCAACTTTAATAAGTTGCTGAGGTTCTATCATACCTTCTAATGCATACGTAGAAAAGTCAATGGAAACATCTTCCATCAACTGGCTAAAAGTTCTATATTTATTTGATACTCCCATTATTGTCTATTTATATTACGTTTATTATCTGAATCTTCAGAAGGTATCTGCATTGTACCCACCATAGTCTGTATAACTTGTGATTCAATTTCTGCAAATAGGGCTTCTGGAATATAAATAGGTTGATCATATCTAGGTGTGCAGTCATCTTCTGTATCACAATTCCATCTTGTAATATCTGAATTAAATACACCCTCTACTTTAATTGCATCCCATTCTATATTTGGGCAATAGATATATCCATCTAACCACCAGAAATATAAAGACTTGTTATATTTCCATGTAGTTGTTTTTGTCATTGATGTATACGTGCCTGGTTGAGTTGCTTGTAATTCTTGTGAACCATCTATAGAACTAACTGTTCTAATTAGTGGACCCCAGTAACCTTCAATCATCTCAGGAAGCCTAACTTTTGTTCTTTTGATTGTACATCCGCTTGTAATACCTGCACAACCTGCTTCTACTTTATCAACCTCAATAAGTTCAACGTAAGGGAGAGCTTTCCAAACTGAATTAAATTTCATTAGTTTGTTTGCATAGTCTTGTCTTCTCATTAATACTTGAGCAAACTTTTCTATCAAACTGTATATGTATCTGTCTGTAATAAATGCGTCTTGGACTTCAGCTTTAACCTGACCTCTTACTCTTGATACTACTTCTGCTATTGTTGACATATTGTTTATATTTCAAATTCATTATAATTCTTAAGAGCTTGTTTGGTTTTCTCTGGTGCCTCATCATAGAGATGTGCTACTCTATATTTATTTTTCATTACTACATACTTTGTCCAATTTTTTGGGTAACTCTGAGCAACAGCTCTTTTAAATTTTCTACAAGCTGTAAATCTCCAAAGCTCACGGTTTTTAAACCTATACTTAGCAGACCAGTTTGTATAAAATATTTTTCCTAAGTTGCCATCTGTTTCCCAATTTTTGTTCTGCAAGACTTTACCGTATTGTTGAGATAGTGCATAATCTGTATTTACCGTGTTTGCTTTTGGACATGTACCTATAAATAAGTAACCTAAAGAATCAGGTAATTCTACACCACCTCTATTATCTATAACTCCTTGCCATAATTTTTCATTATATGTTTTAATTATTAATTTTAATTTTCCGTTATCTATCTCTGAATACAAAGGTTTTTTCTCTTTGAATTCATCATATGTTTCTTTATTTAATAATCCTAATCTTTTAACTCTATACCTTGGAGCATTTAAATTAGGTTTTTTAAAATTGTTAATCATACAGTCTACATTTATAATTTACAAAAAAAACCCCACTTAATGAAATTAAAAGTGAGGTCTTTATAAGGCTTGATAGGTTAAAACACATATATTACCCATTGTTGGATGTTGAATTTCTAGTTTACCAGATCTTCTGTTACCTACGTATTTATTACTGTAATGGTAGTAATCTGTTTTTCCAAGACTGGGTAAAGTCTTTTCAATAAATCCTGCTGTCTCATTAGAAGTCATATATTCTACCTTTCTGTCTGTATGTATATGACCTTTGAATAAAGTTCTATTTGTAGTAGCACCCCACTCTTTTGGATACTCTGAAGCGTATATTAGAGGATTATTTTTACTTCTCTTATCTCCATGTTCAAAAGCATTAAAGTTATTATGCCATACATGTACTTTTCTTTCTTCATATTTTATATCCCAAGTAATTTCATCACTCTCAATTGACTTTGATAAAGCATGTACTAAATGAAAAGAAGATAATCTATCATGATTACCAGGAACATATACAACTACTAATTCTTTGCAATAAGCTTTTATAAATTTTATTGCCCAATGCATAGCATCAAAAGCTTGTATATAAGCATCTGTTGCTGTCATACAGTTGTCTAGCCCTGTACCACTTGTTGTTGTTCCCTCAAATGTATCCATGTTAATTAAATCACCACCAACTACAAAATACATTCTCTCTATATAATTTACTGGTGCTGCTTTCTCCATAAGGTATTTGATTGTATCCTCAAAATCTTTATCTATAGTATCATTACCTTCCTTACCAAAATGAATATCTTGTAAAGACATAACACCACAAACAGGATCATCATTTTTTATTTTACCTAAATTTACTTTTGGAATCTTATGTGTTTTAGGTTTCCAACTAGCAAGTAAATTTTCAAATAACTTTTCTTCAGGATTTTTTATTTGTGAAACAAGAGCGGAAACTCTCCAGTGATCTCCCATTTGTTTATTCCAATACTGTGATAGCCTCCAAGTATTTGTATCTATCTTAAGTAATTTTATAATCTCTTCTGCACTTTTAGGTTCATGGTCAAAGGTTCCTGATATTTTACCCTCTCCCTTATCTAAGTCAATTGACTCTACAAGCTGTGAATTTTCTGCAGCTTTATGAAAAAACTTATTTTTCTTCTTTTCTTTTTTTCTTTCTTGCAATACTTCTTTTTTGATTTTAATATAATCATCCTCATTCATACCACATCTTTTTGCAGATATAGTGGTGTTTTTTTTCCACTTTAATGAGTTAATTACTTTTTGTTTATAGTTGTCCATAAGTTAAAAATATTTTGATAAATATAATAAAAAAAAAGAGACTGGTGAAAACCAGCCCCTTCCCAACGTTTGTAGTAGAAAACCAACAAACCACCACTGTTGTATTTTTTATGATGCTGCCAAAGTAGAAAACAAAATTTCAATTGGTTTACAAGCAGCTGAGTTTCCGGCATCAACAACTTTAACTTTATATGCTGTACCGGCTACTAAATTAGTTATAGTATAGTTATTTAATGAAGTAACAATAGGTGTAGGATTTGCTAATACCCATCCTTGTGGATTTACTTGTAAGTCATGGTAGATATTAATACCAGCACTATTACTCCATATACCATTCCATAAAATATCTGCAGTAGAACTTGTAATAGTACCTGCAAATACATTATATGGATCATGTTGTAAATCATCTGATGAACAAGCTCCTAATCCATTTGCTAAAATCATTGCAAACTTTTGAATAATAGAATCTAATCTTTCTCCTTTGTTAATTACAATTTGTGCTCCGGCATCACCAATTTGAAATGATGTACCACAATAACTTACACATTCTGCACATTGTATCTCTACACATCTTTCACTACCTACACTGCAATCAGTATAAGAGCAAGGATTTGTTAGAGCTGTATCAGCGCAACCACAATTTTGACTTTTACAATTAGATGCCATTTTTTAATTTTTTATTTTATGATCCACATCCAGAGACTATTTGTGAACTAATTGTTGATGGATCTTCATTTACATTCCAATTACCACCTGTATTAATTGCTAACTCTCTCCATGGATAAACTATAGTTCCTCCGTTATTATATGTTTTATTAACACCAGCTCCTAGAACAAAGATCTTAATACCTGCATTATTAGCTGTTGTAGTAAGTGATCCAATATATGCATAATCTACAGCATCAAATTGGTCATCTGAACCACCTGGTAAATCATCTGTAACACAAATTACATACTTAGCTACACCAGATCTAAATGCTCCTAAGAACTCACTAGACTCAATAATTTGGCCTATAGCCATGTCAGTTGGTTCTGGTGCACCTTGACCACTACCCAAGTTAACACATGTACCATCAACACCTTTATTAAGTTTAGCCATTTGAGCTTGTGCAGTAGTACCATTATTATCAGCAAACATTTCCCATGCTGTAATAAATTGAGTAGCTCCTGTACCAGTGTTTGTAATTCTCTGTGCTATAGGTAATGCTGTATAGTCTGCACAAGTATTGTAATTTGGAACTTGCCCTGTACCACCTTTTTCATCTGCAGTAACAATACCAATTCTATAATTATTAGATCCAGATGATGTATCAATAGTATTAACTAATGATGCAAAACCTGTTTTAATATCATCAATCTCAGTTCCCATAGAAGATGAATAATCAAGTACAAATGCTACGTCCATACCAGCTGAACAAGGTGCAGCATTAGAAGAAGTAGTAAGTTGTTCCGCAGGACAAGTTTTAGTTACTCCTTGTATAGCAACTGTTACTTCTACATTATATAATACGTTTGCATTTAAGCCGTTAATATTAGAAGATGCACCTGCTGGTTGATTAGTAAGAGTATCTGTAAATACTACTACCCCAGAACTTGCATCTGTAACTTTAACTGTAAATACAGCTGATGTTCCATAAATATTAGTAAATTCTAAAACTGCACCAGTTGCTGTTATACCTGAGAAAAGTAAAACTGGACAAGGCATCACACTGCTTATAACAGAACCTTGTACTGAATCACATGTAGTTATATCATCTGTAACACCAAAATCAATAGATATTGTTATATCACCAAACTTATTAATATTTGCTGGTAGTAAGAAGTTATATCCAGCAGATGATGATTGTAAATTAGGTACATTAACTTGTGCTGTAGTACTGTTATTATCAACATCAGATATTGTTATAATAGACTTACCAGGTTGAGACACAAAGTTATTTGGGATTATTGACGCACTAAAGTCAAAGTTGATAGAATCAATTAAACCATTTGCATCTAACACATTTGCAGTAGAATATGCAAAAGTTACTGCATCACATCCAGTAGGACAACAATTTGTTTGTATACTTGAAATTGCTGCATATAAGTCATCAATTACTGACCATGCATTTTGAACACTTTGTGCTAAAGAACTAGGACTGCTTTTCCATCCTGTTACACTAGCATATGTTCCATTAGTAGAAAGCATGTCTGTGCTTCCTTGTATTGTTGTTTGGCTAATAGCTTCATTAATAGCAGCAGGAGTGCCTACAGCTGTCTCTAAAGCACAAAACCTTACTTCTAAAGCAAGGAGTAAAACTGATACGTCTGTTAACTGACCTACATTAATTATACAAGTAGGAATTACTTGTTTCTCTGCTACAACTTGATTGCATGGTAGAACACATTGTTCTAGTGTAGAAATTCTAGTATCATAGTTGGATAGAGTTGTATTTATAGCCTGAATACTTTGTAGGTTAGTACATACTTGATTTGCTATAAGTGTTGCAAATTCATCAAGGCGTAGTTGTGTAACTGGATTACCACTTGAATCATTGTATTGTAAACAAGCTGGTAAAGTCATCATTGGCAAGTTTGTTTCTACTTGCTGTTGACTTGACATTCTACTACTAGGTGTAGGTGTTTGGCTAGAGCTTTTTGATGTACCACATATAGAATTAACCATTGCCTGTAAAACAGGAACTAATGTTGTAGGTGTGGTACCCTGTATATTTAAACATGTAAGGTCAAGACCTGTTAGATCAGGATTACAATTAACACCCTCTGTAATTATATCACAAACTTTTTGTGCTAGCTTTGCTGTAACATCACTTATTGTATCACCTGTACATAAATCAATGCAAGCAATATCTGGACCTTGCCATACTACGCAATTAGATGATATATTATCACACCCGTTAGTTGAGGCACTTGAACTTGTTGGAATCATAGATACTTAATTTTACAATACTACCGTTTAGTTGTAAACTATACAATAATAATATACAAAAAATTTTAAAACCAAACAAACAATGCCTGGTTTTAAAATTTTTAGATTACTTAAGTATTTATGGGAGTGTTACTCTTTTGTTTCTTCTTCAGCTTCAGTGATAGTACCGTCTTCTAAACTAATGTTTACAGAACCGTATTTCTCTTCTAATGCAACAGTCATGTCTTTCCACTCAGCTTGCAACTCTGTGTGTCTAGTAACTAATTGGTTTTTTACTAACTCAGCATTACCAATATTCATAAGTAATGTGTTGATTTGGTTTTGAAGATCTTTTACACCTTCTAATTCTTTGGCTGTCAATTTTTTAGCCTTTTTTGCTTTTGCTCTTGCCATTGTAATTGGTTTTAAAATTATAATTTATAAATCAAAGATAGTGATTTTTTGTTTATTTCCAAGGAACCTCAGTATTATTTTTTGTTTCAGGCCAAACCACTTCATGTATAACATCTTTCATCCCGTCAATGTATCCATCTCTTAATAGCTGTGTTAACCAAACTACTGTTTGTTTCTTTTCTAGATTTCTATAATCTAATTTATTTAATGGATGATCTATATCTTTAGGTACGGATAATGAACCCTCAACAGTGTGATTACTTGGTTTAATTTTATCTTTTAATTCTCTAGGTATTACTAAAGTTCCTTTGTATGTAAAAAAGATTTGTTCTACAATATTACTTTTATTTGTTACAAATGAAGTGATTTCAAAAGAATATCTTATAAACATTTTACCTTTCTTTTCTTTTTTGAAAGGGCTTTTAATTACTGTTTTTATAGCTTTTGCAGGAGATCTTCTGATCTTCAAAACTTTTTTGGCAGGAGCTTTTTTAACTGCAGGTTTTTTAGCCACAGACTTTTTAGATGTGCTTTTTTTCTTTGTTATTTTTTTTCTTGTTGCCATTATATTACTCTTTCTGTGATTGATTCATCAACTAATGAATTCAATGCTCTTTCTAACCTATCATATATCTGTTGCACTGTACCTTTTGCATCAGCAACGTCTTCATGTATTGGATTGGCATATGCATCTTTTACGAAATCAATAATTTCATTTTCTGTTAAATTATCATGATCTACAAATCCACCTGAAAGATCTTCAATATTTAATTTAATAACATCTAAATGTTCTGTAAATATTGGTTCACCATCATTGTCTACTGCTGTATGATGTGTCATTTTGACTTTAAAATGTATTTCAGATACAACATCACTATACTCATCATTATTAGAATCAGTATATGCATTTATAGTATCGTATTTTATTATTTGCCAAGTTGTTGTCATGATTCAAATATAATAAATTTTTTTAAATTATTTTTGTTTTGGTTTGCTTATGATGTCTCCTCCATCACCTAAATCACCATATGATCTACCATAAAAATCACTCATCTTTATAGTACCAGAAAATTTTCCTGCAAAAGATCTTATATCACTATCATTCAAAGAAACTTGTGCACCCGTACTTTTACCTTTTGCCTTACCTATACTTCTACTGTCAGACACTCCAAATTGATTACCTAAATAAATAATTCCTGATGATGCAAATGTAGCCATGTTATTTTATTCTTTTAGTTAATTCTTCAACTATATCTGTTAAAGCTTCAATTTGTTTTTGTTGTTCTTTCATACCTTCTATAAGAACACCTACAATGTTACCATAAGCTACAGACTTCATTCCTTCATCATCTGTGCTTACAACTTCTGGTAATACTTTTTCAATTTCTTGAGCAATAACACCAACTTCTTTTTTCTTCTTACCTATTTTATTAAACTCTACACCTCTAAGTTTTAAAACTTTATCTAGTGGAGAATCTATAGTTTTAATATTTTCTTTTGATCTTACATCTGAATATGCAATAACGTTACCAGTAGCTCTAATTGTACCATTCACATCAAGTTGATATGATGGGGTAGAATCTAATATACCAACATAACCATTACTTCCCTTAATGGTCATTCTAATAGAATTATTAGTGTAAAAATAAGTTTGTTTATTTTCACGGTTTTGCATATATGCGTAATTATTAAACTGACCACCCATACCTAATGTCAAACCATCACTAGTACTAGTTCCAGTATTAGCACTTTGAATTCTTATTTCAGCAGAATTATAGGTAGATGCTGTAGATCTAACAGCAAATCCGGTGCCTGTACTAGCAGAAGGTGTACCACTTGTATACCAATAATAGTTAGTTGAAGCACTTGCTAAACCTTGTGAACTACTAGAACCAATTTGATATAAAAGACTGTTAGCTAAAGTAGTTGAACCACTAAATCTAGGTATATAGTTAGCTGTACCAGATCCACCTATTCCACCAGCACCTGCAACGGCATTATCTACGTAATTCTTGTTTGCAGCATCTGTCCCTGAAGATACAGTATCAATACCTTGAATTCTACCGGTGCCATTTAGTGTTATAATCCCACTGACATTTGAATCACCAAATGTTGTTCCGCTGACTCCAACGCTAAAATAGGTCTGTCCAGCACCACCTTCTACCGTTATAGCGGAGCCATCACAGTGCATGCTTGTTCCAGAATTAAAACCAGCTGTGTCTCCTATATCAAAGTTTCCTTGGCTACTAAAAGACTGAATTCCAATTTCTGCATCACCAGAAACTGTAAGGGATCCACCCATACTGACATTTCTACTAAATGATGAATCACCAGATGTATTATTTATAGTAGTTGTTTTTCTTCCAGCCCATCCAGAAGACCAGTTGTCAGGAGAAGAATTTATCTGCATTCCTGACTCAGCATTTACATAAACAAACTCATTTGTTTGACCTGTAGCATAAGAAGCTGACTCACCTGCATTAAGTACAAGTTGTTGTCCACCTTGTGTTCCTACCTTGTTAGCTCTTATTCCTCCTGCATTGGTAAAGAAAGCTGTGCTTGAAAATGTTTTTTCACCTGCAATACTTTGTGTACCTGTAGTTCTTACTACTGTGCTATCTACTGATAAAGTACCAGTTGAAGTAATTGTTCCTCCTGTAAGTCCAGAACCTGTAGCAACAGATGTTACACCTGAACTTGTTACATATCTTCCATCTAAATCAACAGTAAGAGAACTTAAGCCGCTTCTACCTAATGTTAAAACACCATTGCCTGTGTTGAATGAAACACTATTTACATAATAATTTGTATCAATCATGCTTTGAAGCTGTTCAAGCTCCAACTCTTGATTTATATTATTTACATCATCATTATTATGAATGATCATACTAATAGAAGCAGTATCTGCACCAGATGCAGTACCTGAATAGCCAGGTAAACTTTGTGGATCTAATCCTAAAGTAGCTGTACCACTTGAATATGAAAGACGTAAGCCATCATAAGCTCCTCCTCCATTTATGTTTACATTACCTACACCTACTTGAGATGAATTTGCAACATCACCAGATATTGAAAAAACACCACTACCGGCTGAACCAGTAAGTCCAATAGTTATACCAGTGCCACCAGTCAACGTTAATGTACCACCATTAGTTATAGAGCCAGTTGAAGTACCATTACTAACACTAAAGCTTGACATGCTACCAGTACCAGCACCAATATCAGAACGGATTTGGGTTTTAGTTCTATATTTTAATACATTACCATCCCAAACAAGAACACCAGTATAAGAACTATTATCATTAGATATGGAACTTACTGAAAGTGTACCTGTTACTGTACTATTACCATTTGAATCAAATCCTGATAAAAACTGTATTGCCATCTTTTTTTATTTGCTAATATACAAATTTTATAAAAAAGGGGAAACACCTTATCCCTAAGATATATGTCTCCCCTTTCAAATTAGTAGACTATAATTATCTTACTTTCATTATATTAAACCTATAAGCATTAGCTGAAGCATTAGTAGTCCAATCAAAAGAAACATCACCATTAGCAGCAACTTCTACATCCATATATACAATTATTCCTTTACTAACTTCATATGTTTGAATAATAAAAGGACCAGTACCTAAACCATGTGTACTTGCAGCTATTGTATGTGCACTTGAAGTACCAGAAGGTCCTGTTGCACTATATGACTGCTTATCAATATGAGCCTTTAAAGTAGCTGGAGTTACATATCTAAATGTATCAGTACCTGTATCAACTTCAGATTGTGTTGCAATTTCAGTTACACCACGTGCACCTGTTGTTGAGTCAGGTAATGTTCTTGTAGAGTGTGATTGAATAACACCATCAGTCATATTTAACTGATCAATTACAACAACACCTGAAGTATTAATATCTGAGTCAGTACCAATAATCTTATTAAATGTACTTGCTAACTGAGCATCACTAATACCACCTGCTTTGATTGTAATAAATCCATTTGCTGTTGCTGCAAAAGAAGCACTACTAAATCCAGCAACACCTTTTTCTGTTGCTCCATCTGTTGCACCAACACCTGCAATGTTTTGATCTTGTATTACAATTGCATATGCTGAAGCTGCTGGATTAGAACTTGCACTAATTGCTGAATTAGCATAAATCATATCACCAACCTCTACATCAACAGTACTACCATTAAAGGATATAGTACCATCTGTAGTAACAACAAAGAAGTCACCTGTAGTTAGTGCAATGTTACTTGAACCTGCTATTGCAGGAGAGTTTGTTGATGCGTTATATCCTCCTTGGAATACACCAACCCCAGCAACAAGTGATTGAACTTGTCCTAAGTTAACACCATCTGTACTAGCTGTACCATTTGCAACTGAAGTAAGTTTTTGAGAACCTAAACCTACAGCAGCATTGGGTGTTCCAAGTACGTTTAATGGAATATCAACTAGAGCTGCGCTTCTTACTACACCATTTGCACTATCATCAGCTAATATAATAACATCATCTGCTTCTGCAAAACCAGTCATACCGGCTGCATCATTAATAATACCTGTATTAGAATAATCAACTGCAATAGTTGGATTGACTGTGCTAGATCCTGAACTAATTGTCAAACCATCTCCAGCGGATACACTTGTTACTGTACCTTGATATTGATCTGTAGAGTTTATTGTTACTGTAGTACCACTTACAGAAGTAGTGACGTTTGTACCACCTGAGAATGTAAATGTACCTGAAGTTGTTATTGCTGTTCCAGATCCTGAGTCTGCACCTAAAGTAATACTAGTTACTGTACCTCCTGAGTTATTATCATTTTGCCAAGATGGTACACCACTATTAACTTTTAATACTTGACCTGCAGATCCAATAGCTAATTTTTTTAGAGAAGCTGTTCCATCTGCATATAAAATATCACCAACTGTATATGATGAAAATCCAGTACCACCATTATCTACATCTAAAGTACCACTCATTGTCATAGTACCACTTGTAGTAACTGGAGAGTTACTAAATGACATTCCAGTAGAACCACCACTTACACCAACAGAAGTTACAGAACCTGCACCTGCATTAATATAAGTTGCTAACTGTGATAAATTTGCATATTTAGCATTGCTATCAGTTGCATCAGAGAATAAGAAATCATCTGCATCAGCTAAAGTAACTGATGTTCCGTCTGCTGCAGCTAAAACAACGTTATCTGAACCTTGATAATCTACAGCAAGAGTTCCAGAAGACGTAATTGTACCTCCTGTTAAACCTGCTCCAGATCCAACGCTTGTAACTGTACCATCTTTACCAAAGCCTGGCATGTTAGATATAAGAGTTTTTCTTAAAGTATTACCAGCACTTACATCTGAGAACCAAACAAAGTCACTTCCAACAGGATCTGCTGCAGATAATACTTCAATTGCGTTATCTGTACCTACTGTATCTATATTAACAGTTGGTGTAACAGAAGCAGAACCGGTAATATTAATACCAGTACCACCTGATACAGAAGTTACTGTACCTGAAGTACTATCATTAGAAGTTACTGTAAGAGTATTACCTGATCTTGTAACAGTAGTTGTTCCTGAACCTACAATAAGTACATCATCATTAGTTCCATCTGTGCCAGTTAATCTTACACCAGCTGTTCCATTTGAAGATCCAACACCTGTTAAATCATATTTAGTATCATCATCTGCTCCAGTAGATAAATCTACCCAAGCAGAACCATTATAAAGTCTTAATTTATTTGTGCTAGTGTTAAAATAGATTCTACCATCACTTCCGGTTGGATCACTGGTAAGGTTATCTATCCTAGCAGATTTTAACTGTGCGGAGTTTTCCAACGTAATGTTACCATCAACGTTCAGCCCCGAAAGAAATTGTATTGCCATTTTACTTAATTTTAATTGTTATATATAATTTTTAATTCTATTTAATTTAAAAATGCACATCCAGCAAACGGTCTGCTGAATGATACACGTATTACATTTGCGTTGATATAATCTACTTCACCTATTACCACATTGTTTTGTAAATCAACTACAGTAACAGAAGGATATTCTCCTAAATTGTGAGTTATAGTCCAAACCTGTGCAGCACTTGAAAAACACTGAGTAAAAGTAGAGTCATTATTTAAGATCTCTTCTAGGTCTAATACTGTACAGACATTAGAAGGTACGGAAGGACAAGACATACTTGCTCTTACATTTATCTTAGCCAATGGTTCTACAAACACACCCGGTTCTTCTGTAGATGCCACAATTTTATCAGATTTGCTATTTAACCAATCACATAATTCTTTCTGTAATAATGCATTCTGAAAATCAGTATAACAACATGAATCAATACCAAACTTTACAGACTTAAAGTTTGCATATGCTTGGTTGGCAAAGTTTTGCTCTACTTTGATTTCTTTCATCAAAGCTACATGCTTCACTTGTTCTGCATTTGATATCTCTCTAGGTTTACCCATTTTTCAAATTCATTATTTTTTGCTTTGCTAGATTCATAGATAAATCTCTAGAATCTGCTGTTTCTTTTTTCTGTGGATTACTGGCACATGTATCTGGATTCTTACAAATTGCAGCTCCATTTGCATCATATTTCTTTTGACAACCACATGTAAACCTTTTACCACATATTGAACAATTGCTCATAATTTGTTGGTTTTATACTATATAATAATTTCCTTTACTACCACCACAATTACCTGTAGGGCAAGTTATTTTATTTAGCCTTTCTTTTGCATAATTATAAATTTGCATTCCTTGAGCAGATGATTGACAGTATTCTACATTTGATACTGCAGCATCTATCATGGTTTTTATATAATGCATTTCTGCTAATAACTCAGCCTTTTCAGATTCGGGTTGACAAGGTTGGACATCTAAATCACAAAGTACTTCATAGTATTGTGTAAGTAATCTTGTTACTCTTAGATGATTATATTCCACATATACTTTAGAGTTAGGAGATACACTGTATCTAATAACATATATACCATCTGGTATATTTTCTTGCTTTGTTCCACAATTCTCTTTTTGCAGAGCAAGTGTACATGCTGTTAAGCACATGTCAAAGTCCTTATCTACTTTTATTAGTACCGGAACAGAATATCCTGGAAGTGTTATTAGCAACTCCTCACAGTCAACCGCTAGATCCTTAGAGTACTGACTTGTATCTTTAATACATAATAAATTACAATTAGATACTGTTGGTATTTCTAAGCTTAATATATGTCTATCTGCCATTTCTGTTCAATTTATGGATACTATATAAATAATATACAAAAAAAACTGAACAATATAAAATAAAAAGAGCAGGAGATTTCTCCCCTGCTCTCATTAAAATTTGATTGGTTATATATTACCAAACTGCATTATCTTCAATAACAATCTTGTTACCATTGTCACCAGCCCATGCTTTTAGACCTTCAAATAAGTCATCAAGCTGACCTTGTGCTGCAGTGTCAGAACATTTTACATAAATTTTGTAAACGTACTGATCATTGTCAAACACTCCAGTTGGGTTGTTGAATCTTGGAACAGAATGCTGGATGTAGTATGCTCTATAAGTTGCACTTCTATCAACAGCTGCAAGGATTTCAGAAGACATTTCAATCTCTCTGATTCTTGAACTATCAGCATTTCCTGTATTGAAAGGACTCTGACGGTATCTTTCAGAAAGAATCAAATCTCTAATTACTTGCTCTCCTTGAGTTTGTTGCATTGAACCAGCAACATTAGTAGCTACACCACAGTCATTACATGGATTACCAGTCTCATCAAGTAAAGATACAATGATTTCAACAGGCTCTGCATTAAAGTGATCACTAGTTCTGAATGAACAGTTACCAAATACTGTATCTACATATGCTCCTTGGAAGTGAACAGTTACAGAAACTTTAGATGCTCCATGAGGATCAGTTGAAGGAACATAAGCTCCAGCACCTTCTCCCATTGCTTGTGCAATAGTATAGATAGACTGCTCAACCTGACCAGCAGTAGTTACAGAAACTACAACACCACCTTCAGAAACAGCATCAACTAAAATTTTACCATTTCCACCGCCACCGTCAACATCAAGTACATCACCAGCAACATAACCAGAACCTACTGCTGCAACAGAGTAAGTACCAATTGCATCACTAGCACCTAATGTAAGAATGTTAATTTTGAAACCGCTACCTGTTGCACTACCAGAAGTAGCAACACCATCAGCAACAGCATAACCAGTACCTGCTGCAGATAAAGTACTTTGAGATACACCATCTAAATCTCCTTCAGCAACAAAAGGCTTGATAAGAGGATTAGATAATACCATACTAGACATTGTAGCTGCAACTAATGCAGGATCAATGTACTCTTGTCCATCAACGCAACATACATTAGCTGAATCACCAATAGAGTATGCATTGTGATTTAAGAATCTAAGTGCAGGTGAACCCTTTACATCAATTCTCATAAATTGAGTTTTACCACATGGTGCACAATCAGAAGCTAAAGATAAAGAAGCTGTTGATTGGCTAGCAGTAAGACAGTTTGTTTTCCATAATCTTGTAATGTATCTAGGATTTAAACCTTTAGACTTTACAGATTCTTTGTAACCACCGTGTCCAGGATTGTTTCCAATAGTGTCTTTAGAATAGAAAGATCCTTGAACCACGTAAGCAAGCTCCCCTGCAGTTACAGCTGGTACACCAGCTCCACCAGGTAATGCTACGGATTCCCAATCTGCTCCATCTACTAAAGCCAACTGACCAGCAGTTAACGCACTTGTTGCAGTACCAGCAGTTAATAAAGTGCTGTCTGCAATAAACGTTTTGTTAAACGCATGATTAAAATAAGCCATAATTAATAAAATTTGTGTGAGGACCATTACCCCCACTGGTTAATAAATAATTTGATTTTGACAGTTTACTCTGGTGTAACAACATGTTACAATAATAATATACGCAATTTTTACAAATAAACAATATATTAGTTATTTCTTTCTGCCTGCTGTAATCCTCTTTGTTGCTGATACATATTCTCTATATCTCCAGCTATTAAGGCAGCAGTATCATCTAGCATAACTTCAACTAAATCATCTTTAAATTCACAATCTACATCTACTAAACTTATATTACCTGTATATGGGTCAACGCAATTTGCTACTTGAATATACACAGGTTTTCTATAGTAAGTTAAAACAGGATCAACTATATCAAAGTTTTTCCTATATATTCTTATTCTATTGTCTAGCATTGTACAAAAAGTCTCTCCCCAAGCAAAATCAGGGTTTTTAAGCGGGTCTCTCATGATCAATGGTACATTTGCTTCTTCAGCTAAATATACTGTCATAGATCTAGGATTACAGCAATCATCTTTTGCTTTGGTTGTAACTTTTTTAAACTCTAGATAAGTATCAAGTGGAAAGTTTGTTGCTTCAAAATAGTCATCATAAACATTTCCAGTTAAAGATAATTCAATTAATAAAGGTTGTAAGTCATCTATTCTTCTTTTAGATAACTCATCACCTTCTTTATACATATTACCACCATGTAAATTTCTCCTACACCATTCTAATTGTGCTTTGTTAAAAGCCTCTACAAACTGCCAACATTCAATGTTATCATAGTCTTGACTATCTAACTTGTTTAGTCTTTGTTTTAGTTTAATTAAAAGAGTGCTGTTATCCATGATGTATTATTTTATGAGTTCCAATATGGTTCAACTTTATCTAATATAGATAATAATGTCTCTTCATTTTCTGGATCCATTAAAAACTCTAAACACTCAGATGGTGATTTACCTAATCTTACACCACTATCTAATGGCTCAATCCATCCTCCTGCTTTTGTTGCAATAAATCTATAAAATAAAGCATCCTTAATTAGAGCTCTAATTTTAATTTCTTCCATAGATAATGTAGATACATCTAAGAAGTTTTGTGCTGCTCTTTTCTTATTAGACTCAGCTCCAGAACCATTAATGTAATCATCCATGTTTTCATATAGCACATCATTAGGAGTTGCTTTAGTATACTGTGAACTATTAGTATCACATATCTTAGACACATACATTAACTTAGTAGTGTTTTCATCATACATTGTCTGCAACTCTACAAGTGCTTTATTTCTAATTTTTGTAAGCTCTGTTCTAGTTGTTAAACTTTCCTCTAGAGTATCTAAATAAAATTTAACACCTTTAGGACTTTGCTTAGCATCTTTTAAAGACTTAGCTACTATAGAAAATCCACCCGCTTTTATAGCATAAAGCTTAATTTTATCATAAGGATCTAATTCAGGATCTAAAAATACTGGATCATTTCCACATTTAATTGAAATCTTATCCCAGAACTTAGAGTTGTCAGGACGCATAATTTGTAATAAGTTCCAAAACTCTTTATCTTCTGGATCAACTACATTTGCTGCTAATTCAGCTTCTAGCTCTGCAACAACCTTTCTGATCTCTTTAATCTTAGCTTTCTTTTCTTTTGGTGGTAGCATTTTAACTTCAGGTGCAAACTCATTAAGACCAGTAACATATCTCTTGACTCCATTCATTTCAAGACATGCTAGTGATTCTTCATGATATACTCCATCATGTAATGCTAATCCATATTTTTCTAATCCCATGTTTTCTTTTGTAGGATTAAAAAAAGGACGTATAGCAACAGTCTGTTTTTTAGCCTGCTGATATTTTTCTACAATAGTGTAATCTTCCATTTTTTGTTTGGTTTTAATTAATAATTATTATTCACAGTCAAAAGTACATAATTATGTACAATTTATTATTACTAATTTCTAAAGCAAGGTTTTACCCTTGCTAAAGTTTTTTGACTTCTTAAACAACTACTTTTAAAGCTCCGGCAGTGTGATATAAATCACCTTTTGCTAAACCTGCTGCTAATGCTGCTGCATTATCTGCATGGTCTCTAGCTAAGACATCTTTACCAACTGCTTTAGAAGCAAGTATTTTAGAAACATCTGAATTAGAAAATTCATATGTCTTGTTTTGTCTTTTAATATCTAGTGCCATGATCATTTATTTTAAAGGTTAAAAATAAAAAGGGAGGAGGTTTTACCCACCTCCCCTTTATTAAAGTTGTTCTTAGAATGATCCTCCTGTAACAGGGTTTCTCATTACAATTTTAAGAACTTTAGTCGGATCTTTAACCCAAATAGCTGGCATGGTCTGAGTCATGTATACTCTATATCCATTGAAGTTACCAGAAGAAGCAAATCCTTGAGTTCTTCCCATGTAGTCCATAGTACCATTTTGGTAGAACCACTTAAGTTGATTATCCCAAGAAAGTTTCAACAAGTGAATGTTGTCATTTCCTTCATCAGTTACATCAAAGATAATGAAGCTATATGAACTTAGAGGTCTACCATCAATTAATGGATTCTCAATGTCATTAGTATTCAAGTTATCAAATGCTGGATTCAATACAAACTTAACGTTAGCTAAGAATGGAATAGTAAAGCTTGTGTAAGCAAAACCATAATCCAAGTCCATACCTTGACCTTTAACAGCCCCGATATCAGATGCATTTTGTACTAAACCAGAACCATACACCTCATCAGCAATTGCTTTATTGATAAGTTGCATACCACCAATACCTGTTTGTACAACAAGTGATCTTTGTGGGTCTGGTCCTTTGAATTCAACTTTACCTTGGTAGAAGTTGTAGAGCTCAGACTTGAACATGTCAAGAGTGAAAGAAGACTTGTTGTATACTCTCTTGAAAGAGTTATCCAACTGAGACCATAAACCAACAGATAATCTGATATCATCTGGTCCGTCTTGCTTAATTCTACCACCTTTACCCCACATTAGGTAAGTTTCAATATCCGTAGCAATTTTAGAAAGGTGTGCTGCTTCCATATTTGTAATGAAAGTACGTGTAAGAGTTCCATTCTCAAATGCTTCTCTTGCACCAGCTTTACCCATAGATGCTACTAGTCCTTCAATACTAGGTACTGATGGATTGTTTGGATCTGTATTGAAGTTTCTCCAAATTTCTGTAACAGGTACTGTACCATCAGCGTTTAATCCGCCTTTGATCATTAAGTCTGCTCTAGAAGATACTGAGTAGTGTACGTGTGCTTCTGCTCCTCCTACAAAGTTGTAGAACTCACGGAAACCAGAACCTGTTTCAATATCAGAAAATCTCTCTCCATACTCACCACGTGCAGAACCTTTTCTGAAGAACTTAGTTCCTTTTGCAAGGTACTTGTTATCCAAAATAGCTGCATTGTTGTTGTTAACTAATTGAACAGTGTAAACAAAACCGTCACCAGCTGGGATGATGTCATCCGCAGTAATGTACAATTCTAAACCATTATACTTATCATAAGTAATAATGTCACCATGTCCAAAAGTTCTCTTGTTGATCTTAATCTTAAATGTAGTTCCATCAATACCTTTGCTAGCATTAGCAGGCTCAATGTCAGCCACAATATAAGGAAGATCCTGTGCAATAGGAGTTTGCCACTTGTACTCACCTCTAGCGTTATCCACAAGAATTGTATTCTTACCACCAAAAGAAGCCATTTGATATAAAGGCATTTCTACCTTCTGGGTCATAGCCCATAAATCAATTGGTCCCATATCCATAGGCTCAGCAGAACCAAGCATCTGGGTAAGGTGATACGAATCAACATGTGAACTAGCTTTATAGCTTGTATCACGTAGGAAAATCCCATTATTTAAAACTGGAGTTGCCATAATTTTGATTGTTTTTGATTGTTAATATTAATTTCCCGTTTTTATATTTAATTGTCTAATTAAATTCTTTTAAATATGTTATTAGCTCTTGGTATCTTTCTCTTAGCTGTTCTTGCTGCAGCTGGTTCACTATCTTTAACTCCTAAAGATGTAGTGCCACCAGAATTAGCTTGCTCAGTTTTGAGCTTTCTTACCGTTTTCTCTATAGATTGCTGTGCTCCTTGTGCTTTGATTTTTGCTTTATATCCTTCTGGATCTTGCAATAACCATAATGCTTCAGAAATCAATCCATAATTTGGCTCAACAAATTGATACTTTTCTAATAAGTGACCTAATAAATTAGTATTCTTCCCACTTACTGATGGATATGATGGTTGTACTAAACCATTATATAACATAGCTTGTGTCTTCTTATCAATTTTTACATCACCTAATTCTCCACCTTTTAAGGTTTCATATACATTTTTCATGTATTGCTGAGATGCTTGTTCTTGTTGTTTCTTCTTAAGCTCTTGCTCTTGAAGTTTTTGTTGCACAACCTTCTCTTGCATTTTATCTAA